>JGI10216J12902_101622791_pt1 | contig 11667 bp, 12 predicted proteins | sample KanNatreferecore_FD_12902 | JGI IMG/M metagenome (IMG submission 12902)
GCTTATGCGTCGCAATTTTATGACGCTTTCTTTTTTTACCACAAGGCATAGTGCTCCGAATGATTTATTGTTAAAAATTATGTTTAGCCCTTTTTCAACTCACTGATCCTTTTGTCTATTTCCTTTTTGATCTGCTCGTCAGAAAAGAACGTTTTGCTGTTTTCGTACCATTTAACCGCGTTCGGCTTGTCGCCCGATTGCTCATACGCTTCTGCAAGCGCCAGTATTGCCTCCAGGTTCGTGGGTTGTTTATCAACCACTTTTGTCAAACGCTCAATAGCTTTATCAAATTGTCCCGATTGCATACCACCAAGACCCAGCATAAACTGGGCGTACATATTGTTTGGGTCACGCTCCGTTACTTCACGTATCAACTGGATCCCTTCCATCGGATTGGAACTAATGTTCCCAAACAAGTAGCAACTGCCAAGACCCACCTTCGTAGAATCATTGGCCGGGTTGATCGCTAATGCCTTTTCAAACAACTGTTTTGCTTCGTTTGCCATCCAGGTGCGCAAGGCAGGATTGGATTGCTGGCGAAGCCCCTCTAAAAAATAGTGGGCAGCAAAGGTGAGGCTTTTCTCGGAATTTTCCAATTTAGAAGCAAGGGAGGTATAATAAGCGTAAGGAAGCAGTAAATGAGCCGAATCGCGCCAAAACTGGGCTATCTGGCGATACACCCTGATTTGCTGCTCTTTAACATCACCCCTGACCACAGCCGTTTCCAGCTGATTTACATGAGCCAGTTGCTCAGCAGTCAGCTGCTGCTTGGATGAAGCCAGGATAGTTTTGAAATCTAGCGAATCGGAGTGGGCGGCGGTCGCTGCTGCGGGTTTCGTGCTTTTTGATACAGGCGCGCTCGTCCTGCCAAAAAAATAGATAAGGCAGAAGAGTAGAACTCCACTGCCAATTACAATAAACTGCTGTTTTTTCACTGCTTGTTCTAAAATTTAAGCAGCAAAATTACATTTCGTTATCGGGGTTTGGCTGATCTTCTTTAACCGATTGTAATTTTTTAACTTCTGCGACAAATTCTTTCGCAGGTTTGAAGGCTGGAATATAATGCTCTGGGATGTGAACAGCTATATTCTTCTTGATGTTACGTCCGATCTTTGCGGCTCGCTTCTTTGTAATAAAGCTGCCAAAGCCACGGATATAGATGTTTTCCCCGGCAGATAAAGTGTCCTTCACTTCTTTAAACATCGTTTCCAATGTAACCAAGACGTCAACCTTGGGAATACCTGTTTTTTCAGATATTTGATTTACAAGGTCTGCTTTTCTCATATAATTGAATTTTTAATGGGTTTAAAAAATTTCGATTTATTTATTCATGGCCAACACCCACAAAATCAATTCATTATTGAAATTAGGGCATATTTGTGAAATAAGCAAGAAAACTATAAACAATTGATAATGACATCCCAATAATTTTCTCGTTGCTTCGTTAATCTCATTCATTATCAGAACGTTAAACCGGGCCTCCGAAGTATGAAATCTGACTTTTCGAAGAAACTTTTGCACTGGCACAAGCATCAAAATGATCGTAAAATGCCCTGGAAAGGGGAGCGCGACCCCTATAAAATTTGGCTCAGCGAAATCATTCTTCAACAAACAAGAGTGGAGCAGGGATGGCAGTATTATGAACGATTTATCCAAACATTTCCCACCATAATTGATCTTGCAAAAGCCCCCGACGAAAAAGTTTACAAGTTATGGGAAGGACTAGGCTATTACTCTCGTTGCAAAAACCTCCTCGAAACAGCACGCGTGATCGCCAGCAATTATAATGGCATTTTTCCCTCGGAATACGAAGAAATACGAAACTTAAAAGGAATCGGTCCGTATACTGCAGCTGCCATTGTTTCTTTCGCCTTCGATAAACCATATGCTGTGGTAGACGGAAATGTTCAACGCATTTTGGCGAGATATTTCGGACTCACCACGCCCACCGATACGGGCGCGGGTAAAAAATTGTATCAGCAACTCGCCGACGCATTGCTAAATCAGAAACTACCCGCCCTTTATAACCAGGCAATCATGGATTTTGGCGCCACCATATGCAAGCCACAAAATCCCCTTTGTAATGATTGCATACAACGGCCCGAATGCGTGGCATTTGCCATCGACCAGGTGAAGGCCCTGCCAGTAAAAACAAAAATGCTTAGTAAAAAAGAACGCTGGTTCTATTATTACCTTGTTGTGATTAACAAACGGGTATACATAACGAAAAGGTCGGCTAATGATATCTGGGAAAATCTGTACGAATTCCTCCTCGAGGAATCAGCCAACGGTACGTTGCCGGATTTTGCGAAATCCCCCTTTCTCAAAAAGGTATTTGAAAAACAAGCATTTTCGATTGTGTCTGTCAGTAAACAATTCCGGCAACAGCTTTCACACCAGACTATTAACGGGCAGTTTATTGTCGTGAACACTAACAAATTACCACGCTTGATGCATCATTTTACGCCTGTCGAACAAGGAAAACTCAGTCAATTTGCATTCCCCGGATTAATAAACAAATTCCTGGTTTCCCATCCAAAACTGATGAATTTTTAACGCCCGTTATGTCTAAAAAAAACAGGTACTTTCTTTGAAAAAATTTAACTTTAAAGAGAAATGACCCGGCAGGCGATTTAAAATTTTAAACTTTTCAGTATGAGAGGCGTAAACAGGGTGATGCTTATAGGGAATTTGGGAAGGGATCCGGACGTACAGTTTCTCGAAGGGAATATTGGAGTAGCCAAATTTCCGCTTGCAACAACAGAAACATTTAAAGACAGGGGAGGTAAATTAATTTCACAAACAGAATGGCACACGGTAGTGCTCTGGAGAGGGCTCGCTGAGCTGGCACAAAAATACCTGCACAAAGGAAGCCTCGTTTATATCGAAGGCCGTTTGCGTACCAGAAGCTGGGAAGACAAAGAAGGCAATAAGAAATTTGCCACCGAAGTGGTCGGAGATAACCTGATCATGCTCGACAAACGAACGGATGGTGCGAGTCACCACCCCCCCGGCACAACGGGAGAAGCGGAAGGCTTTCACAACCAGGATGCACCACCCCTGGGGGAGTCGTCACAAGACTTGCCATTTTGATCAATACATGTATTATTTTTGCAGCCATAACTTTTAAGGGCAGGCCTTTTGACCTGCCTTTATGATTGACACCTGTTGATCGCATTTAGAAACAAAACCTTTTAATTTGGATAACCCTGCTGGTGCCTGTTTTTTGATAAACGATTTCGGCCTGGTACTGCTGGCGTCGGCAATGCAAGCCACCACAACGATATTGGCACTGCTGGTGCTTGTGCTGCTTATCCTTTCTTTCTTTATTTCAGGAGCTGAAATAGCTTTCTTCTCGTTAAGCTATCGCGATATCAACACGCTCAAAACAAAACAAGACGCCGGCTGGCGCCGCATCGCCTCCCTGCTCGAAGAACCTAAAATACTAATGGCCTCGCTGCTTATCGCCAACAGCCTGGTCAATATCGCCACTATCATACTCGGCAACCTCCTGATCGACCAGCTGGTTCAAATGGATATTCAGTGGCTAAAACTGGTGATCAAGATAGTCTCCATCACGCTTGTAATTCTGCTGTTTGGCGAAGTATTGCCGAAGATCCGTGCCGCTCATAATAACCTCCGTACCGCTTACGAATCTTCCTATTTGGTAGAAGCTATCTATTACCTGTTTAAATCAGTAGCCCCCTGGCTGGTGGGAATAACCGATAAGCTGGAAAAGTTCTTTGGCCGTACCTCTTCGCGCGCCTATACACAACAGCAGCTGGAGGAAGCTATCCGGTCAACCGTTCCCGAAAAAGAAGAACAACGCATATTGGCCGGCATTTACAAATTCCGCCACATCACCGTAAAACAAACCATGCGCACCCGCCTCGACGTAAGCGGTATTGAATACAATCTTTCCTTTGGCGCCCTGAAGCAACGTATCGAAGAATTACACTATTCACGCCTGCCCGTATATCGCACCAGTCTCGACGATATCGCCGGCATGATTCATACTAAAGACGTACTCCAGTATCTCAACGAACCCGACGATTTCAACTGGCACAATGTAATGCGGCAGCCGTATTTCGTGCATGAACAGAAGTACATAGAGGACCTTTTGAAGGAATTCCAAAGCAAACGTATCCATTTCGCCGTTGTGGTCGACGAATTCGGAGGCACCAGCGGTATTGTTACGTTAGAAGACATCCTCGAGGAGATCATCGGAGACATTAAAGACGAATTCGACGACGATGAAACCAGCAGCAACCGCCTCGAAGACGGCAGCTACCTGCTTGAAGGAAGAATGATGATTCATGATGCATGCAGCCTGATGGGCCTGCCCGCGGATACATTCGACGAAGTGAGAGGCGACAGTGATTCCATTGCCGGACTAATGCTGGAAGTGGCAGGCGAAATTCCGAAGGAAAATGACGTACTTACTATCGGTGATTTTGAGTTCACCATTCTCGAGGTTACCAGGAACCGCATTCAAAAAGTAAAAGTTAATATCCAAAAGCAATAGCCACACGAAACCCCATTATGAAGAAAGCGCTTTCATTTTTTCTGGCATTCCTTGCCATAATATTCATTCTCTCGTGCAACAGTGATTACACGCTAAAACCACGCGGGTATTTCAAAATTGATTTTCCGAAGCGCGAATACCAGGTTTTTGACAAGCCAGGCTATCCCTATACATTCGAATACCCGGTTTACGCTTCCGTTGTGCAAGACACTACATTATTCGACGACAACGATACACCCTTCTGGATCAATATTGATTTTCCTGACTTTAATGGCAAAATCTATCTCAGTTATAAGGAGGTGGGAAAAACCAGCCTTACTAAACTCGTGGACGATGCCTTTAAAATGACTTACAAGCATACTTCAAAAGCCACCGAAATACAGGATTCAATGATGAGAACAGAAGCGGGGCTCACCGGCGTTTGGTTCAATGTGGGTGGAAATGCAGCGACCGCCAAACAATTCTTCGTAACCGATAGCGTAAAACATTTCCTTCGAGGCTCCCTTTATTTCGACACAACGCCAAATGAAGATTCGCTGGGTATAGTGAACAATTTCCTGCAGGAAGATATGAAGCACCTGATTAACACGCTAAGATGGAAAGCCAATTAGCAAGTTTGAAAATTAGGGAATCGGGACTGGCATTTCTGGAGTAATTTTGAATTCTAAATTTATTTGTGGTGATAGCGATCGACAATGTGCTTATTAGTGATGAGGTGGTTAACAGCCAATTCGTGTGCGACCTGGCAAAGTGCAAGGGTGGATGTTGCGAAGAAGGTGACGCAGGCGCACCACTCAATCCTGACGAGCTCGACCTGATGGTCGATCTGTACGAAAAGATCAAGCCTTATCTTACGCCCGAATCCATAGCCGAGATCGAACGAAAGGGCAAATATGTATACCATAAAGAATTTGGATGGGTGACCCCCACGCTGGGCAGCGATCACGAAATATGTGTTTACGGCAAACGCGACGAAAAAGGTATAATAAAATGTGCATTTGAGCAGGCCTATTACGACGGCGTCATTACCTGGAAAAAGCCCATCAGCTGCCACCTGTTTCCTATCATTCACAGTAAAGGAAAGAAAGGCAATTATGATCGTATCAACTACGAACCGCGTGAGAAGCTTTGCAGTCCAGCCTGTGGCCTCGGTAAGAAACTGAAAGTGCCAACCTATCAGTTCCTGAAAGAACCTCTTGTACGCCTGTATGGGGAAGCGTTTTACGACGCGCTCGACGCCGCCGCGAAGAAACATGAATAAGGTTCTAATTGCTTAATTTGCATACCGGCACATTTCTCATTGCCTAATTTGATTTATGAGCGAAACAGCTTCTTCCTTTATTGCAAAAAGCACGATTAAGGCGGGCGACCTCGAACACCGCCGGACGGTCAATTTTAATATCAGCAAATACAACGCGGCCGTTCCTATAGGGAAGCAGCAATTTTCCGATCTCCATGGCGCCCGCGAAAAAGCAAAGAACCTGAAATGGCGTGCATTGGAATCGCTCGATAAATACCTGGAAGATTTCGAAACAAATATCATCCGGCGCGGCGCCAAAGTAATATGGGCCGAAAATGCACAACAGGCACTCGATGAAATACTGAAGATCTGCCAGGAAAAGCATTGCAAAACCATTGTGAAGAGCAAGAGCATGGTGACTGAAGAAATTCACCTAAATGATTTCCTGGAAAAACATAATATTGAAAGTGTAGAAACCGACCTGGGCGAATATATTCAGCAACTCGACGGTGAACCACCTTATCATATCGTTACTCCTGCCATGCACAAGAGCAAAGAAGACGTAGCCAAACTCTTTTACGAAAAACTGCATACAGCTCCCAACCTCTCTCCTGAGCAGCTTACATTGGTTGCGCGCGAAAAGCTCCGCGAAAAGTACGTGCAGGCTGAAATTGGTATCACGGGCGCCAATTTCATTATCGCCGATACCGGCAGTATAGCGGTTACCGAAAATGAAGGAAATGCGCGGCTCAGTTGTTCTTTTCCAAAAACGCATATTGTAATTGCGGGTATAGAAAAGGTAATTCCTTCGTTAACAGATCTTGCGTTGTTCTGGCCCTTGCTCGCAACCTACGGTACCGGGCAGCGCCTCACTGTGTATAATACCATTATCAGCGGTCCGAAGCAGCCGGGTGAAACCGATGGCCCTGATGATATGATCGTGATCTTGCTTGATAATGGGCGAACGAACCTGCTCGCCAACCCTGCAACGCGCGAAAGTCTTTATTGTATCCGTTGCGGCGCCTGCTTAAACGCCTGCCCTGTTTACAAAAACATTGGCGGCCATGCTTATGAAGCCACCTACAGCGGTCCGATAGGATCGGTTATTACACCCCATCTGAAAGAAATGGGTGAGTGGAAACATCTTAGTTATGCATCGTCGCTTTGCGGTAACTGTACCGAAGTGTGCGCCGTTAAAATAAACTTGCACGAACTACTACTCGAAAACAGGAAGGAATCTGTTGATGAAGGAAACACTACATGGAGCGAGCGCGTTGCGTGGAAAGCGTGGAAACAAGCCAGCCTCCACCGTAATTGGATGAATATGGGTAACCGAAGCCTGAAGAACTCGGTGGTGAATAAACTCTTCAAAGGATGGAAACGTAACCGCGCCGGAATTGATTTTGCTCCAAAAACCTTCAATGAACTCTGGAAGGAGAAAAGAAGTTAAACTAAACCCCCAACAACTGCTTTGCCTTCGTTGCTATTTTATACAGAATCGCTCACGCCGCGCCTGCAATACATGGTTGATTTCTTCGGCGAAGAAGTCTTCAACGAACCAATAGAAATTACAACGGATACGCAGGTTTTCCGGAATTCATCACTCCCCAGGCTCAATTATTCCGAACGCGACTTCTCAGAAAAGGAGTTTTTCATCCGCCCGGTACCCCTGCTTTTTGAAAAAGGCATTCAGAAGCAATACATCGAATGCTTTGAATTGAATTTTCATAAGGCATTCTTTGAAACGAAGGGCGACCTTTCCTTCGATATTTTTGCTGCCACTTTTTATCTGATCGCACGATACGAAGAATACCTGCCGCATCAGAAAGATGAATTTGGGCGTTTTGCCCATACGGAATCATTGGCCTATAAGGAGGATTTCCTGCGCGATCCGCTGGTGAATATCTGGATTGATGAGTTTAAAAAAGAATTGCTGCGCAAGTATCCTTCATTGCAGTTCCGGCGCAAACATTTTAAATGCGCCCTTACTTACGACATTGATATTGCATGGGCTTATAAACACCGGGATACTGTCCGCACCCTGGGCGGAATTGGCCGCTCGCTGGTTACCGGCCGCTGGAAGGAACTAAAAGACCGCTGTCTGGTCATGAACGGAAATAAGAGTGATCCCTACGATTGTTTCGAATGGCTCGATGCCTTACACCTTTATTGCCGCGTAAAGCCATACTACTTTTTCCTGGTGGCAAAACACAAAGGCAAGTACGATAAGAATATCTCCACAGAAACCAAAGCGTTCAGAGATCTTATAGAGTATTATGCGCAGAACTATAAAACAGGCCTGCACCCGTCGTGGCAAAGCGGGGACGATGAAAAATTGCTGACGGAGGAAAAGGAGTGGCTTGAAGTGGTGGCAGATAAACAAATCATCCATAGCCGCCAGCATTATATACGCTTAACACTGCCCGCAACCTACCGTAGGTTGATGGCAGCAGGCTTAGAAAAAGATTACTCGATGGGATACGGAAGCATCAACGGTTTCCGCGCATCGGTTTGCTCATCGTATTATTGGTACGACCTCGAAAAAGAAACTGCTACCCGCTTGCGGATCTATCCGTTTTGTTTTATGGATGCGAATTCCTATTTCGAGCAAAAAGATACCACCGCGCGTGCGTACAACGAACTCATGCATTTTTATCAGCAGGCAAAAAAACACCAGGGTATCTTTATCTCCATCTGGCATAACAACATCCTCGGTACTGACCCTCAATTTGCGGGATGGCGCGAATTGTTTGAACTATTCATGAAGGAAACAGTTTATTGGGATGCCTATAATGACGAAGGCTGAGTAGTCGATAGAAATGTAAATATCATCGCGAAGATGCCTGCAGCCCGCACACAAACTGCAACACAAATCTCCAATTGCGCTCTCAGTCTTTGTGCGAAATGTTCTTTTGCTTGCGGTAAACCTGGTTTACCATATAAACTCCAAGCAATACGATCGCTCCACCAATAGCAATGAAAATGGTAAGTTTCTCGTCAAAAATGATAGAACCCAGGATGACGGCAACAATGGGATTAATATACGCATAAATCGATGCTTGTTGGGTTGGCAGGTTTTGCAGCGCGTATAAATAAGCGACAAAAGAAATAACCGAACCAAAAATAGCCAGGTAACCCATAGCCGCCCAGCTTTGCCACGCAATCTGTGAAACAGGAACAGCAATACCTGTGGCCAATGTTGTTCCATATAATAGCAGACCCGAAATAACCATTTGCAAACCCAGGCTGAAATACGGATTAAAGGACGTTGCCTGTGCCTTTGTATACAGGGTTCCGAATGCCCATGCCCAGGTTGCTGCCAGGGAAATTAAAATGCCAAAAGTGAAATCAGGATTCAGAAAATCTTGCAGGTGTTCATAAAAAATAACACAGATGCCGGCAAAACCCAATACAATTCCTGCTATGGCCTTTGCGGGTATTTTCTCCGATCGCAGCAGTCCTATCAAAACGATCCATAAGGGAAATATGGCACCAATAATGGAGGCAAGCCCGGCAGAGATGTATTTCACTCCCCAGGTAGAAAGTCCGTTTGTCAGGAAAAAATTCAGAATGCTGAGTACAATGATCGGTCCCCATTCCTTACCACGTGGCCAAATCCGGCCTTTGAAACTGAAGTAAATGACATAAGCCATTCCTCCCATCAATTGCCTGATGCCGGAAATCTGCAGCGGAGGAACATTGTTATAACTCACTGCCACTTTGGATGCCAGCCAGGTAGTTCCCCAAAAAAAACAAACCATCGCAAGGGCAAATAGTGCTTTCGCTCTTGTTCCCCGATGGCGGATATTGATGGGACTATACGCTGAAATTTTTCTTAGCGCATCAGTAGTTTGAACGATAGGTTTGCGAAAATCGAAACGGGACAAGGCGATTAATTGAGACGCAAAGATAAGATGGAGGCCTTGCATCCTGAACATTGACTGATGCACGAAGGTTATGCTTCGTTCGAGCTTTCGGGCAAATGGTCATATTCATTTTTGAATGCGTACCAGCCAAAGATCATCAGGCCAATGGCAATCGGCGTAAAAATGGTGATGATGATGATCCATATCACGGGGTTATTGATATCTTTTTTTCCTGCGGGGTCAATATGTGTGATAGCGCCATTTACCAGCAGGTAAATGACTGCAGGCCCGAGAAGAAACCAAACAATGCCAAGGTATTTTTTGATCGTGTTCATGTTCGTGTTGTAGATTTTAGTCCATCACATTGCGATCGATCTTGTTATTAAGATAAATGGCGCCAATAATAAAACAGAGTGCTGCTATTGCAATAGGGTACCATAAACCGGCAAGTGGGTCCGACGGAAAACTGGTTGTTATCAGCAACCCGATAAAGGGCACCAATCCGCCAAATACACCATTCCCTATATGGTATGGCAGGCTCATCGATGTGTATCTTATTTTGGTTGGGAATAGTTCAACGAGAAACGCAGCAATAGGGCCGTACACCATAGTAACAAAAACAATCATCGCCCAAACGAGCGCAGTGAATTTCCATTGGAGTGCAGTTGAAAGCAGGATCGTATTATCTGACCTGATGGTAATATCGTCGCCAGGTTGTACTGACTGGCCCAAATCGCTAAGTGGCGGGTAGGCGGTATAACCTGTACCAGCTCCGATTTCAGTGTCGGCGAGGAAAGTAGAAAAAATCGGCCTGTAGAAAAGCACGCCCAGCAACATCCCAATAAGCATGATCCATTTTCGCCCGATCTTGTCGCTTAACCATCCAAACACTAAAAAGAACGGCGTCGCAAAGGCGATTGCCCACAACATAATGATCCGGCTTTGCTCAAAATCTATTTTGCAGCGGGTTTCCAGGAAACTCTGCGCATAAAATTGACCGGTATACCAAATAACTCCCTGTCCCATCACGGCACCGAAGAGCGCCAGTAATACCATCTTAAAATTGCCACGGTGACTAAAACTCTCCTTTAATGGATTGGTCGATGTTTTGCCTTCCGATTTCAGTTTGGAGAACAAAGGTGATTCCTTCATCTTAAGCCGTATATAGATCGACACACCCACGAGCAGGATAGATATCCAGAATGGATATCGCCATCCGCCCCATTCGGCGTTAAAGGCCGAGTCATCCATATTCCGTTTAACCAATAATATAATTCCAAGTGCCACAAATAATCCCAATGTTGCCGTTGTCTGAATCCAGCTGGTAAAATAGCCTCTTTTGTGGGGTGGAGCGTGTTCCGCCACATAGGTAGCGGCACCCCCATATTCTCCGCCCAGGGCCAGGCCCTGCAATAAGCGCAGCAACAACACCAGCAACGGCGCCGCCATGCCAATGGATTTATAGCCGGGAACACATCCAATCAAAAAAGTGGACCCTCCCATCAGAACAAGCGTTAGTAAAAATGTGTACTTGCGGCCAATGAGATCGCCCAGCCGTCCGAACACCAATGCACCGAAAGGACGCACAATGAACCCTGCTGCAAAAATGGCCAGCGTGCTTAATAAAGCTGCTGTAGCATTTCCTTCAGGAAAGAATTGTGTGCTGATGGTTTTTGCCAGCATGCCGAAGATGTAGAAATCGTACCACTCAATAAGGGTACCAACAGAAGAAGCAGTGATGACTTTCCAAATAGAATTAGCATTCGGGTTGCTCATAAACAGTGGTGGGTTGCAAACAGAAACTGTAATTTACAAAAGCTGCATGTATGAATCAGCACGAATATGTATTTTTATTGCCCGCTTTCACTTTAATCATTGCTTATGTCATACCCGTTTCAGATCAAAACCTACGACGAATATACCGCAGCCTATAAAAGGAGTATAGACGATCCGGAAGGATACTGGGCAGAGGTTGCTTCGTCTTTCCGTTGGCGCAAGCCCTGGGACAAAGTGCTTGAATGGAATTTTAAAGAGCC
>JGI10216J12902_104275315_pt1 | contig 11664 bp, 10 predicted proteins | sample KanNatreferecore_FD_12902 | JGI IMG/M metagenome (IMG submission 12902)
ATTGCGGCCGGCTGAAGCCTCTGTGGCTAGAAACTGGGGACTCCTGAGTTACGACTTACGATTACGATTACGAGACGGTGATGGCGGCACCTGCGCTCATAGGAGAGTTGCGGGAGGGGGCAGAACTGGGCCGAAAGAGGAGGTGCGTATGTCGACTACCACTCGCAGATCATTGCTTTCGTCGGCGGGCGCAGGGGCGGCGGCGCTCGCGATGAGCTCGAACCAGGCGGCCGCGCAGAAGCGCAAGGTCGTAGCCGGGGTCATCGGGCCCGGCGGGATGGGCACCGCCCACTTGCGCCTTCTGAGCAAGCGCAGCGACGTCGAGGTCGCCTACGTCTGCGACCCGGACCGGAAGCGGCTCGCGGACGCCGCGAAGGTCGTCTTGGACGCCACCGGGAAGGCGCCGAAGGCCGTCGAGGACATGCGCCAACTGCTGGACGACGCCCGCGTGGAGGCCGTCTGGATCGCCACGCCGGACCACTGGCACGCCCCGGCCTCCATCCTGGCGCTGAACGCGGGCAAGCACGTCTACGTGGAGAAGCCGTGCTGCCACAACATCCGCGAGGGCCGACTGATGATCGAGGCGGCCCGGAAGAGTGGCAAGCTCTTGCAGGTCGGCACCCAGACGCGCAGCACTCCCGCGGCGCGCGAGGCGATGGAGCGGCTGCACCGCGGGGAGATCGGCGAGATCCTGGTCGCCAAGGCCTGGAACAGCCAGCGCCGCGGCAGCATCGGCCGCTCCTCGCCCAGCGAGCCGCCCTCGGACCTGAACTACGACCTCTGGGTCGGGCCCGCCCCGATGGTCCCGTACCGCAACAACATGCTCCCCGGCGTGTGGCGGTGGTGGTACGACTTCGGCTGCGGCGACATCGGCAATGACGGTGTTCACGACATCGACGTGGCGCTCTGGGGCCTGGGGGTCACCACGCACCCCAGCCGCGTCTCCGGCCTGGGCGGCAAGTCGTTCTTCGACGACGACCAGCAGTTCCCGGACACCCACTACGCGGTGTTCGAGTACGCCGGCGCCAGCAAGGCGGGGAAGCCCAAGCAGCTCATCTTCGAGCAGCGGATCTGGTCCCCGTACGTCCAGGAAGGCTACGAGAACGGCGCGGCCTTCTACGGGACGGACGGAGTGATGATCATGGGGCACTCGGTCGGTTGGAAGCTGTACGGTCCCAAGAACAAGCTCCTGGGCGAGCGCACCGGCGCGCCGGACCTCTCCGCGCACCACGACAACTTCCTGGACTGCATCCGCGGCGACCAGAAAGGCCTGAACGCCGACGGCCACGCCGGCCACCTCGCCGCCGGCATCTGCCACCTGGCGAACATCTCCGCCCGCCTGGGCCGGACGCTGCAGTTCGACCCCGCTAAGGAGACGTTCCCCGACGACCGCGAGGCCTCGGCAATGGTAGGGCGCAAGTACCGGAAGGGGCACTGGGCCGCTCCTCAGGGTTAAGGTCCCCCACGACTCGCCGTGCCCGGCTCGTAGTAAGGCGGTTTACCGCCGTCCAGCCGTTCGAGCCCGGATGGCTCTCCGAGGAACGGAGGGGACGCGCGGTAAACCGCGCTACTACGAACCGGAACGGGGGACGACTACGAGCCGGAACGGAAGGGAGACGCGCGGTAAACCGCTACGGAACGTGCGAGGCGCGGTAACCGCGCATTACGAACCGGCACGGAGGGACGCGCGGTAAACCGCGCTACCACGAGCCGGAATGGAAGGGGACGCGCGGTAAACCGCGCTACTACGAGCCGCGCTTGTCGGTACCGCCTATGCAGAGTGTCTCCAATTCCTACACCCTCCGCATCGCCGATATGCTTCCGGATGACCGCCCCCGGGAGCGGCTGGAGCGCTCCGGGCCGGAGAGCCTCACGACGCCGGAGCTGCTGGCGATCCTGTTCCGCACGGGCGCGCGGGGCCGCGGCGCCGTTCAGGTAGCGGAGGAGCTTTTCAAGGATCTGGGGAGCCTGGGCGGCATCGCCACGGCGAGCATGGACGATCTGTCCCGAGTGAACGGCATCGGCCGGGTGAAGGCCATCGAAGTCCTGGCGGCCGTGGAGCTGGGGAAGCGGCTTTCCGCTACCAACGAGGAGGCCAAGCCCCTGATCCGCGGCCCGGAGGACGTGGCCCAGCTGATGATGGCGGACCTCCGTTATCAGCCCATCGAGCACCTCCGAGTCCTGATCATGGACACGCGGAACCGCGTGCGCGCGACGCGCACCGTGTCCACCGGCACGCTTACGGAGAGCCTGGTCCATCCCCGGGAGGTCTACCGCGAGGCGATCCGCTTCAGTGCCGCGGCGATCTGCCTGGTCCACAACCACCCCTCCGGTGACCCCACGCCCTCACCCGACGACATCAAGACCACGAAGCGGCTCCTGGAAGCCGGAAAGATCATGGGGATCGACCTGCTGGACCACGTCATCATCGGGGATGGGCGGTGGTCCAGTCTGAAGGATCTGCGGCTGATGTAGACGGAAGCGACGTTAACGGCTGACACTGACTACTGATGACTCCCCGGCGCGATCGAAGGCCAGAGCCACCACTGCTCCAGCCAGCTCTCGCTGACGCCGCCCTGCTGGAGGGCGAAGGCGACGCGGTCCCGCAGCACCTTGCCGGCGCGCTCCACGGCCAGGGGCTCGCGGGCGGAGATGAGGGCGCGGACGGCGGTGACGATGCCGCTGCCGGAGGAGGTCTCGCGCTCCGCCATCACTTCAAGCCATTTGTCGTAGGGGTAGGGCTTGCCGTCCGCCAGGAACGCCAGCCGCAGCGCTTCGCGGACCGCCTCGCCGCGTTTGATCGCCAGGCCCGTGCTCAGGCGGCGGGGCATGAGGCGGGGAATCATGTCATTGCGCGCTTCGCGGAAGAGGTAGTAGTGCTCGCACCGGAGGGAGGGTAGGGCGTCCCGGAAGCGCTCTTCCCCCTCCCGCACCTGGGCGTCCAGCCCTCCGAGGGGGTCCTGGAGAACCCGAGCGTGCTGGTGGACCCAGAGCGCCACCGGCGGGTCGTAGCGGAACTCCTGCCGGAGCTGCGTGCCGGAGAGGACGTGGAGCCTCACGCCCGGGAAGCGGCGGAACGGCTCCCGGTCCTCCAGGCGCAGGCGGAAGTCGCGGCCCGGCTCCCACAGGTGCACCTCCCGCAGGGCGGCGGCCAGGCGGCTGTGCTCCTCGTCCGGCAGCAGCAGCCGTAAATCCAGCTCGGCCATCTCGTCCCACACCCCCGCGGCCACCGAGCCCGTAACCCACACGGCCGCGTCCGCCAGGTACGGGTTCAGGATCGGATGGGGTGAAACCCGCTCGCGGAGATACAGGCCCAGCAGGGCCAGCGCTTCATCCGCGGCGGGCTTTACGTTCGTTTCGTCCATCACTCGCTAAGCGCGCGGTAGTCCCGGTTGAACCAGAGCAGCGGGCTGCCGTCCCGCGCCCCGGCGGCCTGGATCTCCCCGACGAAGATGGCGTGGTCGCCGCCATCGTAGAGGCCCCAGAGGGAGCAGTCCATCCACGCCAGGGTGTCGTTCAGGATCGGCGCGCCGGTTACCTCGACGTGGTAGCCCAGGTCGTCCAGCTCGTGCGCCTCTTCGCCCAGGAAGCCGGCGCAACGGTTGGAGACCTCCTCCATGTCCGTACCCAGAATATGGATTCCGAACGCGGTCTGCCCCTGAAGGTATTCGAACATGCGCGTCCGGCGGTCCACGCAGACGAGCACGAGCGGCGGCTCCAGGGAGACGCTGGTGAAGGAGCTGGCGGTCATCCCGTGGACTCCGCCCTCGCGATGGCAGGTGACGACGGTGACGCCGCTCGTCCAGCGGCGGAGGATCTTCTTGAACGTCGTCGCGTCGATCGGCACTAGCGTTCGGGCTTCATCTGGGGGAACAGCAGCACGTCGCGGATCGATTCGGTGTTCGTCAGGAGCATCACCAGCCGGTCGATGCCGATGCCGAGGCCCCCGGTGGGCGGCATCCCGTACTCCAGGGCGCGCAGGAAGTCCTCGTCCATCGGGTGCGCTTCTTCGTCGCCGCGAGCCGCCAGCGCCAACTGGGCCTCGAAGCGCTCGCGCTGGTCCAGCGGGTCGTTGATCTCGGAGAAGGCGTTGGCCAGCTCCTGGCAGCCGACGTACCCCTCGAAGCGGCGGGTAAGGCGCGGGTTGCCGGGGATCTTCTTCGCCAGCGGCGAAATCTCCAGCGGGAAGTCCCGGATGAAGGTCGGCTGGACCAGGTTCGGCTGCACGAAGCGCTCATGGATCTTGTCGATGATCCCGCCGACGCTGCTCTCCTGCGCCATGTCGAGGCCCAGCCGGGCGCCGGCCGCGCGGGCCGTCTCGAACTGATCGAGCGCCTCCGGCTCTACGCCGGCGTACTCCCGGATCCCCTCGAGCATCGGCAGCCGCCGCCACGGCGGGGTTACGTCGATCTCGCCGTCGCGGTACGGCACCACGGACTTGCCGTACAGCTGCACCGCCAGCCCGGCGATCAGCTCCTCGACCAGCCGCTCGATGTCCTCGAGGTTCGCGTACGCCTCGTAGGATTCCAGCAGGCTGAACTCCGGGTTGTGGCGGGTGCTTACGCCCTCATTCCGGAAGACCCGGCCGATCTCGTAGACCCGCTCGAAGCCGCCCACGATCAGCCGCTTGAGGTACAGCTCCAGCGAGATGCGCAGCTTGAAGTCGAAATCCAGTGCGTTGTGGTGGGTCATGAACGGCTTCGCCGCCGCCCCGCCCGCGATGGTTTGCAGGACCGGCGTCTCCACCTCGAGGTAACCGCGCGAATCGAAGAACTCCCGGATCCCTCGCAGGATCAGCGACCGCCGCCGGAAGTGATCCCGCACCTCCGGGTGGACCGCCAGGTCCGCGTAGCGCTGGCGGTAGCGGAACTCCACGTCCGTCACGTCGCCGTGGTGCTCGTCTCCGACGGTCTTGCCGACGGGCAGTGGCCGGAGCGCCTTGGCCAGCACCTCGTAGCCGCTGACTTCCAGGGTCACCTCGCCGGTCCGGGTGCGGAAGACGGTCCCCTCCGCGCCGATGAGGTCGCTGTGGTCCACCAGCTCCAGCTCCTCGAACCGCTCCGGTCCCAGGGTATTGACCTTGAAGTAGAGCTGGATCCGCCCCGACTCGTCGCGCAGGTCCATGAACGTCGCCTTGCCCATGCTGCGCTTGGTGAAGATGCGCCCGGCGACGCGCGCCCGCACCGGCTCCGCATCCACCTGGTCGTCCTGCTCGGCTTCACGATCGGTGAACTCGCGGACCGCTTCCGCGGCCGTGTGGCTGCGCGCGTAGCGCTCCGCGGCAAACGGGTCCTTGCCCAGCGCACGCAGCTTCTCGAGCTTCTCCAGGCGAGCTCGGATGAGCTCGTTGTCGCTTTCAAATGGCATAGGTCACATACAAAAAGAGCGTCCGCTGGCGGACGCTCTTCGTGAAATCATCTATCACTTTCGCCCGAGGGGCATTGAATCAATGCGGCAGGGTCACAGGTCCTGTTTCCGGATTCCCAGCACCTTGTAGCGCAGCACGCCGGCCGGCACCTTGGCGGTGACGGTTTCGCCCACCTTGGCGCCAATGAGCGCCTCGCCGATGGGTGATTCGTTAGAGATGCGGTCCTCCTCCGGGTCCGCCTCGTAAGAGCCCACCATGGTGAACTCCCACTCCTCCTTCTCGTCCAGGTCCTTGACCTTGACGATGGAGCCGATGCTCACCACGTCCGTGCGCACGTCCTCTTCTTCGATGACGACCGCGGACTTGAGGATGTTCTTGAGCTCCGAGATCCGGCCTTCCAGGAACGCCTGCTCCATCTTGGCGGTTTCGTACTCCGGGTTCTCCGCCACGTCGCCGAGGTCTTTGGCCTGGCGAATGTTCTCCGCGACCTCCTGACGGCGCACCGTCTGCAGCTGCCGCAGCTCGTCTTCTATTCTCTGAAGCCCCGCAGGGGTCAGGATGACTTCTCGCTCACTCAACGGAATCGTGCTCCCTGTCCGTCCTACCGAACCACTGCGGCCGGCTTGTAGTAAGGCGGTTCACCGCCGTCGCCTTGCTGCCCGCGCTAACATCCTCGGCAGACGGACGGCGCCCCTCCAGAGAGGGTGCCGCGCTACCACAGGTTACCCTTCCCCGGACAAAGGAAAAGCACCAGCACCGACGCCCACAAAGCTTCCACGGGGAGAGGCTCCGCGGGCCGGCGCCGTGCTTCCACGGGCCCTGGCCTGAAAGTGGCGTTAGTATATCGTCCGCATGTCGGGGTGTCAACACACGCGCACGGGCGTAATCTTAGGAAAGCATACGCTGCTGCTCGGGGTTCCCGCTCTGGAGTAAGCGTCTCCGACGCCGGTTTGGAGGCGGCGTTTCCACGCGGGTTTGAAGTAGGTGTCTCCCGACGCCGTCTCGCCCGGGGTTCGAGGTACTTCAAGATGCTCGGCTGGCTCCGGGAACGACGGCGCAACAAGATCCGCGAGGAGCCGTTCCCCGGGGAGTGGCTGGAGATCCTAGAGAAGAACGTCCCTCACTATGCCTCGCTCTCGCCGGACGAGCAGGCCAAACTGAGGGGCGACCTCCGTATCTTCATAGTGGAGAAGTACTGGGAAGGGTGCGCCGGGCTCGCGCTGACGGACGAGATCCTGGTTACGGTCTCCGCGCAGGCGTGCCTGCTGAGCCTCCACCTGGACAACGATTACTACCCGGACGTCCGCTCCCTCTTCATCTACCCACACGGCTACCTGGCCGAGCAGCGCAGCGTAGGCCCGGCCGGCGTCGTGACCGAAGGCCGCATTCACCGGCTGGGCGAAGCCTGGAGCACCGGCCCGGTGGTGCTCTCCTGGGACGATGCGCGGGATGGGTCGCTGAACCCCCGGGACGGCCGCAACGTGGTGTTCCACGAGTTCGCCCACCAGCTCGACATGGCGGACCGGCGCAGCGACGGCATGCCGCGCCTCCCGGACGACGAAGCCTATCGCCGCTGGATCGACGTGGTCACCGCCGAGTACGAGGCGCTCGTTCGCCGCTCCGCAGCCGGCCGCGCCTCCGTGTTGGACGAGTACGGCGTCGAAAGCTACGCGGAGTTCTTCGCGGTGGCCACCGAAGCATTCTTCGAGCGTCCGCTTCCGCTGCGCGCGCGGCACCAGCGGCTGTACGAGCTGCTGCGGGATTACTACCAGCAGGACCCCGCGGCGCGCATGGGGATGGGGTGTTGAGTGGTGGGATCGCTGTCGACGGTCGGCTCGCCGGGAGGAGGGCTCTGACGACTTCTATTCGAGCACCGGCACCCAGGGATGGATGAACCCGACTGCCGCTCCGGAGGGCGCGGGGGCGGGGCCGGCGGCGAGGATGCGCCGGTACGTGTCACACAGGACCGGGAGGACGGCTTCCGGCGAGAAGAGCTTGTCGTAGCGCTTCCGGGCCGCGCCGCCCATGCTCGTGCGGAGGCCTGCGTCGCCGCCGATCCGCGCCAGGGCTGCCCCCAGGCTCTCGGGGTCGCCCGCCGGGACGAGGATTCCCGTCTCCTCCGCGGCGACCAGATCCGGAATGCCGCCCACGTTCGAGGCGACCACTGGAAGGCCGAGGGCCATCGTCTCCAGGATGGTGTTCGGGGTCCCTTCCATGAACGAGGGCATCACGAAGACGTCGAGCTCCCGCATCACGGCGAGCACGTCGTCGTGGGTAGGAAGGAAGCCCAGGAAGCGGCACTGCCCCGCGATGCCCAGCTCGCGCGCGCGCTCCTTCAGTTTCTGCTCGTCGGGACCGCCGCCGATCATCGTCAGGCGCGCGTCGGGGAGATTCCGGATAGCTCTGGCGAAGGCCTCGATCAACACGTGAGGACCCTTGGCCTCGTCCAGCCGCGCCGCGTAGCCGAAATGGACGCCCGACCCCGCTTCCCGGGCGGGCCGGTCGTGGGCTTCGTGGTGCAGCATCATCGGGAGGATGGCGAACGGCCGCGAGAAACGGTCCGCGCACAGCCGGACGTGCTGCGGTGAAAGCCCGGCAACGCCGGCGACACCGGGGAGCACGTTGAGGAAGGCTTTGGTCTGGCGGTCGGCGAGGTCCGGCGGGTCCGGAGTCACCATCTCGTGGTAGAGCACGGGAATCCGCAGGGTCTGGGCGGCGCGGAGAATGGCGGGGGCTTCTCCGCGCTGGCCCACCACGTGGACCACGTCCGGGCGCGTCTTGTTGAAGTAGGCGACGGCGGAGCGGTAGAGCACCTCGTCCCATTCGGACCAGCGCTCGCGCCACGCGGCGGGCGCCGCGCCTCCGAGGGCGAGGGTCGCCTTGCGGACGGTGCGCAGCAGGGCGCAGATCGGCAGGTCCGCGAGGCACTCCAGCGGCACGCCGGCCTGCTTCACGCGGTCATGGTACGCGATTGCCTCGGGGGCCAGGTTAGCGAGCAGGACGCGCGGCTGGTGGCCGGCCTTCCGCAGAGCGGAGGCGTAGTTCACGATGACCTCCGCCGCCCCGTCGATCGACACGAACCGGCCCCGGTAGAAGACGATCTTCATCTCAGATGACTCGCTCGTTGCCGCCGTCCAGCGGCACCTGCGCACCGGTGATCTTCGCGAAGAGGGGCCCGCACATCTCGGCGGCCAACTCGGCGACGTCGCGGCTCGTCACGGGCACGCGGAGGATGTTGTTCGCCTTGTATTCCTCCACGCTGAGGCCGTACTGGACGGCCCGCGCCTGGAGCAGCTCCTCGGACCAGATCCCGGTGTCGAAGACGGCGTTCGGGTGGATAACGTTGACGCGGATCCCGTCGGCCCCCCATTCCAGCGCCGCGATGCGCGCCAGCTGGGTTAGGGCCGCCTTGGATGCGGAGTACGCGGCGGCCCCCGGGCCCGGGGCGGGAACGTTCTTGGAGCCGATCACCGCCACGCGGCCTCCGCGCGGCGCCGCCTTGAGGAGCGGGAAGGCCTCCCGCAGGAGCATCAGGTTCGCGTCCAGGTTTACGGACATGACCCGGCGCCAGTCCTCCAGCGTGTGGCTTTCGATCCGGCAGCTGCCGGGGAAGACCCCGGCGTTCAGGACCAGCATGTCCAGGCCGCCGAAGCGGCGCGCCCCTCGCTCGAGGGCGTCGCCGACCGCGGAGGTGTCGGTGACGTCGCACTCCACGCCCAGGTAGCCGGGGCGGTCGATCATGCCGGCCACGTCCGGGCTGCGGTCGAGCGCGAGGACGGCGGCCCCACGCTCCAGCAGCGATTCGACGCAGGCCCGGCCGATTCCGGAGGCGCCGCCGGTGACCAGCGCGATCTCTCCGGCGAAAACGGGGGGCTTGGGACCTTTGGCGAGCTTCGCCTGCTCCAGCTCCCAGTACTCGACGGCGAAGGCGTCCGCTTCGGAGACCGGTCGATAGGCGCCGAGCGCGGCGGCCCGCTGGATGATCTCAAGAGTACGGCGGTAGATGTCCCGGACCACGCCGGCGTCCGCCGCGGTGCGCCCGACCGTGGCGAGCCCGAACTCCGCGTGCAGGATCACGCGGGGCGCCGGATCGAGCATCGTCACGGGCTGCCGGGCGCTGGCGGAGTGGACGGCGAAGTACTCGCGGTAGGCAGCCGCGTAGGCGTCCACATCTTCGCCGACGAGCGGGACCCGCTTGGTGCGGATGACGTGGTCGGGGGTCGCCGGACCCTGCTGCGCCAATTCGCTCACGTCCGGGCGGCGGGCGAAGGCCACGGCCGCCGGGTCGTGCTCCGAGTTGAGAATCATGGGCGCGCCGGCGGCCTCGGAGACCTTCCGGCGCAAGGCCGTGACCTGGAGTCGCACGCCGGCGGCAGGCGGAGCGTCCGGGCAAGGGGGAAGGGACCACGCCCCGCGCCGCTCCAGGTACTGCTCGGCGCGCGTGACGAGCTCGATCATGCGCTCGTACGCTTCGCGCGCGGTCTCGCCGAACGAAAAGATGCCGTGGTTGAGAAGGACCATCCCGATGGTGCGCGGCGTGGCTTCGGCGGCGAACGTCTGCGCGGCGAGCCGGGCCAGGTCGAAGCCGGGCATCACGTACGGGATGATCAGCAGGTCTTCACCATAGATCTCGCGGATGCGCGCCTCCCCGTCCGGGGTGTTGGTTACCGTAACCACGGCGTCCGCGTGGGTGTGGTCCACGAACCGGTGTGGCAGGATCGCATGGAGGATCGCCTCCACGGAGGGCGTGGGGGCGGAGGCGTCCGTCATCGCACACCGCAGCTGGTTCACCATCTCGCGGTCCGAGAGGGTCTCCAGCTCCGCCAGCCGGACCGCGGCCTTCAGGCGCACGGGCGCGAAGCCGCGCTCGCCGATGGTGGCCAGGTCCCAGCCGCTGCCCTTGACGTAGAGGATCTCTTCTTCCTCGCCGAAGAGATCGGGCACGGCGCTCTTTACGGACGTGTTGCCACCCCCGTGGAGCACCAGGGCGGGCTCTCCGCCCAACAGCCGGGACGAGTACACCCGTTGGGCGAGGTGCCCCTGGCAGCGCGCGGCTTCAACGTCGTCCCAGAGGCTCTTCATCGCGATGGGGCAGTTCCGGAGTGGACAGCGCCCGGACTCTCTAGCGTCCGGGCACTACCCGCAGGAGCTGGTCCTCTTCGGGAACGAAGTCGCACTCGTGGCAGAGCTTGGAGACGGTGCGGTCCCCCGTGGAGAGGGCGTAGCGGAACTTCTGGAACTGCGGCGTGCTCCAGACCTCTTTGAGGGAGGTGTCGCCGACGTTCCCGATCACTTCGGTCTCGAAGTAGTCGTTGCAGCAGAGGACCACGTTGCCTTCGATGGTGATCACCATCGTGTGGAGGGGCCACGTGCAGGCTACCTTGAGAGGCTCCTTGATCACGGCGAGGTCCGTGATGAGGCCGCTCCGGTTGATCATGTAGCGGTCCTCGGCGAACCGGATGACGATCTTCTTCTTCTCTTCCTCGGTGGCCCCGTCCAGGATCGCCTGGAGGTTCTCCGGCATCACGTTGTCATGCTGGGTGATGAGCATGTTGTCGAGGCCGCGGCGAAGATACTCGCGGAAGCTCTCCAGGTTCAGGAAGTCGCCGTTCGAGTAGATCTCCGTGAACGACTTCGGCACGACTTTCTTGGTGTGCTCCACGAACTCCGGCAGGCGCTTGTCCAGCAGCGGCTCGCCGTAGAAGTGGTAGGAGACCCGGCCGTCGAAGTCCATCTCCCCCAACTCGGCGATGATCTTGTCGAAGAGCTCGCGAGACATGTAGCCGCCGGGGCGGCGGTCGGTGACGTTCGGGCAGTAGGTGCACTTGCGGTTGCACATGGAGTTGATCTCCAACTCCACGGCCATGAACATGAAATCGGTATTGACGCCGTAGCGCTGCTTGTGGTGCCAGCGGCGGAGGCGGTTATGCACAGGGGTGAGGGCACCGCCGCTCCGAGCAGCTTGATAGTAGGTATCCCTTGCCCAGCGCTTGCTCTGCTTCACGAGATTCATTACAACCCTCTGGAGGTCGGTTCTTGGGTAACGGGCGGCGGCACCCGCCCAGTGGTGAGGTGCGCGCCCGTGCCTCGACGTGCAACTATCGCGGGGCCGCAGGCAGGGAAATCCCGGCCGGTCACCGAAACCTCCCCGGACCGCCTCCAACCCCGACGCCCGACCCCCCAACCCCCCAAACAAAAGATGAGCCGCTTCGACAAGGTGAAGGAGATCCTGGAGCAAGCCGTGGGCGGCACGGACATCTCCGCCCACTCGAATTTCTGGCGGGATTGCACCCGAG
>JGI10216J12902_100707505_pt1 | contig 11663 bp, 5 predicted proteins | sample KanNatreferecore_FD_12902 | JGI IMG/M metagenome (IMG submission 12902)
GTGAACCACTCAGGGAATTCGTTGAGGCGGACGTAGTTCTGCGCGAAGTTCATCACCCGGCGATGGCGGGCGTAGTCGAACTGGATGCGGCGTGGTCCCGGCATCTGCAGGTGCAGTGACAGCCGGGGGCCGGCGCGCGTGGCGCCAACCCCGATTCCGGGTTCCCAGCGCTCGGGTCGCACGCCCTGGCTCTTCATGTAGGCGTAGATCAGTGCGGTGCGGTTGAAGTTGCCCTCGCCGTACCAGTCCTCGACGTGGCCGTCGGCGCGCTGCATGGCGAGCATCACGTCCATCTCCGAGTCGATCCAGTCGAACGCCTCCGGCACCGGTTCGCGCGGGACCAGGTAGATGGCGCTCTCGATGGCGTCGGCATAGCCGTCGAAGGAGCCCAGCGGCAGCGCCGGGTCGTCGCGCGGTTCCCAGACATGCCGGCGATAGTTGGGCAGCCGCTGCAGCACGCGCCGTACGGCGTCGCGGTACCTCGTCTCCCCCGTGACCATGTAGTAGGTGTAGACCGCGCCGTAGACGTACCCCCAGTTGTCCGACAGCCTGCGGTCGAGCGGCTGCAGCGTATCGACGTCGACCTCGTTGTAGAGCAGTCCATCCGGATTGGCCGACGCCAGCACCCGGTCGAGCATCTTCTGGATGACCGGCCGGTAGGACTGCTCGCGCGGCGATCCGATCTGGTGCTCGAGCGCGAACAGCATGACCAGGCCGACGATTGTCTCGTTGCCGTGGTCGCGAAGGCGGAGGCGCCGCTCGCCGGTATGTGCCTGGAAGTCCCACTTGTAGCCGGGCACGCCGCCGCTGCCCGGGAGCACCTCTTCGATGTAGGCGTCGCCGATGCGCCGCGCCCAGTCCAGGAAGCGGCGGTCGCCAGTCATCGCCGCGAGCCGGACGAGCGCCTGCAGGTAGTCGCCGTTGGTTTCGGCGTCGGCTGCCGGCAGCGCGCCGAAGCGGCTCGCGACCGTCGCGTCCGTCATCGTGTCCGCGATCATGTCGACCATGCGATAGAACCACGGTGTGCGCCCCAGGTATTCGGTCACGGCGATCAGCCCGTCCTTCGCGTACTCCGCGGCGCCGAAGAAGCTGGCCTTGCCGGCCTTGTGATCCGACAGCGTCAGGTCGGCTGGAATCGACCGCTGAACGGTCGTGAACCGGACTTCGTTGCGCAGCATCTCCATCATCCGCCCGCGATACAGGTCAGTGTCGGTCAACTGCGCGGTCAGGATCAGGTACGGATAGAGATCGGCGCCGGAGTTGTGCGGCGTATAGATCCACTTCCCGCGATCGGCCACCGGGCGATCGGGAAGCAGCAGCGTCGCCGCATCGGCGTGTTTCAACCAGGCGCGCATGACCCGATCGGACGCCGACACCGCCCGCTCGAACCGGCGGGCGTTGGCCTGCGCGGTCGCCGGAGGCGGTGTCTGCGATTGTCCGGCCAGGGGCGCGATCAGCGCCGCGCACGCGGCGGCGGTGGCGACCGTGGGAATGCCGAGTCGAGTGCGCATGCGGGGAGTCTAGCAGCCACGGCTGCTGTGCCCGCCGCCGCCGGTTTCATCGCCGCCGCGTCGCTTGGACATCGCCCGACTCGCCGCCGGAAGTCGTTTTGTACGTCCCTTCCGGACCTGTCACGTAAAGCACCGAGCTGTCGTTCGGATCCATTGCCAGCGCGAACACCGCGATGCTCTCGATGCCCTCGTTGGCGACGGACCAGTGATCGCCGCCATCGCGGCTCTTGTAGACTGCGCCGCCGCCGTGAGCCTCGCTTCCCACGTACATGACCTGGCTATCTGTCGGATCGATAGTGACCTGTGCGGCGCGGCCCATGGTGAGCGAGCCCAGGCCCACGCTGCTCGCTGCGAACGTGTGCCCGCCGTCGAGGCTGCGGAACACGCCGCTGGTCTTCGTGGTAATGAAGACGATCGATGGATCGCTTCCGTCGATGGTGATGCCCCACGACGCCAGGGTCAAAACCTGCGTCCATGTCGCCCCGGAATTCTCCGACAGATAGACCCCTGTTGGTTTGGCAACGAATAGACGCCGGCTGTCCGTGGGATCGATGGTGACACCTTGAACCACCGGTGAACTGCCTCCGCTCGCCAGCGCCGCCCAGGTCTCCCCGTAATCCGTACTTTTGAACAGCCCGTCGCCGTTCGTCCCCGCGTAGACGATGTTCGGGCCCGCACGGTCAATGGCGATGGCCCACACATAGACGATTTCCGAACCGAGTCTGTGGCGAGTCCACGTCATGCCGCCGTCGACGCTCGTGAAGACGCCGCCGGCCAGGAAGGACCCCGCGTAGACGCGGTTCGGGTCCGTTGGATCGAACGCGACCTGTCGAATCTGGCGGCTCTGAATTCCAGTCGCGGTCTCCCACCTCGCCCCTCCATTGCGCGAGATCTTGAGCCCCCCTTCGTTCGTGCTCAAGAGGACGCGGGCGGGCGCCCTCGAATGAAGCGGCGCGTTTCCCGGCCTGTGGCCTGCCGGATCGACGACGAGGGCGTAACCGAAGGCGTCGGCGCCGCCGAGGCCGTGGTCGATATTCGTCCACGTCCCGCCAAGATCGCGCGAAATGTGCGCCTCCTCGTCGGTGCCCGCGTAGAGGGCTGAGGAAGAATCTGTTGACAGCGACAGACACATCCTGCCCGAGAGGCCAGTCGCGGCCCAGGTTGTGCCGCCGTCGACGCTCTTCCAGATTCCCGCGCCCGCCGTGCCCGCGAAAACGACGCTTGGACCACCCGCGACCGGGACCACGGCAAGAGAATAGATGGCGGGAAGCTGATACGCGCTGGTGACCGGCGACCAGCTCGCGCCACCATTCGAGCTTTTCCAGACGCCATCCTCATTCGAGCCGGCGTAGACAATCTGACTCTCCGCCGGATCGACAGTGACGGTCCAGATCACACGCGGCTTCAGCGCAGACATAGGGGTCCACGACGCGCCGGCATTGCCGCTCTTGAACGCGCCGCCGCCGACGGTTCCGAAATAGACGACGTCGGAATGATTGGGGTCGATGGCGATGCCGAAGATGCCTCTGTTGCCAGTAAATACCACCGGCCAGGTATTTCCGCCGTCGACCGTTTTTCTCAACGAGCCTCCCAGGGTTCCGGCGTAGGCGACGCCCGCGTGGACAGGGTCTGCAACGAGGGGGTGGACGATCAGGCCTTGAATTCCACCGGTCATCAGGCGCCAGGATTCGCCGCCGTCGTCCGACTTGTAAGCACCACCTCCTACCGTGCCGACATAGAGCGACTGCGGTCCCCCAGCATCGACGGCGAGCGCACTGGTGGCGAGATTCGCGAGGCCGTTGTTCACGGATGTCCAGGTCTGGCCGTTGTCGAGCGATCGGCGGACGCCACCGGACATGGTCGCGATATAGAGGACCCCGGCGCCCGACGGATCGGCGGCAACGGGCGCCATGACGCCTGCGAGGCCGGGACCCACGTGCTGCCAGGCGGGCTTTGCGGGCGACCGACTCTCCGCCTGGAGGGCCTGTTCGTAGAAACCGGCGCCCAGTGCGGCTGCGCCGATGGCAAACGCGACTGTGCCTTGACGGACGGCGACAGGAACCACGGTGTTCTCCTTCGTTGAGCGACTGAAAGTCAGTGATCCGCGCCGTCAATCGACCGGCAGGAAGTAATGCGTGACCACGAAGCGGGCGACCTTGCGTCCCAGCTTCGAACCGTCCTCGTCCGAGTAGCGGAAGTGGAAGCCCGCCCACACCCGGGCGTTGTTGACTTCCTCGACCACATCCTTGAATCGATCGTAGGAGCGCGTTTCACCGGTCACGAGACTGTCGAGGGAAAACCGGACGGGGCCCGGACCAAAGAAGCTCTCGAGGGCTTCCGCGATGGACGTGGTGTGACAGGCATGCGCCGAGGGGTATTCGGGGTGATTCGGCGTCGGCAACAATGGCTGCCACGCGGGATCCGCTTCGGTCAGGCGGTTGCCATCCGTGTCGGCGCGGCGGATCGCATGAAGCGGGCGCCAGGACAGGTAGTGATATTTCGCGTCGAAGCAGCCGATCATGGCGTCACCGCCGGCCACATGGGCCATCGCCAGCATCCGCGCCGTCTCAATCGCGCTGAGGCCGCGGGCGTCGGCAAGCCGCAGCAGATTACGGTTCCATTGAGGAATGTCATGGTCGGTCCAGAATTTGGCCACGGCGGTCTGTCCCGGAGTTCGCACGACGCTGTCAAGACGCCCGAGGTCTTTCACCTCGTTGAAGTCATGGGTGTATTCGCCGCTGGTCAGCGCCGGAGGACCGTTCGGCCGGAATTGAGAGGGGTCCTCGAGGGCCAACGGCATGACACGCGGCAATCTTGCTCCAAACGGTGCCATGGGGGCGGTCGGTTCATAGACTCCAGGGCCGGGTGGCGGCTGGACGTAGGGCACGCTGGCGTCGAGCCCGTCGTTAGCGCGGAGCAGGAGCATTCCGAGGCCAACCTCCTCACCGACCTGGATGCCATTGCTTTTTGCTTCGCCCTCCGGGATCCCGTCCAGATAGGCGAGGTAGACGGCATCCAGGTTGGTCTGCTCGGGGAACCGTCCCACCAGCACGCGGTGCGCAGCGGCGGCGACGGCGGCGTCGAGCGACGAGTTCGGCGGCACGCCAGGTGTAATCGCGTAAGGGCGGTAGCCGCCCTCAATGGCGACGACGGCGTCGTAAATCGCCGCGTGGACGATGCCCATGTAAACGGCGGCCTCACCAGGAAATTTCCTGGCCACGGCGACGATGGCGTTCTGGGCGATGAGGCTCCAGTCCGCAACGGCGCGATGACTGGACACTTGAAGGTTCCGCGCCCCGCTCGAATCGAGAGCGCCGGGCACGGCGGGCCGCGCCAGGCGGTTAGCGGAAGTCGTCGCGGTGAAGGCGGCGGCGAGGAGCGACGCGATGGCGATGGCGAAGGTCACGTGGCGCTTGTGGTTGTGTGTCATGCCTCTCTAAACACCGAACGCTCGCAATCCGGACAATCCGTCACGAAAGCAGCACGGCGCCAGCGATCGGCCTTCGCGGTAGGATGGAGCGGTTTTCGCCGTCCAAACGGGTGAAATCTATGTCCCCGGACCAGGGTGACCGCGATCGATTCGAGCCGGAACCCGCCCCTGCAGTTGAGCTCGACTCGACCTTCCGGCTGATCGAGCTGGCTCGCGCCGGCGATCAGGAGGCGGTCGAGCGCCTCTTCGCGCGACATGTCAAACCGCTGCAACGATGGGCCAGGGGCCGCTTGCCGAAGTGGGCACGGGATCTCGCCGACACCGACGATCTCGTCCAGGACACCCTGCTTCAGACGTTCAAGCGGATCGAGGACTTCGAGCCGCGCCGGGTCGGCTCCCTGCACGCGTACCTGCGTCAGGCGGTGCTCAATCGCATCCGCAACGAATTGCGGCGGAAGGGACGGGAACCGCATGCCACCGATCTCGATGACATCGAAGTCGAAAGTGGTGAATCGCCGCTCGAACAGGCGATCGGCCATGAGGCGGTCGAGCGGTACGAAGCGGCCCTCACCCGGCTGACCTCGGACGAACGGGAAGCGATCATCGCCCGGGTGGAAATGGGTTACAGCTACGAGGAACTCGCCGAAGCGCTCGGCAAACCGACGCCAGACGCGGCGCGCAAGGCGGCGCGCCGGGCGCTCGTCCGTCTGGCCGAGGAGATGAAACGTGCGGCCGGATGACCCGCTCGTTGACGAACTCGCCGACGCAATCCTCGACGGCTCTCCTATCGACTGGACGAGTGCCGAATCGAGCTCCGATGCGACCGCGCAGCCACTCGTCGCACAGCTGAGGGTGCTGGCTGCCGTCGCCGCCTTTGCTCGTGGCGATCACGGTCAACACGCCGGCACGCTCGACGCACCGGAGCACTGGGGTCACCTTCGCCTCATCGAGCAGATCGGCCACGGCGCGTTTGGACAGGTATATCGCGCCTGGGACACGCGACTCGATCGAGAAGTCGCGCTGAAGCTCCTGCCCGCCGGTTCTTCCTCCGGCGATCGCGCCGCGTCCGCGATCATTCACGAAGGCCGCTTGCTGGCCAGGGTGCGGCACCCCAACGTGGTCACCATCTACGGCGCCGAGCAGATTGAGGATCGAATCGGCCTCTGGATGGAGTTCGTGCGTGGCCACACGCTCGAGCAGATCGTCGACCAGGGCAAGGTGCTCAGCGCCGCCGAAGCCATCGACATCGGCGTAGAACTCTGTCGCGCCGTGTCGGCCGTGCACGGCGCCGGCCTGCTGCATCGGGATATCAAGACGCACAACGTGATGCGAGCGGAAGACGGGCGCATCGTGCTGATGGACTTCGGCACCGGCAGAGAGCTGGATGACGACGCCTCGTCAGATCTCGCGGGCACGCCCCGCTATCTCGCCCCCGAAGTGCTGCGGGGAGAACAAGCGACGGTTCGCAGCGACATTTATAGTCTCGGCGTCCTGCTCTATCACCTGGTCACCGGTTCCTATCCCGTGCAGGCACGGACCGTGCGCGACATTCGCCGTGCTCATGAGCGTGGCGAACGGATTGCGGTTCAGACCGCTCGCAGTGGCGTGCCAGCGAGGCTCGCCCGGGTCATCGAGCGTGCGATCGATCCCGACCCGGCCCGCCGCCATCAGATGGCCGACGATCTGGCGGTCGATCTGGCAGCGCTGCAACCGCGCTCGGGAATGGTGCGGCTGGCGTACGCAGGCGGGGTCGCCGTCGCCTCCATTCTGCTTGTCGCCGTGGCTTGGGAGGCGGTCGGCCGTCAGGTGGGATCTTCGAGAACGCCCGGTGCGCTGCTTGCGAGGTTCGGCGGATTGACTCCTGTCGACGCCTTCAGGGTCAGTCCCATGGACCGACCCGTTATTGCCGTGCTGCCTCTGCAGAATCTCAGCGCCGAACCGGGCAGCGACTACTTCGTCGACGGGCTCACGGACGAAATCATCCGTAATCTGGCGGTGATCAAAGGGCTCGAAGTGCGGTCGCGGACATCCTCGTTCACGTTCAAGGACAAGCCGCGCAACCTGCGAGAGGTAGGCGAGCAGCTCGGCGTCAATCTCGTCGTCGAGGGATCGATCCTGCGTTCGGGATCGAAGCTGCGGATCAACGCCCAGCTGGTCCAGGTCGCCGGCGATGTTCCGCTGTGGGCCGGGCGGTTCGATAGAGAACTCAAGGACGTCTTCGCCATCCAGGATGAAATCTCGCGCGCCATTGTCAACAAGCTCCGATTGACTCTGGGGACGGGGCAGCGCCGCTACGACACCGACGTCGAAACATACGCGTTGTACCTGGAGGCACGCGCCGAGATCGACCGCCGCAACAACCTTGGCGGAACGCGCCGGGCGGCGGAGCTGTTCGAGCAGGTCATTGCCAGAGACGCGGCATTTGCGCCGGCGTACGCCGGACTGGCGAGCGCGTACGCGTGGATGTCGATGAATCCTTACCCGGGCCAGGGCGGCGCCGGTGCGGAGGACGCCCACGCGGTCCTGCGTCCGGCCGCGATCAACGCGCTGCAGCTCGATCCGCTGCTGGGCGAGGCGCACGCGGCGATGGGATGGGTGCATGCGCGCGAATTCAACTGGGAGAGCGCGCAGAAGTCCTTTCGGCGCGCCATCGAGCTCGCTCCAGGGCTCACGCAGATCCACACCCAGTATTCATTTTCGACGCTCCGGCCATTGGGCAGTCTGAGTGAAGCGGAGGATCTCCTGCAGACTGCACGGCGGAGCGACCCGCTCTCTTTGGATGTATTGCGGGAGCTGGGACACGTTCAGTTCGAGCAAGGACGTTACGAAGAGGCCGTCCGGACGTTCCAGCGCGTGCGTGCTGCCGACCCGGAGTTTCTGCCCGCAGCCCCACATTTCGCCAGGGCGCTGATGTGGGCAGGCCGGTTGGCAGAGGCGTTACCGTTGCTCGAAGGCCGCGGCCCGGGCAACCAGCAGTTTCTTGCCCAGGCCTACGTCTTCGCGGGCCGCCGTGCAGATGCCGAAAAGCTGGCGGTGGCGAATCGCGGCTATCCGTTTCGCGAAGCGATCATCTACGCTGCGCTCGGCGACAAGGATCGCTCGTTCGAAGCACTCGAACAGATGGGCGTCAGGGAGCCACAGCGCCTGCCGATCGTCCTGATGCAGCCGGAACTGAACGGATTGCGCGGCGACCCGCGCTTTGAAGCCCTTCGGAAGAAGCTCAAGCTGCCTTGAACTCACCAGTCGATCTTCGCGCCGAGCCGTACCAGCCGCGGCGGGACGATGCTCAGCGGTCGCAGGAACGACGGACCGGACGACCAGCCGAGGCCTTGCTCGGGGTTGGAATTGAGCAGGTTGAAAACATCTGCGAACGCTGCGATACGCCGATGTCCACCTAGTCCGAAGCCTTTCTCGACGCGCAGATCGAGAAGCGTGATGTTGTCCATGCGGCGCGTGCCGATCGGCTCGCCCAGAATTCGCACGCCGTTGGCATAGTTCAACGCCGTCGAGAACGTGCGCCCGAAGGGCTGTCCAGCCTGATGACGCAGAAATGGCGTAATCCGCAGGTCCCATGGCGCCGCATATGTGCCGTGAATCCTTGCCGACCAGACGCGGAACTCGTAACGGCCATTCGGGCCGGCGTTGATCAGGTCGTTCGGCGACAACGCATAGACGTTGTTTCTGACGGGCTGACCGAAGTACGCGCTCGCCTGATCGCGGCTCCACGTGTGCGTGAAGCCCGCCACGAGTGACCACCGTCCAGTAAAGCGCCTCGTTGCCGTGAGGTCCCAGGTCCAGTAGTGGCTGCCGGCGCCGGGCACATTGCGTACGACGTTGACGGGCGCCAGACTGAGGAATTCCGGTCTCAGGTTGTGGCCGGGAATCGCCGGGCCATCGTCTGCCGTGCCCACTTGCCCGTCCGGACCGGGATCCAGAATGGAAACCGGAACTGTGAACGCGTCGAACGGCCGGTTTGCGTTCTGGCGCAGGTAGTGCTGCCGCTCACCTCGCCACAGTGCTCCTGTCCGTATGCCGACATTCGCTCCCAGCTCACGCTCGACCCAGGCGCCAGCCTCTCTGAGAATCGGAAGTTCGAGGGCCGGATCGCGCGATTCGATCGCGGCTCCCCCGCGACTGTCTTCCAGCGGCCCCTGCTCGCCGGGCTCCCAGATTCCGCTGCGATCGGGATCGGACCACTGGTATCGCCGCCACCACTGGTTCGAGTTCGCATTCGCGTTGAACCCGAGATCCGTCCCAGGCGCGAGCCGGTACTCGCCGTAACTCAGTTTCGCGACGGTCTTGCCGCTGCCCGTGAGATCCTGCGCAACCGCGATTCTTGGTACAAGAACGTTCCAGTCGATCAGGTTGTCGACAGCCGGGAACGATTGCGCGGTGGGGTTGAATCGGCCCTGCGAGTGTGCCTGCCCGGGCAGGAACACGCGGTAGCGGTCGAATCGCACGCCCAGATTCAGCGTCAGCCGCCTGGCCACACGCCAGGAATCGTTGGCGTAGGCGGAGTACGTCCACAAGCCGCTGACCGATCTCGAAGGCGACTGGAACAGGTACACCGCGATCGGAGCGCCGTTCCTCAGCACGTGCAGCACATCGCCGGGATAGGCGCTCCTCCAGATCTCGGTCGCGGTCGTTTGGAAGATCTCGCCACCGGCCTTGAAATGATGGCTCCCCGCCCAACCATCCTTGAAGTAGCTGACGGACCCGAGCACCTGGTTGCGCTGAAAGTCCTCCTGCCAGTCGCGATTGCCGCCGGCGACGATGAGATTGCCGACATCTTCGAATCGAGGCGCCGTGCCGTTCGGCGTCTGCGGGCGCCTGGCGGCGAATTGTCCAACCCGGGCCTCCAGGAACCAGGTGTCCTCGATCACCGAGTTCCATTCGCCCTTCCAGACGCGGCCCCTGGCACGCTGGGTTGTCGTCGACTCCTCCGATTCATGGATCGCGGTTGCCGGTCCAACGCCGGAGCCGGCCGGCCCGAACGGATCCAGACGATTCGGCTGATGGTTCCGGCCGGCTTGAAGGAACGCGACGAGCTTGTGCTGCTGGTTGATCCGGTACGTGGCCTTGCCGCTGTAGTTTTTCAGCGACGTCAGCAGCGGTCCGACCGGAAAATTCACCTGCCGCGCCGAGACTTCCTGATCGCGGACCGAGAAGTACCACCAGAGCGCATCGGGTTTGATGTAGCCACCAATATCGGCGTTGATGTCGTGGTAGCTCCACAACCGGTTGGCATCGCGCGGTGACAATCCGCCGCCGCCCTGCGCGCCGCGTTGGACCTGCTCCTCGTCGATGTTGAACGCCTGCCAGTCTCTGTGGCCGAAGTCGGCATAGAGCGAGCCGCGGTACTGGTTTCCTCCCGATTTGCTGAGGAACTGCATCTGCACACCCGGCGCATGCCACTCCGGGCCGTGCGCGGCTGTGCCGACGGAGACCTCGTCGAACGCGCCGTAGTCGAGAGTAAAGCCAGTCGGGTTGATTCCGGTCACGCTGATGCCTTCGACCATCGGGCGATTGAAGCCCGCCGTTCCGTATGCGCTGATCGGGCCTCCGAGTCCGGTTGCGCTGGCCGCGAGATCGAAGCGCGCCACCTGTACGGCGGGCGTTGCGGCTTGAATCGCCCACATGCTTCGTGCGCTCGGCAGGTCTTTGAGTTGCCCGGTATGGAAAGTGGCACCAATCGCCGTCGATTGTCTGTCGATGATCGGCGAGTGCCGCGCGACGACGACGATGTCCTGGAGAGTCGCGATCTCCATCACGACATCGACGTTCGCGGTGAAACCAAGACCGACGAAGATCCCTTCGCGCCTGACGGTCTTGAACCCGTTCAGCGTGAACACGAGCGTATACTCTCCCGGCGGAAGCCCGGCGAACCGATATTGCCCCTCGGCGGTGGTCGCGGTTCTCCGTGTGCCCATGACTGCGGTACCCGAGATCACCACGGCGACACCGGGGAGAACGGCGCCTGTGTTGTCGGTGAGGCTGCCGTTGATGGAACCCGTCGTCGTGCCGACCGTTTGCGCAGGCCTCCACGAACCGAAGCATCGCCCCGGCAGCGCGAAGCAGGCCAGAATCCAGACAACGAGCAGCCCCGGCCGCAACGTAGACATTGCTTCAGCTGCGGAGCGAGGGCCTCATTGCGCGACACCAGGTCGGAGTGATTGATCGGCGGTCCTTCCTGAAGATAGGTAACACCGTCGCGCCGGAAATCGGACAAACCTCCTGAGCGGCGATGCGCATCCCGCGGAGTCTACTTCCGCTTGGGATAATGTTGAGTGTCCGCTGGGCGAATTGCGGTAGCCGCGGCCTTATACCCGTTGTTGGAGTTCGGCGGCCGCGGCGGATCGTATCCCAGCGCGCCCGGCCGAGAAGTACCGAACGAACGCGCCCTGGGCGGCGAAGAACGACACGACGATCGTCGAGCCGCTATGTCGCGGTGAGCCGGGCGTCTTCCGCGCGACGGCGTTCCATTCACTCGTCGCGCGGCAAGTTCCGTAGCTTCGCGCCTACCGCCCGACCATCTTCTGCAGCTGTTCGGGGTAGCGCGCGCCGTGGACTTCGATCTGTGAGGCGGCGCGATCGATCTCTCTCAACTCGCCGGCGGTGAGCTCGATCCGCGCGGCGCCGAGGTTCTCCTCGAGCCGGTGCAGCTTCGTCGTCCCCGGGATCGGCACGATCCACGGCTTCTGCGCCAGCAGCCACGCGAGCGC
>JGI10216J12902_100279820_pt1 | contig 11661 bp, 5 predicted proteins | sample KanNatreferecore_FD_12902 | JGI IMG/M metagenome (IMG submission 12902)
GAGCCACAACCGGAGCAGCGGCTCGGAAAAACCGCACATCAATCCGATGGGCAGAGCCAGCATCAAGCCCACGCACTTGATTGCGCGCCGCAGATAGATGGTCAACCCGTCGATGTCCTGGCGCGCGTAGTAGTAAATCCCCGTAGGGTTGAACACACCGCCGATGGTCGCGCCCAGCGTCTGAATCAGCATCGGCAGCGCCAGCACGGCAGCGTACTTTCCGCCCGTTTCCGCACCGAACAGGCGATTCGCCACCACGAGGTCAATCCCCAGATACAGGATCGCGCCGATATGATTGACGATCACCCAGCCGCCGGTGGAGGCCAGGCTCTTGAGCACGCGCCAATCGAAGTCGCGGATCTGTATCCGCAGCATGGGCGTCAGCCTTCGCGACAACCAGACCGCGCCCGCCGCCGAAACCATCGTCCCGCACAGAATTGCGCCGCCGACATAATGGATGCGGGCTGAGAGCGCGTAGAACAGCAGCACGACCATCCCCGCACGAGTCAGAACTTCGCCCGTGGCGATCAGGTTGCGCAGGTCGAAACGATTGCGGCAGTACCATGAAACCTCGAAAGGCAGTTTGACTTCATTCAACAGGAACGCAGCGGCAATCCCCGCAAACAGCCACCGTGCTTCGGTTTCGAACCCCGCGGGAATTCGGACGATCGATTCGAGAAACACCAGCCCCAGGCCCGCTGGAATCAACAGCCCGGCGCACAGGGCCAGGCTTCCCCAGAGCGACGTGTTAAAAATCCGGTTTGCCTGATGATGGTCGTCCTGTTCCAACGCAATAGTGAATGAGCGGCCCACAGCGGAGTTCAGCCCGAGGGTGATCAGCGACATGTACGACGTGAGCGTGGATGTCAGCGGAATCAATCCGTAAGCCGCGGGTCCCAGATGCCGGACCAGAAAGGGAACGTACCAAATACCCACCACGATGCTCAGCCCGAGGTGGCCCAGGTTCGTCGCGAGATTGACGCTGAAGCGGCCGCGTTTGACCGCCGGCGCAACCGTCTGAATGGTTCCCGCTGATGCCGCTGTCTCCATTGCAATCCTCAACCCGGAAATTGCACCCGCGTCTCCTTAACACCGACTTCAGCCGTCTGAACCGATCCGAGCACAATATTGGATCACCACGCTCGGAGCAGTGATCCAGAGGTCACCCCCAACCCGCCCAACTTAGCCGCCGTTGTCGTTGGAAGCGGAGTGGACGGCCAGCGCACTGGGACGCCCATTCGCCTCCGACCCCCAATAGGGGGCGTCGTGATAGCGCTGATAGTACTGGCGCTCGGAGGGCGAGGAAACAGCCCGATTGAAAATCAACCCGAGCACAGGGACGCGCCGTTGTCGCAAGACATCCAAAGCTCGACGGGCCATTCGACCCGGCGTGAACGACCCGCGCACGACGAAAAGAATCCCGTCCACCTTGAGCGCCAGGGTGGCCGCATCTTCGGTCGCCAGCAGCGGAGGGGTATCGATGAGAATATAATCGTATCGCCGCCTCGCCTCGGTCAGGAAATGGCTCCACTCGGAGCTCAACACAAGTTCTCCGGGATTTCGATCAGCTTCGCCGGCGGGCAGCAATGCCAGATTCTCCAGGCCGCTGGGGACGATTGCCTCCTTGGAAAAAATCCGCCGTCCCAGAATATCAGCCAGGCCGGGATTCGACGCCGTGCCAAAAAACTGATGCAACGTCGCACGGCGCATGTCAGCGTCAATCAGAAGGACACGCGAGTTGCCCTTGGCCAGCGTGGCAGCCAGAAAAAGAGCGACCGTTGATTTGCCCTCTTCCGGGACGGAACTTGCAATCATGATCGTTTGTGCTCTGGATCTCCCATTGCTCATGAACACGAGCCAGGAGCGGATGCTGCGGAAGGCTTCCAGGAAGTCGAAACGCTGCTTCTGCAGTGCTTCGATCCCCAGCCCGCCTTCGGGCTTATTGATTGCGACCGCGGGGATCTGGCCCACGACCTTTTCCGAAAGATGACCGGCCAGTTCCGCCGCCGAGGCAAAGTCGTCATGAAACAAACCGATGCAGTAAAGCAATCCAAAACCCACGAGGAGAGAGGTGGCGACCGCGACCGCCAGGTTTCTGAACAGGTGACGGCCCGGCACCGCGGGTGAAGCCGCTTCGAGGATGCCGACGTTTTCCTGTTCGACCGTCTTGCTGACATCCACGGTTTGGATAAGCGTCTGCATTTTGTCGTAAGCAGCCTGGAGGCGTTGCAGGTCCTGTCGGAGCCGTTCATAGTCGGCCATTTTGCGGCTTGCCTGAATGGCTTTGGCATCCCATTCCTCAAACGCCGCTTCCAGGTTCTGGATTTCCAGTTCGATGGCCTGCCGCCGATGAGTCATTTGTTTCACCGCTTCGTCTCGCGCAATTCGGGCCAGCTTTTCCTGTGTCTCAATTTCCTCGTTCAACTTGATAATCTTGGGATGCAACGAGCGCAGGAAGGGAAGCTCGTCGCGCCGGGCCTTGAGCAACTGTATTTGCTGGGTCACCTTGAATAATTCAAGCTGCGGCCCCGCCAGGCTCGCCAGCATCTCATTGGAGGTTGATTCGTCTGCCGGTGATTCAGTCTTGGGCAGGGCGGCACGACCGGTTTTGGTTTCGATCCATTGCTCCGGCAGGAGCGAGCGGAGCAAGCCAAGCTCCGTCCGCAGGTTGGCGAGCCGCCGGTTGAGCAAGGCGAGATAGCTGCCGGCACTGTTGCCCTGCTCCTGCAGGAACACGACGTTGTTGGAAGATTGGAAAGCGTGCAGTTTCTCCTGCTGCGCCTCCAAGTCTCCCGCCAACTGTGTCACCTGCGCGGTCACGGACGTCACAGTCCGGTCCGAGGTCTTCTCGCGCGTCTCTTTTTTGAAGCTCAGATACTCCTCCATCAGGTAATTAAGAAAGGCCCGGGTCGAATCCGCCTCTGCGCCGGCAGCACGCAGCTCAAGGATGCTGCTTTTGGAGGCTTCGACAACCTTCACTTTAAAGGGAAATGGAGGACTCGCTCCGCCGCTGGCGGTCGAATGGGATTCTGACAGGCTGTTCCCGGAATCCGTTGCGGTGTCGGAGCTTTGAGCGAATTGTCCACCCAGCCTGGCTAACGCGCGCTTCTGAACCACCGAGCTGCGCAGCAATTCCGCCTGCGTTCCCAGATAATCAATCACCTCCTCCGTGTAGAGCCGGCCCTCGCGAATATCGAGCCTGCCGGACAGCCACATGCGGGCCTTGGACTCATACGCCCCTGGAGAAACGAGGGTCAGAACACAGACCAACGCAAGCGCCACCACCAGGATCAAGGAGACAACCCACCAGTACTTGCGCAGGAGAAGCCACCACCGATGCAGCTGGCCGTAGAACCTCGAAACCGAAACGAACCGGTCCGTGGGGGCGAGCAAGTCCACTGCGGGAGTGGCAAGCTGCGGGCGACTTTCCATCCCGTTGGAACTCGGTGAACCGTTCGGCATCGGTGAAACGTTCGGCGCCGGTGAGGCGTTCGGTGTTGGGCCGTCGGCCTTCAACACCAGGGCGGCACCGTCGCGGAAAACCGCCGACAGATTGGAATAGGGCTTCTTCGTATCTTTCATACGCGTCCTCCGTCCACTCGGATCTCTTAATCAATAGTTCACCAGCCGAGCGGGTACCACGATCAAATCGTCCGCCTGAACCACCAAGTCCTTATCCAGATCTCCCTTCTGCCAGATATTCACGACATTGATGACAAAGGTCTCCTTTCCACCAGCGGTCTTGCGGACCAGTCGCACATTCTTTTTGTCGGAAAAATCACTGAACCCGCCGGCGTTCAATATCGCCTTGGTGACCGTGAGATTTTCTCCCGCCGGAATTTCGTAACCCCCGCTGTTGCGCACCTGGCCGGTTACATAGACCTTGCCGACAACGCGGGCTTTATTCACAAGTTCAACCGCGATGATCACCGTTGCCTGGTGATAAAGCTGCCGTTCCAGCAAAGCCTTCACCTCCCCGGCGAGTTGTCGGCTGGTCTTGCCGGAGGCACGAACCAGTCCGTAGTAGGGCACTTCCAAATCCCCTGAGTCGGTAACGGTCAGAGAACGAGGCTCGTCCCGGTCTTCGATCACGCGGTACGTAACTCGGTCCCCAGGTCCGAGCTTCCGGCCATCATCCAGGGAGTCGATCGTCCTGGCCGCCTCCTTCAAGACGGGATTGTTCGTGTCGGCGGCGTGAACGGGACTGCCCGCGTGCCAGGCGCCATAGAGCGCCATGAAAATGACAATGGGTCTGATCATAAGAGAAAGAAACGGTTTAAAAACTATACGTTGCGGCGAGGGTGACACGGTTTCTGTGAAAATCTCTCAGTGCGAGATTCGATTCTTTCAGGCGAAACTCGTAGCCCAGGTCCGCCCGCCAGAACTTATGAAACTGGAAGCCAATACGGAAACCCGCGCCATAGTAGGTAAAGTCTTCTTCGAACGTCCCGCCAAACTCTTCCGCGAAATTGACGGACAGATCTGCTCCCAAATCCACATGCGTAATGACCGGTGAGGAGATGGAGTAGCGCACATAGGTCGTCTTCAGGTTGTTTGCGTTGTCGCCCAGCGCCTGCTCGCGCCCCGCCGTCAGCATGTGCGAGAAAAGCCGCGTCTCCTGGCGGATTCTCGCGTACGCATAGTAGCTCTCATAGTCGCTATTGTTGAGAGCGGTGTCCTCGTACCGAGCGGTGTCGAAGCCGCCTCCTGCCCGCAAACTGATCTTTTCCTGAGGATTTACCTCCACAAACGGCCCGCCTCGCGCCCGCCAGTTGTCGTTGAGAATGGTTTCCCGTTCGTAATTGTGCAGGCTGGCCTGGGCTTCCAGACCGGTTTGCGCCTTGTCGCCGACCGCAAAGCCGGCGCTCGCGGTAAGCCATTCGGAAGCCCGGTCCAGGTATTCAAAAGCACTTGTCGTGGAAATGAAATTCTCGTGATTGTAGCCAACTGAAAGCACCACCTTGTTCAGGTCCCAGTCAACCTGAAAGCCGGCATGATTGTTCAGCCGGGAAAACGTGCCCACATCATTGAAGTTATAAAAACGCACACCTTCCCCCGACAGGCTGTTAAAAAACAGGCTCTCCTGGTACGAAAAGCGGTCGTGCAGTCGGATTCGGAAATCGCCGACAAAAATGTTGAACACGAGTTCCGATCCGGGGTTTACGAGTGGTGCGTCTCCGTTCAGCTCCCGGTTTTCCAGGTACCACTCATACGCCAGCCCCAGGGACAGTCTCAGGTTGTTGAGATCAGTGATCGGCCATAAAGCCGCCAATGTGATTTGCGGGTTGACCAGGAGATCATCTTGACGGTCATGTGAGTAAAAAACGTTGTCCGTGTAACTCACACCCACGCTTGCGCCGGTTTTCAACCGTACGGGACCGTATTGCAGGTTGTACTGTTCGGCTTCGATGGATCTTTTCAAGGCCTGGGCCGCCTCTTGGCCAGCCAGCGAATCCTGGCGCTGTGCATAACAGGCATCTCCCCGGAGAATCCCACCACAACCAATCACGGCCAGCAGGAACCTGTGACGCTCGCAGGACTCAACGCGGCTTCGTCGCTTTTGGATCATGCCTATGGGTTCAGGCGGTCAGGTCCCGCCTCCAAATTACCTACTCCCGACTTGCGCCGATGATCGTGGCCGCCCTCGCAACACCTGACAGAGCGCCGTTGACGTTGTCCGACAGCAACTCGCCGGGTGGTAAATCCAGGTTCTGAAGTCCGTCCACGGCAACCGATTCAGACTGATCCAGCGCGATCCGGGCGGCATTCCTCCGATTAAATAACACGACGTCCAAACTCAAGTCGGCAGGCACCGAGCGGCCCATCACATCGAGGAGAATGCGCACTCGTTGTTTGCCCGGCAACACGCGCGCGACCAGCGCCCTGGTGCCGACAAACGCCCCGGCAGCGATTTCCACCTCGTCTCCTTCCACGGGAGCATCGGTTAGTACCTGGGAGTCCATTTCGGCAAGGCCCTGGCGCAGGTCCTCAATCACGGCGTCCGGTATTTCTGGAATCCGATTTCCGAACCGCAGCACGACCTTGACGGCCGGAGTGTACATGACCCTCTCCAGCGTGGGCTCCAGATCGAAGCGAGCGAACACGTAATTAGGAAACAGGGATTCGGTGGTCCATCGGCGGCCCCGTCGCGTTGAGCGCAAGAGCCGCAGTCGCGGATTGAACACGTCCACTCCAGGAATCTGCCGCAAATGGCCCTCGGCGATGTGCTCGCGCTTCAAATGCGTACGGATGCAAAACCAGGCTCCCTCGTTTCGGCGAGGATAGGGCTCCGCACTTGATGAAGAAGTTGTATCCATCTTCGTTTTCACGTCGGCGTAAGTTGACTTGAGGCTCGGTCCCAGCGGCGACCGCAGTCGCCTGAACTACACCGGGAGCCGCACCGGGAACCTGCTCCTGGGCTCCCGGCGGCCTAGACTAGTCGCAGAATAAGAGAGGGAAGGGCCGGTATCTATTGGGTGTATGTCCCATTTAGCGTGGGGTCCATATCCTATGTCGAACGAGAGGTGTCCTGAATACCCCCCGGAAACCCTAAGGATTTCCACACCCACCCCTTGAATAGAGCAATGATCCACGCGCGTTTCTCGCCATCGCAGGACAGCCAAGGCAACGGACGCGACCGGCAGTCGTTTTAGAGGCCGACGCGCAACTGTTGACCTAATTCGTCACATGCACCCTGTAATAGCGCTCCGCGAATTTGCTTCCGGCTTCATCCGTCCACGACGTGGTCGTGTTCGTGGCGGTGATATTTGCGCTCAGGTCCATCCAATTCGCGTCCAGCAAACTCGTCTTGTACGCGATACGATAGTTTATTCCGGGAATGCTCGCCCACGTGATGCTGACAGTCGTACCGATGAGATCGATCGAACGGATTAGCACGGAATTGATGACAACTATGGCGACCGGCGTCGCCGGGGATTGATTGCCGGCCGCATCTCGAACGACCGCCGTCAGTGTGTGCGGGCCGTCGGCAAGCGATGTCGTATCCAGTGTCACGCTGTAAGGTGCCTGGGTGTCTTCTTCGCCCAGGTTCTCGCCACCCAGTTTGAACTGCACGCCCGTCACGCCGTCACTGTCCGACGCCTTGGCCGAAACGGTGACGGAGGAGCCGGAAACCGTGGCGCCATTCGCGGGCGCCGTCAGGGTCACGAATGGAGGTGTGTTCGTGTCATACGGCGCGAGGGTAAAGGTGTTCAAGCGGCAGTTGGCCTCCCGACCACGCACGATCAGCTGATGCGTGCCCGCGCCCAGCGTGAAGACCTTCGGATCAAACTGGTTGTTGTCATCGGTGCCGTTACCGCGCCAGGAGACTGTGCGATCGGTCGGTCCGCCGGTCACAGGAATATCCCAGATCATCTCGGGACTAACAGGCTCCGCGTCGATGTTCACAAAGAACGAATTGGCGTCATCGCGCGGAGCATCCACCCGGGCCGAGAGCGTGTAATGACCCGCGTTGGTGATCGTAAAGGCATAAGCCGCGCGTCCGCCTTCCGTCACGCCGGCGGACGTCAACTGGTAAATACCTCCAGGCGCGGCAATGAAAGGCATGGTGATCGCGCCCGAAGTGGCGGCGAAAGTCAGCACGGTGGAGAACGGCCAGGTGGAGGTGACGGTGAAATTCACGGGCGCGGAAGTGACCGTGCTGTCGGCATTGTACGCGGCCCGCGCGGTCAGGTTGTAGTTGCCCGTGCTTACGTTGCTCCAGATGAAACTATGGGACGGTGGCGTGGTTTCGCCCAGCAGCATCGTGCCGTCATAGAATTGAATCGCGGTAATCGCATTGCCATTGGCATTGAGGCTGGCGGCAAGATTCAGGGTCGCAGGCGCCAGGCAAGTTGCGCCGTTGGTCGGCAATGTCAGCCCGATCGTTGGCGGCGGCCTCACGCTCACCACAAAGCTCGTGGTCCTCCTGAGGATCCCATCACTCACCGTCAAGGTGATGGTCGCCAGGCCGGTTTGGTTCGTTGCGGCTGTCACCGTAACGGTTCGATTGGAACTCGATCCCCCCAGGACGACGCTGCCATCTGGAATCAAGCCAGGGTTGGAGGAACTGCCCAGGACTGTCAGATTGGTGGCCTCGGTTTCCGCATCGCTCACCGTGAATGGAAGCGATGCAATGGCGGTGTTGGGCGTGGTCGTTATGTTCTCGATGCGGGAAATAGTGGGCGCTGTGTTCGTCGGGCTTAACAACGGGAGCAACACAAAGACATTGAAGGTCGGCCCGGTCGGAGGAGGGGTCAGCATTCCACCCACGGGGGGCGCCACCGTCAGACCCATCATGGGCAATTGCAGCGGCTGGCCATCAAAAGTCCCGCTCAACACCGGTGCGGCAAAGAAATCCTGTGCATTGCGCACCTCGTACATCGTGCCGACGGGCAGCACCGCGCTGACATCCGCTGGTACCGTGCTCAAATTGCCCCAATTATAGGCGATGATGTTGGCCCGTCCGGCCTCATAGAGGTTGGGCCGTACGAAGACTTTCGTGCCGGTCAGACTCTCCGCAATATCAGCGCTGGACGAATCAAAGCCGGTTACGCTCTTCCACTCGGAAAACGTAAAGGTTGTCGAGTTGTGCCGAAAGCCTCTGCCTGAGGGACTCGAATAAGAGCTGTGGTCCCACGCAGCAGACAACACAACGGAGCCCTGCTGCAGATCTACCGCGTAGTCCGAGTTGCGCGGAGCAAACGTATTCCCCGTCACCATCGCCAAGGTCCAATTGTTCATCAACAGGCCTAAAGGCATGTAGTTATCGGTCATCGTCAGGTTGCCATTAATCCCCTGACGGCCCATCCCCACCTGGCTGTAGGTCGGCGACCCGGGCCTCCGATACGCCATATTGTTCCTGAACACGATCTGGTCGGCATATCGCGAGGGAGAATCCGCTCCGATAACCCAGTCTTGATAAGAGCGAACATTCTGTAACGTCCCCGCGTTGAAGGCCACGTTCCCATCCATCGTCACGCCCGTCAGGGGTGGCCCCCCGTTCTCATAAACGTGCATCCCCACCCCGGCGGAGTTAAACAGCACATTGTCCGAGACTTCCCGCAGGCCGCTGGAACCCTGGATGTAGAGACTGTGGCCTTCGGCGTTGTTGGGGGACCGCCAGCCGTTGTTGTAGATCAGACAGCCGTAGATCAGGATGCCATTCGATCGCTGCGAAACGTAGATGCCATGCCGCGTCTGGTCGTGGATGACCAGATTGATAAAACTGCAGTTCGGCACGTAACTCTGAATCCCGGCGAGAATCTCGATGTCCGTTGGATTGAAGCCCATCAGGATTTGAGCACTCACACGCCTGGGATTGGAATTGAACAATTCAAAATCCCGAAAGACCACGTGGCCAATGCTGTCCCAGATGGTAAAGGAACCGTCCACGCGAGGCTTCTCGCCGGGCATTGATCGGAAAGTAATCGGCCTCCCCGGCTCGCCGTGAATGCGCGTGTCCAAGTGTCCGAGCGTATAAATGCCACCACGCAGCCAGAACGTATCGCCGGCCTGGCCCACCGCCCCAGACAGTGCCGTCTTCAAGTCGTAGGGTTGTCCCACTGCGCCGGAACCCGAGGGCGTCCCATCCGGGGCAACGTACAAATCCGCCGCATCGGCCTGGAGAATCGTTAGCAACAACCCTAAAACGCAAGACCGGGAAAGCGAACCAATGTTCAGTGCGGCGAAGATCACAACACCATCGCCCTCTCTTATACGGACTGTGACCTTGTAACGGAATTGGGGTGTTTACCCCAATCTGCCCACGCACTCGCGCTCGCGCTAGTTCATCACCGTAATTGAATAGAACCGCGTCGTGGTCGAACCGGGTGTCGCGTCCGTCCACGAGGTGGTTGGGCCGTCGGCGAGGATGTCTTCGCTCAGGTCGGTCCAATACTCATCATTCACAGTTTCCGAATACGCCACCCGATAGGTTTTTCCCGCGACGGAAGACCAGCTCAGTTTGATGCCGTCGCCGGCGACTGACGTCACTGAACCGATTTTCAGAACAGATTGCGGATTGTTCGGGTCCGTGCCCACAATCAATTCATCGGCATCAGCCGTTCCGTCGCCGTCCGTATCGTTGCCGGATGACGCATTCTTCTTCACACGACGGGCATCGGCGATGCTGACGGTCGCGCTGCCCTCAGAACCGATGGAGTACGCCGCCTCCGGCGCAATCGTCAGGATAACGCTTTCCGTTCCTTCCACTTCGGTGTCGCGGACCGGATAGATCGTCAGCGTGGCAGAGGACGCACCTGCCGGAATCGTAATCGAGACAGGCATATCACCTTCGTAGCGGCGATAATCGTTCCACTGCGTCGCGCTGCCGGAGAAATTGTAATTCACCGTCAACGCCGATGCCGTGCTGCCCGTGCGGCTGAAGGTAAATATACCCGGATTCAACCCAGCCTCGGCGGCGCTGGCGTCCGTGGCAGTCACCGTAACGGCAGGCCCTGTCGAACCCGAGTCATTGTCGGCGATCATGACGGTGGCGCTGCCGGGCGATCCAACGATGTAAGCCGCATCCGGCGCAATGGTGACGGTGACGTTCTCCGAGCTTTCAACCTCAGTGTCATCCCAGGCATAAAGAGTCAATGTGGCGGAGGACGCACCTGCCGGAATCGTGATCGAGACCGGCATGTCACCTTCGTAGCGGCGATAGTCATTCCACTGGGTGGCGCTGCCGGAAAGATTGAAGTTCACCGTCAATGCCGCGGCGGTGCCGTCCGTGCGGGTGAATGTAAGCACGGCCGGGTCTGTGCCGCCTTCGGTCGCACTGGTGTCGGTCGCGACCATGGTCACGACGGGGGATGTGTTCGTGTAAGGCGCGAGCGTGATGGTGCCCAACTGACAGTTGGCCTCCCGGCCTCGCACGATCAGTTGATGCGTGCCGGCGGAAAGATTGAACACTTTCGGGGTAAACTGATTGATGTCGGGCGTGCCGTTCCCGCGCCAGGAGACCGTGCGTTCGACCAGTCCGCTGGTGAGGGGAATGTCCCAGATCATCGTCGGGTCGATCGGCTCGGCGTCAATGTTTACGAAAAATGAGTTGGCGCTATCGCTGGGTGCATCCACCAGGGCCGAAATCGCATAAACGCCGGCCGTACTGATGGTGAAGGTGTAAGCCGCGCGTCCGCCGTCGGTGACGCCACTGTATGCGGGCTGCGAGAGAACGCCGTTGGTGACGACGAAGGGCGCGGTGACACTGCCTGAACCGGCGCCCAGGGTCAGCCCGGAGGAGGACGTGCCGGAGACGTTCACGTTCACCGCGGGAGAAGTCACCGCGCTGCTCGTGCCATAAACGGCCCGCGCGCTCAGGCTGTAGCTGCCGGCCGTCACGCTGCTCCAGGTGAAGTTGTAGGGCGACGTTGTGTCTTCGCCCAACAGCGTGCCGCCATGATAGAACTGGACCTTCGAAATGGTGTTGCCGTTGGCCGTGACGCCGGCGGCCAGGTCAATGGTAGCCGGGGCCGTGTAGCTTGCGCTATTCACCGGCGCGGTCAACATCACCACGGGGGCCGGCGGCGGGTTGACCGTCACCACAAAACTGGTGGTTGTGCTCAAGGATCCGTCGCTCACCGTCACGGTGAGCGTTGCTGTGCCGGTTTGGTTGGCGGCGGGCGTCACCGTCACGGTCCGGCTCGAACCGGAGCCGCC
>JGI10216J12902_100070493_pt1 | contig 11660 bp, 10 predicted proteins | sample KanNatreferecore_FD_12902 | JGI IMG/M metagenome (IMG submission 12902)
CTTGCAGGAGGAGTGGCCAACGGTAATCCTTACAATAGTATTGATGTCTATGACACCTTAACTGGCACTATAACATCGTTGGCGAAAACTCTTCGGTTGGGCCGGGCCGACCTTGTGGCGGTTTATAATAAAGCAAGCAATAAGATATTCTTTGCTGGTGGAAATACGAGTGGAGGTAAGACGACCGCTATTGAAGTTTGGGATATCTCAGCAAATAACTGGGCGACGGAACTTGCTTTACCTAAAGCCACTGCGTATATGTGCGCGGCATCCTGGGGATCTAAAGTGCTTTTCGCCGGTGGAGCCAACAATACAACTTACTTTGACGACCTTTATGTTTATGATGCGAGCGGTGGTAGTCCACGAACCTACCACCTAAGCGAACCACGCGACCAGATCGCCATTGCCGTCATCGACTCGTTAGTAATTATGGCGGGGGGGCATAAAGGAAGTGGTGTTTATTCAGATAACGTTGACATTTTCAACCTTAAGACAGAAGAATTCCTGGCTCACAACTTAACTCTGTCAGGGGAAAGGGCATTCCTCGCGGGAGCTTCCTCTGGGAACAGAGCTTACTTCGGAGGAGGAAAAATCTCATCGAACACCGGTACAAAGGTTGTTGACGCCTTTGATCTTTCGGATGACCCAACGTATGTCGGTCAGATGCTGCTTTCAAAAGAACGCTATTACTTCTCGGCAACAAGCGTGGGATCAAAGGTGTTTTTTGGTGGTGGTGGACAGGAGTCACCTCCGCATTACACTAACGTAGATATCTTTGATGTTAGTGGTGGTAACCTTCCTTCCAACCCCACGTTGACTGAACACCTTTCAGTGGGAAGAATGCCCATAACTGCTGTCACTGTGGGAAGGAAAGCAGTGTTCGCTGGTGGAAATACCACCACTTCAACCTCCTATTCGGATGTCGTTGACATCTATGATACCAACATAATCCGACCGACTATTCTTAGTCTCAGTCCATTGGACGGCGCAGTAAATGTGAGTTACGCAACGAATCTCGTCATCACATTTAGCGAATACATTAAAAAGGGAACTGGTAATATCACTGTAAAAGTTAATGACGTAGCGCTACCTGCAATTGCAGTCTCCAGCCCATCGGTTACCGTCGTTGATAACAATAAGCTGAACATTGTAGTCAACGGTCTGACGACGAACAGTGCCATTACGGTGGAGATGGCAGCCACGGCGGTTAAGGATGTCGATGGCAACAACTACATCGCACCAGCGGATGTTTGGAATTTTACTACGGGAAAGGTCGTAACAGCTTCATTGAACAGTCCGGCTGATTTTGAAGTAGACAGTGATGCCGACATTAAAGTGAGCATGACAGTAAATGATCCTACCAAATTGAACGGCACAATTCCACAATTCTGGAGTCGCGGCATTAGCGACGACCCGGCTGACATTGAGCTCTCAACACATATTCCAATACCCAACGGTAATAATTATGAGGTGACTTTATCCAGCGAAGATTTCAACGATCCAATTGGGCTTTACTATTATTTCAAGTACACCGACATAAGTGAGCAGAGTTATGTGACCGAAGGGCGTCGTATTTATCTTAGATATACTGAGCAAACCAGCCCACCAATCCTTTATTCGTCAGGTAATCAGAAAGAAGATTACCGTATTATTTCAATCCCGTTGAAGCTTGACCAGGACGGTGTATTAAATGTTTTCAGTGCATTGGCACCTTATGACAAAAAACGGTGGCGGCTCTATGATTACTTCGGAGACGATAACCGCGAATACACGGGAAGCTCAAACTCCTTTACCAAAATTGAGCACGGGAAAGGTTATTGGCTACTGACAACATTTGAGGGCGATATTAAACCTGGCGCAGGAAAAACCGTACCATTTGTCGATGAAGTAAATAATGTCCCGTTCGGCATAGTCATTCAACCTGGATGGAATCTTATCGGAAATCCATACAACTTTGATATCTCATGGAACGATGTGCTGGATGAAAACAGCGTAAGCGATGTGGCGCAAATAGGCACTGATGTTCAAATTTATTCAGGAGGAAATGACCTGGCGGCAGGTGATGTTATTGATCGTTATCGTGGCGCATTCGTGCTTAGCGGTAAGACCCAAGCAGTCACGCTGAAGATTCCTGTTAAAAAGAATACTTCGATCAATGGCAGGGTTAACTCCATCGCTGAAGTTGATCTTTCGAGTTACAACTGGACCCTTCCACTGAAGCTAACTGATGGCAATTTGACAAACTCGACCGGTGGCATCGGCATGAACAAGAACGCTACGCTTTCCGGCCTGGATAAATTCGATCGGGTGCAGGCTCCAATACCTAGCGGCATCGGTATGTTTAAAATGGAATTCGCTCATCCCGAACTGGAGTTCAACTTTGTCAAAGAGGTTGTTCCCACTTCCGTGTCACACATATGGGATCTTTCACTCGTCAAAACTTCAGATAAAGTTCTTACACTAACATGGGATCAAACGACTTTTAAGGAAACAGACAACCAACTCGTTCTGGTCGATGCATCGTTTGGTTCAGTGAAAAACATGAAAGCAGAAGCATCATACACCGTCCCATCGTCGAGCAATAACTTAAAGATTATTTTCGGAAATAGTGACTTTATCCTCGAATCGCTCGATAAGCTGTTGCCAGTTGCAGGTTTCCCCTACCCCAACCCAGCCACTAGTGAAGTTCATATCCCCTTCCATGTTCCTTCAAAAGCGGGTAGCCTAGACGTGAAAATCGAAGTCTTTAATTCTCAGGGCATGAAGGTCGCTACCCTCGCTAATGGAACATATGAAAAAGGGGACCATGAGGTTATTTGGAGCACGTGGGGTAAGAACGGACTTTATATCGTTGAAACGAACATTGCTAACCGTCCCACGAGGACAAAAGTTGTGGTGAAATAAAAATGTAATGCCAGTAACTATGAAAAAAATACTGCCAGTTATTGTTGCCCTGTTCCTAATACACTCATTGGTATGGGCGCAGGAATTTGAGGGGCAAAGTGCTCCCGTACGGGTGAGTATGATCAGAGATACCGAGCCTCCCCAGGTGTTCTGGGTGTATAGAAACGAGGGTCGACCAAATAGCGCGGGTAGGATCGGCATCGACATACGAGTTCTGGATCAAGCCGGAATTAAAAGCGTGACCATCAATGGTCGGGAGAGAATGGACGGAGGTGTGAAAGACTCAGTTGGTTTTGCAGTCGAATTCTATAATGAGGATGAGGTTTATGTCAACGTAGTCGACAATTTCGGCAATGCCAAGGAAAAAAGTTTCATTGTAAAAGCCCAAGCCGCAACATTAGCCGGATCTAAGATTGCGCGCAAGAATTATGCGCTGCTGTTGGCAGTTAATGATTACGCGGATTCCTCTTTCCCCACTCTTACCGGACCGATTCAAGATGCCACTGCCTTAAAAAATGTGCTCATAAAGAAATATGGATTTGAAGACGCAAACATTACGTTAATTAAAAATCCAAAATCCGACGATCTTGACGTAGCATTCGAAGCATTGCGTTACAAGGTCACCAGCGACGACATGCTCCTCATTTTTTACGCAGGACATGGCTGGTTCGATCAGGACGCAAAAATTGGATATTGGCTTCCGTCAGATGCTTCCAAAGCAAATAAATCGAGGTGGTTTAGAAATAGCACGTTAGTGGAAAACATCGGAGCTATCAACTCCAAACATACATTGCTAATTGCAGACGCCTGTTTCAGCGGAGGAATCTTTGCAACGCGTGCCGTTACAATCAATAATGCAACCGCCGAGATCAGCAATCTAATGAAGAAAACCAGCCGAAAAGCCATGACCAGCGGAAAACTGACTCCGGTTCCGGATAATAGCGTTTTTATGAAATACCTTTTGAAAACGTTGGAAGAAAATGAGTATGAATTCCTCCCGTCAGAAGATCTCTTCGATTCCGTAAGAATGAGTATGAAGAATAACAGCGAAACGAAACCCGCGTATGGAGAGATCAGGAATACAGGCGACGAAGGCGGTAATTTTGTTTTTGTACAAAAGAAATAACCGGTGATCCATTGTGGATCACGCCATAGTTTTAAAGTTGCTTCAAGTAGGTAAATCCATTTTTGAGATCGTCCAATCCGTTTGGTGCCAAGTCGCGCTCTATAATAAAGTGTTCAACACCTGATTTCTGCGCTTGAGGAATGATCTTCTTCAAATCGAGTACTCCGCTTCCTGCGTCTGTCAGGAATGGAAACAGTTCGATCCATTGCTGTGGATCGCCGCCGTCCCCCGAAAATCTTACTTCTTTTGACATATCTTTAACATGCATCAGGCGAAAACGCCCCGGATATTTGTCAAGGTAAGCTACAACGTCTACACCACCCGCCGTCATCCAGTAAATATCCATTTGAAAGAATACAAGTTTAGGATCTGTACTTTCCAAGATGAATTCAAAAGGTATTTTCCCCTCCAACGGTTTTAATCCATTACCGTGGTTGTGATACGCGAAACTGATCCCATGTTTCTGCGCTTCGCGTCCGAACGTATTGAATTCTTCAGCCTGAGTCTTATATCCATCGAGGTTTGTATGCGTTACAGCAGAGGGCAGTATAACATACTTGCTACCCAACATATTGGCAGCCTCCGCAAGCGGGCCCATTGCTCCCCTCAAACTTGCCAAGCCGGTGTGCATCGATGGCGCAGATAGGCCGTTGTCATCAAGAATCTTTTTTACCTGCTGAGTAGTGAGTCCAAAAAATCCGCTTCCGCTGAATCCCAGCGACGGTGTTACTGAACTCCAGCGCTGCTGATCTTCCGTTGCACTAAAAGAATACGGTCCATAAAACTCGATCTCTTTAAATCCTATAGCCGCCAGCCGTTGCATCGTTCCCGCGAAATCTTTTTCTGTGATTTTTGGAATGGAAAAGAGCTGAACGCCGATTTTTTTGATCCCTTTATTGGCTGCAAAGGTGCGCGATCCAAATGGCAACATGATCGGAGCAGTTGCAGCAAGCGTCAGATTTTTTAGAAAATTGCGGCGGGATATTGTTCTCACATTGTATAAAGCTAAGGTCTTCCAAGTTATCGATCTTTTCGATAATTGTACTATGAAAAAGAAACAGCCCCGACTGCGGGGCTGTTATCAAATACAATTACTACTGGTTTTAAATCAACTACTCTTCGTATTGGGATTCGGAAAGCTCGTAGGCTTCGTCATTTACGTCTTGGGCTATATCAGAAAGCGTTGCATCGGTTTCTTCTTCCTCATCCAACGTGCGGCCAAGAATATCATGGATTTTGCCTTCTCCCAACACATCCGCAAGCTCACACAAGGAGCCGTATGCCGCGATCTCATAATGCTCGATCTTCTGGGCACCGATTATAAGTGCTGAATCACGCACCGGCCCCCGTTCGAATTCGGAAATCGTCTTGCGGCCTTCTTGAATAAGTCCTTCCATTGCTGGACATTTTTCAGAATCTTTTTGCGTAATGTGAAGACGGTCGAAAACTTTTTCCAAACGCGCCACATGCTTCTTTGTTTGCTCAAGATGCATTGTAATAGCTTCTTCGAGATCCTCATTGTCGACTGCCCTGGCTATTTCAGGCAGCGCATTCACAAGTTGTTTTTCTGCGCTATAGATATCTTTTAGTCCCGCTTCCAGCAACGAACGAAGATCTTTGCTGTTTTTTCGGGTACCGTTACCATTTTTTTCGGCGCCGAGCGACTTACGCTCCTCTACGCCTGTTTGCGTTTTTGTTGTCATAGTTTTTTTTGGGAAGTTTTATTTAACGTCTGGAACGGGAACGAGTTGAACGCTGAGATCCTCTTGAGGAGGAAGAACGGCGAGTCCTGGCCGATGCTCTGCCGCCCATGCTAGCAATTCGACGTACTTCCTCGCGCGGCATTGAAGCGAATCCCTGGCTGCCACCCGATGACGAGCGTGAATTCCGACCGCCGTCGCTCATGTCCGAGCCAAAACCTCTTCCTTGACGATAGCCGCCTTCTCCCTGACCGTAATCTCTTTGTCCCCATCCATAGCCTCCTTCTCCTTGACCATAACCCCGTTGTCCCTGACTATAGCCTCCTGCTCCCTGACCATAACCTCGTTGTCCCTGACCATAGCCTCTTTCGTAACTGCCACCATTGAAACCGCCGCCATTGTATCCGCGGCGACCGGTTGTATTGCCATAATTACTATCTCCCCAGCCGCTTCTGTGCTGACCGCGAGGTTGATTGCGGTATTCTCCACGATTCATTGATGAAAAATCTCTCCTACCCCAACGTTCTTCGCGATCATAACGTCCACGCGTTCCATAATCTTCTTCATCATCATCATAGCGGTCTACATCATAATCATAATCCTCATCATCATATTCCGCTGAATTATCATATGCACCACGTCCGCGAGTCCTGGAATAATTGTCATCATAATCCTCCTCGCTGCCCTGGTAACGCGATGACCTTCCGTAGCCACCTTGATCAAAATCATCTTCGTCATAACGAGAACTACGATTGTTAAACCGATCATCGTCATAGTCATTCTCGTACCCGTATCCATTTCCCCTGGAACGATTACTAAAGCGCCCCTCTGAATCTCTTTCCTGGAAAGATGATCCTCTGCGTGTTCGTGTAGTTTGCATGAGAACTTTTTTTAGATGTCCAAATGCATCACAACAATCATACCCTCCACGCCTTGAGGAAAGCAACGGCTGTATGAAGTGGTTCACAACATAAACTCACAAAAAAAATTATGGCCACGAGTCATTCGTATTAAAAAATTATAAATGTACTCGAGTAAAAGTTATGTGCAGTTGCTTAATAAGTGAAGACCTGAAGAGGCAGCTAATCTTAATGAAAAGATGTTGCCCGACCAAACGTTTTATCGATAAGAATATTAAAGGAATCGTTTTGATATTTGAATTCAATCAGGAAATCATGCAAATACAATCTTCCTTGAGTAAGATTTTGATGTAGACAAATCTGCACTTACGTGGAGATTATTCCACGTGATTACCTGTGTTCCCGTTCAAGAAACAATTTGCAGATGGACGATTATTGTATTGTATGAACACCAATTTAACATGAAGGGAACAGCGGCCTGTAAGTAATTCGACGTCTATTCCATCCTGTTAATCAAACCATATGGTTGGCATCCTTTTTACAACGTTCAGTTTACATCAAATTATAGACCTATGGCAAAATATGGAAAAACGGCGCAGCGCAAAGTGGAGAAAGCGATGCACGAACGTAAAAGAGGTACATTGAAAAGCGGTCGCAGCGGAAAAAAAGTTACCAGCCGCAAACAAGCGATCGCGATCGGACTTTCCGAGGCTCGTGAACGAGGAGGAAAAGTGCCAGCAAAAAAGACGGGGCGAAAACCTCGCAAACGTATGGCGCGAAAATCTGGCAGAAAAACTGCGAGAAAATCGCGGAGCAGATCATAAACCGGATCTGTTCTAGTAAACATAGCCAGGGGGATTTCCGTCTGTGATTACTTCTTTGCGCGATAGATCGAACAATCTGCATGAAACTTGAAAGTATCCCAGCATTTAGAGGTAAGCACGTTAACGTAGTAGTGGAAACGCCCCTTGGTAGTTGTTTCAAGTATGCTTATGATCCGGTGATGGATGTCATGAAGATAAAACATCAATTGCCGAAGGGATATTTTTTTGCTTTCAATTTTGGATTCATCCCAAATACCTTCGCTGAAGATGGAGATCCCATGGATGTAATTGTCTATTCGAGCGAACATAGCCTTAGTGGTTGTCTCATGGAATGCAGGGTGATTGGGGCGTTGATCGCCAATCAAAAGGAAGACGGTAAAACCATTCGCAATGACCGTATCATCGTTGTGCCAGCTGGAGTTAAGATGTATAACTCGATAAAGAATACCCGCGATATTGATCAGCGTGTGTTGAAACAGTACGAAAACTTTTTCGAGTCCTATGAAAACTATCGCGGTATTTCTTTTAAAGCGATCAAATGGATACCGTCAAAACAGGCGTTAACCTCTATTAAAAAATCTTTAATGAAATGACCTTTCGTCTATACGTCGGAACACTTGACTGCCCGGTTTCTGCATGTGATTGGCCCGATTAAACACATTTATTTTTAAAACACGCTAAATAATGTAAATTCATCATCGTTCAATCGCAAGTATGGGTCAATTTGAACTATATCGAAGCACGTCGCCATCCAATATTCCGCATCCGTTAGAGGTGGAAGACTTTAAAGGTCTGATCTACGAAGTGCAGGACTATGCAATTGTCCTGTTGGATACAAATGGCAATATAACTTCGTGGAATAAAGGAGCGGAAAGGATAAAGGGATACCTGGCCGATGAAGTCATCGGAAGAAACTTCAGAATATTTTATTGCCAGGAAGATCGGGCGGACGGTTTACCCGAGCGACTCCTTCTTGCTGCCAGGGAGAATGGCCGGGCAATACATGAAGGCTGGCGGGCACGAAAAGATGGAACGCGATTTTGGGGAGATATCACAGTGACCGCCGTTCACGACAAACAGGGTGAAGTGATGGGATACCTTAAAATAACAAGAGATCTCACTGAACGCAAAAAAGCGGAAGATAACTACACCAACTTTTTGGAGGACCTGACACAAAAAAATCAAGAGTTAAAACTGAGTGAGGAAAGGTATCATAAAATGGTGAGTGAAGTAACTGACTACGTCGTCATTTCATTGGATAAAAACGGTTATGTTCTTGATTGGAATAAAGGAGCCGAACGGGTAAAAGGATATAAGGCGGCAGAGATCATTGGAAAAAACTTCCGGCTCTTTTATACAAAGGAAGACAAAGAAAGAAAATTGCCCGAGGCGCTGTTGAAAGAAGCGACGGATAAAGGCTCGGTTACACACGAAGGCTGGCGACTAAAAAAAGGCGGAACACGTTACTGGGGTAGTGTTGCCATCACTGCACTTCACAACGAGCAAGGTCAGATATTTGGATTTTCAAAGGTGACGAAAGACCTAACCGAAAAAAAGATTGCAGATGACAAGTTGGCCAACTTTGCCGATGAGCTTGTGTTTACCAACGAGGAACTTAAGAAAAGCGAGGAACGGTATCACAAGATGGTTGCGGAAGTAAAAGATTACGCGATCCTGATGCTGGACAAGAATGGCATAATTCAGAACTGGAATGCGGGGGCAGAGTACATCAAGGGATATACAGCCAAAGAGGCCGTCGGTAAAAGTTTCGAAATGTTTTACACACAAGAGGATCAAAAGAACAAGATTCCGGGTAAACTGCTGGAAGAAGCATCGCGGAATGGTCGTGTCTCTCATGAAGGTTGGCGGGTGCGCAAAGACGGCAGCAAATTTTGGGGTCATGTTGTGATCACTGCGCTGCACGATTTAAATAATTCAATTATCGGATTTTCAAAAGTTACGCGCGACCTGACCGAACGAAAGAAAGCTGAAGATCAGTCAAAGGAGGATGCCGTTGAGCTTGAGCGGAAAAACCGATCGCTCGAGCGACTAAATTCAGAGATTTCGTCATTCGCTTACGTAGCCAGCCATGATTTGAAAGAACCGCTCCGAAAGATCCAGACATTTGCTTCGAGGATACCTGAAGTGATTAATAACCCCGAAGCGATCACGGAAATGCTTCATAAGATCTCCGCTAGCGCGTTCCGAATGCAGAAGCTGATGGATGATCTGCTGAACTATTCTTTGGTTTCCGGCAATGCCAGTAATTTTCAAAAGGTTGATCTCAATGCAGCGGTCGAAACTGTTCTAAAGGATCTTGAACTTACTATCGCCGACAAAAACGCGCAATTGAATATCAGCAAGCTTCCCGTCGTAAACGGCATTCCTTTCCAGCTAGAACAGTTATTCCTCAATATATTATCCAATGCGCTAAAATTTAGCAAACCGGATGTTCAACCAATTATTGATATAACATCGTCGACCCTTCATGGCAAAGATATTCCATTAGGGCTGTCTAATGACATGAAGAAGTACTATAAAATCATAGTCGCTGACAATGGTATCGGGTTTCCTGAAGAGCACTCACAAAAGATATTCGAAGTATTTCAAAAACTCCATGACAAGCGAACCTTCGCCGGCTCGGGGGTCGGCCTCGCAATAGTTAAGCGTATTATGGAGAACCACGGCGGACTGGTAATGGCGGAGGGCAAACCCGGAATTGGGGCTACTTTCACCATGTTTTTTTCCGCGTGAGTTATTACCTTTCGGAAACTTTTCGAGAGGCAATGGTGATATTTTACGCCGATGACGATGATGACGACCGCGAGCTTTTTGCGGACGCATTGGAGGAAGTCGATCCAGCTATCCAGCTCATCCTTGCCCGCAACGGATTCGAGGTCATCCAACTCCTGGAAAGCCAAAAAGAACTCCCCGACTACATTTTCCTCGATATTAATATGCCGCTAATGTCCGGAAAAGAGTGTCTCATGAGGCTGAAACGCGTAGACCGGTTGAGGTCAGTACCAATCATTATGTATACCACCACATCCAACAAAGAGGAGTTCAAAAATCTGGTTTTGCTTGGAGCCGCAGATTGCGTCGTGAAAGGGATTTCTTTTAAGGCAATTAAGGATTCATTGCGCAGCATATTGAGCGCCTAGTACCCAGGTAAAACCCTACTTTCCCAAGTGTTTCTTAATAAATTCGAGAGCAAGCGTCAATTTCTCCGGCGTGTAAAACAGATCACCCCCATGCGCCGCGCCGTAGACGACATCGAACACCACGTCCAGGTTATGCTTTTTGTAGGCGCCCGCCAGTTCGTGCGATTGGCTGATGGGCATTTGTGGATCCTGTTCGCCATGAAAGATCAATAAAGGGGGATCGGTTTTGTCGATGTGAAATACCGGGCTTGCAAGTTTCGTTAGGTCCATATTGTTTTCCGGCTCAGTACCCAACAACAATTCCAGAGCGGGCTTTCTTACATTGAGTCCAAATGGCGTGGACTGCGCAAGAATGGTTGTAAGGTTTGTTGCTCCATAATAATCGACGATTGCCTGAACGCTTGATGATTCGGTCAGATTGTCGCCTACCTTTCCTTCAAGCTCACTATTACCATTGGTTACACCCGTTAAGGCAGCGAGGTGTCCACCGGATGAGCTGCCGACAATAACAATACGTTGTGCATCGTAACCAAAGGCGCCAGCTTTATTGCGCAGGAAACGAATAGCTGCTTTGATGTCGTGAATTTGTGCTGGAAATTTTGCCTCTGTAGACTGTCTGAATTCCACACTTGCAGTGGGGATACCGTTATCGGGAAAAACTTTTGGAACTCCATCTTTTGATCCCCCTCTCCACGCGCCACCATGGACGAAAACCAACAGTCCAGCAGCGACGGGCTTAGCGGGAAGATAGAGGTCGAGCTTTAACTCTTTGCCTTCAACTGTTGCATATACGATATCCTTGTGGGTGGGCGGAGTTTGGGAAAATCCATGTATTGCCGCCAGTACAACTGCAGTGGTTGTCCAATAAAATATTCGACGGTTCATGCCATCTAAATTAAGGAAAGTTTGAACATGGAGGGATCAATGATCAAATATGGTTCGTTGGTCCGATCTGCTGTGGACAATCGACCACGATTTCAAAAATCATTTACGTGAAATGAGAAGGCTTCTTTTCTCGTAAGGTTAGCAAGAAGTGTATTCAAATATTCCCTAAAAAATTTGCGCAAGTAAATCCTTGCATATAT
>JGI10216J12902_100227334_pt1 | contig 11659 bp, 10 predicted proteins | sample KanNatreferecore_FD_12902 | JGI IMG/M metagenome (IMG submission 12902)
TACCACCTGTGCGCTTACAATTTCGCCGGGCAAAGGCTGGTCACAAACGAATGGCTGCACTTCATGGTGGTGCTGGAAGAGCCAGGCATGAAGCTCTACATCAACGGCCAATTGAACGCGTCGCAATCCGCCGGACCCTGGAACAAGGGCAATCATGATCTCGGCATCGGCAACCAGACGCAGAATCTCGGCGGCCGGCGCCAGTGGGACGGCATTCTGGACGAGGCCCGAGTGATGCAAGCCGCCCGGGGCCCGGGTTGGGCAAAGCTCGACTACGAGAGCCAGCGGGAGTCGCCCACTCTCCTCAAGTTCGGGGAGATCAGCGGAAGAATCTCTCGCACCGTTCAAGCCACGCCTTGAACCGCGGACAATGCGCCTTGAGTTCGGCAACGCCAATATCTTGCAGATGACGGAAGCCGTCGATTTTCCGATACGTGGGGATGCGAGCGAGAATGCGGTGTGAGGGAGAAGTTGCCTTTACTTCGTTAATGTCCTCGGGAGTGTGGAACGGTGCGCATTCCTTTCGTAGCTGTTCAATACCGGAGGCATGCTCGGGATAAAAATCTTTGAGGATGGATGGACGCGTCAGGATGAGCGCTTCAAATTCGTGAACTTGAATGTAGGGGAAAAAATTCGGACGCCCGATGTCCGTTTTCCACTCCTGTTCCACCTGCTCCGCCTTTCTTCCGCCAGTGAGGTTTTGTGCTATCGCTTGGTTGTGACCAGGAAACGTTCGGGGCAGTGCATAAAGGTCAATGAGCGTCGTCAGCATATCAGCAGCACCCACATCGTTGGCGGCAAACTGATTCAGAATATCATCGCGAATTGCATCATAGTTCGTCACACCGCCGACGGTTACATCCGCCTCATCATCACCAACGCGGAAGCTCGTCGCGGCCAAAATTGGTTTCTGAACATTTACTCCGAATTGCTTTAAGTGATCGCGCAGCACACGATTCACAAACAGTTCTTCCTCCTGCCCCTCGACGTAAATGAACAAATTCATTCAGGGCGACCTCCGAAGACATTCTTTCTCCAAGCTTCGCCAAGTGTGTATCGCTTTAGCCAATGCCCGAGTTTCTCCGGGTCGAGACGCTTGAAGGTTGAAGCGCCCTCGTGCATTTCCGTAACAACGACTTCGGCAGGCTTGAAGTGATCGACGAGCGTCGCTGATTGCGTGCTCAACAAGACTTGAGTTTGCGCTGCGGTGCTGCGGATGAGCGAGGCGAGGTAAGCCTCAGCGGCTGGATGCAAACCCAATTCGGGCTCATCAAGGATGATCATCCAAGTCGCCATCTCTTCCGGAAGGTTGAAAAGAGTTACAAGCGCAATCATCCGCAAAGTTCCGTCTGAAAGATGGGCCGGACCGAAAACCTCGGTCGGATTACTGGTTGGCCGCCAACGCAGTAGTATGCCAGGACCATTGCGTCCGGTCGGCTCTAAGTCGAAGTCCTTGAGTTCTGAAAACACCGTGTTTACCCCAGCGACGACGCGCCGATAATTCGCGGGAAACTCCCTTTGCAGCCGCAGCAGAACAGCCGCAAGGTTGCCTCCTTCAGCACGCATATACCGCGCATCATTTGTGTCGCTGTAATTACGCATTCGCGACGTCGTGCTAGTGTCGTGAAAATGGAATACCCGCGTTTTATCGAGAAATCCTTTAATGAACCGATGCGTCTTACGTTCCGGATCAAGATAGCGGCTTAGTGAGCTTTCCGATGGTTCATTACTCTCAATCGGGATTTCTTTTGGAGACAGGGCATCATTACGCTGAAACGTTAGTTTTTCTTCGACGAAGATTAAACGATCGACAGCAGCGAATGTTAACCCACAATGGTAGGTGTTCAGCCCGGCATCACTGCGGAAAACCAACTTGGAATCCATGAAGCGCGTTCGCTTCGGGCCAAAATGGAGGAAATTTGATCCACCTCCACCATCTTGGACGAATCGTTGAAGGCCGCCCACCATCATCTCGTTCATCATGCGGAAAAAGCCGATGAGATTGGATTTTCCAGAGCCGTTAGCTCCGACAAGCACCGTGATTGGGCCAAATGTGAAATCGTCCAACTCCTTGATGGAGCGGAAGCCTTTGAGGCTTATTTTTTCAAGCGAATGCATTTACGATTTTTGTTTTCAAACGACTCGTTAGAGGTGTCCTCAAGTCTGCGGCATTAGACTACGGACACACACGTTGATTGTCACTTCCGTTCCCGAACAGTGCGGTAACCTTCGCCTTCACCGCTGCATCCATCTTGATCAGCGGCGGCCAGAGACGTTTGAAGCCTTCGCCGGGAATTCTCTTCATCGCGGGGTTGTTCATGGCCGGCAAATTATCTCGTCACGGCTGGTGCCTCAAAGACGCTCTTCCCGCTAATCATGGTCATTTCTACCTGAATGGTCCTGGTGGTGCCGGGCGCGACGCGGGTTGGATCGTCGGAGAGCACCACGAAGTCAGCGAGCTTTCCGCTGGTGATGGAACCTTTGCGGTCTTCTTCAAACGAAGCGAACGCGCCGCCCAGCGTCCAGGCGTGCAACGCTTCCTCGACCGTGACGCGCTGTTTCGCTCCATAGACTTTGCCCTCGGCGCTCGTGCGTGTGACCATGTCCTGAATGCGCAGCAACGGATCCGCAACGCTCACGGGATCGTCCGAATGCCCCGCCATGGGAATGCCGAGGTCGATGAGCGAACGCGCCGGGTGCATCCAGTCCCAACGCCACGCGCCGTAGTTCTCCATCTTGTCGCCGTGCTCCCAGATGTAGGAGTGCGGCACCACGACGAGTCCGAGTTTTTTGATGCGCAGCAGCAGTGCTTCGGTGACGACGCTGCAATGTTCGATTCGATGCCGATGATCGGCGAGCGGCTTTTGTTTCAGCGCATGCTCAAAGGCATTCAGCAGCATTTCGATTTCGCGGTCGCCGTTGGAGTGAACGCACGCCTGCAATCCGGCTTCGTGGACGCGCAGGATTAGCTCGTTCAATTGACTCTGCGAACGCGCCGGTGGCACGCCGAAGTAATCGGGCTGGTTCTCGTAGGGTTTCGAGAGCCAGCAGGTTTGTCCCGACAGTGAGTGGCCGTGAAAGAGTTTGATGGCGCCGTAACGCACGCCGGTGTTCGTTGCTCCTTTGCGCTGCACGGCGTCGTCCAGCGAGCCTTCGCGCAACAGGATGTAGAGCCGAAGCGGCAGATCATCCGTGCGAGCGCGCTCCAGCATCGCAGCGCTGCTCAGACTCGTGCCCGCGACGTGAACGCTCGTAATGCCGCGGCTGAGATAACGACGGAAACCGGTACGATAGGCCGCGAGCGTTTCCGTTTCCGGTGGACTGGGCCGGCGCGGACCCGCGGAGCGAACCGTGCCGGCCGCGCGTTCCTGAAGAAGACCCGTTAACTCGCCGCGCTCATCGCGAACAAACTTGCCTCCCGCCGGATCGGGCGTGTCCCGGTTCACCTTCGCCAGTTCCAGCGCGAGCGAATTGCACACCGATTGATGTCCGCTCGAATGCGAAATGATGATCGGATGGTTCGTGCTGGCCCGGTCGAGGTCCCAACGCGTCGGATGCCGACCGAGTTTGGTTTCCTGGTATCGCGAGCCGGTCACCCACTGTCCCGGCGGAGTGCGCCCGGCTTTGCGTTTCAGCGCCGCGACGAGTGCATCGATCGTCCGCACCTTTTCCGGGCGGCAATCGACGGACGCCCAGGGCGAGTCTTCCGGATATTCCGGCCCCGGATGAGCATGCGCGTCAATGAAACCAGGAACGACTGTCTTGCCGGCCAGATCGAGCACGCGCGTGTTGGCGCCGATGAACGGCTGCACCGATTCATCGCTGCCCACTGCAACAAATCTTCCATCGGCGACAGCAAACGCCTCTGCGCGCGGACGAGCGGAATCCACCGTAATAATATTCGCCCGTCGCAGGACGAGTTCAGCGGGTGCAGCAAACAGATGGGAGGCAAGACCCAGTCCCAGGATCAGAAGTCCGATCGGTTTACACAGCGGATACATCGCTTTCATCCGGGCAGGTCGAAGGTATCCGGTTGTCCAAGGACAATACGAGGCAGATCGCGTCGCTTTCCGTCCATGGGCAACTAAGAAATCACTCGCCAAACTCACGAGGCGAGCACACACATGTGAAATGGCGACCGAAGCGCAACGCAAATGGATTCGAGCCTTGAGCGTCAGCCAGGGAGGACCGCCCGCCGCCGCGGAGCCTTCACTTCCACGACAACATTCCACCAATGGTCCGGCGCGTAACAAAGAGGTGAAAGATGCGGAGCGTCCGGAAGCCACACGGCCCGGTTCGAAGCTGCAACTGAGCGGTTCGGTGGGCGCGGGCGGGCGCAACGCAAAAGACGATGTGCGCGCGGTGCAAGCGGCGCTCAATCGAGAGGCGCAAGCAGGACTCGCGGAAGACGGCGTTTGCGGAAAGAAAACCATCGAGGCCATCATTGCGTTTCAGAAGAAACTGAACTTTAAGAAGCCAGATGGCCGAATCGATCAGGGTGGGCCGACAGAAAAGGCGTTGAACGGGAGTGCATCCGCGCCCCTTGATAGTGACAACGCGGCGGCTGACACGAAAGGTGGCGTTCTCATTGAAACTCCGGGCCGCAAGAAAAGTGTTGCAGATCCGCAAGGGCCAAAGGACGACGCGGCACAAGATCGAGGCCCGGATCCTTCACGCATTGCCCGCCGCATTCATGAGGCAGTGGAAGGAGTCGGCACGGACGAGCAGGCGATCTTCGCGGCGCTCCGTGAGTTGAAGGGCTCCCGCGAACTGCGCGTTCAGCTCGGAAAGATTTACAAAGAGATGTTCGGTGACGATCTCGAGGAGGTTCTGCGCAGTGAGTTGAGCGAGGATGATCGCGCCAGGGCGGACGCCGCCGCGAACCAAAAAGGCGGACCGGATTTCAAAGCCCTCGCGCAGCAGATTCACGATGCGGCGGAGGGCGCGGGGACTGACGAGAAAGCGATCAATGCGGCGTTGTCGCAGGTGAAGGGCAAGCCCGATGCCATGAAGAAACTGCGCGAGACCTACCGTACGATGTATGGTGAAGACCTTGACGAGGTATTGCGGCAAGAGCTTTCCGGCCGCGAGCTAAAAAACGCCCGGGAGAACCTGGATCCCAACCTCGAAGTGATTCCCGACAAGGGTTTTGATGAAGTGGGTGAGGAACGGGTTCCCCGCCAGGGCTTCGAGGAAGCTCCGGAGGAAAAAGTGCCGCGCAAGGGTTTTAAGGAAGCTCCACAAGAAAAAGTGCCGCGCAAAGGTTTCGACGAAGTGGAGGAGAAAATACCACGGAAAGGCTTCGTCGAAGGCGAAGAATCCATTCCGAGAAAAGGATTCAAGGAAACTGCGGAGGTCATCGACTCAGAGGGCGACGAAGAGTAATCCGCGTCGAGCAGGTTGAGCCGAAAAGCTTTTCCACCTTTGCCTTCACCGCTTGATGGCGCCTGTGTCAAGATGCGCCCTACGGGGACTCGTCTCAGAAACGCCGCTTGACCCTCGCCCGCACGGTCGCTACCTTCCGCCCCTTAATGAACATTGTTGTTCGGCAAATCACGCTGGTCGTCGTCCTGGTAGGCGGCGCCGTGGCGGCTTGTCGAGCGTAGTTGAAGATTTCGACAAGAACCCACGGCTGGAAAACGGTCGTGGGTTTTTTGTTGCCCGCGCCGGGCAGCCGGTAAACAAACATAAGTATGAGCAAACAGTCGCAAACTGCGGAAAAGAAACAGACCGCCACGAAACAGGGCACCGAACGCGCCGAAGTCGGGCGCGCGATGCTCGGCAGCGAAATCCTCGTCGAGGCGCTGGAGCGAGAAGGCGTCGAAGCCATTTTCGCCTATCCCGGCGGTGCGAGCATGGAACTGCACCAGGCGCTCACGCGGTCGAAGATTCGCACCATTCTCCCGCGCCACGAGCAGGGCGGTTCTTTCGCCGCGGAAGGTTACGCGCGTGCCAGCGGCAAACCCGGCGTGTGCATGGCCACGAGTGGGCCGGGCGCGACGAATCTCGTCACCGCGATTGCCGACGCGTACATGGATTCCATTCCGCTCATCGCCATCACGGGTCAGGTCTCGCAGGCGATGATTGGCAAGGGCGCGTTCCAGGAAACCGCTTTCTTCGACATGACGCTGCCGATCGTGAAGCACAGTTATCTGATTACAGACATCAATGACATTCCTCGCACGGTCAAAGAAGCGTTCTACATTGCGACCAGCGGGCGGCCCGGTCCGGTCGTGATCGACTTCCCGAAAAATCTTCAGCAGGCGAAAGCGCAGCCAGTCTGGCCGAAAGAAGTGAGTTTCCGAGGCTACAAACCCGACAAGCGCGCGGACGATCTCGTGTTGAACGAAATCATCGGCCTCGTCGAAAAAGCCGAGCGTCCGGTGCTTTATTGCGGCGGCGGGATCATCACGAGTGACGCGGCGCCGGAATTGATGAAGTTCGCGGAAGCCACGGGCATTCCGGTGACGACGACGATCATGGGCATCGGCGCGTTTCCCGAAAACCATCCGCTCTCACTCCGCTGGCTGGGCATGCACGGCACGGCTTACGCGAACTGGGCGGTGAGCGGCGAATTCAAGCATCGCTCGGGCCTGACCGAGCCGATGGTGAAGGTGAAAGACGGCGCGGACCTTTTGCTCGCGTTCGGCGTCCGCTTCGACGATCGCGTGACCGGCAAGGTGGATGAATTCTGCAAGAGCGGCACGATCGTTCACATCGACATCGATCAGTCCGAGCACAACAAGAACCGCAAGGTTCAGCTTCCCATCGAGAGCGACATCAAGTTCGCGCTGCACCGCTTGAATGAAATGATTGCCAAGCGGCCCATCTCGAAAAGGTTCGACGCCTGGCACAAGACCATTGCCGAGTGGAAGAAGCGCGCGCCCATGCACTACGAAGTGACTGCCGAGGTGATGAAATCGCAGCACATGAAGGATCATCTTCAGGGCAAGGAGAGCGAAGTCATTCTGCCGCAGATGGCGATCGAGATGCTCTACGAACTGACGAAGGGTGAGGCCATCATCACCACGGGCGTGGGCCAGCACCAGATGTGGGCGGGGCAATATTACAAATACAAGTTTCCGCGCCAGTTCCTCACGAGTGCGGGCCTCGGCGCGATGGGCTACGGCTATCCGGCTGCGCTCGGCGCGAAGGTCGCGTGCCCGGACAGGGAAGTCATCGACATCGATGGCGACGGCTCGTTCGTGATGAACGTCCAGGAACTCGCCACGGCGCACATTGAGAAAATTGCCGCCAAGGTAATCATTCTAAACAATCAGCACCTGGGCATGGTGGTGCAATGGGAAGACAATTTCTACGAAGGGAATCGCGGGCACACCTACCTCGGCGACCCGGAGAACCGGCACAAGATTTATCCGGACTACGTGGGCATGGCCAAGAGCTTCAACGTTCCGGCCGAGCGTGTGATGTTCAAAAAGGATTTGCGCGCCGCGATGCAGCGGATGCTCGATTCGAAGGAACCGTATCTCCTCGATGTAATCACGCCCTACACTGAACACGTCCTGCCGTTTATCCGTGCGGGCGGCACGGTGGCGGACATGATTTATTGATTCGCCGGATTTTTTCCTGGCAGGGGCGGTGTCCTCACCGCGCCGCGGCGGGCTGGAGACAGCCCGCCCTACCTAATCGATCCGCCGAAAACAAAAAAGCCGTTCCGGCTCAAGGAACGGCTCAGTATGCAGCGACAAATCTTTTCGCGTTCAGGGCGGACTTGAAAGACGGATGCGGAACCGGCCCCTGGTGATTTCGAAGCCAGGCCCGCTGCACGCAAAACTGCCATAGACTTCCGTGGGCGTGGTGGCGATGAAGATCGCGCCATTCGTCGCGCCCGTGTCGTTGGAGGCGCCCGTGAACAAATCGACATCTGTGCGGTTGGTGAACGACGCCGCATCTGGAATGCCGTAGCGAAACGCGCCGAACCGCACGTTCGGCACCGAAAACACAATGCCGCGCTGCAGGCTGCCGCTCTGATAATCCAGCGCGCTCAGCGTTACGGTGACGTTGGTCTCCGTGGCAACGGCCTGGAAAACATTTCCCGATGCGAAGACAGAATTGGCGCGGAATTGCCTTGGCCCCTGGCCCACGTCCACTTTCGCCACCACCGTGTTTGTCGGCAGGTCCAACGGGAATGGAATAACCAGGTCGCGGGTCGCGCGGAAGAGAACATTTTCGAGTCTGCGTTTGGCCGGATCGTACAAGGCAGAGATTCTTTTCGCGCTGATGGTGTTGGTCAAACGAACGTACGACGGCAACAGGGCTTCGAACTGCTTGATGATGGCGTCCGTCTCATCGGACGGCGGCAATTGTGTAATCAAAAACTCCACGAATGCGTATTCATTGCTGTAGATGCCCACCAGGTTCGCAGCCACACTTTCCAGCGGCGCGTCGTAATCAGAAATGGCGCGCAGTTTGTTCTTCAATTGCCGCAGCGCTTTGCCGTCCGGCAAGTCAGAATTTTCCAGCACGTCATTGGCGCGGAGCAGCGTGCGCAAGCGGGCGCGCTCCGCGGGCGTCGGATCGGGGATGGCGGAAAGGGCGGCGATCTCAGTCGCCAACGGATCGCGCACGGGCGCGAAGGGCAGGGGCGTCAACGCCAGCGATGTGGTGGCCATCCCGGCGAAGAAGAGCAAACCCAGGAGCTGGCGCCAGAAGAGGGGCACGCCAAAAGCGCTCGAGGTTTTCAAAATCATACCTTTGTCATTAAGCCCCAGGACTAGGCAGCCAACAATTCGTACCGGCTACGTTTCACCCTTTCCGTAAAAGTGCTGTACGGCTTGGGAAAACACCAAATCCCAAAAGCCGAAGGACGCGCATGTCGCCCCCTTGGTCCGGTGCCGCAAAGTTGGCTAACGATGAGAATCCGAGCGTTGGAGTTTGGGAGCCTGGAATTTGTTTGGGATTTGGGATTTGGATTTGGCGTTTGAGTCCGCTCAATCTCCAAACAACTTCTTGAGCTTGTCCCGCGCCTCTTCTTCGCGCTTGTTCGCCCCTTTGCCGGCCCATACGCGTTTGGCCATGTCGAAGTATTCGCAGAAGTTCGCCATGTGCTTGTCGTGAACGAGGTCGGCGCGGCGCTCGCGGCATTGCTCGGCAACGGTGCGGTCGTAATGGATGCAGTTGAGGCAGACCTTCAGGTCCGCGCCGCATTGTTCACATGCCTCCAGCCGTCCTGGGCTTCCAGGCAGTTTGTATTCGCAGCCGCAGTTGTGGCAATGGCGTATCATGGTGATCAACTGTCCAAAGTCCAACGTCCAAAGTCCAATGTCATCTCAGCGAACGTTGGAGGTTTGACCTTGGACTTTGGACTTTGGACTTTGGACTGCGCATGATTAGAGTCCCGCGCATGTCGTGGAACGTCCTCATCACCGCCCGCACCATGAACGAGACGGGGTTGCGCGCGTTGCAATCGCTGCGTGACGCAGGGTGCAACGTGATCATTCCGCCGAAGCAAGGCCCGCTGACGGAGGCTGAACTACTGCCACAATTGCCGAACGTCGATGCCGCGCTCGCGAGCATGGACAAGTTTACGGACAAAGTTCTCAGTTCGGCGGAAGCAAAGTCGCTGAAACTCATCTCGCGCTGGGGCGTTGGCTATGACGCCATCGACATTCCTTCCGCCACGCGCAATGGCATCGCAGTCGCGTATTGTCCCGGTATGCTGAACGAAGCGGTGGCGGACCTCGCGTTCGCGCTGCTCTGTGCTGTCGCGCGGCGCGTGCATGAAGGACATCTCATCATGCGCGGCGGCGAGTGGCGGATTCCGTGGGGGCACAACATTCACGGCAAGACGCTGGGCATTCTCGGCTGCGGGCGCATTGGGCAGGCGATGGCGCGGCGTGCCGCGGGGTTCAACATGCGCTTGATTGGTTACGACATCGCCTGCGGTCCTGACGCAGAGAAAGCCGGCATTAAATTCGTCTCGTTCGATGAACTGCTGGCGCAAAGTGATTTCCTCTCGCTCCACGCCGCTTTGACCGCGGAGAATCGCGGCCTGATTGGTGAAGCTCAGTTGCGGCGAATGAAACCCAATTCCTATATCATCAATACGGCGCGCGGAGCGCTCATCGACGAGAACGCGCTGGTGCGGGCCGTGACCGAGAAGTGGATCGCGGGCGCGGCGCTCGATGCTTACGTCGTCGAGCCGTTGCCGAAGGACCATCCGCTGCGTAGCGCGCCGAACCTGCTCATCACGCCGCACCAGGCCTCGTGCAGTTACGAGACGGGTGAGCAGGTGAGTGACGCGGCGGCAGCGGCGATTGTGGAATTGATGAACGGTCGCAAGCCGCGTTGGGTGGTGGATGAGAAAGTTTATGCGGCGGAGAATTTGCGGGCAAAGCTGAAGTAGAATTTCAATTCCAATCAATCCGCATGGACATCTCTTCCATCCACTTTCATGACACGCAGATTATTCGCGTCATCGAAGATCCCGCCGCAAACTCAGTAACTATGGAAGTCGATTACCCAGTCGATTGGGAACACAACATTTTTGAGAGGCGGTTGTTGGTGTTTGAGGATGTTGGCACCTACGGGATTTCCGAGGGGCCATTTCATGGCTGCCCAACAATTCTCGACGCGGAGATTATCGGAACCGATGGTCGTTGGACCAAGATTCGCCTCGACACAAATGCAGGTTACAGAGAGTTGAGTTGCATGGCCGTTAGACTTCTTGAAAACAACCGTACTGCCTAGCATTTGGAACTTTTGAATTTGGAATTTGAAATGAAAACTAACCCCGTCCGACACAAACTCAAACGCGGCGAAGCCTCCTTCGGCACAATGCGTCCGGGCGCGAGCCTCCCTCTCCCCTCAACGGGGAGAGGGATTGAGGGTGAGGGGTGGTCAGTCTCGTGGCTCTCTTCGCGGGTGAAGCGTTGGGCGGCATCACACCTCACCCTGGCCCTCTCCCCGTTGAGGGGAAAGGGAGAGACGTGCACAGGCCATTCTCGTGAGCGTTCGCGCGCTTGTCGGTCAAACTGTGAACCATGAGACGGTTTGTAATAACAGTGTTGGTGGCAACTGTTCTTCATGCGGTCGCATGCATCCTCATACCGCCATTTGAGTTTGCTCCCACGAGACCCGCGTGCTTCTTCTTTGCTTTCACTTCGGGGCTGATGGTGTTTCCGGTCATATTCGCGTTGCTCTTGTTGCCGTTACGCGCGGGACTGCATCGCTTCATGCCGAACAGCACTCAGCGCGCTCACGCCATCGTAGCGGGACTGGTATTGTTCGCTCTGGTTGCCGTATGGATTCTCCCGCGTCAACTCGCCGGCGTGCCAGTGAAGCCGTATCAGCACAGCTATTTGTACAAATGGGTGTTTTGGCTGCTGTTCGCTCTCGCCGTTGACCTTTCATATTTCTGGCCGTTCGGGACGCAACGACTGAATGGGACTCGTGTAACTCGTTCCTCCAAACAACCTTGATCAGGGACTCGTGTAACTCGTCCCTCCAAAGAACTTGAAATGAAAACCAATCCCGTCCGCCACAAACTCAAGCGCGGTGAAGCCTCCTTCGGCACCTGGCTCACGCTTCCCGACGTCTTCACCGCGCAGCTCATGAGCAAGATGGGCTTCGACTGGCTCACTGTCGAAATGGAGCACACTCCCACCACCATCGAGATGGCGGGCGCGAACTTCGCCGT
>JGI10216J12902_101395099_pt1 | contig 11659 bp, 11 predicted proteins | sample KanNatreferecore_FD_12902 | JGI IMG/M metagenome (IMG submission 12902)
TCATATCCTCGTACGGATTCATGACTATTTTCAAGAAAAAAATGCAGAGCATAAGAAATCTTCGAATATAGAGATGACTGTCCGATCTCAGGACCTAATTCCAAATCCCCCAATCCTAATTCCTAGTAATTTTCTTCCATGCATCCATTCAAGGCCTGCTCAATGGGGATCACATTGTTCCGGTTGATAGCGGGAGTAAAATGGAGGGATTCCTTATCCAGTTCGCGTCTCAACTCGGCATCGATCTGCGTAAGATCTTTGAGGAAATTATTTACGGGGAGAGCAATGATATTGAAATACGTTTCCGCTTTATCATACATGCCGATGAATTCATCCCGGATCACGGTTATACCGTCCTGTAAATGTTTTTTGGCCTGGGTATAAGACTGCCTGATAACGGAATTAAAGGATATAACATTTTCAGTCAGTGCTTCCGGCTTGAACTCACCAGCAATCGCCATAAGAATTAATTTTGCACTTTATGGACAAATATTCGTGCCAAAATCTGCAAGACAGCTCATTACGAAATGAAAATCATTTGGTTTCGCACATGCCATTGTGGAAAACTTGTGCGGTTCATGAAATAATAATTTAGCCCCGCAATTTATATATGATCGAAAGTAAAATCTGTGAACAATTAATTTTAAGAGAATTTTACTTATCCCATTCCCAGATTCCCCATTTTACAACATCAGGAATTTTTTCCCCAGATAATTTTAGTGTCAGCAGAATATTACCGCGGTGGTGTGATTCGTGGGATATGAAGTATCCCAGCATAGGGATCACGCCGGTCTTGAAATTTTTGATCTTGCCTCCCTCATCCCAACCCCGTTCCAGCAGATCATGCACCCCTGCACCTGAGTCGTCGAGGGTTTTGAGTAAATCCTTTCTGTCAAAAACCTGTTCTTTATTAATTACTTTGTATTTTTTGAAAATGTCTTTGGCACAGATATCCAACCATTTCATTCGCACATTATGGATATGTACCCATTGCTGGTAAATGGTTCGGCCGCCACGGGTGCTCAGGGTTTTTTGCATTCCGGCGTCGGTTGTATTCTGGATCACCAGCTTATTCATCCGGTTGTGGGTTAACCAGGTTTCGAGTAGTTGTTCTTTCATGGTGGGTGATTTCAGTCATGAATAGAAAATAAAACCCCGTCCTGATGCAATCGGGACGGGGCGACTTTTGTGGTGGTTACTGCTCCGCGGTGCAGAACAGTAACGGTCAAAGCAGGTCTTAATTATTATGTGCGGTCTTTGATTTGCTTTTTGTTTTGTTCTTAGCGGCAGCGGCAGCAGCTGCTGCAGCATCTGCATCGGCTTTCTCTTTATCCTTTACCCACTGGTCATATGCATCCGCAGCTACAACTTCACCGGTGATCTGAACTGTCTTTGGCTGATCGATACCGGCTAATTTAATGTATACGTCTTTTGTAAATGTGCCCATCGCTGCAGCGCTATATTCAACTTTCAGTTTAGCGGAAGTACCGGGCATGATGGGATCAACGATCGCTTCCGGGGTGGTACAACCACAACTGGCCCATGACCTCTCCACTACCACTGGCTTATCACTGATATTCTTGATCTCAAAATAATAAGAGACGGGAACGCCTTGCTTGATTTTCCCAAAATCATGTTTTTCCTCCCCGAATTTTACCACATCGTCGACTTTGGGTTGTGCCATCACAGAGAGGCTGAACAGGAAAGCAGTTGCTGCAAAAAAAAGTTTTTTCATGGTTTACAAATTTTAGAAAGTTTGCTTTTTTAAAAAATTTACTGATGCATTGGTCGGTGCGGGTCCTTCAGGGGCTTTCCAAACCGTGCCTTTTATTTTAATTAATTTAGCCTGGCCATTGTAAGTGATCGTAATGATCTTTTCAAAAACACCTTCAGCCGATGCGTTATAACCAACTCTTATTTTCGCGGTAGCACCCGGAGCTATCGGATCACGACTCCATTCCGGAGTTGTGCAGCCGCAACTGGCGTGTACGTCATCCAGTTTAAGTTCCGTCTTGCCGGTGTTGACAATATCGAAAGTATAATATACAGGTTTACCCTGCGGAATATTCGAAAAATCATGTTCTGTTTCCTTCAGTTGAAGCACATCCTCAGCGGGTTGAGTGGTTTGTGCGCGGGTAAATAAAAAACCTGTAAGGCAAACAAAAAGGATCAGCAATTTCTTCATAAATCTCAGTTTGGAGGATCAAATTTAATGCAAAGATGCCATATTTTATAGATGGGTTGCAGACAGTTATCGTTATTTTTCAGAGAAAGGGGGATGGCTCCAATCTCCCTATTTTTGCTGGATGGATAATGTAAACCCCGGGACAATGACCGAGGATAATAAACTTTCATTTGAGAGGTTCAGGGAAGAGGTCCTGAATGACTATCGGATTGCCTGTACCAGCAGGGAAACCAGCCTTTTAGGTCGGAAAGAAGTGCTTGGGGGCAAGGCAAAATTTGGAATTTTTGGAGACGGAAAGGAAATTCCCCAACTGGCCATGGCCAAGGTTTTCCAACCCGGGGACTTCAGGAGTGGTTATTATCGTGACCAGACCTTTATGATGGCCGCCGGCCTTGCCACCGTGGAGCAGATCTTTGCTCAATTGTATGCTGACCCGGATCCGGAGCGTGAGCCCTTCAGCAGCGGACGACAGATGAATTGCCATTTCGCTACAAAAATGATCGATGAAAAAGGGGAATGGCTTGCGCTGTCAGAATTAAAGAATGTGTCCAGTGACATCGCCCCAACGGGCGGGCAAATGCCGAGAGCATTGGGACTTGCATTTGCTTCAAAAGCTTTTCGTGAAATTGAACAACTGGGCCCCTTCTCAAACCTTTCTAACCATGGAAATGAAGTGTGTTTCGCCACGATCGGGGATGCTTCCACCAGCGAAGGTCATTTCTGGGAAACTATAAATGCTGCAGGTGTTTTACAGGTCCCGCTGGCCGTATTTATTTGGGATGACGGCTATGGGATCTCCGTACCCAAAGAATACCAGACGATCAAGGCATCTGTTTCAGATGCACTCAGTGGTATGCAGAAAATGGACAACAGCAATGGTATCAATATTTACAAGGTAAAAGGCTGGGATTATGCCGGGCTATGTGAAACCTTTGAAGAGGGTATACGCCAGGCAAGGGAAACACATACACCTGTTTTGTTTCATGTTGAAGAGATCACGCAGCCACAGGGACATTCAACATCGGGTAGTCATGAACGTTATAAGTCACATGAACGGCTCGAATGGGAAAAGGAATGGGACGGGATCAGGAAGATGAGGGAGTGGATCATCGCCAATGCGCTCGCCGGGGAAGAGGAGCTTACTGCAATCGAAGAAAGTTCCAAAGATAAAGTCAGGGAGAGCAAAGCGGCCGCATGGGAAAAATTCAATGCACCCATTAAGGACCAGGTAGCAAAGGCCGCCGACCTTATCACCAATATGGCAGGCAGTTTACCTACGCACCAGGCGGCCCTGCTGGAAATTGCAAACGGGCTGAGATCTACCCTCGATCCCCTGCGCCGTGATGTATTAAAAGCTCTTGATGCCGCATTGGTACGTGCCGGTGATTCAGATACGGCCTACTGGACCCGGGATTATTATAATGATCTCCGTGAAGAAAATAAAAAACTTTATAATACTCATTTATATAGTGAAGGACCGAAAAGCGCCCTGCAGGTAAAAGAAGTAAAAGCCCGGTTTGCCGAGGATGCACCGGTGGTGAATGGTTTTGAAATATTGAATAAATTCTTCGACCAGTTATTTGACAGCAATCCCAAGGTGATCGCTTTTGGAGAAGACCTCGGGTATATCGGTGATGTGAACCAGGGATTCAGTGGTTTGCAGCAAAAACACGGTAACCGGCGCATTTTCGATACCGGTATACGGGAAGTCACGATCATGGGACAAGCTATCGGATTAGCCATGCGGGGACTCCGGCCCATTGCAGAGATTCAATACCTCGATTATCTTTTGTATGGATTACAACCTTTAAGCGATGATGTGTCAACGCTCCAGTACCGGACTGCAGGCCAGCAAAGTTGTCCCGCCATCATCCGGACCAGGGGTCACCGACTTGAAGGTATCTGGCACAGCGGTTCACCGATGGGCATGGTGATCAATGCACTTCGGGGCATGTATGTCTGTGTGCCGAGGAATATGACGCAGGCCGCAGGTATGTATAATACTTTATTGAGGAGTAATGATCCCGGCCTGGTGATCGAATGTTTGAATGGCTATCGTTTAAAAGAAAAGCTGCCTTCCAATATCCTGGATTTCACGGTACCGCTGGGTGTGCCTGAGGTGATCCGGGAGGGAACCGATATCACGATCGTTTCATATGGTTCAACTTTACGGATAGTACAGGACGCAGTTCAAATAGTAGGCGTCCAGGGAACCAGTTGCGAAATCGTGGATATACAAACCTTGTTGCCATTCGATATTCATCATAAGATCCTGGACTCACTTAAAAAAACAAACCGTATCCTTTTCGTGGATGAGGATGTACCCGGGGGAGCAGCTGCCTTTATGTTCAATAAAGTAATGGAAGAACAGGGTGGTTACCGCTGGCTCGATGTAAGCCCCCGGACCATTACGGCAAAGGCGCACCGTCCTGCTTATGGCAGCGACGGAGATTATTTTTCCAAGCCAAATGCCGAGGAGATTGCGAAAGTTATCAGAGAGATGATGGCGGAGTGATGGTTTTTAGTTTATAGTTTATGGTTTATGGTTGGGCTTCCTATGGTTGAATTGTTCCTCCTGTTTCGTACTATTGAGTTTTGGACACCTTAAACCTCTTAAACTTTTAAACTTCTCAACGACCAACCCATTTTCAAGAAAATCAATTCTCGCCGAAGGCAAATATGTTTGACGAAGGAATTTAGTTGTATCTTATATGGGTAACTCATGAACTGAATATGGTCACAAAAAAAGAAGTGAAGAATCTTGCAAGAATTGAGAAAGTGCTGGCCATGCCAAAATGGAAATTCATTCTGGGCTTTGGTTTGATCTCCGGAATAATAGCGGTAATTGTATCCGCGCTAATTGACATGCTTTTCTTTCAGATAAAGTTCGCAGATATTTTTAGTAACCGCATATGGCAATATATTATAACAGCTGCTATAGTTTGCCCGTTAGCTGGCTTTATAATGCATCGGTCATACCAAAAAGAATATAAAAGAATAAAAGACAAAATGGGTGTTTCATAAACACGATTATTAATTGTTAAACGACCAAACAACTTTTAACTCTCAAATCAAATCAATATGCCAATTGTAAAAGTTATCGAGGTGATCGCCTCATCAGATAAAAGTTTTGATGATGCCGTCAAACAGGCGGTAAAAGAAACATCCCGCACTATTCGGAATATTGATTCTGTATGGGTAAAGGATATGAAAGTGCATGTGAAGGATGGTAAAATCAAATCCTACGGTGTTATTTGTAAAGTTTCGTTCCGGCTGGATAAAAGTAAGAAAGATAAAGACAAGGATAAGAACGATGGCAATTGATTTCTAATTTCCGCCCGGAAGATTATTCGGCATTAAACTTCCGAATATAAATAAGCGTATTAACCTGCGAGAATTTTTTGTACACTTTGTGGTAAACTTGTGGTTTTTGTGGGAAATGTATTTCTGTCAAATTGATACACTTCTTTTACCATGCCGACACATTTCCTGACGATCATCGATATTCTCGGCACAATTTCCTTTGCTGTATCGGGCGCCTTCCTGGCGATGGAAAAAAAACTCGATCCGTTTGGAGTACTGGTACTTTCATTTGTAACAGCTATTGGCGGCGGTACACTCCGCGATATCATGATCGGTAATCTCCCGGTGAACTGGTTGCTGAATGAAACCGCGACGATCGTAATTTTCTGTTCCGCCATCGCTACAATGTTCTTTGACCGCTATCTAAAAAAATTTCCTATTACCTTATTTCTTTTTGATGCACTGGGAATCGGCCTGTTTACCATCATCGGGCTGGAAATGGCAATAGCAAAGGATTTCAGTATGGGAGTATGCATTGCCCTGGGCACTATCACCGCCTGTTTCGGGGGTGTGTTGCGGGATGTTTTGCTGAATGAAGTGCCATTACTCTTCCGTAAGGAGATCTATGCACTTGCCTGTATCATCGGGGGTTTGTTCTATCTTTTGTTAAAGCAGGTCGATCTTGATGCCGATATCGCCAAGATCATCTGTATACTGATCATTTTCATTATTCGTGTCGTAGCGGTACGATTCAAACTCTCCCTGCCAAGGTTTTATTCCCGGGAAAGGGAAACTGTCTCCCGCAAAAATCCCTGAGGTCCCTCCATTAAAAGAATTAATTTAAAAGGGATGATTCTTTTTTTATGTTTACAGCAATGAAGCTGAAAATCTACCAGGTGGATGCGTTTACCAGCCACTTATTCAGTGGTAATCCCGCCGCAGTGATCCCGCTGGAAAAATGGCTCGATGAAGGGCTGATGCAAAACATAGCCATGGAGAATAACCTGGCCGAGACCTCTTTTTTCGTTCCCCGCGGAAAGGAGCTGCCTGCCGGACAGGCAGGCTTTGACCTTCGCTGGTTCACTCCCGCATTCGAGATCGATCTGTGCGGGCACGCTACACTGGCGAGTGGTTTTATATTGTACAATTATCTTGGTTATAACAAACCCGCAATTACTTTTAATACCAGGAGTGGACCATTGTTTATAAGGCGCGAAAACGATATCCTGCTCATGGATTTTCCTTCATGGAAGCCTGAACGGGTAACTGAATATCCCCCGGAGCTGCTGCCTTCATTGGGTAACCCCGAGATCATGGGAGTCTATCGTAACCGTGACTGGCTGGTGGAATTAAATAATGAAGAAACGCTACGGAAGATCCAGCCTGACTTTACAATGATGAAAAAATTCAACGGGATGGTCATCGTTACGGCACCCGGTAAGACCGTTGATTTCGTATCACGATTCTTTGCTCCTTCGGCAGGCATCGATGAGGACCCGGTAACGGGCTCCGCTCATTCACAGCTCATCCCATTCTGGAGTTATAAACTGGGTAAAGAAAAAATGGTAGCCAGGCAATTATCAAAGCGTGGGGGTGAGATCCAATGTGAACAAAAAGGGAACCGGGTGATGATGGGTGGGCAGTGTGTGTTTTATATGCACGGAGAGGTATGGGTATAGATTGCCGAAAGTACAATTGGGAAATTGGGAAATTGCATCAAGTTCGAAATTCAATAATTGGTTTGGAATGTGTTATTTGGGTGAGAAAAAAACTTAAAAAAAGGAGAAAATTCTTTCAATAACTATTTGAAATAACACCAGGCTCAATATATTTTCGGGCAAAGATTTATCATGGATGAAAAGGAGTTGAAGATCAGAACCCGGAACTTTGCTATTAATATTCTGAATTTCGTCGATAAACTACCCAACCGCAGAAGCGCAAATATAATAGGAAACCAACTTGGACGCAGCGGACCTTCTGTTGCGGCTAATTACAGAGCTGCATGCCGTGGCAGATCGCATGCAGAGTTTACAGCCAAAATCGGCATCGTCGAAGAAGAAGCAGATGAGTCTGTATTTTGGCTTGACATTCTATCGGATACAAACAATGCTACCAGGGAGGAAGTAGAGCCGCTTTTAACAGAAGCCAGGGAATTAACTGCAATCTTTACAGCGTCAAGTAAAACCGCGAAACAGAATAAAGTAGCGCGGAGATAAGAAGATTTCCCAATTTGCCAATCCAAAATTCCAAAATTCTTCACGGTTTCATATCATAAGGAATTATTTCAGAACTTATAAAACTCCTTCATCCTTGTCATTAACAGATCTTTTTTCCTGCGGGATACTTCCACTTCCTGTCCATCTGAGAGAATAACACTTCCACCTTCACCCCGGATATATTCTTTTACATGCTCCAGGTTTACAAGAAATGACTTATGTATCCGTACAAAATTGCAATCTTCCAACAGCTCATCATATTCATGAATAGGCCTGGAAGCGCAGATATGTGGATGCTGGGTAAGATGAAAATTGGTGTAATTACCACTTGCCTCACAATAGATAATATCCTGGATATTGATCACCTGGAAACCTTTAAGCGAAGGGATGGATAGTTTCATTTTTTGTGCCCCGCTTTTGTTCCCGATATTATGCAGAAAGGTTTCTATCTGCTGACCACCCGTTTTCTCTTCAATTCTTTTTCCCGCTCTTTTTACAGCTTCAATAAGTAAGTCATCATCTACAGGTTTTAATATATAGTCCACAGCACTGAAATGAAAGGCCTGTGTCATATATTTATTATGGGCTGAAACAAAAATGATCTCAAAATTTATTTCGTCAAAGTCTCTCAACAGGTCAAGCCCGGTTTTCCCCGGCATTACAATATCCAGGAAGACAAGTTGGGGGCTCAACCGGGCAATTTCATCTTTTGCTTCTTTTGCACTGCTACAACAGGCTACAATGTCTACTTCAGGACAGTTTAATTGTAACAATTTTTGAAGTGAAGCCAACCCCCTTGGCTCGTCATCCACTAATATCGTTTTAATATGATTCATTCACCTTTTATTTCAAGAGGTAATAATAAAGTCACCACCGTGCCGGTTTCATTACCGCCAGTCACATCCGATTTATCTTCAATATTTAGAGTACACTGAAGATTGTACTTCTCATTCAGTAAACGCATACGATTTTGAATATTCGTAATTCCAACCGAATGATGTGCATCATCGTTATTTACTTTATTTTTCAATGACTGGTTAATGCCTACACCATTGTCCTCGACGACACACACCAACTGGTTCTCCTTTTTCTTAAAATCGATATTAATGTTGATGTTTTTGTTTACATCAGTAGGTCCATGCCAGATAGCATTTTCGACAAAAGGCTGGATCAGCATAGGAGGTAAAACTGTTTCGTCGGGATCCAGTTCATCATCGGCCAGGATCCGGCAGGTAAAATGACTGTTGCGTATCTGCTCCATTTCTATATACCGCGTCAGGTATTCCATGGTGTTACGCAACGAAATAAATGACTGCCCGGATTGGTCCAGCGTGATACGTATAAGGTGTGCAAATTTCCTTAGAAAATGGGAAGCTTCTTTATTTTCATTTGCCAATATCATTTCCCGGATGCTGTTCAAACTGTTGAAAATAAAATGTGGATTCATTTGTGCATGCAAGGCTTTCATTTCAGCCTGGGAAAGCTGTTTATCGATATTTGCTTTTTGCCTTATATGCCTGATACGGTAACGGTAAGTGAGATAGATGAGGCTGGCCAATGATAAAAAAACAGTGATAAGGAACCATGTAGTTTTCCAGAATGGAGGTGCAATAATAAAAGAATAGCCCTTCATTTTTTGTAATCCTGATTTACCAGTGGCCCTTAGCCAGATAGTGTAAGGGCCGGGCGATAAACCTGTAAAATTGATATTCCTTTGTTCACCCATGTCTGTCCAGCCTTCCGTTTCTTTTAATTTATAGGCAAACTGGTATTTATTGCCGGATTCAAAATCGATAATACTGAAACGAAGTGAAAGATTGTTTTGGTTAGGTTTCAATCTCAAACCTGCAGTTGGATAAAAAAAATGATTCTTATTATTTACTATAAGCTCTTCTATCACCAGGTCATTACTGTAATCAGGAATGGGCGATTCCGTTAAAGATTTTGTCGCAAGGATATGTTCATTAAACAGGTAAAGTACCCTGTCAGCGGAATCATAGTATAATTTTCTGGCGCTGGGTTTGTCGTCCGGCAAGCCATCCAGGTGGTCGTAGACCTTAATTTTTTTTTTAAGGATATTGAAATCGGTAAGCTGGTTATGACTTGCAATCCACAGGTGGTCGTCCAGGACCGGGCTAAAACCATATAATACATCGGAAGGTAGTCCGTCCTGCATTGAATAGTGTGCATATTTTTTTTCTTTGATATGGTATTCGAGCAGGCCATTCAAAGCATTATGAAACCACAGCGAACCCTTGTTGTCGGCGGATATTGCCAGTATGTTGTCTTCATATTTGTTTGGACCACTGTACACCGAGATCAGCGTATCGAATAATTGCTTTTTGGAGTTCCACCGGGTCAGCGAATGCCCGGCGATCCAAATATCGCCGAAAGCGTCATAGGCAATGCTTTTTACCTTATCAAAAGGAAGTGCAGGGGTTGTCCTGGAGGTAAATACTGTGAACGTTCGGGAGCTTATATGATACCGGGCCACCAAACCTTGCAGGAAGGCACAGGTCCAGGCAAATCCATCACTGCGGGGAGGCGCCAGTACATTCAGACCGGATAGGCCGGGTACAGCATTTTTTTCATCAAACAGTTTACCATAGTTCATTGTCTTTGTGTCAAACCATAACAGGCCAGCATTGGTGCCGATCCACAGTGTATCCGGGTGGTACATCTCTATCGAAAAGACCTCGTTCCAGGCATTGTGTTTCCCATAAAACTCAATTTGCCGAATCATTTTTTTAGAATTGGCATCTGCAATTACAAGTCCTTTGTATAAAGAAAGCCGGCCGATATAAAGTTTATCCTTGTGCCGGTATGCACAACTAAGCCCCCCCGTAAGTGAATCCTGCAGTGAAGGCTGGTATAAATATGAATGCAGAACCTGTTCTACCATCTTTTGTTGCAACAAACCCTTTGATGTGCCGATCCATAGCCTTTTATCCTTATCCAGGTAAAAACATTGAATTTTATGACCTGCCAGGAATTTTTTTGAATTGGACGTGATCTTACCTGTCACCCTGTTAATATGAAACTGGTAGAAACCAGACTGTGTGGCGTTCACCACGAAAGTGCTGTCGTTCACCATGACGGGTTTACTTTCCCAGTTGAATTCAAGTGGTGAAACATCCAATGAAGAAACGACGATTTTGTTTAAAGCATGATCATAGTATTCTGCTGTATTATTTGCCCAGGGTATAAAAATAAATTCGTTCTGGCTAAGCTGCCAGCGACTGGTCCAGGCTGCATTATTTTGCGATGCCAGGGGATAAAAAGGAGCCCATTTTTTTTCTTCATATCGGATCTCATGGAATAATTTTTTTTTAGGATTAAAATAAACCAGCGCTTCCCCATTTACAAACACCAGGTATTCATCCTTACCCAACGGGAAAATATCCCGGCCGTAAAGAATTCTTTTTTGACCGATATCTTTCAGTTGATACCCATCGTGGCGGAAACTGAGTTTGCCGGATACATCGAATATATAAAATCCGGATGCCGTTGTAACAGCATATGACTTGTCCGGCATTTCTACAGCATCCCATGCCGCATTGCGATAAACGGAAAATGCGGTAGTGTCAGGAATGCTGTAATTTCTTATCGACAGGTCATTTGTATTCAGCACCTGTAACCCGCCACGGTTGATAATCCCGAGCTGGTCAAGGCCGAATGCCTTTAATCTGCTGATAGTACTCGAGAGCAGGGGCAATGTTTTTGTACCCTGGAAGAAATTTTTGAAAGCATGACCATCAAAACGGTTTAACCCGATATCAGTCCCTATCCATAAGTAGCCCCTTTCATCCTGTATCAGGCTGGTGATATAATTCTCACTTAAGCCATCTCTCACCGTGTAGCGGACAAAATCCTTTTCTTCATACTGTGCACTTACAGGATGCAGGAAGAGAACAGCCAGTAAGGGAAGAAATATTTTTTGCATAAGAATTAACCC
>JGI10216J12902_100055183_pt1 | contig 11657 bp, 7 predicted proteins | sample KanNatreferecore_FD_12902 | JGI IMG/M metagenome (IMG submission 12902)
TCAAGGATTCTTGGATTCCCATCGAGGTCCTGGGCGCCGGACATCCATTGTTCGTTAAGGCCAGCACCAATGCACTGCGAGGTCGGCGCCAGACGATAGTTCCCTTTTGTTTGGTCAACGAATTGCGGATCGACGACAATATTCCCGACCCCGCCTGGAGCGGGCGTACTGCAGGAATGATCGAATGAGCCGCCTCCGTTGTACCAATTTGCGTTGGTTGGAGCGGAATTGAAATAGGCGATGGAATTCCTGACGTTACCTGTTTCAACATAAATGCCGCCGGTATCGGCTGCCTGATTTCCAGTCAGCGTGCAATTGAACAGACTCCCGCCGCGCAAATAGACTCCTCCGCCAAGGCCTGGGCTGTCGCCCCAATCGCCAGTAGCAGCCCGGTTCCCTGCGATCAAGGAATTGCGGATCACGCTATCCGTCGCGAAGATACCTCCGCCACGACCGCCAGGATAACCACCACCGTTATTACGGTTGTTGGCGATGACGCACCGTTCCACGACGCATCGGTCCAGGTAAGCCCCGCCTCCCTGCCCGCCAATTGCGCCGTTGTTTGCCATGGTGCAACCGACGATGGTGCTGGCGAGCGCATAAACGCCACCGCCCGTGGAGGCATAGTTGTTAGAGATGACGCAATTCCTGAGTTCGCTGTCCGTCACGTAAACCGCCCCGGAGTGGATGCTGCCATTCGGCCCCCCATTGCCAGCGACCTGGCAATCCGTGATCAAGCCTCCGCTGCTACAATCAAGGGCACTGCGGGCATTGAGCCCGAGCCCGATTCGGGTCACGATCGAGTTGCTGAGCGTCCCCCCAATTACCACGGCCCCGCCCGCCACGGTCGAACGAAAGGAGTAGCAGCGATCAATAACACAATTCTGGACGGTCCCCCAGACGAGATAAACCCCGCCACCCCCGCTCTCGTCTGATTCTCCCCCGATCATCGTAAATCCGTCAACGACGGCGACCGAATTGGAGACCCACAGGCACCGCTGACTGGTTTGTCCTTGTCCGAGGAGAATCGTCTGGCTCGGGCCTGCGTCGCCGCGCAGAAGAATGCCCTTGGCTACGGTGACCTGATTCGTCAGCGCGTATTCACCTGCCGCGACCAAAACCGTGTCGCCATCGTTTGCAGCCTCTACAGCTTCCTGGATTGTGTGCGCGGCGGTGTCCCACGTGGCATACGGAGGCGCAGGATTCGAACTGGTCTGCGACACATAGAAGGTCCTTTGCGCCATTGCGCGAGGGGCGGCAAGTATCAACAGCGTCACACACAACCAAAAACAGAAGCATCGTTCCATTAGGAACTCCCAAGTTTTGTAACCATGGTAATTGGCGATCGGAGAAATGCGTAGTAGGTCCAACCCCCATTTTTAGCCGTGGCCAGCACCCATCACTCCGCAGGGACTCTGTCCTTTTGGTGTTTATGAAGACTGCAGTTCAGCGGCCGGCTCCGGCAGCGCCTTGCGATCCGCTTTGCCGCTCGGGGTGAGTGGCATTTCAGAAATCGTCTCAAACCGACTGGGGATCATGTAATCAGGGAGATGCTTTCTCAGGTGGTGTTTAAGCCCTTCAACGTCCAGGTCCGATTTGCAGACCACGTAAGCGATGATGAGAATGACGCTTTCTGAGTACTTCTTGACCTGCGCCACGCAGTCGGTGATGCCCGGATACTCCCGGATCGTGTTTTCGATCTCACCCAGTTCGATCCGCAATCCGCGTATCTTCACCTGATGATCCTCGCGACCCAGATATTCGATATTCCCGTCCGGCAGCCAGCGGGCCATGTCGCCGGTTCGATAGATTCTTTCGCCGAGGTTGGCCGGATGGTCGGTGAATTTTTCGCCGGTGAGGGTCGCGTTGTTCAGATAACCGCGAGCCAGACCCACCCCGGCGATGCATAATTCCCCGGGTTCACCAATGGCCATCTGCCGACCGTCTTTGATGATGTAAAGCCTGGTGTTATGGATCGGCCGCCCGATGGGAATGACGTCGAAATCATTATGCTCCGGGCAGTCAAAGTAAGTGACGTCCACCGTCGCTTCGGTCGGCCCATAGAGATTGGTCAGTCGAACGCCCGTTTTGCTGCCCCAGATGTCGTTGAACTTCTTGACGTGCCTCGGCGTGAGCGCTTCGCCGCTCGCGAAGACCTGCCGAACCGAGGCCAGGCTTCCCGACACGGCTGCGGTCTTGCCCTCCAGATACTCCAGAAACACGTTCAGCATGGAGGGAACGAAGTGCATGACCGTGACGCGGTGCTTTTTTACGGCTTCAACAAGGGCCAGTGGATTCCTTTCCCCGCCCGGCATCAGGAAGCAGAGTTTTGCGCCCTGCAAGGCCCACCAGAAAAGTTCCCACACCGAAACATCGAAAGTGTAGAGCGTCTTCTGCAAAATGACATCGCGTTCACCAATGGGGCAGGCATGTTGCATCCAATGCAAACGGTTGATCAGCGAACGATGCTCGATCATTACGCCCTTGGGCTTGCCGGTTGAGCCGGAAGTGTAGATCACATAGGCGAGGTCCTGCGGCGTGTTGAGGATGGCGGGGTTCTCCGTTGACCCGCGATAAGTCTCCGGATCATCCAGGGTGATGGTCAACCCTTCAAAAGCCACGCGGGGGGCGGTCTTCTGTTCCACGAGCAGAACCTGGACTCTGCCATCCTTCAGCATGTAAGCGATGCGCTCCGGCGGATTGTCGGGCGAAATCGGCAGGTAAGCCCCGCCGGCCTTGATGATCCCGAAGATGCCGATGATCATTGCGAAGGAACGTTCCACCATCAACGCGACGACGTCTCCCGGGCGGACTCCGTCGGCGCGCAACAGATGAGCCAGTTGATTGACCCGGTCGTTGAGTTGCGCGTACGTGAGCCATGGTGTGCCGAGCGCTTTGTCATGGTCGCAGATCACTGCCGTGTCATCGGGATGCTTTGCAATCTGCGCTTCAATCAACGCTTGCAACGTGACGTTATCCGGAAACGGCATCTCCGTGCGGTTGAATTCCACCATCCGCGCGAGGTCAGTTTCCGTGGCGATGCGTGGCGATTGAGTTGTCATGTGGAGGCCCTTCGACAGTTTTGATGGTTGTGGTTGGAGCGTGCGTCTGCCCGAGCCAGAATTGAAGGGTTTGAACCAACCTGATTGAGTCACTTGCCGAACCGGCCGGCCTGGTCCACAAAAATTTTTCCGAGAATGTCCTCATGAATCTGCGTGGTGCCTTCAATGATCTCCATGATCTTGGCATCACGGTAAAACCGGGAAGTCGGAGAAGCTGCATGACAGCCCGACGCACCCCGAATCTGAACGGCGTCGGACGCGGCGCGTACGGCGGCGCGCGACGTAAAGTATTTTGCCATGAAGGTCTTCTCGAAAGCTTCCGGGCTGTGCTCGTCCTCGGCGCGGCAAGCGCCGTGACACAAGAGTCTGGCAGCCTCCAAGTCCGTGCCCATTCTGGCAATCAATGACCGGATCATCCCCATTTCGCCCACGGTCTTGTTTCCAATTTTTCTTTTGGCCGCATGGGCGATACTTTCTTCAAAACATCCCCGTAAAAGTCCCAGCGCCGAGCAGGCTGCGCTGATTCGTCCGTGATGCAGCCCAACCGGCGCGACGTGTGACAAGGCGAAACCCGGTTTTCCGACGAGATTGGCCGTGGGCACTTTGACATTCTCGAAATGAAGCTGCCCAAGGCCGGCGGCGCGGAGGCCCATCAAATCGGTGATTGGCTCAATTCTGAAGCCGGGACTTTCTCGCGGGACCAGGCAGGCGACGGGGTGTTGCTCCAGTTTTCCAAATACGAGAAAAACACCCGCGAATTGTGCGCAGCTTATCCATCGCTTCGTGCCGTGCAGAATGAAATGGCCACCCTGGGCGGAAAGTCCGGTTGCCAGAGATTGAAGGTCGCTCCCCGTGCCCGGTTCCGTCATCGCAAAGGCGGCGATCATTTCTCCGCGAGCGAGAGGCGGAAGCCATTGGTGTTTCTGCTCCGCCGAGCCCCACTTGAGCAGCGTCATGGACACCATGGCTTGGACCGTCAGCACATCCGTCAGCGCGGACGAACCCCGGCCCAGGGCTTCATTCAGCAAACCGAACGTGACAACATCCCAACCCTGTCCGTCATACTCCGCCGGCACACTGCAACCGAGGTAACCCCATTGCGCCAGCTTCGCGAGGATCGCTTCCGGGAGTTGCTGTTCCCGGTCCCATTGTTCGGCAAATGGCTCAACGTTGTCCGCGACGAACGTTTTGAATTCCTTGTGCCTGGCCTTGTGAACGTCGGCCAGAGCCTGTTGCGCGTCCGGCACCGTTTGGAGTTCCACCTTCAGGCGCTGATCGCGCGCTTCCGCTTGGGTACGGGACACCAGCCTGGGTTTTCGCAACACGTTCGCAACCACTTTAACCTCCGTTCTTTTTCAGGACGAAAGCCGTCGTCGCGTTCAGCGATTTGAAATTCTCCATGTCGAGGTCGTCCATGCCCACTTCAATGGCGAACGTCCTTTCGATGAACGTCATCAACTGGACGGTAAACAGGGAATTGACGATGCCCGATTCGAACAGGTTATCGTCGTCCTTGATCTCCGAGAGATTGATTGAACTCAAAATGAAGTTCCGGACGGTTTCCTTGATTTCCGTTTTGTCAATCGCAGTCATAGGCGTTTTTGAGTTTCTTTGTGGTTCATTGCAGGAATGAGTTGCGAATTTCACCCCACTGTTCCGGCATTCCCTCTCCCCATTTGAGGGCGAGAGAATGCATCAGGCCCGCACGGACTTCGGCTTGCGCGTCACACCCAGGTGTCCGACGCGCCCGGCGCGCAGGCCGTGTTTCGCGCAGAAGTCGTCCCACGCGGCATGAAGGTGCGTGTCGTCGCTCAGGAGCAGACCCGCCGGCTCGAGCTTTGGACAAGCCTGCTCGAACTCGAACAGCATCGCTTCGTAGGAATGGTCGCTATCGTGCAAAAAGAGGTCCAGCCGGTCGAGACTCCTGAGGAGATCGGGCAAAAGCACCCACGTATCGCCAAGCTGCAACTTCCAACGAAAGCGCAAAGATTCCGGCACAATCCAACCGGACGTGCGGCCCTCGGGGAGAACGGACCCTTCCTGGACATTGGGCAAGTCAATCGAGTGCAACGTGCCGATGCCGTTCCGGTCGAGCGCCCGTAGAATATGCGCCGACGAAAGACCGCTGGCGACTCCTGTCTCGACGACCACGCGGGGTTTCATCGCCCGCACGACCGCGTACAGCTCGGCCGCCTCGGGCATTATGTAATGAACGTCGCAAAGGCAGCGCGCGAGGTGGCTTTGGAATTTATGGTCGGCAAGGAGCTCGCGCCGGTAGCGCATGAGTTCCGCGCACGGCAGGTCGGCGTAATGCGCCAGTAGCGTCCAGCGGCAAAAAACATTCACGGCGCGGCGCGGGCTGGCGATCGCACGCCGAAGATCGTAAGCAAACGACCGCACCGGCGGTTGTTGGCTATCACAGAGAACGTTGCTTGGTGTCATTTTCTTGCCTCCTCCAGCTCTTGGTCGGCGGCGTCGGCGCGAGTCAACGCAGCCGCTGATTTTGTGGGTTCGATCTCGTGCTTCAATTCCTGCGCCTGCGGATAAACATGAAATCCTTTTCCGGTCTTTCGTCCCAGATGGCCGGCATGCACCAGCTTTCGCAGCAACGGACAACACCGGAACTTCGGATCGTGGTAAGTCTCATACAGCACATCAAGCGAACGCATCACGGTGTCCAACCCGATCAGGTCCGCCGTCTCCAACGGTCCCATTTTGTGCCCGAAGCATCTCTTGAAGATCATGTCGATCTTCCCGGCGGTCGCCACATTGTCCTGCAAGACAAAGGCGGCCTCATTCATGAACAAATGAGAAATGCGGTTCGAGACAAAGCCGGGCAGGTCCTCGACAATGATGGCCTCCTTGTTGAGCCGGGCAAACAAGCGCAGCAACGTATCCATAGTCCGGACCGAGGTGTGGAATCCGCGGATCACTTCGACGGTTGGTTTCAAATGGACCGGATTCATGAGGTGGATGCCCACGACGTTGGCGGGACGCCGGGTGGCGCCGGCTATTTGCGTGATGGAAATACACGACGTATTGGCCCCAAAACAAACTTCGGCCGGTGCCACGCGATCCAGACCCTCATAGACCGGCTTCTTGACATCCCAGTCCTCGGTCACGTTTTCGATGATGAAGTCGCACGATGCCACGTCTTTCAGTTCGGTCGTCAAAACGATGCGTCGCAGGGCCTCGTCCCTCGTTATCCTGGGCAGCGTCTTTGACAGCAGGGGGGCGAATCGCACGTTATTCAGCACCTCGGTTTGAGCGCGCTTCAGGATCTCTTGCGAGAGATCGACAACCACAGTGGAAATCCCATGAAGCACCAGGTCGGTTACGACGCCAATGCCGATATTTCCCGCGCCAAGAACGCCAATCCGTCGAAATTCCATATTACGAAACGTGCTGTCTCATTGTTTTGTAACGCCTCCGCTGACCCCGCTGAGCGGCTTCCGCCGTTTGTGCCCCCCCATCGGTCTTTCCAGGGGCCGCACCCAGTCTGGCAGCGAGAAGTGCCACCGTCGGACACTCGAACAGGGTGACGATTGACAGATTCTGTTTCAGCTCCCTCTTGATCAGCGCAATCACCTGCACGGCTCTTAGCGACGTTCCGCCCGCCTCAAAGAAATTGTCGTCCGTCCCGATTCGGGGTTTGCCCAAAACCTTTTTCCAGATGTTCAACAGCGCCATTTGCGGCGTGTTATCCGCTGCGACGTCCGCCGCGGCGGCGAAAGGATCCCTCCCGAGCCGGTATTCCTCGATCTCCTTTGCTATCCGGCCGGCGTCGCGCAAATTCTCTCCGATCCGCTGCAGGGCCTCCGACGGATCAACAACGCCGAATCCCAGGGCGGGCCTGTGCGGGCGTGTATCGGCCTTCCGAGCTGGCAACGCCGTGTGACCGTCCGGCGGTTTTTTGTCTGGTTCGTATTGCATCCCCGCCAGGCGTTCGGCTGAAAAGGTCCAGGAAGAACCGGCCTCGTTCCGATGTTGATCACCGACGCTCGCGATGAACTCCCGTGCCGGCGAATTCCTTTCCGTCGGCAGATACGCAATCTCGACAAGGTGTTTTCCTTCTCGTACCGCCCGCTGACCAAGATGGGATACGACCACATGCTCCACGCCCCGGCCCAAAACCCGGCAGCTCAACAACAAGCTATCCACCTTGAAACGGTCGGCCTCCGCCACATACATCACGGCACCGACCAACCCATAATCGCCGAAGCGATCGGCCACCCGGATCACCAGACACTTGGCGTCTTCACTCTTCAAAAAACCTTCGATCTCCTTTTCCGTGCGTCGGATGGTCGTGAAGTTGAATTGATTTGTTCGGAAAGTCAGTTGCGAGACACGACCCAGTTGGTCTTCCGTCGCTTCGGCAATCTCGATGCGAAGTTGAAGTCCGTCGACGAAGTCCTTTAGGGAGAACGAACGCTCGCGGAACGCCTCCCTTTCCGTGTTTTCCCGATACATCCTGGTGCGGCCCTGATCCTCCTCCGTCGAACCCGTGTGATCGAACGCCCAGACATGATTCAGAAACAAAGGGAAAGCTTCACTGTTCCGCGGCAGTTGCAGAGTCAACACGCCGGGACAATTGATCCTGACATCTGCGCAATCGACGGGGTTGTCATCCACGAAAATGAAACTGTCCAACGCAAGATTCAGTTCCGTCGCGATCGATTTTATGTTGTCCGACTTGCGATTCCAATTGATGCGCCGCGAAACCAGGTGCTCGCGTTTGAGCGGCATGTCGGTTCGCTGGTCGAAGACGTCCAGCACATCCTTCTCATTGTTCTTACTGCACAGACAGAGCAGCATGCCGGCGTTCATTTGGCCGACCATGAATTCTTGCAAAGCGCTGTAGGGTTGCGTCACTTCAATTCCCAGCGGGCCATCCTCGCCGCAGACCCCATTCCAGAGAGTGTTGTCGCAGTCCAGGACGATCACTTTGAAAGGGCTCCTTTTCAGGTTGAAGATGGCTCGGACCAGCACCGTCCCGATCGCGGCGTAACACTCCGGAGTATACGGGATATGACCCGCCTGATGACTGTGCGGATCGTAATAATCCTCGACCGGATAGCGCTGCAACAGGGACGCCGAACCGATGGAGTGTACGTTGGGTATCGTACGGGCATCCGTCAGCAAGGTCTGCTCGGCATCGGTCAGCGCCGCCGTGAGTTCCGGATCGGCTTCCGCGGCTGGGGTCCTTGGAGTGATGCACAGGATCAGCGGTGCGGCAGCCTGATTCATGAACGACCGCAGGGCGGCGCAGAACTCCCCGGCAGTTCGCTCCACACTGGCGATTCTCCGGCTCAATTCGCTCGATCCATTATCTCCTCTCCCCTTCTCCCTCTCCCCATCAGATGGCGTGATGGGTTTGCTGCCGGCATCTCCCCGGGTTGCATAAAGATTAAACAAGCCGGAATGTTCGAGCAGTTTCTCGTGTTCGACGGCGCAATGGTATCCCTTTTCGCTCAGCAATTCTTCGATGTGCTTCACGGCCTCGCCCGTGCGGTCGTGAATCTCCATCACGATCTGCGAAATTTTTGGCCAGTCCGCGTCAGCGATACCCTTGATGATGTCCAACTCGCTCTTCTCGGCGTCGATCTTGAGGAGGTTGATCTGATCGATCTGGTTCTCACGGATGATGTCCGACACGGAGGTTAAGCGGCACTCGCAGGTCCTGCGCTGGAGCCGGTCAGCGGTCAATTCATTGACGTATTCGTCCACGGATTCACCGGTGGCTGCTTCGCCGTTGAGCATATTCCGCACGACCGTCTGAATGGCTTCGCGATCCTCGGCTTCGTCGGCGTGGAAACTGGAGAAGACCGAGGACCTTTCATAAAACGTGAACGTCGCGGTCCCGGCCTTGCCCGACACGCCGGCGTTTATGGCCCGAACATTCGATCCGTGCGCACCACAGTTTGCCTGCAAAAGGTCATACACAACCGGAGCCGGCTCGAAGGCGTAAATCTTCGGGTTCTTGCAGCGACTCATCACAAATAACGAGAACAGGCCGACGTTCGCCCCGATATCCACCACTGTATCCCCGTCCTGCAGCCCGATGCCATGCCTCAAATAGCACTGGTCTTCAAAAATCTCCTTGTACACATAGTCCGTTTCGTACTGGTTCAGGTGAACGATCTCCCAGCCGTTCGGCAGAACGTATCGCGGACGATTCCCGAAGCATTGCTCCGCTCCTGCCCTGTCTAGCGTCCTGCCCGCAAGCTCCTCTCCCCGATCGTGGGGTGAAGGATTGGCCCACTCCTCCAACGCCAACAGGATAATGTTGACCCCATCGCCGTTCTTGCGAAAAGCGCTGCCCGCGTCGAGCAACTGCTGGAAGATCTGATTGTAGGGCGCAAACTCAGGGCGGATGGAAACACCGAAATGGTCTCCCCAAAAATTCAGCGAATCCTCCAGTGGCTCCGCGGTGAAGTTGGCGGCTACGACGAGATTCGCTGGTGTCTTGTCATCGGTTTCGTCAAGCCGGTCCAACAAGGTGAACGCGACACCCGTTAGTTCCAGATACGGTTTGCCGGACTGGTCGAAGACTCGAATGTTGCCGACAACACCCGTCTCTCTATCTCCCTCACCCCGTCCGACGGGGTGAGAGGCATCCTGCGCATGCAGCGTTGCGTGACCCCACAGCGCTTCTGGAAAATCGAGGTCGAGAATCTCTATCTTCTCAATCGCTCGCAACACGAAGGTCCTTCCCTTTTCCATGATAAGGGACGCGAGCAACTGCGTGATGGAATCCAGGAAACTGGGATGCAAATGATGCGGCCCGGCCTGGCGCGGCGTGGAAAGTTTTCCCAACGCTTGATCGCCCCCCCGCCAGATCGCGGAAACATTTTGAAAGTGCGGCCCGTATTGGTTGCCGTTCTCACGCAGTTGCGTGTAGAATCCTTCCGAGGCAATCACGGCAGTTGCCTGCGCTTGGAACGCTTCGATGGAGAATGTGTCCGGGCTCGCCCCGTTCCCTGTCCGGCTCCCTCCATCGGAGGATGGTGAGCGCCTGGCGTGGTTGCGACCAGACTGCGTAGCGCAGGTTTCCAAACTCGCTGGATCGCCGATTTCCAAATCGGCGGAATGTCCTCCACACGCACCGCTTGCAGGTTTGGAAACAGACTTGGAGGTCAGCGCTACGCTGGCAGCATCTGGCCGTTCGATTGTAAGACTGGCTGCAGGCTGTCGGGCCGAAAGCGGCGCATTGTCCTCCCGGTTAGCGGCTTCGTAAAATGCGTATTCAACACGTCCTTCGCCGCGCTCCGTTACTTCGACGGTCACGACGGAGTCTTCGGCCGAAAGAATGATGGGATTGTGAAACGCCGCGTTTCTGGCGATGCGCGGAACGCCGTGCGGAAGTTGGCGTTCCATTCGCAGGGCCGTGTCAATGTAGAACGACCCCGGCAGCACAATCATGTCCTGAAAGCCGTGATCTGCCAGGTACGGCATGGAGCGCACGCCGACCTTGAATTCGGCGGAGGCTTCCAGCGGCCGATACGTGCGGACGCTGACCAGCGGCTTCATGTCAGAAGAGGTTTCGGGAGTCATGCTAATCAAGACATCACCTCAGAGACTTTAGATGGCTTGCAACGCGGTCTGTGACCAGCGGGACTTTGAGCGGGCGTTCGGCGCTCACGGAGCGCCGCTACAGCACTCATAGGATGACTTCTGTTGACCCGGCGATTTGGAGATGGCCCGGAATTGACCAATCGTTGCGCGTCACTGTCTGACTGACGCGGCAACTTTGTCCGCTCGGCGAATCGTTGGAATGGGACGGCTATCGAGTGATGTGAAACGTCGAGCGGCGCTGCGGTCGAACGCAATCTCCTCATAACACCGCTTCAACTTTTGAGCCACGCTCAGAATCGAAAGGTCCTCGAGCCGTCCCGCCAACGCAGGATCGAGCCGGTGCTCGCGCTGCCGCACCAGACCAAGCTTTGCGGCCAGATCCGCCGATTCAGGCTGCGCCAGATGGCAACCCTCGATGCCCTCGATTCGCTCGGCAACGTCTCCGACATCCACCGAGACCACCGGAAGGCCGCACGCCAGGGCCTCCTTGACAACGGTTGGAGACCCCTCGTGCCTCGATGTCAGGAGCAAAACGTCGCTCGCATTCAGCCAGACGGGCACCTCCTGGTTGGCTATACCGGAGAGACAATGAAGCTCCGCCGGGCGGTTCGATTGGTTCATTTGCGCGACCGCCGCGTTTGCCAGCCAGGGCTGCTTCACGGGATCGCCGTTGCTGGAGGCGAACAACACGTGAAAAGACGTTGGGCTCCAGCCCAATCGATCCTTGCACTTAAATGGATCCAGTGCCTTGAACCGGTCGAGGTCAATCCCGCAGGGAATCACGCGAACCTTGACGGTCGAGACGGCTCCGTTCAAGGCACGGACCAGATGCCGCGCCACGACGATCACGCCATCCGCTGCTCTCGCCGCCCTTCTCGAGCAGAGCACGCCGTACCGTGAGATCATTTTCCGCACCCAACCCGAAAGATTCTCACCCAGCAAATCCGAACCATGGAAGGTCACCACCAACGGCCAGTCCCGGTGGCAGCGCGTGACCCGATCTGCCATAACCCCTCCATA
>JGI10216J12902_105471773_pt1 | contig 11651 bp, 17 predicted proteins | sample KanNatreferecore_FD_12902 | JGI IMG/M metagenome (IMG submission 12902)
GTTGCACAACGCGCCACTCGGCACCCCACGATCCGCGGCGGTGACCATCGTGGACGCGGTGCACTCCTCGTTCACCCACGCCATGCACGTCGGTCTGCTGATCGCCATCGGGTTCGCCCTGCTCGCGTCGGTGGTCTCGGTCGTGTTCGTCCGGAGCCACGTCGGCGATAGCGAAGAAGGGGTGGCGTTGGTTGGTCACTGACGCGTCACCACGGATCCGCGAGCAGATCGTCAATGCCACCTACGATCTGATGCACGAGATCGGGGTCGGGGCGCTCACGACGAAAGCCATCGCGGAGCGCGCGGGCTGCGCCGAGGGCAGCATCTATCGGTACTTCCCAGACAAACATGCGCTGATCCGCGAGATCGTCCACGCCCACCTCGGGACGTTCCGGGACCTCATCACCACGCTGCCCGACCGGGCGGGATCGGGAAGCGTCCGGGGGAACCTCGAGCAAGTGGGGCTGCTCGCCCTGCAATTCTTCCGCCAAGTGGTCCCGATCGTGGCCGTCGCGATCTCGGACCCCGCGCTCAAGGCCCAGCTCCGCCTGCACTGGGACGAGCACGACACCGGCCCCGTCCGCTCGATCAACCAGCTGGCGGAGTACATCCGCCGCGAGCAGCGCCTGGGTCGAGCGGCCAAGTCCGTGTCCGCCGACCACACCGCCCGGCTGCTGCTGGGGGCGTGGTTCTCTCGCATCATGCTCGAGAACATGACGGCAGAGCTCGGCACCGAAGACGACGTGAGGCACGTGAAGGACCTGGTACGGACCCTCTACGAGGGCCTCCGGCCGCCCGACGACCTCTCGTGACGGCAGGAACCTCCGGGTCGAGTGGCCGGTTCCCTGCCGTCTTCACCATCGGTCACGGTGCCAGGACCATCGAAGCGTTCCTGGCTCTGGTCGAGGCCCCGGCCATCCGGATCGTGGTCGACGTCCGGACGGCGCCCGGCTCGCGGAAGCATCCCCAGTTCGGCCGTGATGCGCTCGAGACATCCCTCGGACAGCGCGGGATCACCTACGTCTGGCGAAAGGAGTTGGGCGGGTGGCGGCGGCCTCGCTCCGATTCGCCCCACACCGCGCTCCATTCGCCCGCCTTCCGCGGATACGCTGATCACATGAGCACCGTGGAGTTTCATTCCGCCATGGAGTGGCTGATCGAGACGTCGACTCGGGATCGGACGGCGATCATGTGTGCCGAGTCGCTGTGGTGGCGGTGTCACCGTCGGATGATCGCCGACGCCCTCACCGTTCGGGGCCGCGACGTCTTGCACGTGATGGAAGGGGGGCGTATTGAGCCGCATCGACTGTCGGCGACCGCCCGGGTGGACGGAACGGAGCTCGTGTACGACGTCGACAGCCGCCAACTGGGCCTGCTCGACGGAGGTTGAACCACGTTCCGGAGCCGGTCAGCGGCGGAGGGCTCTGAACCGGTCGGCCGCCTCACGGAACTCGTCCAGCGGCGCCATCAAGTCCTGGAGCGTGAACATCAGCTCGTCGAACGGCAGGTCCTGACCACCCAGTCGAAACGCATCCGCCATCTCCATGGCCCGAACCAGGGCCTCGCGGCACGAGCTCCAAGCTGCTTCGACGGCCTGGGCCCGCCACGCTGGCATGGCCGCGGCCGCCCGCGCCAGCCCGTCCTCGTACGCGTTCAGGGCGTCCGCCAGTGGTCGGCCCGGCGCCCTGGCCGTGGGCACGGATTCGACCAGTGCCCGCTTGGCCTCCTCGATCTCGGACACCGCCTCCATGAACCGGCGGTGGATGGAATCCAGCTCGTCGGGGAGATGCTTGCGGCGGAACACGTCGCGCATTGTAGGAACCACCTCATGAGCCGACCCGGATCGAGGCCGCGCCCTCCCCGCCGATAGAATCGGCCTCGATGACGGATTCCGTCACCGTGAGAATCCCGGCTGACAGCACGCACGTCGCGCTGATCCGCGCGGCGGCATCGGCCCTGGCCGTCCGCCTGGACTTCCCCATCGACCGCATCACGGAGCTGCAGATCGTGGTGGACGAGGTCTCAGCTCGGCTCCTGGCCGTCTCGCAGGATCCGGGCCACATCGTCATCCGGTTCACCCTGCCGGGGGACGGCTCCATCAAGGTCCGAGCCCGGGTCGACGGGCCGCGGCGGAAGGACCGGGAGCTACTGTCGGACTGGTCCCGGGTCATCCTCGAGGCCATCGCCACCGACCTCAGGCCGGAGCTGGGCGATGGGACGACCGCCCTTTCGCTTCGCGTGACCTCGGCGCGACGGTAACCGTGACCATGCGCAGGGGGGTGCCGGACCGCGACCACGTCAAGGATCTGTTCCGTCGCTACCGCGAGACCAGGGACGCGGAGGTCCGCCAGGAGCTGATCGAGAGCCATCTGGGGCTGGTCGAGTACCTGGCCCGGCGGTTCGTCGGGAGGGGCGAGCCGTTCGATGACTTGGTTCAGGTGGCGACGATCGGGCTGATCAAGGCGGTGGACCGGTTCGACCCGGGGCGGGAGGTGGAGTTCTCCACGTATGCCACCCCCACCATCGTCGGCGAGCTGAAGCGGCACTTCCGCGACAAGGGGTGGGCCCTTCGCGTGCCCCGGCGCCTCCAGGAGCTGAGTCTGCAGCTGGGTGAGATCACAGCGCAGCTCTCGCAGCAGCTGGGCCGGTCGCCCACCGTCGCCGAGATGGCCAAGGCCGCTGGAGCCACGGAGGACGAGGTCCTGGAGTGTCTCGAGTCGGCCCAGGCCTACACGCTCACCTCGCTCGACGCCCCGGTGGGCGAAGAGAGCCTGTCCCTCGGCGAGCAGATCGGGGCCGAGGACGAGACGCTCGACCTGGTCGAGTATCGAACCAGCCTGCTGCCGCTGTTGAAGGACCTCCCCCCTCGCGAGATGGCCATGCTGTACCTACGGTTCTTCAAGGGCTTGACCCAGAGCGAGATCGCCGAACGTCTGGGGATCTCGCAGATGCACGTGTCGCGATTGCTGACCAGGACGCTCGCGGAGCTCCGGGAGAGCCTGGAGACCTAGCGCCGGCCCACCGCTGCGGCCCGGAGCTCCAGGGCGGTCTCCGGGTCGTTCGTCGCCACCGCGTCGATGCCGGTGGCGAACAGCTGCTCCAGGGTCTCGGCGTCGTCGGCCACCCACGTTCCCACGCGGACCCCCGCCCGATGGGCCTCGTCCATCAGGCCGGGACCGGCCCGGAGCACGGCATCGACCTGCGGCAGAATCCAGGGGTGGCCGGCCCCCTTCGCGTACACCAGCGCGGCCCGAGCCTCGATCGCCCCGACGGTGAGGAACCCCGTGGGCAGCTCAGGCGCGAGCTCCCGGGACCGCTCGATGGTCAACCAGTTGAACGACGACATGATGACCGCGTCGAACCCGGAATCGTGGAGCTCGCGCAGCGTGGCCAGCAGGATGGCCTCCTCCGGCGAGTCGAACGATGGCTCCCCCGGGATGTTCTTGATCTCCAGGTCGATTCCGGCCCGATCCCTCACGAAGTCGAGGACCTCGCGAAGCGTGGGGACCTCGGCCTTGGGACCATTTCCGCCCGAGGCATCCAGTCGCTTGACTTGCTCCACTGTCATCTCGTGGACGAATCCGCGCCCGTCGGTGCACCGTGACACCTCGGCGTCGTGCAGCACTATCGGAACACCGTCGGCGGTCAGGCGGACGTCCAGCTCCACGACCTGGGCCCCCGCGTCGATGGCGGCGCCGAACGAGGCCAGTGTGTTCTCGGGGTATGACGACGACGCGCCACGGTGGGCGACGACTAGGGGAAAAGCCGAGTCCTCGAATTCCAGCATGCCCATTGCATTCGTCGAGGGGCGGTCAGTATACTCGCGCCCACTTCGCGGCCGATCGGACCCGACGGGCGCACTTGTGAGGGGAAGTCACCGGGCAGTCGGGGGGACGAGCATTGGACTGGGTGCATCGGGCTCGCTGCAAGGATGAGGATCCGGAGCTGTTCTTCCCTGTCGGCACCACGGGGCCAGCGGCCGACCAGACAGCGGAAGCCAAGGCGGTGTGTATGAAGTGTGTCGTCCGCCAGGACTGCTTGGAGTGGGCGATGACTACCGGCCAGGATTCGGGGGTGTGGGGGGGCCTCTCCGAGGACGAGCGCCGGGCGCTCCGGCGGGCTCGCAGGCGCCAGGCCGCCGCCAACGTCGCCATCGCGGGCTGAGTCTTTCGCGCGCCTCCGGCTACACGCGGCTCGACGGGCAGAGATCGTTCACCGGGCACACCTCGCAACGTGGCGTGGGCGCCTTGCAGACGGCTCGGCCGTGATCGATCAACACGTACGTGAAGTCGAACCATCGCTTCCGCGGAATGAGCCGCATGAGGTCGCGTTCGATCTTGTCGGGATCGTGCTCCTTGGTGAACGCGAGGCGCTGGGCCACCCGCCGGACGTGGGTGTCCACGGCGATGCCCTCGACCTTGCCGTACGCGTTCCCCAGGACGATGTTGGCGGTCTTGCGCGCCACGCCGGGCAGGCGAATCAAGTCCTCCATGCTGTCCGGGACCTTGCCGCCGTACTCCTCCACGATCATCCGACAGGCTCCGCGGATGGCTTTCGCCTTCTGATTGAAGAAGCCGGTGGGCTTGATGTCCGCGGCCAGCTCTTCCTCGGGGACCTTCAAATAGTCCTCGGGCCTCCCATACTTCTTGAAGAGCGCCGCGGTGACCTTGTTCACGCCCTCGTCGGTGGTCTGCGCCGACAGGATGGTGGCCACCAGCATCTCGAGCGGGTTCGAGAAGTTCAGCGCCACCTTCGTGTCGGGGTAGGCCCTCGACAGCCTCCGGATAATGACCGGCGCGCGCTTTTCGACCGGGGAATCCCGGGTGAGCCGGTCGGCGACCATGGGCTACGGCGCCCAGTCCGATCGGCGACCGAAGAACGCGATGTAGCGGGTCTGGAGATCGGCGTCGGGCGGCACCTCGACGGTGGGGCCCAGCGCTCCGATCGCGCGAAGCTGCGCCTCCATGGGCCGCAACCCTCCGAGGGCGGCTTCCATGCCCTCCCGGTCCAGCTCGACCCGGATCCCGATGGCCCGGGCCAGGTCCCAGTTGTGCACGACGAGGTCGTTCATGCGCTCGAAGCAGTACTCGGCGGCGGGGGTCGGCCCTCGAGACAGCTGGACGATCGTGTCGCTTCCAGCTCGGGCGAATGCGGAGCTGGCCTCCTCGATGGACCGTATCCCGACGCCGACGGGGTCGTCGCCAAGGACGTCTCCGTCCAGCGTGGGTGCGACCTCGGCCAGATCGCGCCCATCCACCAGCGGCGCCACCCACAAGTTGCTCCAGGCGACGTGGTGGACCAAATCACGCAGGTCCCACTCGGTGCACGGGGTGGGCCGGTGCCAGTCGGCGGCGCCAACGCGTTTCAGGGTCTCGGCAAGCTGGTCCCCCGCCCGCCGGTGAAGCTCGCTGATCTGGGCCATCCAGACGTTCGTCCTCCCGTGAAGCTTCGTCGGAGCTCCCGAACCAGAGCGAACCCTCGCGACCGAGCTCGGCACAATCATCGAAACACCATCGTGCCACTTGCGCCCACTTGGTCGCAGAGACCTACCGTTACCTTGTGGCCGTCGAGAACGCTCCCCGGAACGATGAGGTCATTCGCCTGGCGGACCGACGGCCTCACCAGCGTCGGTGGTGGCTGATCTGTCTCATCGCCATCGTCATGGCAGTCGTGGCCGTGCTTGCCTCGGCCTGGATCAGTGCTCCCGCGCCGACACACCCGAAGCAGTTGGTCCTCGAACAACTGCGGGACGCCGGCGAACCGTTTGTTGCCCTGCCTGAGATTCCGCGTGACCTTCGCCTCGCGGTCGTCGCAACAGAGGATGAGCGCTTCTTTCACCATCACGGAATCGATCTGATCGGGCTGGGTCGAGCAGCCGCGTACGACCTGAGCCACGGTTCTGTGGCGCAAGGCGGCAGCACGTTGACCGAACAACTGGTGAAGCTCTTGTACTTCGGCGGCAACGACGACTCGCCGTGGCGGAAGCTCCAGGACGCCGCGGTCGCGGTCCGGCTCGAATCGGAGTTGTCGAAGGATCAGATTCTCGACCTCTACTTGAATGACGTGTACTTCGGAGAGGACGCATACGGAGTGGGGGCGGCGTCCGAGCGCTACTTCGCCATTCCGCCTTCCCGTCTCGATCTCGCTCGGGCCAGCCTGCTCGCCGGGGTCATCCAGGACCCCGCGGGGTTCGACCCATTCATCCACCCCCATCTCGCGCGAGAGCGCCAAGCAGAGGTCCTCAGATCCATGGTGCGCCACGGCTACATCGCTGATGTCGAGGGGCTGCGCGCGCTCCGCGAACCTATCCTGTTGAAGGGAGGTCGGACCCTTCCGCCGGTCGCCGGAGCGGGGCTCGCTCCTCAGCCGGGTCTCTCCGGCACGCTGACGGCGACGGGCTCCCTGCTCCTGGTGCTGGGAGTCGCCACCCTGTTGCTGTCGAAGCGCCTTCGACGTCGGCACGTTGCGGGCCTCGCCGGCGCCATCGCGATCGTGTCAGGACTCGTGATCGTTGCCCGATCCATTCGGACGGCGTAGAGGCCAGGTCCCGGGTCATCCACGCAGTCCTCTCTCCCTCGGCCCCAGCAGCGGGCGCACACAACCGCCGCTGGACGATCAGCGGTGGTCGGGGTAGATGGCGGCTTCGACCTCGCTCGCTCGGACGATCTCGCGCCCGGATGACCACAGCGCGATGGATCATCTTGATATTCCCGATGGCCAGGGGCGTCCCGATGATCGTGACGGCCAGCAACAACGCGGTTGCCAGATAGGCCAGGACCAGCTCTCAACCGGCGAGCACCAGCCAGATGACGTTCCCGATCACCGACCGGGCGGCAGCCGACGGCGTCTTCACGACCGTCCGCCCGAAGGGCCACAGGGAGAAGCGCGCCAGCTTGAAGGCCTGGATGCCGAACGGGATCGTGATGATCAGGATGAACATCAGCATCCCCGCCACTGCGTACGCGAGCGCCATCCACAGCCCCGCGAACACGAGCCAGATGATGTTCAGCAGGACACGCAAGCCGGCCTCCCCTGTCGCCTCAGGGCTCCGCCGTGGCTGGGACCAGGATCACCTCTATGGTCTCGCCGGCCGAGTGATCGGACCACTGGCCATGGTCGAGCAGGTGGATCCCGGCGGCGCCCATGACCGTCCAGGTCGTGCCGTCGCCCACGGCGGCCGTCCGCTCGTCGATCGCGAACAGGCGCGAGCCTTCCGGCACGGCGGACACGATGAGTGACTGCAGCCCGGGCATGGACCGCTCCAGCATGTCCCAGTGCGGCCCGAAATACGTCCCCTTGGCCAAACCGAGACCGGGGCGCCACAGGTCGCCGTCCGTGGGGTCAATCGAGCTGTCTGGCGCCACCTCGCCCAGGCACGCCACGCCGGCACTGCATCCGGCGTAGGCCAGGCCCCGGTCCATCGACCGAAGCAGGGCGGCCCAGAACGGCGTCTGCCGGAGTGTGGCCGCCAGATACGCGGGGTTGCCACCGGAGAAGAACGTGACGGACGCCCCGTCCAGCGCGTCGATCAGCTTCTGCTCGGCGGCATCCGCACGTGTCTTCAGCGGCACGACGCGCGAAGGCACGCCGACGTCCGCGTAGTGCTCCTTGCCCATCGTCCCCCACCGGTCGAACACGTCATCCCCTTCCGGAGCGCTCGCGGTCGGAAGGATCAGGACCGTGCCGTCGCCGGTGGCTCGCTCGAGCAGCCATCGGTCGACCTGCTCGGTCCATGGCTCGAACTCACCGGACCCGAGCAGCGCCATCAGCATGGAGGTGGCCTCACCGCTCGCCGGCCAGCCGGAAGAACTCCGCCTTGTGGGCCTCCCGGAAGAAGTCGGGCCCGAACGCCCCGAGCATCCCCTCCACTTGGCTGACGTGCGCCTCGATGGCCCGCAGCTTCAGGTCGAGGATCTCGTCCGGCAGGGGGAAGTCGATGGCCAGGTCCTCGCGCGGGGTCACGGGCGGCGTGTCGTCGGACATGAACACGTTGAACCGGTTCATCCGAGGGACGAACTCCTCGGCCCACTCCGGGGTCATCGTCGCGTAAGAGAGACGGGCGCCGGGCTTGCCAGCCTGGTCGAAGGCGGCCGTGGTCCACGCGCACACCGCCTTGTGGTCGGGATGATCGGTCATCCCGTCCGGGCCGAAGGTGAACACCGAGTCGGGCTCCGCCTCCCGCATGATGCCCCGGACCTTGGCCGTCGCCTCCCCGGGATCGACCGAGGCGCACGTCCCGTCCCGGTAGTCGAGCCAGTGGTGCTCGTTCACTCCCAGGACGTGGAGGCTTCGCACCAACTCCTTCTCGCGCACCGCGCCCATGGTCGCAGTGGGCCATCGTTCCTCGTCGAACGAGCCCTCCTCCCCACGAGTGGCCGTCACGCAGACCACGCGCCGGCCGCCCCGAACCGATTGGGCCATAAACCCCGCCGTCAGATACGTCTCGTCGTCGGGGTGAGCCCACACCCCCAGGATGGTTCCGAGATCTCCGGGTGTACCGGCGGACCCCGCGATCCTCATGCGCTGAGCTCGGCCATCGGGCGAGTTTGAAGGCAGCCGGGCTAGCCGCGCAAGACCCGTTCACGAAGACGAGACGGGCTCCTCCCAGAGGTACTGGCTCAAGGTGCACGCCCAACGGAACCCGAGGCGCTCGTACAGGGGGATCGCTCTCGGCGAGGAGCCGAGGACGGCGATGCGGTACCCGAGCTCGCGGGCTCGGGCTGCTGCCACGGACGTCATGGCGGCGCCGATCCCACGACCCCGTGCCCGAGGTGCCGTCGCGACGTTGTAGATCCCCGCCACCCCGCCCCCCAGCATCAGCCCGCTGGATGCCACCGGCCGGCGTCCTTCGAGGGCCACCCACCGCTGCCAGGGAGCCTCCTCCGCCGCACCCACCGCGTCGGCGAGCCGGGTCATCACCCGCCGGGTCGGCTCGTCCATCTCGAAGCCCACCGTCATGGCCTCGAGCCATAGCGCCTGCCGAGCGGCGCCGTCCACGCGCGCGATCTCATAGCCTCGGGGCATCGGGACGTCGGTCCAGTCATCCAGCGTGGCCGCCATCCACGGCATCTCGTCGTCGTGTCGGAACCCGTGGGCTTCGAGCCGTGCGCCCAGGTCGGGCGGCTCGCTCTCGGGCCCCACCCACCAGATGGCCGGAACCCCGTGGCGTCGGAACACCTCGATAGCGTGGGCGATCCGCTGATCCGCCGTGGCGGGATCGAGCCGGGCGCGGCGCACGCCGTTCGTGAAGGCGACGGGCTCCCCCACCACGAACAGGACCATGTCGGGCTCCGCCCAGACGTGCCCACCCTGGATCCTGGCCCACCGCTCGCTCAGCTCGACCTGGTGACGTTCGATCGCGTGAACCAGGCCATCGTCGTCCATCCCGAGACTCTATTCCGGGATGGACGGGTGGTCGGTCAGCTCCGGCCGGGCGTCAGCCGCTTCCCGCGGTAGTTGGGGAAGACGATGTCCGCGTGCTGCCAGCAGTACGCGGCGTCGTTGTACACGGAGAGCTTCGTGGCGCACCCGGGCTCGGCACAAACCCTCCCCGAACTGGTCTGGCGGGAGGGCGGTGGCAAGTGTCCCGGACGGGTCCCCTTCATCGCTTCATTCGATGATTCGCCACGGGCGGCCCGCACGGTTCGACCCGCTCCCAAGCGCTTCGGGAATTCCCCCACGTATGGGGGGACGGAGGTCAGATGTACCGGGTCTGGTCCTCGGACTCGAGAGACGACCGGATCTTGGCCAGCAAGCTGTGGGGGACGGCCCCCTGACCACACTTGCTCGCCACGATCATCCGAACCCGCTGCTGGAACTCGGCCCGCTCCCAGCACGGAGAGCACCCCTGCAGGTGCTCGGAGATCCGCTCGTACTCCTCGGTCGGGACCTCGCGATCGAGGTACACCTCCACTTTTCGGAGGATCTCCCAGCACCCGCTGGAAATCTCCTCGTCAGGCTCGCTTGGCACCTCGTCCTGCTCCTTTGATCGATTCCGCTGGTCGGCCGTCCGTGCCCCGCGCGTTCGGCCGGGCAGACTCGTTCCCCTCCTGGGGGGTGATCGGGTCAGGACGCCGGCTGATCAAGCCGCGTTCCTGCATTTTCTCATGCAACAGTTTCTCGAGCGTCCTTCTTCCACGGTGGAGCCGCGACATCACGGTTCCGATGGGGATGTCCAGGATCTCGGCGATCTCCTTGTACGAGAATCCTTCGACGTCGGCCAGCCACACGGCCATTCGGAACCCCTCCGGCAGGGAGTCCAGAGCAGCCTGCACGTCCTCGTCGGGGATGGACTCCAGGACCCGGGCCTCGGCCGAAGACGTGTCGCCGTTCTCCTGCAGCCGGTCGTACAGGTACCAGTCGGGGATCTCATCTTCCAGGACGGTGACCGGCTCGCGCTGGCGCTTGCGGTACGAGTTGATGAACGTGTTCGTGAGGATCCGGTACATCCACGCCTTGAGGTTGGTGCCCTCGGTGAAGCCGGAAAACCCACGGTAGGCACGCAGGTAGGCCTCCTGGACCAGGTCCTCCGCGTCTGCTGGGTTGCGGGTCAGGCGGAGAGCCGCCGCATACAGGCTGGGCATGAGCGGCATGGCGTCACGCTCGAACCGCTCGCGCCGGGCCTCGTCGGACTCGTGCCCGGACTCCGCTTCACCCACTCGACTGCTCAACGACACCCACCTCGTGATAGCCGGTTGCTCCACTGTACTCCGGGGAGACGACGGCGCCGCTCTGCGTGTGCCCGGCGCCATCCGTGGCTCGGACCACCAGCGCGTAGTCTCCTTGGCGCGGCGGCGTGAACTCGAAGCGCCACAGCCGCCAGGAGAGCGGGGACAGCTCCCGTTTGAGCTGGGCCTCCGACCAGGTGCGGCCGTCGTCGGTCGAGACCTCGACCCGCGAGATGCCCCGGTCGCCGGCGAAGGCCACCCCGGCCATCACGATCGTCCCGGTCTGGTCCTGGCCCGCCCGCGGCGTGTCGATGCGCGACATCGTCTTGACCACGGCCTCCTTGATCCACCCCCGCTGCTCCCAAAAGCCCGCGAACGGCGCGTCGACCACCTCGATCGACCCGAGCCACTTGGGCTGCTTCATCCCGTAATACCCGGGGACCAACAGGCGGGCGGGGAACCCATGTGCTCGCGGGAGCACGCGATCGTTCATGCCGATGACGACCAGGGTCGAGCGATCCATGGCTCGGTCCAGGGGGATCGAGTCGGCATACTCGTCCACGGACCTCGAGACCACCTCCAGGGCCCCAGGCCGGACCCCGGCCCGGCTCAGCAGCTCGTGCAGTGGCACGCCGGTCCACTTGGCGGTGGAGATGAGATCCCCGCCCACCCGGTTGCTGATGCACTCCAGCGTGAGGTACTGCTCCACGGCAGGCATCGCGGTGAGCTGTCGATACGAGAGCGAGAAGGGCCGATCGACCAGGCCGCCGACTCGGAGGGTCCAGGTGTCCGGGTCGACGTCCGGGTAGAAGATCTCCTCGTTCACGACGTAGAAGCGGGAGTTCGAGGTCACCTCGGGTGAAAGCCCGCCGATCCGGTCGAACGCCTCGTCCGCCTGCCCCTCGGACGGCAGCGGCGTCGGCGACACCGACCCCGCCTGGAGGGCGAGCCCCCCGGGGTCCGGACGGCGGAACAGCAGCCGGC
>JGI10216J12902_100773764_pt1 | contig 11650 bp, 6 predicted proteins | sample KanNatreferecore_FD_12902 | JGI IMG/M metagenome (IMG submission 12902)
GCATTGCGACGCACATGTTCATCCCAACCTTCCAGGGCCTGACCGCCACCGATTTCGTGCTGTCGGCGTCCGGCAGGACGACGGCGCGGCGATATCCGTTCGACGTGCCGCACCTGACGTTCTATCGCGCGCGGAACGCGATCTATCACCTCTTCAAGGTGTTGAAGTCCCGGAACGAGCAGTTGACCGTGCTGATGCCCGACTACAACAGCGGCAACGAAGTGTTGGCGCTCGAAGCAGCCGGGGCGACGATCCGCTACTACCCGGTAGGTCCCGACGGTCAGGCAGACGTCCCGGTCATCGAGCGTCTGTGCGAGCTTCATCGTCCCGACGTGCTCTACGTCATTCACTACCTGGGATGGCCGCAGCCGATTCGCCAGCTCGCCGATCTCTCGCGGCGGCGCGGCCTGTGGCTCGTCGAGGACTGCGCGCTGGCGCTGTTGAGCGATGCGGGCGATCAACCGCTCGGCACGTTCGGGCACTTCTCGATCTTCTGTCTGTATAAGACGCTGCCGCTGCCGAACGGCGCGTGCCTCGTTGAAAACGGCGAGCATCTCGCCGGTCTGGACGGTATCAGCCTGAGGCAGGCCGGCCTCCCTTCGGTGCTCGGGCGCACGGCCGAGTTGATGGTGCGAAACATCCGCAGCCGATCCGACAGCCTTGGCGCGGCGATGGAGTCGATGAAGCGGGCCGCAGGGCGGGCGGCCGGCGCGATGGAAGTGCCTCGTGCGAAGGTCGGCGACATCGGGTTCGACGTCGAAGATGTCGATCTCGCCATGTCGGAGATCTCAGCACGTCTGCTGAAGCACATCGACTTCGAGGAGGTGCGCAACCGCCGCATCGACAACTACCGCCGCCTCGCGAGCCGTATCGGTGATCTGGTGACGCCGCTTCACGCTGAACTTCCCGCCGGCGCATGCCCGCTCCTGTTTCCGATACTCGTCGAAGACAAGCAGATGACGGCAGCCATCTTGCGTGGATGCGGGATCGACGTGCTGGAGTTCTGGAATCACGGAGCGAACGCCGGTTGGGCTGGGTCCAAGGAACACGACCACGCTCACGTACAAGACCCGCCCAGCCGCGCGCAGTATCTCCGGCGGCACGTCCTCGGCTTGCCGATTCACCAGGATTTGACCGAGCGCCACATCGACTATGTCGCAGATCACGTCAGCCGGCTGCGTCTGAGGATGCCGTGACCATCGAGCTCATCGACAGCATCGATCGGTTCGAGGCCATCCGCCCGGAGTGGAGCGAGCTGCTCGCGTCCAGCGCATCGGAGTCGCCATTTCTCACCTGGGAGTGGCTCTACGCGTGGTGGACGCATCTAGGACTGGATCGCCGTCTCGCGATTGTGGCAGTGCGCAATCGGGAACGCCTTATCGCCATTGCCCCTCTGTGCGCCTCGCGTGGACGGATGCCGCTGATGTGGCGGTACGAGCTGATGGGCACCGGCTCTGCCGGATCCGACTATCTCGATGCGATCGTCCGCCCTGGCTATGAAGCGAAGGCGCTGAACGGGCTCGCGGACTTCGCGCAGTGGAAGGGCATCGCCCTTCAACTCGTTCGCCTGCCGCAACAGTCGGCTCTCGCGAAGCTGGCAGGTCCGCTCGCAGGGAACGGCTGGTCGGTTCGCACGGCAGACGACGGACACTGCCCGTTCATTCGGCTGTCCGGGCACACCTGGGATTCGTTCCTCTCGACGATCGGCCCCGCACATCGGGCGACGACTCGACGCAGGCTGCGTCTTCTCGACAAGGCTTTCGCAATGCGATTCGCGCGTGTGACAGACGGCGCGATGAGGCGGGACGCACTCGCGAAACTCATTGAGTTTCATCGCGTGCGTTTTGGCACAAAGGGAACAGCGTTCAGCACCGGAACGATGTGCGCCTTTCATCTCGACGCAACCGCTCGCTTGGAGGACGCCGGTCTCCTGCGTCTCTTCACGCTTCACCTGAATGACGAGCTTGCCGGCGTCCTGTACGGGATGGCTTTCAAGGACCGCTTCTATTTTTATCAGCATGGCTACGACGCCAGGTTCCAGGCCCACGGGATTGGCCGGGCGGTTCTCGACATGAGCATTCGCGCCGCCATTGAGGAAGGGCTCGTCGAATTCGATCTTCTTTACGGCGGCGAGGCCTACAAGTCAGCCTGGACGAACGAACGGCGTCCGCTCGAGCGGATTGAATTCTTTCCGGCCGGTCTTGCCGGGCGCGCACACCGGCGCGTCGTCGAAACGGAACGCACGCTGCGCGCGGTCGCGCGCCGTGTCATCGCAACGTATGCCCCACAGACAAGCTGACCGCTGGCGCTGGAACATCAGAGTGGCACTCGCCTCTGCCATTGCGGGCGTATACCGCCTCGAGCATCACGCGCGCAGGGCCCGCGAGCAGCGTCGTCCGTTGATTCTTGGCTACCACCGCGTCGTCGAAGACTTCGCGTCGGTGTCCCAGACCGAAATGCCAAGCATGCTCATCGGCAGGGCGATGTTCGAGCGCCACATCGAATGGGTGGGTAAGAGCTTCCAGTTCGTATCGCTTGACGACATCGCCGAACACGTCTCCGGCGGCCGGCCGTTCACCCGCCCCGTCGCGGCGATTACGTTCGACGATGGGTATCGCGATGTGTATGAGAACGCGTTCCCGGTCCTTCGACGCAAGGGCATTCCCGGGGCCATGTTCGTCGTCACAGATCTCATCAGCCGGCCGCAGTGGCAGACCCATGACAGGCTTTACCACCTCGTCGACAGGGCGTTCAACACCTGGGACGATCCGAAGCGCCGCCTTTTCGAGTTGATGACCGAGCTGCGGCTGCCGACCGACCACATTTTCTGCCGCGGATCGCTCAACTCGTCGATGTCGGCGGTATCCGCTTTGCTTCCCGTCCTGCCGCAGGCTGACGTGCGTCGCTTAATGAATTGTCTCGAGACACGTGTGGACGTTGACGCGAATGGCGACATGCCGCTCAGCCTGACATGGCCGATGGTCCACGAAATGCGGCGCGGCGGCGTCACGATCGGGTCACACACGCGAAGCCACGTGTGCCTCCCGATGGAAAACCCCGAAGCGATCAAAGAAGAGCTCGAGGGTTCGAAGCGGGTCCTCGAGGAAGAGCTTGGCGATCCGATCGAGCATTTTGCCTATCCGGACGGGCAGTTCAACCCAGGGGTCGTCAGCGCGCTGCACGATGCCGGATATCGATGCGCCTACACGGCATGTACGCATGGCGATGCGAGCCATCCCGAGCTGACGCTCGAGCGCCTGCTCCTCTGGGAAGGCTCGTCAGTGGACGCGGACGGCCGATTCTCGCCGGCCGTTTTCAACTGCCAGATTCACGACCTGTGGCCGCCCGCGCGGCGATGCGAGCGGACGCATCACGTATGAGCCGATTTACCCGCGACTCCATTTCAAAACCTGCGTTCCTGCTCGTCGTCGGCCGAACGATCGGATTTGCCGCGTCGTTCATCATTCCTGTTCTCCTGGTACGGACCTTCAACCAGGCCGAGTTCGGAACCTACAAGCAGCTGTTCCTCATCTACGGGACGCTCTACGGCCTCGCCCAGTTCGGAATGGCGGAGAGCCTCTACTACTTCGTTCCCCGCAAGCCTCAGGACGCCGGACCGTATATTGCCAACACGCTGATCACGCTCGCGGTCGCAGGTGCGGCATGCCTCGGGCTGCTGTGGTTTGCCGAAGATCGCATCGTCGCGTGGCTGAGCAATCCCCAGCTCGCGGACCACGTCGTACTGCTCGGCGCGTTCCTCATGCTGATGCTGATCTCGGCGGCGTTCGAGATCGTGATGGTCGCGCGCAAGCAGCACCTTACCGCGGCCTGGACGTATGGTGCCTCCGACGTCGCGCGGACGATTCTGCTGGTGATCCCCGCGTTCGTGCAGGGGGGCCTTCGAGCGGTGGTCTGGGGCGGCGTGGCGTTCGGCGCCGTTCGCGTGACGGCGATGCTGTACTGGCTCTGGCGCGAGTACGGCGCCGATCTGAGGCCGAACCGCTCGCTGTGGAAGTTCCAGCTGGCCTACGCGCTGCCGTTTGCGCTGGCGGTGGGCATCGAGGTCCTCCAGGCCAACCTGCACTCCTACGTCGTCGCCTCGAAATTCGATGCCGCGACGTTTGCCATTTACGCGGTCGGCTGCCTGCAGATTCCGCTTGTCGATCTCATCACCACATCGGCGGCGAACGTCATGATGGTGAAGATGGCGGAGGACGGCCTGCACGAGCACCAGAACACCGCGCTCGAGCTGTGGCACCACACGATGTCGCGGCTCGCGCTGCTCATCTTTCCGCTGGCCGTGGTGCTCATGATCCTGTCGCGCGACGTCATCATCACGCTCTTCACGAGCACCTACGTCGCGAGCGTGCCGATCTTCATGGCGTGGACGTTGACGATTATCCCCGCCGTGTTCTGCGTCGATGCGGTACTGCGCGCCTACGCGCAGACGCGCTTTCTGTTTGCGATGAACGCGATTCGGCTCGGGCTCGTCGTCGCACTCATCTCGTGGTGCCTCTCGACGTTCGGCCTGGTGGGCGCCGTGCTCGTGACGCTGCTGGCGACGACCGCGGTGCGCATTATCAGCATTGCGAGAATCGCGTATCTGCTCAGAGCAAGTGCGGCCGGGATTCTGCCATGGCGCCACCTCGGCGGGATCGCGCTCTGCGCACTGTGTGCTGGAGTTCCGGCCTATTGGCTCAGTCGTACCTCGACGATGCCCCGGCCTGTCGTGCTCGTCACCGCAGGGGCTCTCTACTGGGCGGTCTACGCGGCGATCGTTTATGCCGCGTTCCGCTTCGAGCGGCGTCAGCCCCGTGTGCTCCGGCCCCGCCATGCTTTCGGCGTCGGCGCGAAAGTCGGCACGACGAACGTGGAACTCGGAACCGGAAACTGAGAGCTGACAGCTGACTGCTGAGACCTGATTATGTGCGGCATAGCCGGAATCATCCGCTGGAATAACCGACCCGTCGTCGAGGATGAGATCCGCACGATGTGCCGAATGATGGTGCATCGCGGCCCGGACGACGAGGGGATCTTCGTCGGCGACGGTGTCGCGCTTGGCATGCGGCGGCTCAGCATCATCGACCTGGCGGGCGGGCAGCAGCCGGTGTTCAACGAAGACCGGTCTGTGTGCGTCGTGTTCAACGGCGAAATCTATAACTACCAGGAGCTTCAGCAGCAGCTGGTCCGCGCCGGACACACGTTCCGCACCGACAGCGACACCGAAACGATTGTCCATCTGTACGAGGACTACGGCTCGCGCTGCGTCGATCACCTGCGCGGCATGTTTGCCTTTGCAATCTGGGACATGCGGCACAAGCGTGTCATGCTGGCTCGCGATCGCCTGGGCATCAAGCCGCTCTATTACGCGGAGACCGACGAAGGGATTGCGTTCGCGTCCGAGCTCAAGCCGATCCTCGCCCTGCCGGAGGTCGATCGCGGCATCAACTGGCACGCCCTGAGCCATCTCTTTACGTTCATGGCGACGCCGGCGTCGCAGAGCATCGTCAACGGCATCAAGAAACTCGAGCCTGCCCGTCTCGCGGTTGCTCAACGGGGATCGTCGCTGCGCATCGAACGCTACTGGGACGTCGACTTCGAGCCCGACGAGATTTCCAGCGAAGACGAGCTCGTCGAGCAGCTCCGGGCGGAGATGATCGATGCGGTTGCCGCGCATGAGATCAGCGACGTTCCGGTTGGCGCGTTTCTCAGCGGCGGCATCGATTCGAGTGCCGTCGTCGCGACCATGGCGGCGAGGCAACCGGGCAGAAAGATCAAGACGTTCTCGATCGGGTTCGTCGAAGACGGATTCGACGAGCTGGTACACGCGCGAAAGGTCGCGAAGGCGTTCGATACCGATCATCACGAGCTGGTGCTGAATCCCGACGTCGTCTCGATCGTCGAGGAGCTCGCCTGGTATCTCGACGAGCCGTTCGGCGACACCTCGGCCATTCCGACCTTCATGGTGTCGAAGCTCGCTGCCGAGCACGTCAAGGTGGTGCTGACGGGCGACGGCGGTGACGAGCTCTTCGCGGGCTACGACAAGTACCTCGTCGAGCGGCGCGAGCGGGAGTACGACCGTGTACCAGCGGCGCTGCGAGGATTTGCCGGCGCCATCGGCGATGCGATGCCCGAAGGGATGAAGGGACGCCGGTTCCTCCGGCATCTTGCGCTGGACGGCCCCCGGCGCTACCTCGATGCGTCCACGCTCTTCCGCATCGACGAGATGGAGCACCTGTTCCAGAGCGGCGCGTTCGAACAAGTCTCGCGGTTCGATCCGTCCTCCGATCGGCTGTCATACCTTCAGAACGATCGCGACTGGGTGTCGGCCGCGCAATATTGCGACCTGCATACATACCTGCCTCTCGACATTCTCACGAAGGTCGACCGCATGACCATGGCGCATTCGATCGAGGCGCGGCCGCCGCTGCTGGACCACCACCTCGTGGAGTTTGCGGCCCGGATCCCGTCGAACCTCAGACTGCGCGAAATGACGACAAAGTACCTGCTGAAGAAGGCGATGAGGGGCGTGCTGCCGGACGACATCATCGATCGCCGCAAGCAGGGGTTTGCCGTGCCGATCGCGCGCTGGTTCCGGGGCGACCTGCAAGGATTCGCGCGCGACATTCTGCTGTCCGATACGTGCCGCAAGCGCGGAATCTTCGACGTCGGCTATCTGGAGCGGCTGCTCAGGCTCAATCAGCGGGGCCGCGATCTCGATCTGCATCTCTGGACGGTGCTGTCGTTCGAGATGTGGTGCCGCCGTTTCCTCGACGTGCCGCTCGAAAGTCCGAAGGCGGCCGCGTGATGCGCATCGCCGTCGTCGCTGCAAGTCTCGACATCCTGGGAGGGCAGGGGGTACAGGCCCAGGCGCTCGTCCAGTCTCTTCGCGAAGATGGCGTCGATGTCGACCTGATTCCCATCAACCCGCGATTTCCGTTCGGCATGGGATGGATCCGCCGGCTGCCGTACGCGCGGACGGTGTTGAATGAGCTCCTGTACGTGCCGGGCCTCGCGCGGCTCGCTGGATACGACGTCGTCCACGTGTTCTCGGCCTCGTACGCATCCTTTCTCCTCGCGCCCGTGCCCGCGATGCTTGCGGCCCGTCTGTTCAACAAGCGCGTGCTCCTGCACTATCACAGCGGCGAAGCGCATGACCACCTGACGAACTGGGGCGCGCTCGTGCATCCCTGGCTGAAGTTAGCGGACGAAATCGTGGTGCCGTCGATCTATCTCCGCGACGTGTTTGCGAAGTTCGGCTATCGCGCGACCGTGATCCCGAACGTCGTCGACCTCACGGTATTCGACTATCGCGAACGCCGTCCGCTGCGTCCGCGCCTGCTGTCGACCCGCAATCTCGAGAAGTACTACCGGATCGACGTCATCATCGAAGCGTTCGGGCTCGTGCAGGCCTCGTGTCCGGAGGCGACGCTGACGATTGCCGGGTACGGCAGCGAAGAGCCGCGCCTCCGCGCGCTGGCAGCCCAGCAGACGAAAGGCGGCGTGCGCTTTCTCGGCAAGGTCGCGCCCGAATGGATGCCGAAGCTCTATGCCGATTCCGATATCTATCTGAACGCGTCGGAGGTCGACAACCAGCCCGTTTCGATCCTCGAGGCATTCGCCTCGGGCCTGCCGGTCGTTTCGACTCCTGCCGGTGACATACCGTCGATGGTTCGTCACAGCGAGACCGGACTTCTCGTTCCGCCGGAAGCGCCTGTGGCCATGTCGCGTGCCATCCTCGATACGTTGAATCGCCCGGAACGCGCCCTCCATATGGCGGAGCAGGCCCACGACGGGCTGCAGCGCTACACGTGGAGTGCGGTGAGAGACAAATGGCTCAGTACGTACAGCGGTTCCGGGTTGCGGGTGCTGGGGTTCGCGGCGCATGAGTAAGGCGTCAACCCATGTGCCGTACGTCGTGCCGGCGGTGAGGTCGGCCGTCCGCGGCAGGTCGACGTTCGACAGAATCCGCCGCATAGGCCGCATGCCACTTGCCGAGATGGCGGGCCGGGGGCGCCAGGAAGCGGCGAAGCTGTTCGATCGCGTCCGGACGGTTGTCAGGCCGGCCAATCCCGCTGCGATCCTTTGCGATCATGCGTCGAGATACGCCGACCCCGCAGTCGCGCTCGCGATCCTGCGACACGATGCGCCGTCGAGGTTCTTCGCCGGTGTCGAGGATCTTCAGTACGCGGCGGACGTCACCGACGAACATCGCGACGCGCTGCTCAGCGGCGCGGAAACCATTCTCCAGAAGCGCTTCCACCTGCTCGGATATCGCACGTTGTGGTTCGGCGATCCGATTGACTGGCATCTCGATCCTGTCCGGTCGCGGAGCGCGCCGCGCGTCCACTGGACGCACGTGAACCCGCTCGACCCTGCAGAGGTTGGCGACAGCAAAGTTGTCTGGGAGCTGAATCGGCACCAATGGGTCGCGCGCCTGGCTCAGGCCTATGCGGCCAGCGGCGACGAGCGGTTCGCGGAAGGAGCACTCGCGGCGATTGAATCGTGGATCGAGGCGAACCCGCGCGGCATCGGCGTGAACTGGTCCAGCAGCCTCGAGGTCGCGTACAGGATCATGTCGTGGTCGTGGACGTTGATGCTGATCCGCAACTCCGCGGCTCTGTCAGGTTCGCGCGTGACGGTTGTCCTCGCCAACATCTGGCTGCACGCGAGCTACGTCGCCCGGTATCTGTCGTTCTACTTTTCGCCGAACACGCACCTGACTGGCGAAGCGCTCGGCCTGTTCTACGCAGGCACGCTGTTCCAAGAGTTCAGAGAGGCGCGGCAGTGGCGGCGCCTCGGCGCACGTGTGCTGATTGCCGAGAGCCGTTCGCAGATCTGCGCGGATGGCGTCCACTTCGAACGCTCGACGTGTTACCACCGCTACACCGTTGAGACGTATCAGCAATTTCTTCTGCTGGCCGCCCGCAATCGCGTGCCCGTTCCGCCTGACCTCGGCGACCGCATCACATCGATGAGCGAATTCACCCTCTCGATGCAGCAGCCCGATGGGATGCTGCCGGAAATCGGTGATGCCGATGGCGGCCGCCTGATGCCGCTCGTGGAGCGCGGACAGTGCGACCCGCGCGGCGTCCTGGCAGTTTCGGCGGCGATGTTCGGCCGAGGCGATTTCGCCGGCGCTGCCGAGAGCATGACACCGGAGGTGCCTTGGCTCATGGGCGAAGACGGCGTCCGGGCGTTTGAGGCGGCCGCGCCCGCGAAGCCCGCGAGCTCGGGCTCCCACGTCTTTCCTTCCGGCGGGTATGCGGTAATGCGAAGCGGATGGCATCGCGATGCGCATCACATGATCGTGGACGTCGGTCCCCTCGGCTGTTCGTTCAGTGCCGGGCACGGCCACGCCGATCTGCTCAGCCTCGAGTGCTCCGCTTTCGGCGAGCCCCTGCTCGTCGATCCTGGCACCTACTGCTACACGCCCGAGACCGAGTGGAGAAACTACTTCCGCGGTACCGCCGCGCACAGCACGCTCATGATCGACGGCCGCGACCAGGTCGAGCCGGCTGGGCCGTTCGGCTGGCGTAGCAAGCCTCGCGTCCACATCCGCGAGTGGCGCAGCAACGATGAATTCGATTTCATCGACGCCAGTCACGACGCCTATTCAGGCGTCACGCATCGCCGGCGCGTCATGTTCGTCAAACCTGACTACTGGGTCATCGTCGACGACGTTGAATTTACGAAAGACGAAAAAAGGGGGTCTGACCCCTATCGGGTGGAGCTTGGATTCCAATTCGCGCCGATGTTCGTGGCGGTAGTCCGGGATCGGTGGGCGCGGGCGGTGACGCCAGCGGGGAACACGTGCTGGATCGGATCGTTTGCGCCTGCGCCGGTGAAGGCGCAGGTGAAGAACGGCGAGCTGGCGCCGATTCGCGGGTGGATTTCTACCGACTACGGTCAGCGCACGCCGGCTCCGCAACTCGTGTTCTCGGCCAGCGCCTTGCTGCCCTGGCGCAGTATCACGATGTTGATACCGCAACGCGGCAACAGATTGGGCGTGCCTTCGATCGAGCCGATCTTCGACGACCACAACCTGCCGATCGGCGTTGCCCTCGAGAATTCGCGCGAGTCCATCTTCGTCGACGAGTCCGACATCTTCAGATCCAGGGACCTCTGAACAAGCCATGTGCGGTTTCGCAGGCATCGTTCGCTTCGATACTCGACAGCACGTTGACGTCGAACGTCTTCGGCGGATGCGCGACGTGATGAGCCATCGCGGTCCTGACGGCAGCGGCCTCTTCGTCGATGGAGCAGTCGGGCTGGCGCACCGGCGTCTCGCCATCGTCGACGTCAGCAGCGCCGGCGAGCAGCCGATGACGAATGAAGACGGCACGGTGTGGATCGCCTTCAACGGGGAAATCTACAACCACGCCTCGCTTCGTCCCCGTCTCGAGGCGGCCGGTCATCGATATCGATCGCGCTGCGATACCGAGACGATCGTCCATCAGTACGAAGAAGACGGCGCCCGGGTCGTCGAGAAGCTGCAGGGCATGTTTGCCTTCGCGATCTGGGACAAAAACAGGCAGGAACTGCTGCTCGCGCGCGATCGCCTTGGCATCAAGCCGCTCTACTACGCGGACACCGGCAGGGAGCTCGTGTTCGGATCGGAGATCAAGTCGATCTTCGCATCGGGCTGCCTGCGCGCGCGATTCAACGAAGAGGTGCTGCCCGAGTATCTCTCGACGCGATTCGTATCGGGAGACGACACGTTCTTCCATGGCGTCCGCAAGCTGTTGCCCGGGCATGTGCTGACGTGGTCGGCCGCGCAGGGGCTTCGCACGCACCGTTACTGGCAACTGCCAGCTCCGTCACCTGAGCTCAACCGCATACCGTTCGATGTACAGGCGAAGGACCTCCGCGCACGGCTCGAAGCGGCGGTCGAGAGTCACCTCATGAGCGACGTGCCGCTGGGCGTCTTCCTCTCGGGCGGACTCGATTCCAGCGCGCTCGCGGCGATGACAGCCCGGCATGCAAGCGGGCGCGTCCAGTCGTTTTCCGTCGGCTTTGCCGAAGAAGAAGCGAACGAGCTTCCGTATGCACGCATGGTGGCAAAGGCCATCGGCGCCGAACATCGCGACGTGACGGTCACGCCGTCGGACTTTTTCGAAGCTCTGCCGCATCTCGTGTGGCACGAGGACGAGCCGATCGCGTTCCCTTCGAGCGTTCCGTTGTATTTCGTCGCGCGGCTCGCGCGGAATCACGTCAAGGTCGTCCTGACGGGAGAGGGCGCCGACGAGCTCTTTCTCGGCTACAACCGCTACCGCGTGACGATGTGGAATGACAGGCTGGGACGGCCTTACTGGGCGGCGGCGCCAAAGGCGATGCGCGATGGGGTGCGGCGCATGATGCACGCGTTTCCATCCCGCCTCGGCCGGCTCGGCGAGCGGACGTTCCTTGCGCTCGACCCCGGCATCCGCAGCCTGTTCCTCGAGAATTTCGCCGTGCATACCGGGGACTTCATGCGGCAGCTCTTGTCGCGTCCGCAGATGCTGGATGGTCGCGATCCATATGCCGTTCAGATGCGGTGCTATGAGGATGCTCCAGGGAGCGTTCTGGATCGCTTGAGCCGCACCGATCTGCAGACCTATCTGCACGAGCTCCTGATGAAGCAGGATCAGATGAGCATGGCGGCCTCGAT
>JGI10216J12902_101450553_pt1 | contig 11645 bp, 10 predicted proteins | sample KanNatreferecore_FD_12902 | JGI IMG/M metagenome (IMG submission 12902)
GCTTGGACACGCGTATGATTATGGCTTGCTTGCCGCCGCCGCCTCTTGGTTCTGTTTGTTACACGTTCGGTGGCCCAACCGGTGAGACTGTTGATGCGCAATTGGCTGCGCGAGTGGCCGAGTCTTGCGGTCTTGATTACAGGCTTTTGCGGATTGGCTCAGACTTCTTTTCAGACTTTGCACGCCATGCGGACAGGACGGTTTACGTCACAGATGGCTGCCTTGGAATTGTGGGCACGCATGAGATCTACTTGAATGCGCTTGCTCGTCAGGTGGCACCGGTGCGACTCACAGGCAACTTTGGAAGCGAAATCCTAAGAGCGGTGTCCACTTTCAAGCCAATTGACCTTTCACATGATCTACTGAGTCCAGACCTCGGGCGCCTTGTGAATGGGTCCGCCAAAGCGCTGTCGAACTCCAAGGAACACCCGGTTACGTTTGCGGCTTTTCAAGAGATACCGTGGAACCTCTTTGGAAGTTTGGCGGCAGCCAAGTCGCAGGTAACATTTCGGACGCCTTATCTCGACAATGAATTGGTTGCGCTCGCCTACCGCACGCCAGAGTGCCTCAGGAAATCATCGCTGCCAGCTTTGCAGCTCATCAAAGCTCATAACACCGTTCTGAACGACATTCCGACAGACCGCGGTTTTGCCGGCGACAATTCGGGATTGAGATTCTTGGTCCGACGTTTCTTGGCGGAAGCCACATTTAAGATCGATTACTACAACAGCGAAGGACTACCTCGGTTGATTTCCCCGTTTGACTCCATGCTTAGACGAGTCTCAGCAAACCTGGGGATCCTGGGCATGCACAAATACTTGCCTTACTCCCACTGGTTTCGAAAAGAGCTGGCGCCCATCCTTCTAGAAAGAGTTTCTACTGACCGAGTCCGGCAAGCGCCGTGGTGGAAGAAGGGTGCCCCGGAAGTATATGCTCGCGCGCACGTTTCCCGACGGGGGCATTATATGCGGGAGCTAAATGCTATCTTAACTCTGGAAGCTATAGATCGGCTCTTGTTTAACCAATCCCAAAAAAAGTGCATGCCGAGCGGCAAGATAGCGTTGCAGCGTGATTGTGGCTGCTCTCTCCACAAAGCTACTATCTTAACAAGACATGCTCATTCTTGATCAGGAGGCGCCCCGTGTCTAGCGTAGCCGTAGGTCTTTCGCCGAACTCCTGCTCAAGCGATCCCGCGGCGAGGAGACCACGTTCAAACCCTGCCGGGTCAATTGGTGTCTGTCTGCTTACAGGTGGGGACGACCCTCCGTATGCGATCGGAATGGCTTCCGCTCTGGCCGGTCAAGGGTTCAGCGTTGATTTCATCGGCAGCGATAAGCTTGATACCCCCGAGTTGCGTGGGATTTCGCTAGTCAGGTTTCTCAATCTGCGCGGTAATCAGAACGAGGATGCCCCCTTTCGCAGTAAGGTGCTTCGTATCCTGGCCTACTACTTGCGGCTGGCGAAATACGTCCTGCGGTCAAAGCCGCTGGTATTTCATATCCTGTGGAATAACAAGTTCGAACACTTCGATCGAACGTTGTTAATGCTCTACTACCGCTTATTTAGAAAGCGGATCGTCCTTACGGCGCACAACGTCAACACTCGCAAGCGGGACGGTCGCGATAGTTGGCTTAACCGCTTTTCCCTGGGCGTCCAATATCGGCTTTGTGACCAAATTCTGGTGCACACTCCCTCGATGAAGATTGAACTCGTGACTGATTTCGGAATTCCAGCATCGCGAGTTAGTGTCATTCCTTTTGGAATTAATAACACCTGCCCAGTCACTGAACTTGGGCGCAGCGAAGCGCGAGAGCGGATCGGTCTCGGTCCAAGTGAGAAGGTCCTCCTTTTCTTTGGCCAAATTGCCCCATACAAGGGCCTTGAATACTTGATCTCCGCCTTTAGTGAGATAGCGAGACGAGATCCCGACTACCGGCTCCTCATCATCGGAAAAGTCAAGAAGGGTCATGAGGCCTACTGGACCGAGATTCAGAAGCGGATTGCCACCGGCGAAATCCGAAGGCAAATCATTGGGAGGATCGAACACATTCCAGACGAGGAAGTGGAATGGTACTTCAAGGCAGCTGACGTCGCGGTGATCCCTTACGTCGCGATTTTTCAAAGCGGCGTTCCCTTCTTGAGTTACGCATTCGGGTTACCTGTAATTGTTACCGACGTGGGATCCTTACGAGATGATGTTATCGATGGAGAAACAGGTTTTTTCTGCCGGGCCAAAGATTCAGCCGGCCTGGCGAGAACAATCGCTCATTATTTCGCAAGCGATTTGTATCAAAATCTGGAGGCGCGTCGCGCTCACATTCGAAAAGTCGCAAACGAACGACACTCGTGGACGAGGGTTGGGGAAATTCTGGATGGGGTTTATCGGCGTGTGCTGCATGCGAAATAAATGACCCCGAATGGAAAAATTTGCTTGCAATGACATTTGGTTCTGATACGGACGACGGCGTCAGGCTTCCACTCTCAACAGGCCTCCGTCGTGAAAGGACTTGGAATAATCATATTTACTTTGATTTGGAGCGGCTTCTCCGCTCTACGCTGCGGGGCCACGGTTTACCAGTCCGACGGTTCGGCGGCGAGTGTGCAGGGTTTGCACAACGCCGCGTTAAACGGCGACACCATCACGTTGCCAGCGGGGAGGTTCACGTGGTCAAATCCCGTGACAATCTCCAAGGCGATTAGGCTGCAAGGCGCGGGCTCCGGACGCATTATCGGCAACATAAAATCTTCGGTCGTAGTAGGAACAGGGACGAAAACGTTTACCACCAGGGCCGGATTGCCCATCACGGTGGGTCAGGTTTTGCGCATTGCCAAGATGCCCGGCCGTCCCGGCTCCGGTCAGCCCGCGCGCGACACCTATATGGTAGGCACCGTAACGAGCTATTCCGGAACGACGCTGGTCATGAACATCACCAGCACTGGCGGTTCGGGCACGTGGCACTTTTGGTGGGTTGCGACCATGCCTGCCACAACCATTGTGGACGCCTATCATGGGAACGGGAACAGCTACGATGCAATGCTTCGTATCAACCACTCCCCGAACGGACATACGGAACTAAGCGGTATACGCTTCTTGGCAAGCGCAAATAAGTCTTCATTTGTCGGGCTGTATGCCTCTGCATGGATTATGCCCAAGACCTTGATTCACGATTGCTGGTTCGAAAACGACGGCGGCGGAGTGAATGCGATTTTTGCGGCGAGCAATCAAGGCCTGGTCTGGAATTGTTCGTTCGACGACACATGGTCGCAGGCTGCAACAGCCATTACCTTGAAGTGGGAATTCGGCGCAGGCGATGTCTCGTGGAGGTCCCGCTCCACTATGGGCGCGAACGACATTAATGGAGCGAGCAATTTCTATATGGAGGATTGCGACTTTCACGGCTACCTGGGCGTAACAGATTTCGATAGCAATTCGCGGGTCGTCTTCCGATATAACACTATTGATAACTCAAGCATGAGTTCGCACGGTGCGGACACCGGCCCAATCGGCAGTCGGCACGTCGAAGTCTACAATAATGAGTTAATCTTTGATAATTTTGATGACTGTGACGGTTCGATCACATTGCCGGTGCCTTGGTTCTTTTGGTTACGCGGAGGAACCGGCGTTGTAACCGATAATGTTCTTCCCGCGATTAACTCCTGCGCGTGGGGACACAAGGGTAACATTCTGTTTAGTGTTCTGAACACCCGCCGGAGCAGCGGCCCTTATTGCTGCTGGGGAACTTATCCCGCTCCGCACCAAGTAGGCCAAGGATTTGGCCCGGGGGCAGTTTATCACCAATACAGCCCGATCAACTGTTGGGGCCAGGGCCAGAATTTCAGCTATTATATCCACGCAGAACCAGTTTATATCTGGAACAATCGTGGCACGGGTGGAAACCGCGTCAGCTTAAACCAGGACGGCACGGACGAGTGCGGCAACGGACAAGACGTCGCCAGTTACGTGCAGGCAAATCGAGATTATGTTATCGCGCCTAAGCCAGGCTACCAGAAGTTCACATACCCACATCCGCTGACTGCATCCATACCTCCATCGCCGCCACCGTCGTCGTCGCCGCCACCGTCGCCACCACCGCCACCGCCGACGACACGGTGTTCCCTCCTACAGCAACGCCTAGACCGACTACAAGCTCGACAGCAACAATTACAGCGACGCCATCGCGTACGCCCGCAGCTAAACCGACGTATACGTCGACTCCAACGACAACTCCAAAATTGCCACTAACGGCCACGCCTGGGGCATTTGGTTCAGCGGCGCCATTTTATTTCTCTCCCGTGGAGTGGCGCGCTCGGGGCTCTCGTGAATGTTTATTGCAATAGCAAGCCTCAATCTCGTTCTGAACACTGCGACCACTTATCAAACAGCGATCGGTACATGAACAACAATGTTGCATTGGGACCGCTTGGGATCCCAACTACTCGCTCTGGCTGGAGCTGGGTCGCGCCTTGAGTGACGCTTAGCTGCAAATTGCGGTCTGCAAAGCGTTAAATTATAAGAGGGTTCAGTGTTAAAAGGGATCGTGCTCTTCGGATGCCGTTACCGATTTTAACCGTTAATCGTTCATGAAATCCGCGAGTGCGAAAACAATCGGAATCCTTTTTTTTATCTCTCTTTTAAGTGGCTTTTCTGCCCCACGCTGCTGGGCGGCGGTTTACCATTCTGACGGATCGGCGGCGAGCGTGCAGGCTTTGCATAACAAAGCGTTAAACGGTGATACCATCACCCTCTCTCCTGGAACTTTTACATGGTCTCGCCCCGTGAAAATCTTTAAGGCGATCAGGCTGCAAGGTGCGGGCTCGGGCCGCATTATCGGGGACACGAAATCTTCCGTTGCTGTCGGCACTGGATCGAAAACCTTCACTACTACCAAAAGCGGCTTGCCAATTAGCGTCGGACAGACTTTACGCATAGCTAAAATGCCGCATCCAGCTGGCGCACGAGGAGCCGATTCCAATCCTCCGGCGAGGGGTACTTACATGGAAGGTGCTGTTACGAGTTACTCCGGCACCACGCTGGTGATGAACATCACGAGCGCGAGCGGCTCAGGCACATGGCGGTTTTGGTGGATATCAACCAAGCCGACCACAACCATCGTGAACGATTATCACAACAACGGCAATCCCGGTGCCGCCCTTATCACAGTTAACCAAGGCACCGCCGGGTCAGTGGAGTTGACGGGATTAAATTTTCTGGCGAATCCAGCGACGAACAATCGCTCTGCGTTTGTTAGTCTTGGCAGTAATACCTGGATAAGCCCGAAGACGGAAATACATGATTGCTGGTTTCAAACCAGCGGGGGCGGACTCGCTGCTATTTTCGCGATGACAAACCAAGGTTTGGTATGGAATTGCTCTTTTGACGATACGTTTTCTCAAGACGCCGCAGCGTTTCAGTTCAAGATGGAGAACCAAGCTGCAAGCCCATCATGGTCGACCCCTTCGACAATGGGAACGGCCGATACAAATGGGGCGACGAACTTCTACGTGGAGGACTGCGATTTCCATGCCTTCATGAATGCAGCTGACTTTGACGGTAATTCTCGTGTTGTTTTTCGAAACAACATTCTTGATAACTCAGGTCTTAGTTCGCACGGCGCGGACACCGCTCCGGTTGGGCTGCGCCACGTCGAGCTCTATGATAACGAATTGATCTTCGATAACTTTGGCGACTGCGACGGCTCTGTCACCTTGAACCTGACCTGGTTCTTTTGGATGCGCGGCGGCACAGGCGTCATCACGGATAATATCCTGCCCGCAATCAGCTCCTGTTCGTGGGGGAATAAGGGTAACATTCTGTTTAGCGTATTGAATACGAAACGGAACAGTGGCCCCTATTGCTGCTGGAAGAATTACCCTGCTCCGCACCAGGTAGGGCAGGGCTATGGATCTGGTGCAGTTTTTCACAAATACACCCCGACCAATTGTTGGGGCCAAGGTGAGAATTTCAGCTACTACACTTTCTCGGAACCGGTTTACATTTGGAACAACAAAGGCACCGCAGGGAACCAAGTGAGCCTAAACGCGGAATCTGAAGATCCGTGTGGGAAAAACCAGTTACTCACCAGTTACATTCAGGCCGGCAGAGACTATAAGCTGGAGCCCAAACCTGGTTATATCAAATTTACGTACCCCCATCCGCTGAGAAGTTCGCTATCTGCATTTCAACCTCGTCCGAACGCTGGAGCGAGCCCGCTGCCGGAGTCGGCATTCGATTCTGCCAACGCTACAAGAGCAAAATCGAGCTCACGTCACTGGCCGGGGGAGTATCACAAGAAAGAGAAAAAGGGTTGGGGAAGCCTAAGGAAAAAAGAGAAACAAACCGGAGAAAGCTCCGAGAGCGATACTGCCGGAGGACACGAAAAGCCTGACGAGCAAAATCGCTGACCACCCATTTTTGAAATTCGCAGCAAATGCTTTAGCAAAGCCATCCAAGTCCGGGCGCTCGTTGACATTTTGGCGAACCTATTACAGCTCATCGATGGGTCGCTGCGTGCTTAACTAAGCGATAAACAAACCCGAAAGGCGATAGCTGATCCTTGAAAACTCTTGTTTCCATCCTGATCCCAGCGTATAACGCGGAGCGCTGGATTGCCAGCACAATAGAATCAGCGCTTGCACAGACCTGGCCTCACAAAGAGATCATCCTAGTCGATGATGGTTCTACTGATCGTACGCTGGCTATCGCTCGGCAATTTGAGTCCAAAGGGGTCCACGTAACGACACAGCCGAACCAAGGCGCAGCGGCCACCCGGAACAGAGCATTTGCACTGAGCAAGGGCGATTATATTCAATGGCTCGATGCCGACGACCTGCTTTCCCGAGACAAGATCGAGCACCAGATGCATGCAGCAATACAAGCGGGCGATCGACGAACTATTGTTTGTTGCCCGTGGGCATTTTTCCGTTCCCGGCCCGCAAGAGCCAAATTCATTCCAACGCCGCTCTGGTGCGACCTTTCTGCAACAGAATGGATGACGAGGAAGTTGGAAGGCAATTGGCACATGCAAACCGCTACATGGCTTGTCAGCCGCCACCTGAGTGAAGCGGCTGGACCATGGGACACGCGACTTTTGGGAGACGATGACGGCGAATATTTCTCGCGAGTGATCAACGCCAGCAATGGCATTCGGTTTGTCCCGGAAAGCAGAGTCTATTACCGCATCACGCCAAGCAACCGCTTAAGTTATATCGGTCGATCGAACAAAAAAATAGAAGCGCACTTCCTCGGGATGAAGCTACAAATTGGATATCTCCGTGCCCGGGAAGACAGTGATCGCGTCCGGGCGGCCTGCGTGAACTATTTGCAGACATGGCTGCCAAGTTTCTATCCGGATCGCCCTGACCTGGTGCGGGAAGCACAGCAACTTGCGGCAGATCTTGGAGGCCGTTTATCCATTCCAAGGGCATCGTGGAAGTATGCTTGGATTGAAAAACTCTTTGGTTTTGGCGCCGCAAAGCACTCCCAGCTATACTACAATCGCTGCAAGGAGAGCGTACTAAGGGTTTGGGACAGGATGATGTACGCTCTTGATCACAGCAGCCGCCTGGCCAGCTAGAGTAACGCGCTTTCCTAAGGGATTTGTCACCTACTTAAATGAGCATCTTGATCATCAAGCTTGGGGCTACCGGGGATGTTGTTCGGACGACACCGTTGTTGCGGCGATTGAACGGACTGGTCACTTGGATCACGGCGGAAAATAATCTCCCCTTGCTTCAGGGAATCGATCGAGAGGTGCGTTATCTCTCATGGGAAAATCGAAAGCGCGTCGCAAATATTGCCTACGATTTGGTAATCAATCTCGAGGATGATCAGCAGACGAGCTTCTTCTTGAAGGAACTCAAGTTCAAACAACTCTTTGGCGCCCACCTGAACGGAGATGGTCGTCTCGCTTATACTTCAGATTCGCGGGAGTGGTTCGACTTAAGCCTGATTAGCGCCTACGGTCGAGAAGAAGCGGACCGACTCAAACTTTTGAACCGCCGCACTTATCAGGAGCTGATTTTTGATGGCCTCGGCCTTGGCTTTTGCGGTGAACCGTACTATTTGCCGCCATCGCTGCCGACGGGACTGCAAGGAGATGTGGCTATCTCGTCCACTGCTGGACCGGTTTGGCCAATGAAGAAGTGGGCTTATTTTGACGAGCTCAAGGAGGAACTGCAGGCAAGGGGCTTAAAGGTAAACGTCCTTCAAAATCGGCCTAGTTTGCTTGAACATTTGGCCGATGTTCAGGGTCACCGCTGTCTCGTTTCTGGCGATAGCCTGCCGATGCACCTGGCGCTGGGCAGCGGCGTACGCTGTGTTTCCATTTTTACTTGTACCAGTCCGTGGGAGATATACGGGTACGGATTACAAGAAAAAGTCGTCTCGCCGTTTTTGGAAAAGTTTTTCTATAAGCGCGGCTACGATCGGAATGCCACCACGACAATCAGCGTTAGACGAATTCTGGACGCAGTCGTGGCGCAGCTGGATGCGTTAGCGGTTAGCGTTCGTTGAGCCAATTCGGGTGATGCCCGACCTTATCGTGATGATCACTAACAATACCTCCAACGTTGTTAAAGATGATGCTGCTCTCGTTAGCGTCGCTCGCCACAGGTCGGGTCTTGAAGGCCATTCGAATAAACCAATTGATTCCAATGAGAGACATCTTCGCACGGACCATCTTTTGAGTGATCTCAAGGGCCGGACGATCTCCAGCGCAGTCGTCACCATTATAGCGCAGGGAGCTCAATTCGTATTAAATCTCGGCTCCATCATGGTCCTGGCACGTCTCCTTACACCCCAGGATTTTGGACTGTTTGCGATGGTCACGACGGTGATGGGTTTCTTGCGTGTTTTTAAAGACGCCGGTTTGTCTACGGCGACCGTCCAAAGAGAAGGCATCACGCACGCCCAGGTATCGAATCTGTTCTGGATTAACGTCGCCACGAGTGGTGCGATCAGCCTCGTTCTGGCAGTTGGTGCTCCGGCTATAGCGTGGTTTTATCGGGAACCGCGCCTGGTCGGCATTACATTGGTTTTGTCCAGCACGTTCTTGTTGAGTGGCTTGACGGTTCAACATACCGCTCTTCTGAACCGGCAGATGCGCTTCATCGCAACGGCAATTGTTCAAATCGGTTCGATGGTAATCGGTACGGCCGTAGGTATTGTCATGGCTTGGATGGACTATAGCTACTGGGCTTTGGTCTGGGGCAACTTTGCCACAGTTGCCGCATCGGTTGTGTTGACATGGATGGTCATTCCATGGCGGCCTCAGCTGCCTCGCGGTCGAAGCGGGACCCGCTCGCTGGTAGGCTTCGGAGCTAACCTCGCCACCGGCGGTCTTATTTATTCGTTCGCCAAGGGAGCTGACGCAATATTGATCGGCCGATTCTGCGGGCCAGCTTCTGTAGGTCTATATACCAGAGCGGCAGCGTTGCTGAACCGCCCGATGGAACAATTTATGAGCCCACTTCATTCCGTCTTCGTACCAGCCCTATCCAGGATCCAGACGGAACCCGAGCGGTACCGCCGCACTTTTCTTCGCGTTTACGAAGCAATGGCGCTGTTAAGTTGTGTCTGCGCGGGCTTGTTACTAGCTCTAGCTCGGCCACTCACTCTCGTTGTGCTTGGCGCAAAATGGGAACCAGCTGTGGCGATCTTTGCAGGCCTTACAATCGCAGCGTTCTGTATGCCGCTTGGTACAGCTTCAACCTGGCTATTCATAAGCCAGGGACGGGGCAGAGACTGGTTGTTTGCGAGCTCACTGATTTCCACGATTACTGTTGCATCTTTCATTGCTGGTTTGCCCTTCGGCCCAACCGGAGTCGCAATTGCTTATTCGACGATTAACCTCTTGATCGGGATGCCGGTCGTTTACTATTTTGCGGGACGGGCGGGGCCCGTCAGTGCGGCTGATTTATGGAGCGGGATTTTTCGGTATCTTCCGCTTTGGATTGTCGTCTGCGGCGTAACGTGGCTGGCGGATCGTCTCATGGTGAATTCCGCCCCATTGGCACAATTAGCAGTTAGCGCTCCCCTTGGCCTTCTGGCTGCTTTAGTCGTAATCTGTGCCGTTGCGCCAATCCGACAGACGGCGCTTGGACTGACGGATATTCTCCAGGAAATGATCGCAAGGACAAAGAGATAAGAGTTCTCTTCGTAACAAGAAATTGGGTAGTTTAGCACGCTCTTTGGAACTGCAGCGGGCGCATCCGCCTGAATGTAGACGCGTCAAGCTCCTTGGAGTTTTCGTGCGGAAAGAACGTTGGGGACTCTCCTGGCAGGGCTGGTTGATTGTTTTGACAGGGGTTGTCGCGACGTTCTGTTTATTCGTGTTCAGTATTTATCCGTTTTTGGCGGTCACGCATCGCGTGAAAAGCAATATCCTTGTCGTCGAAGGATGGGTTCACGAATACGCCATTCAGGCAGCGGTGGATGAGTTCCGAAGCGTTGGTTATACCCGGGTTTTTACGACAGGTGGACCCGTCGAAGGGAGCGGGCGTTACACGAATGATTACAACACCTCGGCCAGCGTGGGCGCTGAGCTCCTAGTAAAAAATGGTCTTGCAAAAGAATCCGTGCAGATGGTCTCATCGCGCCTAGTGGATCGGGATAGAACATACGCTTCCGCGGTCGCCCTGCGACGTTGGTTTCATGAGCACAATATGGCTGTGCAAAGCGTCAATGTTGTAACCGAAAATACTCACGCGCGTCGCACTCGCCTCCTCTTTGGCAAAGCTCTCGGGAAGAACGTTGCAGTCGGCATCATTGCGGTCCCGAATCCAGATTACGATAAGGGGCATTGGTGGTGGTACAGCGAAGGTGTCAAGGACGTTGGCAGTGAAGTCTTCGCTTACATCTATGCTAGACTCTTTTTCATCCCTCCGCATCGCCACCCATAGATGATTACATTGGACGAAAATGCGCGGGAGGCGGCGAAGGCATCGAGACAGGCGACGAAGCCGCGCATTTTCATGCCGACTGCTCGAGGATTTAAGAAAAAAGCGTTCTACTGCGCTCAATATGAAGCTCAGGATGTTCTTTCGGAGGTCGAAGACGTCGACCTGGTTCATCTTGAGCCAGGTCGCGGCTATAAGTTTAAGGAGGCCTGGCAGAGAAGGCTACTTTTCAGGGACGTAACGAGGAAGCTGATATTCGCGAATCCGGGGCTACATAAGGTCCGGATCACCCAAGAATACGACCTATTCCTGGTGATGTGTCAGATGGAGCATGATTTCCTTAACATCAGCGCCATCGACGGGTGGCAAGATCATTGCAGAACCTCGGTTTGCTGGATTCAGGAGATGTGGGCCGCGCGCATCCCTTTGTGTAAATATTGGATTCATTCCCTTCGACGTTTCGATCACGTATTCGTGAGCGCTCGGGGCAGTGTTGCCGCGCTGTCTGATGCCATTGGCCGGCCTTGCCGATGGCTTCCCGATGCTGTGGACGCGCTAAGATTCAGCCCATATCCGAACCCCCCAGCACGTGTCATTGACGTTTATAGCATTGGCCGGAGAAGAGAGGACATCCACCGGGCGTTGCTTGAGGCGGCAGGACGTAGGGAGATCTTCTATGTTTATGACACCTTCGGAGGCTCGATGTCCGACGTGCTCAACTATAGGGAACATCGGGATTTCTTTTCGAA
>JGI10216J12902_102512843_pt1 | contig 11636 bp, 9 predicted proteins | sample KanNatreferecore_FD_12902 | JGI IMG/M metagenome (IMG submission 12902)
TTGATCGCCGAGGTGCTCGCGAACCCCGAACTGCGCGACACGCGCCCGGAGCCGGCGACGGATTACCCGCCGGAGATGATCACGTTCTTCTCGGAAGTGCGCAGCCGACTGTTCGGAAGCTTCCGCGTCATCGGCGTCGAGCCACGCGTCGCGGTAGTGCTGCTCGATGGCGACACGCTGGTGTCACCGGGGGGCGGAATGTCGAACGCCGGCTTGGACCTGCCCGTCGGGACTCACGCCGTGTCAGTGCGCGCGCCCAGCTACAAGGATCTGGACGAGACGATCACGATCTCCCCGGGCGCAACGCTCGAGCGCTCATACCGCCTGGAGCAACGCCGCAGCGGCTGGTGGTATGCGACGCGATGGGCAGGCGCGGGCGTGCTCGCGGGGCTGGTGGCGCTCGCTGTGCGCAGTGGGGGCGACGACGCGGCGCCACGCGAGGAGTCGCTGCCTGGTCCGCCGGGGACGCCGTAAGGGAGTACAACGGTCTCGAAAGCCGCTCATACCCACTCACCAGCAGGAGCCGGGTCAGCTCATAAGTTATTCAAAACGAAGCCCCGCGCGACGTTGAGTCGCCGGGGCGGTTCTGTTCTTGGCGGCCACGAACGGACAGGGCCTGCAGGGAGGTGACTTTCAACTGTACCGATTTGGTAACCGAAGCGGGGGCGACGGCGTTTTCAGGTAGATTCTCGACCATGGGCAGGGAATGGTGCGAGGACTGGGCGGAGGATGACCTGGAAGAGGCCGGGGCGATCCTGCACCAGGTCCATCGCGAACTCGTAATCAGCGGAACGAGCCCCGTGACAATCCCTAGATTTCCGGACTCCCCCGACGACTTGCGATGGGGCGCTGACCTCTACGAGCACCGCGCAGAGGGTCGACGAAGAATCGTAGACGCGCTGGTTCGTGAGGGAATCCTCAGGAGCGTCCAGGAACAGACGCGGAAAGGGGATTACGGCAAAGTGGAGAAGGTCGGTCTGCTCGTGGACGCTGATCGGGAACGGATTAGAGCCGAGCTCCACCGCATTAACGACTGGATGACACCGGAACCGTGGTCAGAACCGAAACCTCCAGGCCCGATTCGACAGCACTTCAACGCTGCATTCGGCAGGGGGTTGGCTTGGTTTGTCATGAGCGTCCTAATCCTTCTACTTATCGTATTACTGACTGCGATCGTGCCGGGTTTTCGGGGCTTTGTGATCGACCTCATTGAAGCTGTTTCGCGAGGGCAGAAGTAGCGGCTGACGGTCCTGGCTGTGAACTGGGGAGGAGGATCGGGGAAAAAATTGAAATTGGCTCTTCCGGGTTTCCTGTGGGTGAGAACGGCGACGTAGCCGCCTGATACCCTGGGCGCGGACCCCTTCCCCGGAGGACGCGCCTGAGCGAGATCAACAGTCTTTACGCGGCAGTGCTGGGGCTCAAGGCCCCGTGGAGCATCGAGCGAGTCCGAGACTGACCTCGAAGCCGGCGAGGTTCACGTGACGGTGACGCTGCCGACGAACACGCGCTGGGTGTGCCCGGACTGCCACGCCGAGGCGCCGATCCACGATCACCAAGAACGCAGCTGGCGGCACCTCGACACCTGCCAGTTCCGCACCCTGATCCACGCGCGGGTGCCGAGGCTCAAGTGTCCGACGCACGGCATCCGCCAGCTGCAGGTCCCGTGGGCGGAACCCGGCTCGCAGTTCACCGCGCTGTTCGAGGCGCTGGCGATCGACTGGTTGAAGCAGGCGAGCGTGAGCGCGGTGGCGCGGCACCTGAGGATCACGTGGGACGAGACGGCGGGGATCCAGTCGCGCGCGGTGAAGCGTGGACTGGCGCGGCGTGCGCAGGTGTCGCCGAAGTACGTCGGCGTCGAGGTGACCCGCGCGATGTGGCGCAGCGAGTGACCCTGCCGATGCATCAGCTTCACGTCCATCCAGACCTCCCGTCGGACCATCGGCCCCCTCCGGTGCGGAGCGCTCCGCCGCGCTCCCTCGGAGGTCGAGCCTACGGTGTGTCGGGTCATTGGCTCCGGCGGAGCCCCCGACAGGGGTGGTCTACTTTCAATCATCGGAATGGTCCACTTTCACCTAATCGTTCACAAACGTGCCGTTGCGATCGCGCGGCGTCTCGATCGCGATCTCGCCCTGATCGATGGTCGGGGTCCTCGGCATCGTCCCGTTGCGGGCGTTGCCGGCGGCGACGCTCCCGGCGGTGCCGGGGTCGTAGCCCAGATGCTCGGTCAGCTTGGCGCCCAGCGCGCGCTCAACCAGAGCGCCGGTGAGCTGCTTGAGCAGGCCGTCCGGGCCGGTCAGATCTTCGGGGCCTTTGTAGCCGGCCAGCAGCTCGTCGAGAAGCTCCTTGCGAACCCTTCGCTTCATGGTGTCCCTTCCTATCAGGGAAGAGACTACCTGCGTCACGCGGTCAGGCGCTTACACAAAACTCGGTACAGGCCCCCTTGCAAGCATCACATGTTGATAATCACGTTTCGGTCGTCTCTCGCCCAAGACACTGCTACCAGCGAGCACCAAATCCGACTACAAGAGAACCAACCCACCGATGATCACGATATGTGCCCAAGCTGCCTCTATGGTGAGTCAACTGGGCCCTGACCGATACCGCATTCAGAAATGCCTGCAACATCGAAGGCCGCCACTTCGGAACCAAAGACAACAAACTACCGACCACCCTGACACGTACCAGCCGTCCCGCACCATGCAAGTCCATGTCGCCAGTGCTGTCACGCACAAAAACACCGCCAGAAAGTCTATACGCGCGCCGCTCCCATTTGCTTGCCACTCTATAGCCAATCATAACGTCAACCGTCAATCCGCGACCGATCTCTTCGCTAACGTAGCCCCCCACATACCGCTCCGGTCCAAATCTAACGATCGACATATCCCGCCAGTGCCTTCGGCCATAATAAGAACGAGCTTCGCGATCGCTATTAATAGTGTCGCTTGGGGGAAACATCAGCTCGTAAGGGCGACTCTCGTAGAACGCCCCCAGTCGAAGCGCTCCCTTCTCATAAAGCGCCGAGCCCAAGTTGAATCCCAGCCCAGTACGCATGATAAAGACAAAATCGACTGGCGTCGCTTCATGACCCAACCATGCGTCTAAGCCCCACCGACTATGCCGCACGCCAATTTCCGACAAGCCATCGACCACAACCATCCCATCCTGACCGAAAGTGCTAGTATCTGGAGCCCAACGCATTGCAGCGACAGAGCTAACGCTACTACCAAAACCGAAATAGCAATAGTCAATTGCGGGTTTAAGTCTAACAAGGGTGTCCAGAGCAGACCGCCCGACAGTTGTTCTCAGCCACTGTCCCCGCATTCCGTGCATTGATAATCCGGCAGCAACGACTGAACCTTCAGGCATCTCCGGTAACAACAACGTACCATGTGACAGCCCATCGGCCCCGACATCTATAAGCGCTTCCTTAGGCACAACATTTAGACGTACCTCAACACGTGTAGCTACGCACGTAAACCTAAGGGTGTCTCGCAATTCACACGACAAGTGCCGCTCGCACCTATGACCATCAGCTGAATATCCGATCACAGGCAAATCCCGCATACATCCAATTGGAATCGGTACCAAGCCCACGCCGTAGCACAGGCCATCATCGCTCCAGACGCCTCCAATGTGACCATCAACCCAGGCAAACCTGCTAGGAACAACCAAATCACCAGTCAGCGCATTATAGCTGGCCTCGCTAAGGCGCAATTCGGCCTTAGTACCACTAGACCGAGTCACACTAATAGAGCATGAGTCCGTAAGGTCCGGTGACCACACCACGGCTGTTTCGCCGAAGTCCAATGAACTTGGCAAAGAAACGCGCAACCCCGCTTCCGGCCTTGCTTGAACATATCCCAGCGGTCGACGCGCTGGGATGCCGACTGCTGCCCATACGTCAGCAAATCGCATTAAGACTACGTTGGCTGTGGCTTGTACCACTTCCCATGCCCCATCGCTCAGCGTAATACGATGAAGTGGCCGAAGATTAGAATGGTCCACAAAGCCAACCGACGTGCCATCGAGTCCGACAACAAGGGTCTTACCACTTACTGCAATGCCAGAAAACGACGATGCGCCAAAATCCGAAGCGTATATACGCGTCCCAGGCTCAAGCAAAGGATGAAGAATTACTTGGATAGCGTCGTCGCCAACAGCAAAGAGCGTCGTCTGGCTTACAAAAAGGCGAAGCGGCCTTCTAATAGCGGCGTTGCGCGCGAGGCGCGTTCCAGAAAGTACGTCAAGTAATTCCCATTGTCCGTCTCGCAAAAACACGGCAACTTTGCCATCGACTACGGCTATGTCCAACACGCCGGTAGCAAAATATCGTCGCCACCTAACAGCGCCATTTAGACCAAATGCGCTTAGAAGGGTGCGTGCTTGACCAACAGCAACGCATGCGGCTGGCGGTGCGACGCTTAAGAGTACGTCCGCATTCGCAAAGTCGGCTGTGCGAGGCCCAAGTTTTACGAGGCGCTTCGCGCCAGTCCTATAGTTATGCAGACGTATCACATTGGGCTGCTCGAGAACCCCAACATAGTCACCCGCTGCACCAGCACCCCGTAAAGCACTATCGAATCGATCCAGTTCCGAGAGTGACCCCGTGCGGGGCGAGAGTGAGAAAATACGGCTCTTCTGCGCCCACGTAAGTTCGTAGCCGTGAGGCGGTCGCGTGCGTTTCCCGATGACGAAAACTCGTCCGTCGGGGGCGATGATTGGATCTGAATCAAGATCAAGCTCCGTCACGCGCCATAACGGCCGCAGCGTTGTGGCGTCAAGACCAGACAGTACGGAGCCGTGGCGAAGTATTATGTGTTGACCAGTAACAAATGCGTGGCCGGGCTCGGTAGACCAACCCGTGGTGTATTCGTCCATACGTCCAATGACTGGAATGGGGGGAAGGGTAACAATTGAATCGGGCTGAGCCGTAACCGATCCTAGATGCGGAAGGTAACCTGGAGTCAACAGCGTAACGGTGTGGTGGCCCGGGACAACTTGAAGTGTGTGAGAGCCGGGGCTAAGTATGGCACCATCAACATAGCGTAGTATGGTATCGCCGTAGTCCGGTACCGTTAGGAAAGCGAATTGTGGCGACAAGTGTACGCGAAGTAGATGATGTGTGTTAGGGCGAATCGTTACCGTGATGACTGTATCGCGCCAAGCGTCAGATGGCGCCTTAAGTTTTACGATGTGAACGCCAGGAGGTAGTGGGTGTCTTATAAGTGGTCCTGAGGACGCGTGAAGCGTGTCGATATAGATTGTTGCGTTGTGCGGGCTAGGAGTGACTTGCAAGGTGCCGTGGCGGGAGGAGCCGGAGCGATGCTTAGGACGGGCGGGTGATTTCGGTTCACCTACAGTGGTAGTTGCCTTGAGAGCGACCAAAATCTCCTTTGCGACCTTGGCCAGAAGTCCGGAAAGGTTGCTTAGTGGGGCTGACGAGGCCTCTGACGCAACGACAAGAATCGCACCGGTGGAGTTGTCTACGAGGCGTGCTGTGATGTAGGTGTTAGGGCCTGCCAATCGAACATTGCCGAAAACAGAGTAGCGGGCCCTCAATAGGCGGCCTAGCGTATCGGCACCGCGCTGATCAAAGACGGACGGCAGTCGTTCGCCCAACGCAATGTCGTGAAAAAGGCGGGCCATCTCTCCGCGCTCAAGCACTTGTAGTCGGGGGTTGTGTGCGAGATGTTTGCGGAGGAGGTCGGTCGCAAGAGCGGCCGGGAAAGAGTGTGCGCGGGCCTCTGTCTCGAGCTCGAAGACAACGACACGCGATGTCGACGCTGTGCTGGCGAGCAAAGCGGTAGGAGCGATGCTGAGGGACAGCAAAGTACATATAGCAAGGAATAGGTGTTTCATGGCGGCGTGACTGGCGTGAGTATAACAACAACGTGACGCTGGGTCGCAGGATTGATAATGTCGTGATGCGTGTAATACCCGCGATGTGACAGTGCGATGGTGGTGGGGGTGCGAGCGAGAGGCAGCGTTATCGGTGTTACGCCTTGGAAAGTAGAATCGATGTATACGGAGGCGTTTGGAGGTTTAGAAAGTATTACTACCGACGAAATGGCGGGTACGGTGGTGTTTGCAGCCGTGCGTGGGAGAAGTAGCAAGAATGACCATAGTATAAGTGTGAAGCCGGCCGATGATAGTGTCACTAGCCTGCTGCGCAGAAGACGCTGACTAGCACGCCTGAGCTGAGGATTGAGTAGTTGTGACCGATCAACTAGGAAATAGACGGCTGAGAGTGCTGGAGCAAAAAATGGCAGAGAGGCGCGTAGAAATGGAGATGAAATGTATGGCGTGATAAGGGCAAGGATGGCTGCTAAGCATAATGTTAGCATCATGGCATTGATGAGTATGCGTAACATAGCGGCGTAGAAATGTAGGAAGAGTGTCACCTGGTTCGTGTGTGCGCGTCGAGTGCCATGGCGGCGGCAGCTGCGAAGCGGTGGACAGAGACATGAAGACGCTGCTGAGTGTCGTAAGGAGCCTCCGATAGGTTCGAGAGATTGTGCTGATCCCGGGTTAGCGTCAAAGCTTTGAAGAATGATACCTGCAGGGTCCTTTGCGCGCAAAGACATGTCGGATTGGATTGGAAGGGTTGGGGATCACCACCCGAAACCGGACATCACCTGCGTTGGACTGGCTGCCAGTCATGCAGTGGGGGCATGAGGTCCCGGGTGTCACGCCAGTCGCTTAGGTCCTCCTCGGCAAAGACGGGCGCGAACGAGCCTGTCCTGAATTCTGTGTAACCGCCATCTCCGGTCGCGCGGGCAGTCGTCCTTCGAACATGATCGAGAACTGATTCAGGGCGAGATTTCACCACTTGGGCTGCCGTGTCCACTTCTTCTTCTCCATATTCCGGATCCCGAGGTAGACCAGCTTGAGCGCCGCTTCGTCGCTGGGAAAGTGGCCGCGCGCCTTGGTCACTTTGCGCAGCGTGAAGTTCAGCGACTCGATCGCGTTGGTCGTGTAGATGATCCGGCGCACGTCCCGGCCGAATGCGAAGAACGGCCGCACCCGCTCCCAGTTCGAGCGCCACGCCTGCGCCACCATCGGGTAGCGCTCCAGCCATCGCTTGTCGAACTCGGCCAGAGCCGTGAGCGCTGCCTCCTCGGTGTCGGCCGCGTACGGCGCAGGTCGCCGAATCAGCGCCTTGCGATTGACCCAGGCGACAAACCGCGTCGAGCTCCGGATCAGGTGGACGATGCAGGTCTGCACCACCGTCCGCGGGAACACGGCCTCGATCGCCTCGGGGAAGCTCTTGAGGCCATCGCAGCAGATCACGAACACGTCGGCGAGGCAGCGGTTCCTGAGTTCGGTGATCACCTTGAGCCAGAGCTTCGCTCCCTCGTTGGGCTCGATCCACAGCCCCAGCACCTGCTTCTTGCCCTCGAGGTTGATGCCGAGTGCCAGACGTGCTTGTTCTGGACGACACCTTGGTCACGCACCTTCATCACCAGCGCGTCGAGGTAGATGATCGGCCACACGGAATCGAGCGGACGGGCCTGCCACTTGGCGACCTCGTCGACCACCGCTGTCGCGCGACAGAATAGCTTCCCTGTAAGACGACACCCAGATTTCCGCACCCCACTCCCGGAAGGGACATGAACGAGCGGAGCGGGCATCTTCCCGGCAGGCCAGGGAGGGCGTCGCGCGATGAAGCTCGATGGGGAGACTCGGATGACGATCTCGGTACTGGCCCGCAACGGGCAGAGTGGCCGTGCGATCGCGCGGATGCTGGGGGTCGATGAGAAGGCAGTGCGCTACCACCTCGAGCGGCAACGATCGGGCGGTGGATGGATGGTCGCGACAGGTCCACAAGGCCGCCGTCCTGGCCGAGGCCATCGCGCACTACCTGGAAGGGGGCGCAGGGCCGGTGAACCTGACGTCGCTGCACGAGTGGCTGGTCGCGGAGCACGACTAGTCTACGCGGACTGCAGCGCTACTTCCGGCGGCACTTCCCGAAGCCGGCGATACGAGCGCGGCGTCGGGTCGAGACGCCGCCGGGGGCGCAGGCACAGGCCGACTGGGCGGAGTGGCCGAAGGTGTGGATCGCAGGCCGGGCAGTGTACGCCTACCAGTTCCACCTGCGGCTGTCGCATAGCCGGTACGGAGCGCGGGTGTGGTCGCCGCGCGCCGACCAGCTCGGCTGGCACCACGTCCACAACGAGGGCTTCCGCCGGCTGGGCGGGATCACGGCGACGGTGCGGGTGGACAACACCAAGACGGCGGTGAGCCGCGGCGCGTGGGCGTGGGGCGAGCTCAAACCGAGCTACCGGCGGTACGCGAAGGCGGTGCGGTTCCACATCGACGCCTGCGCGCTGCGCCACCCGCAGGCCAAGGGTAAGGTCGAGCGCGGTATTGGCGCCGATCGAGCATGGCGTGAGATCGGCGAGCGCGACTGGTCGGGCTGGGATGAGCTGCAGGCGTGGACGGATGCGCGGGTCGAGCGCGGGCTCTTCCAGAATCGTGCTCCGGTTCTGGCGGTTGTAGACGTAGTTGAGCGAGGACTTGCCGATGCGCCGGTTGCCGACGATCGAGAGGATGCGTGTAGTTTCTACCGTGGGCCTGTACTTTTGAACCGAAACCGGCAACAAGCTCTGTGCGGTGCGCGCACTATTCGAGCAACAGCCGTCGATTGACTCGTGGCATGGATGATGCGGATTGCAGCCTCATGAGAATCCACGCGATCGTCGCCCGTTTGCTCACCGCCCTCGGCATGGGCGCTCTGCTTGCCGGCCCCGCTACTGTGGTCGGCATCCCCTCCCCGGCTGGCGCCGCGTGCACGATTCAGGGACCGGTGACCGTCGCGGTGGACGAGAGCTTCACGCTGTGCGGCCCCCAGGGCGTCAACTACGCCTATGAATGGCATGGTCGCGGCATCGCCGCCGCGACCCGCTCGCGTTGCGTCACCCTCACGGTGCGGGCCGCGGGTACCTACGAGTATGAGCTCCTCGTCGCCGACGGCGTTCGACGCGAACGCTGTGTCCACTTGGTGCGGGTCGGCGGCGGTCAGCTGGGCACTCTCACATGCGCGATCACCGGCCCGACGTCCATTCAGGCGGGCGGGACCGCACGACTCTGCGCGCCTCAATCGAGCCGTCACAGCTACACCTGGTCGGGCCCCGCAGGCTTCTCGGCCACCACCGCCTGCGTGGACGTCCGTGAGGAGGGCATCTATGACGTGACGATCCGCAACGCGCTCACGGGATACGAGCGCGAGTGCACCCACCGGCTGGAAGTGATCGGCGGGAGCCAGGATGTCGATTGCGCGATCACGGGTCCCACCACGATTCGCAGCGGCTCCAGCGTTCAGCTCTGCGGCCCATCGGGGAGCAGCTCGTATCGCTGGACCGGCCCCAACGGCTTCGCGTCTACCTCGCGCTGCGTCGTAGTGGAGACAGCGGGCGACTACTCGCTGACGGTGCGGAATGCCAGCGGCAATACCGGACGATGCGACCACCGGGTCGACTGGACGGGGAGCCAGCCGCAGTCCTGCGCGATCAGCGGCCCGACCGAGATTCCTCTCAACGGAACGGCTCGACTGTGCGGGCCAACCCTTACCAACAGCACCTACCAGTGGATCGGGCCAGGTGGCTTCCAGTCGACCATGCGTTGCATCAACGCCGACAGTCCGGGCTCCTACGAGCTCAGCATCCGAAACACCTCCACCGGGGCGATCCGGGAGTGCAGCGCCACTCTGACGGGCGAGGACGACACCGGTCCCGGCCAGGACCCGGACGCGCCGATCAGCGACAACTGCCCGCGCGCGCTCCTGTTCTGGCGGCAGTCCGTGAGTGGTGGCAGCGAGTTGTCGCGACAGGAGCTGTCGAGCATCGCGCGTCGCGTCGACGAGCGCTCCAGCTACTTCAACTGGACGAACGACCTTCAGGGGCTGACTCAAGCGCTTCAGCCAACCGCACCCCTCACCAACCGCAAGAATCTGGCGCGCCATTTCGCGGCGCTGCTGGCCAACCTTTCCGCCGCCGAGCTTGGCGTCACGACCAGCAGCGGCGAGCAGATCGGGCTCGATCCCGACACCGAGATTCGTTTCGGCAGTGCCCGGACCATCGGTCAGATCGTGAGCAAGGTGGATCAGCTGCTGATGGCCAAGACCGGGAATTACAAGCAGACAGCCCAGAGGCTCGACGCCATCAATCGGGGCCGTGGCCTCGGGCCGGTCTGTGAGTAGTCGGCGCTACTAGAGCAAGAGACGCCGCCCACCGTCCTCCGGACTAACTCTCCAGCGCCGCTCGCTCAGGCTCCCGCCCGATCGGGGCAAGGTCGCCTGTTCACGACGAAGCTCGGCGACTCTCCTCGCTTCGCCCTGGGCTTCGATCCGCCGAAGCGAGATCCCAGCACTTTCGCGTCCAGTGCCGATCGAGACGTGCCGACAACCTCTCGAATGACTGGTCGGGACGCGCAGCCTCCCTAGCGCCATGGACCAGCGGGTGTCGTCCAGGTAGGTCCATTGTTGACGATGTGGATCTCGATCGCGATCCAGCACGGACGGAGAACGGCATGATCAGACGCACTGGCCCACCGCTCGCGATCGCGTGGACGCTGCTGGCCGTGTCACACGGTCCAACCTTCGCAAGTGAATTTCACGTGCACGGGTTGCTCGATGTGGTCGCTGCGCAGCGCGGCGCTGCTTTCGACCTCAATCGGCTCACTCGCGGCGACTCGCCGTTCGACGCCTACAGCCTGCGTGTCCTCGCGGACGCGACGATCTCGGAACGAGTACAGGTGTTCTCGCAGGTGATCCTGAGGGATGCAACGAGCCCGTACGTCGACGGAGCCTACCTACTCGCGACACCTCTGCCCGCAGAGGACCTTCACATCATGGCCGGCAAGATTCCCTGGCCGATCGGGACGTATGCGCCGCGCACTTATTCCAACCGCAATCCGCTGATCAGCGCTCCGCTGATGTACCAGTACCACACCACCCTCTTGTGGTTCGATGTCCCGCCGAACGCCGACGCCTTGCTCGCTTCGGCTGGATCCGGCCAGCACGATGTCACTTACAACGGCTACTCCGGAGGCTTCGGCATGCCGTTGATCGACGATTCCTACTGGGACGTTGGAGTCGTGGTGCTCGGGAGCCGGCATCTGTTCGAATACGCGTTGGGCGTGGTGGCCGGGGCCCCCGGCTGGGGTAGCACATCGCAGGACGACAATTCCGGCAAGTCCGTGCTCGGACGGATCGGCATCGCGCCGCTACCGGCAGTCCGCCTTGGTCTCTCCGGTTCGATCGGACCCTACCTCGTTCAATCGCTCGATCCTGCGATGCCCTCGGGAACGAACGTCAACGACTACGACCAGCGGCTCATGATGGCGGATCTCGAGCTGCTCGCGGGCCACGCGGAGCTGCGCGCCGAGGTCGCGCGCAACGTTTGGGAGACGCCGACGGTGGGGGATCTCGTCACCCGCTCGGCGTACGTCGAGCTCAAGCTGTCCCATTCCACGGGCACCTTCGTCGCGGGACGTTGGGACGCGATGAGGTTCGACGAGATCCAGAACTCGAGCGGCGCGCTACGACCCTGGGACAACGACGTCACGCGGTACGAGGCCGGGCTGGGCTACCGATTCGATCGCGCCATCCGGGCCAAGGCAATCCTTCAGCACACGAT
>JGI10216J12902_102130555_pt1 | contig 11630 bp, 5 predicted proteins | sample KanNatreferecore_FD_12902 | JGI IMG/M metagenome (IMG submission 12902)
CAGGTTGACAGTCGCCTGGCACAACTGCGTTCAGATCCCGGTGAAATCAATAAACAGGTATTCGCCCTGCTGTTACTAAATCGTTTTGTCGGGGAGAACCCGCTGGCCAGCAGTTCGGATATGTTCAGTGCTTCAATGTATGCAAGGCAAAGCGTCAGCAAATTGTTGACCGAACAGCTCAACCAGCTTGCAGCAGGACTGATCGATGGAGTTGACCTGCAGTTTGATGTAACCTCCAGCGAAGACTATACTACAGGAGAAAGAAGAACACGGACCGACCTGAACATTGGTCTCAGTAAACAACTTCTGAATGAAAGACTGACTGTAGCGGTTGGAACCAATTTTGAACTCGAAGGTGCCAGAAACACCAGCCAGGGTTCCAGCAGTACCATTGGAAATCTATCTGTAGAATATGCCCTGACACGTGATAAGCGCTACTTCGTACGCTTCTACCGTAAGAATGAATACCAGGGCGTAGTAGACGGTTACGTTGTCGAATCGGGATTGAGCTTTATGATAACGGTTGACTACGAAAAATTCAGGGAACTGATCACCAGGAGAAAAAAACAAAAAGTGGAGAACGTTGAATAATTCCATTTCATTTTTATGAGGACGGGACTCTTCATTACTATAATATCATTTGCAGCAGGACTGCTGACTGCTTGCAGCAGCACCAGGCATTTGCCACCTGGTGAAAAATTATACGTGGGGGCAAGAGTGAATGTAAGCGGAACGACAACTACCATTGAAAAAAAAGTCCTGAGAACAGACCTTCAGGGTCTGACCCGTCCTAAACCCAATTCAAAATTCCTCGGGTTGCGGCTAAAACTGTCGATCTATAACCTGTTCCGTAACAAAAAACCTAATTCTTTCTTTGGGAGGATCAGGGAGAAGAATGGTGAGCCTCCTGTGCTTTTCAGTGAACTGGACCTGCAAAAAAATATAGCTATTCTTCAAAACCACATGGAGAATAAAGGATATTTCAGGGCAGTAGTGAAAGGTGATACGATCGTCAGAAGAAAAAAAGCCAGGGTGGTCTACGAGGCAGTAGCCGGACCGCAATATAAAATTGACAGTGTGAGATTTCCGGCTGATTCCAGTTTATTAAGTCTTTCCATTCGTGAAAGCAGTAAAAAAACATTACTACTCCCGGGTAAGCCTTTTGATCTTGATGTGATCAAAGCTGAACGGCAACGGATCGATGCTTACCTGAAAGAACATGGGTTTTATTATTTCAGTCCTGAGTACCTGCTTATAAAAACAGATTCTTCGGGTAATAACCATACGACAGACCTGTTTGTTACCGTCAAACCCGCTACTCCCCTGATCTCCCAGCAGGTTTACAGGATACGTGATATTTATATTTATCCTGATTACAGCCTGAATACCGCGCAGGTAGACACCAATCATGCCAACAGGAAATACCATGAAGGATATTATGTGGTTGACCGAACTGACAAATTCAAAGTATCCCTGTTTCGCGGTGTAATGAATTTTAAACGTAATGATACTTATAACCGGACGGATCATAACAGGACGCTGAGCCGGCTTATGAATCTGAATGTTTTTAAATTCGTTAAAAACCGTTTCGAGATTAATAAGGAGACCGACTCTGCTTACCTGGATGCGTACTATTATCTGACACCTTTCCCTAAAAAATCATTACGCGCTGAAATATCAACCGTTACCCGTTCAAATAACCTGAATGGCTCTATGTTCTCAATCAGCTGGAGGAACCGGAATACATTCCGCGGAGGCGAACAGTTAAGCATCAGCGCATATACCGGTACTGACGTACAATTTAGCGGCGCATTGAGGGGTTATAATACATTCCGATCGGGCGCGGAACTGAATTTTGCGGTACCACGTTTCCTGATCCCGTTTACCACGTTCAAAAACCGGAGCGGGTATATTCCCCGCACAAATATCCAGCTGGGTTATGATGTGCTGAGCAGGACAAAATTATATACATTGAATTCTTTCAGGGCAGCATACGGTTATTTATGGAAGCAAAGTATCCAGAAACAACATGAACTGTATCCTATCAGTATTAATTATGTAATGCCCATGAATGTTTCGGCAACCTATGACAGCCTGATCAGCCGTGACACTTTGCTGGCGCGGGCCATTCAAAGGCAATTTATTTTAGGATCTACTTATCAATATACCTACAACGAGCGTTTGGGTGGTCTCGTACGGAGCAATTCCTATTTTTTCAATGCATTAATCGATCTCTCCGGGAATATTGCTGGCTTGCTTACAGGAGCTAACGTTAAAAAAGGGAAGGAAGTATTCATTCGTAATGTGCCCTTTGCCCAATACATCAAATTCGAACTCGATGGACGGTTTTACAGGAAAATAGGTCTTTATTCAACCTGGGCCAACCGGATCATTATTGGTGTGGGTATACCGTATGGTAATTCTGTACAACTGCCTTTTATCAAGCAATTCTTTATTGGTGGCAATAACAGTTTACGCGGGTTCCGAAGCCGTTCTGTGGGACCGGGTACATACCGTTATACCGGAACACAGAATTTTTTACCGGATGAGACCGGCGATCTCAAACTTGAATTGAATACAGAGTGGAGATTCCGGATCAGCGGTCCGTTAAACGGCGCTTTCTTTATCGATGCCGGCAATATCTGGCTTATGAATGACAGCTCATTTACGCATAAACCCGGTGGGGAATTCACTTCACAATTCCTGAAACAGTTGGCAGTGGATGCTGGCGTTGGTGTCCGGTTTGATATCCGTGTATTCGTTATCAGGTTTGATGTAGGTATTCCGTTAAGAAAACCATGGGAACAAAATCCATGGATTGTAAACCAGCTCCAGCTTAATCACAGGGTCACAAGAAGGGAAAATATCATTTATAATCTGGGGATTGGGTATCCGTTTTAGAATACGGATCTCGGAGTTGTCAACCGGTCTCGCGACGACAATCCGAGCTTAATGCAGACTGAGTTCAGTCGCAGCAGATTAAGAGTTGTCAACCGGCTGAGTTGTCAACCACACGAGTTGTCAACCGGAAGAGTTGTCAACCGTTTGGTATTCCCAATTCCTTTAGAAAATTCGCAATTGCATTATTGATCTCTGAATTCTTTTCCTTCTCGAATTTTCCATGCAGCCCCCCTTTCACCGTGATAAATTCTGTCTTTACTCCTGCTTCCAGAAATTTTTTATGCAGGTCCACCGATTGCTGGTAGGGTACCGTAGGATCGGCATCTCCATGAACGATAAAAGTGGGTGGACTTCCCTGGTTTACATAGCTAACGGGAGATACTGATGCAGCGAATTGTTTATCATTAGCACGGTCACCCAGCCAACGTGTTGCGGACTTACTTGTAACATTTGTTCCATAACCCCAATCCCAAACATCTGTGATGCCGTATTTATCAATTATCGCAGCGACTTTAATATTTTCGGTACCCGGACAATTCTTGTCAAACCGATGATCATTCCCCAGCAGGCCGGCCATCAGAGCCAGGTGTCCACCGGCACTCCCACCCATGATCACGATCTTATTAATATCAATATTCAACTGCGTTGCGTTCCTTATTAAATAAATCAAGGCACAACGGGTATCCTCAACTGCAGCCGGGGCCGTAGCCTGGCCAGTGAGCCGGTACTCTATATTAGCCACCGCGAAACCCATTTTGAAAAAAGTACTGAAGCCGGTCTGTGATTCTTTCACACCTTTATTCCAGCCACCACCATGTATATTGATGACTACAGGTGAAGCTCCTTTATCCCTGGGTGGCAGGTAAAGATCCATTTTACCATCCCATCCATCTGCTTTCGTATACACGACATTTAATTGGGAGCGGAATCCTTCCGGAAATTCAACAGGTTTGTAAGTAGTATCGTCCTGTGCTATTATTGATAATGATGATAAAATCGAGATTGTAATCAGCAATAATGGTTTCATAAACTCTTTATTATTAAAAACCTTTTTTTCAATTGGGCGTCAGAAATAATTATTAATTAATAATTACTAATTATTCTTACCCGTTTCATTAAATGAGACAACGTCAGACATTAATAACCGGGATTCTGCGGGATCACTATTTGCGTATTCGTATCGATCTCGCGTTGCGGGATCGGTAATAATAACCGGTTATTGATCGAGACGTTTGCGTGTAATTCAGCAAGCGTTGGTGCCGGCGCTACATACAACCGATAATGAGCATAATATTCATCGGTGAAATGATCTTTCATCGCTTGTACAGCCGTTATGGTCGTCATCGTTGTGTTAAACCGAACCAGATCGAACCAACGCTGGTTCTCAAACGCAAATTCGATACGCCGTTCGTTTGATAACACCTGCTCAAACTGTGCCACATTGGTAATTGTAGCAAGTGTATAGTTCGGTAATCCTGCTCTTGGTCTCACACTATTGATCAGGTCAAGGCTGGAAGCCGAATAACCCTGTGCTTCTGCCAGCATCAATAAAATATCGGCATAACGAAGTACCGGCCAGTCACTTTCGCCATCATCCACCAAGGTGACAGGGAAAAGATATTTTTTTACATACCATTTAGTAGCACTGCCGGTACCGAACGTGCCGATCAGCGTAGGCTTCCTCAAATCTCCATTGGTGGCAGTGTCGAGGTCAGCGGTAGGATAATTCAACCCGTCACCATCACCATTTATTACTGCTGAGCCTGTACCCAATGGGCCGAAAGTATTACCAAAATGAGAACCCAATCCCAGGCCACCGGCTTTATACCGAACTGCAAATAGAATCTCGCTGTTCATTTCGTTAGTAATGGAAAATACTCCTGCATAAGTAGACTGTAATGAATACCCACTGTTTGCAATTACATCCTGTAATTGAGCAATGGCTTCCGTTTTCTTGTTAAGAGTAAGATATACTTTAGCTAACAATCCTTTTGCAGCCCAGCTGGTTGCTCGCCCGAGATCAGCCGCTGCTATCTGGTTAAATTTGAGATTATTCATGGAGGTGGCCGCAGTTACCAGGTCTGCCTCGATTAACTTGTAAATATCACCCGCCGTTACACGGTTCATTGTTTTTGCCTCATCGGGTGATATAGGCCTGTGTACCAGGAATACGCCGCCATACAACCGAACCAGGTTGAAATAATGATATGCCCTGATGAACATCGCTTCACCCGCGAGTTGCTTACGATCAACCTCTGAAATTGGAATATCGATCGCCTTAAAACTGATTGCGCCTGATGCAGGGTCATACACCACACCTAATTTCTCCAGCACAATATTGGTGTTCCGGATATTACTATAGGTAGCCAGCCAGTAAGTATAAATCGCTTGCTGGGTAGTAGCGGGAATAAACATATCCAGGTCGCTAAGGTCACGGTTACCGGAAGCCGTACTTCCCGGTTGTCCTTGTTTGGAATTGTCACTGCGGAGTTCCGTGAACATCCATTCATTAGAAAGGGAACGCTGCATCCCGTTATAACAACCGGTCAGGGCCGATTTTACTTCCTCGTAGTTGGAGTAATACGTACCTGTATTCAGGTTCGACTGCGGGTAAAGGTCAATTGTTTTGTGACAGGATAATAAACCTGCGCAGCAAAACAACAGTATATAATGTATGAGTTTCATAAATATTCTTTTTGCTGATTAAAAATTAACATCGAGTCCGAATAATAATGTTTTAGGCATCGGGAAACCGCCCCGCTGGTAGCCATCTACAGCCGGTGTATTATAAGGGCCCGTTATAAACCGTGCTTCAGTATTGATACCCCTGTAATTACTGCCGTTATTGAAATATAAATTCTGTCCCGAAAAATAAACCCGCATTGAAGTCAGGTGAAGTGTTTGGGCCAATTTATTCGGAAGTGTATACCCTACTATCAATTCACGTAAACAGTAATATGAAGCATCTTCTACTACATAGTCCGTCAACATCCAGTTAAAGCCCACAGTGGAATAAGGCGTCTTGCCATCGCCTGGGAACATCGGGCTCAACCAGCGATTATTATTATAACTCTTATTATACCTTTTTGTTTCATTATAATTCGGATCACCATTCACCAGCTGTCCGCCCTGTACACCCTGGAACATAAAACTCAGATCAAATGCCTTATAAGTAAAGTTGTTGGTAATGCCCCATGTAAAATCAGGATAGGGAGAACCGATAACGGTACGATCATCCGCATCCAGTTTATTATCACCATTAATATCCACGAGTTTCAAACCACCGGGAACAAATACATTACTCAAAGCGCTGGTAAGACCGGCGGCCTGCGCTGCAGTGATTTGTGCCTGTGATAACCACACTCCATCAGTTTTATAGCCGAAAAACTGAATGAACGGGGCACCCACTTTATTTAAATAAAGCTCGGTGCGTTCTCCCTGGTTCAATACAAGTGCTTCTTCGCCCAATTCCAGTAATTTGTTTTTATTGTGAGCATAGTTTGCTGAAGTGGACCATTTAAAATCCTTTTTCCTGATATTATTGGAAGTAAGTTCGAGTTCTATTCCCCTGTTTTGCAGGCGACCGATATTATTCCAGGTTTGAGGTACACCGGTAAATGCCATGGCTGATTGCCGCAACAACAGGTGATCAGTTTTTGATTGGTAAACATCAACTGATAAAGTGATAGCATTCCTGAATAAAGCTATATCCAGGCCGCCGTTATATTGAAAAGTGCGTTCCCATGTAATATCGGGATTAGCCAGGATAGTTTGCGAAGGAGCCTGCCCGGGTACACTCACACCTGTACCAGCTCCTAACGGATAATTAGCGGCGTACAATAGATCCAGCCATCCAAAATCAGTGGCGATCCGGTTATTGCCGCTTACGCCATAACTAAGTCTCAATTTTAGTGTGTTCAGCCATTTTATGTCCTGCATGAATTTTTCACCGGTAGCCATCCAGCCTACAGAAACAGACGGGAAATACCCCCATTTATGATCGGGGGCAAATTTGTGACTTCCATCTGCCCTCAGGCTGGCTGAGAAAAGATACTTGTTATCATAACTGTACATCACCCGTCCCAGGCAGGAAAGAAGTCCTTCCTGGAATTTCAGCGAATACGTTCCCTGTAGATTCCCATTAGCATCCACAGATGGTTGTTCGATCTGCAACGCTGTACTTGCCGTGGTGATATTATCACTTGGATAATTCAGGCCAACTATCTGTTCAGTATTGTTCTTTGTTTTCTGGGCCGTAAATCCGGTCAGTACATTAATAGAATGTTTGTTGAAAGTCCTGATATAGGTAAGAGTGTTTTCTGATAAGAGGTCTATAAGTGTACCGTTGTTATATTGTCCCCTGTTGACATCACCATCCCTGTTGGAATTTCTTTTTGCGAAGTCAAGCGCTTTACTGTGATTGATATATGCGCCGACCATTGTTTTAAAATCAAGGCCGGTAATGATTGTTACGGTCAAATCAGCAGAAGACTGCAACCTGTAATCATTCGAAGTAATGGTCCTTGTTTCCATCACCGATTTCGGGGTATTGTTGGCCGTATTGAAAGGATCAAGTGCCGAGGTGCTTGTATACATGCTTCCGTCCGGCATCAATCCGCTGTAGATCCTGCCATTGAAATGCCTTGCCTGGACAAAATCACCGGGTTTGATATTGGCCCAGAGCGGGACCTGGCTCACAAATGCGGCAGTTGCTACAGTATGATAAACCGGCAAGAATGACTGGAATCGCACAAAATCAATATAGCCCACAGAAGGTCTTTCTCTTTTATTATAAGAAGGGTTAACATTGAATGTCAATTTTACTCTCCGGCTCAGCTGTACATCCAATTTTGTACGCAGGCTGTATCGATCATATTCGCTGTGGTACATCATTCCCTGGTCACGCTGGTAGGCTCCCGAAATAAAATATTTTAACTGCCTGTTGCCTCCTGAAACATTTAATTGCAGGTTGCGCACAGTAGCAGAACGTAGCGCCTGGTCCTGCCAGTTCGTGGGATACCCGACAATTGTATTCTCCACGATATAAGCAGCCCTTTCATTATTCGCAATGATACCGGTTCCGGTTGGTGGCGTAATGCTCGGATCTTTTGCTTTCAATGAAGCCTCATAAAATAAAAGGTTACTGTATTCGGAAGTAGTCATCATCGGGTACCTTGCATATGCCGATTTGGAGCCATTTGAAAATTTGAAATTATATTTTGGTCTCTCAGATTTACCGCTTTTAGTTGTGATCATGATAACACCACTAGCTCCCCTTGAACCATAGATCGCAGCAGATGCAGCATCTTTTAATACTTCGACCGATTCCACATCTGCCATATTCACATAAGCAAGTCCATCAAAAATAGGATGACCATCTACCACAATCAGCGGGTTGGCACCGGCACTTATAGAACTCAATCCCCTTACCCGGATCCTTGGGTCAGCACCTGATTCGGAAGTGATGTTTTGGATTTGTACACCAGCGATCTTACCCTGCAAAGCCTGGTCAAGTCTTGATACCGGTGTTTCATCCAGCCTGTCATTTTTAAACTTTGATACTGCCCCCGTAAGGTGGGATTTTTTTTGCGTACCATACCCGATCACCACCACTTCATCCATCGAAGCAGTGGAGGCTGCAAGGGCTATATCGATTGCAGTCTTATCGCCGATCAGTACTGCCTGGGTGGTAAATCCCACGTAGGAAAAGATCAACTGGGTAGATCCGGGATCTACCGTGATGGAATAGCTGCCATCATCCTTGGTAACCACCCCGCCCTTTTGCTTATCCGCCAGGATATTTACTCCTGGCATCGCTTCTTTGGTTGCCTGGTTGGTCACCTTCCCGGTGATCACTTTTTTTTGCGCTATCGCCACACTACCGATCACCAGTAGGGTTAAGAGTAAGCACTGTAACTTTTTCATAATAGCAGTTTATATTTAAGAAAATCAGTTTTAATAAAATAAGTTGATACGTAAACGTCCTGCTTTGTCCCCGGCTATCGATTTAATGGCCTGCACGCATTCCTTACAACCATAACGCGCCGCCCCTTCCATCAGCAAGGGGAAGCCTTCCTCCTCATCATATTCTTTGATCTGTTGTCCTTCCCATTTTTTTTTCCCGGTAATATAGGGCCGCAGGGCTTCAAATCCTTTCTGCAGTGATTTGCCTGAAGGACTTGTATATTTCCAGAGATCCATATCCAGGCCCTCAGCCATCTGGGCGATCGTGATGAAAGCATTCATGACAAATACCGTATAGTGAAGTGATATGGTCCGTTCCATTTCTTTTGGAAATTTCCCTTCGTTATTCATCTGTGAATCCAGGCGCTCACGGGCGCTTTGCACGATCTTTTTCGCCATACCCGTATTACCGGTAAATAAAGCCAGTGACAGCCGCTGCGCATCATACCATACCCCATGATTATTTGGGGTATCCATTTCATCTTTTCCGACCGGGCTGTTGTGCATCCAGTCAAGAAAAGCAGCGAACCATTTTTCCATTCCTTTTTGATCTTCAGGCTTCCAGGATTTGGAGTCACGCAACAAACCGATCGCATCCACCACTTTTATATAATGACGCGAGTCTATCACACCTGCACCCCGCCCTGTGTTTACGCCTTTGATCGCCTGCCCAAAATTCAGGTTGGGATTCATCCGTGTTACTGAATCTAAGAACCATACCCGCAGCAACTTTGCTGCATGATCAGCATACATTTTTTCCCCTGAAAAATAGTAGGCAAGTGCAAGCACATGAACCGACTCGCAAAGGAGCGGTTGGTATTCCTTGTCTTTATATTCTTTCACCTCCGGGTTGGTCTGTCCATCTTTACGGATATAAGGCAAACCATCCGGTTTAGACGGATCAGGCCAGTGATAAGGAGCCAGGCTCATATAATCATGCTTATCGCCACTCGGAGGTATGTGTTTTTTTTCCATCACACTTACCGGCCCGAATTTGAGCGCCTTATCTGCGTCCTTTAATAAAAGTTTATAGGAAGCAAGGATCAGTGGATCTTTTGCGTTTATCCTGTTCTTATTCTCCTGCAATTTTTTTGCATCGAGCGCAAAGACTTGCGGTTTACCCGGCTGGTCCGTTGCACCGGCCTGTAAACAAGCCAGCGAAAAAATTATCGTATATAAAATTGACTTGATCATAACTATCTGAGAATAGAAATTGTTTTTTTCAACTCCACACCTTCTCCTTTTACTACTACTATATAAATCCCCGTTGAAACTGTCGATACTGGAATCTCTGTTTGTATGAATCCAACCGGCATAAAAATATTTTTTCTGCGAATGGGCTGACCAGCCATGTCATAAAGAATGATATCACCCAGCGCTGGCAGCGGTGAAAATACCCGTACGACCAGTGTATTATTGTTACTCATATAAGCCGTCAGGAACTGCTTATCAACTCCGCTCAAAGGCAATACAGTAAGCCGGCCATGTGTGTAGGTTATAGCATAGTTATTAGAAGCAGCCCCGCTTAAAGTAATTGGATAATAACCGGGAGAGGATATTTCAGTAGCTGTAGTAGTAGCCACAGCCGGGCTAATCAGGTTGCTGACCGATTCACCCAAAACAAACCCGGTATATGTAATGGTGAAAGGTGGATTGGGTTGTCCCTGAACCCGTGTTGTATCCCTGGCTCTTATTGATAATGCTGCTTTGTTAACAGTCAATGTCCTGGTTACATCAGCAGCAGGGAAATACCCGGCATTGCCTGCCTGAGAGGCGGTGATATTACTGGTACCTGCGCCGACAATATGAATATTATTCCCGATGATCGTTGCCACACCTGGATTACTGCTGGCGTACGTGATGGGGATCGTCGAATTGGTACTTGTTGCACCAGCCGGAAAATCCGCATTACCATATGTCTTCACCGGAAGTGCATTGAAAGTGATCGTCTGTGTTTGCCGGGGTTGCACAGTTAATACCCCGTTCACAAATGTTATATTATAATTATTGGAGGTTGCCCCACTCACTGTAATGGGGTAAGTTCCCGGAGGTGATGCTATTGTTGCAGTAGTGGAAATTGACACCGGCGTCAGCAACACACCAGCATTTTCACCCAAAACAAAACCAGTATAGGTTACCGTTAGAGTGGGATTGGCTTGTCCTTCAAATTTTGTTTTATTGTCGGCCGTTATTGTAAGATTTGCCCGGTTCACAATAAGCGGCTGGGTTATGCTGGCGGCTGGATAAAATCCATCACTGGCCTGCGAAGCGGTAATATTGGTAGTACCGGCACCGGTTATATGAATATTGCCACCGACAATAGTGGCCACTGCCGGGTTACTGCTTGTGTAAATGATCGGCTGCGTGGTATTCAGACTTGTAGCGCCCCCATTGAAATCAGCATCGCCGTAAGTTTTTACAGGTAGCGGGTTGAAAATAAAAGGTATTGTGGGCGGTACGGCGCCTGCACCAAATGCACCATAACTACTGATAGAAGAAGTCACAAAATTCAGTGTATTGTTCCCGGTGCCGGTTGGTAGCGACCAGGAAGAACCGGTATTAATTATTAAACCGATATCGGAATCAGGTAAAGTAGAAAATGTAGATCCTTCAAGTGCAGCGTTCCATGCAATTTGCAGGGTAGCGCTTCCTGTTCCGCTGATACGGTTGATATTCCATACTGCATCTACTACTGATTGTTTTTGGGTTGGCGTCAGTGGTGTTCCCGTTATTGTACCATTGGTTGTCATACCCAGGAATACAGC
>JGI10216J12902_100881000_pt1 | contig 11623 bp, 14 predicted proteins | sample KanNatreferecore_FD_12902 | JGI IMG/M metagenome (IMG submission 12902)
GCTGCAGGCTGTGGAGGGACGACGATGTCCGATCGCGAGTCGGTGCTGCCGGGTCAAGACACGCTGATTGCGTGTTGGACAGCGTTGGCCAACGCGTCGCCGGGTGCGACCGTAACGGTGTTTCCCGAGTCGATCGCGGCGGTGTTCCCGGCGTGGGCACCGCTCAACAACGCCATCATGCGCCGCGTCGCACCCGGACGGGCAAGTGATGAGGCGACCCGTCTCGCGCGCATCTACGGCGCGGCCGGGATCGACACGTGGGCGTTGTGGCTGCCCACCACGGTGACGACGCTCGACAGCAATGACGAGCTTGCGCTCACCGGGCTCGAGCGCGACACCACCACGCTCGTGATGACGACCGAGTTGCGCTCGTCGCTCCGCCAGCACGACGGCGTCGTGCGGACGTCAGTCGCATCGGCCGTGCTCGCTGGTGATGCCGCGGTCGCGGTCGCTGACGTCGAGGTTTCGGAGGGCGCCCCTGGGTTGTCGGGATGGGTGTTCGTCGACGAGGGATTCGCGGTGGCCGGCTTGTGGGCGTTCCGGCACGGGTACGACTGCGGGATCTACGGCGTCGGCACCGTTCCGGAGAGGCGGCGGCGCGGGTTGGCACGTGCTCTCGTTGAGCATGTGCTCGCTGACGCCGCGCAGCAGGGTGCACACACCGCCTCGCTCCAGTCGACCGCAATGGGGCTGCCGCTGTACGAATCACTCGGGTTCATCCCCGTGGGGCGCTATGAGGAGTGGCTCTGGGCGTCGGCCGGGCTCGACCAGGAAGTGCGGATCGCGGAGTGAGTGCAAGCAACGGAACGCCTCACGTCCACGGATCGTCGGGGTCGCCGCGTTCTTCCCACCACGCGTTGATGTAGGCGGCCGCCGCGAGGTACAGCGACGCAGCGCTCGGATCGTCGGCTGCCGCGTCGAGACACGCCAGGGTGTACTTCACACGGTGCGCGTCATGGTTCGTCGATGCAGCAGTGGCGAGCGTGCGGATGGTTGCTTCTCGATCCGTTGCGTGCCACGCCGTGGCGGCCGCGGCCTCGGGCCCCTCGCCCAAGGCGTCGTCGAGTCGGCTCGGCCGGCTGGTGGGCACGTGGCCGAGGTCAAGTCGGCCGATGCCGTAGGCACCCCAATGTGCGACGAGATACACGGCTGCGACGTAGATGCCTTGTGGCATTGCGTCCGTGAGCGCGCCGGCGCGAAGCGCGCCCTGGGCGAGCGTGAGGCAGTGGGTCCATCCGAAGGGCGCGCGCTCCGCGTCGCCCTGCAGCATGGCCTGGGCTGCGAATCGCAAGAGTTCGACCGGCGCGCGCGAGGGTGCCGTGAATGCGCCTTTCGTCGCGAGGCATTCCAGCAGTCCGATCTGCGCGGCGTGCTGCACGAGCTGAGCGATGAATGGAGACGCTGGCGCGCCGATCGGATCGATTCGCACCAACGCGTCGACGAGCTCGCGGCTCGCTTGAGTTTCGTCCGCGGCCACTCGTATCGGCGGCACGGCGATCGGGAGTGTGTCATCGGTGACGAGCGAACGCGCAACCGAACGGATCATGGTGTTCGCCGGTTGTGTGATGCTTCGTCGCGCGAGGAGGGAGAGGTAGATGTTGGCGTGGCCGGCCGCCGCGAGCGCGGGTAGCACCACCGGGGCCAACGCTTGCACCAGAGTCGTCGCTGGTACCTGTCCGTCGACTCGTCGCGCGGCCGCATCGACCGCGGTGGCGTCACCACCCTCGAGCCCGTTGACCAGTGGCGCCACGCTCGGGTCGATCGGGCCCTCGTCGTCCGCGCCCGGCGCGTCGAGCGCCGGCGCCGCGCGCTCGTAACCGGTCACGAGCTCGGCGACGCGACCGCGCGCCTGGTCGCGCTCGTCCGGGGCGACAGCTGGGAGCAGTGCGGCACGAGCCATGAGCTCGAGCGGCGCGTGGAGTACGAACGACCCGTACCCCGGGGGCACCTCAGTGCGCGGTACTCCGATTCGCCTCGCGGCGTCCGACACGAGCTCCCGGTCGGAGAGCACCGGACGACCAAAGGTGCGCGGCGCGGCGCGATCCCCTGCCGCGGCCACCGAGCGTTCGAACCAGACCCGGTCGCGCAGCTCGATACCCTCGATCGTGGTGCCCGCGGCGTAGCCGGACTCAGGTGTGAACACATCGCGCTCGACCGTTGTCATCCGGAACCCGAGGCACTGATAGAAGCGCAAGTTGCCAGTGTCGGCGGTCGCCGTCGCGACGCGCACCGCGCTATGGCCCTCGTGGGCGAGGATCTCGAACGCGCGCCGCACAAGTCGAGTCCCGACCCCGGAGCGTTGCCACGACTCGTCGACCGCCATGTTCTTGATCTCCACGACATCGGGCCCCAAGGTGTCGACAAGTTGCAAGTGGCCGATGATGGTGTCGTCGGCGCGCGCCACGAGCACGCGACCGTCGTCGATGTACGCGTCGAGTTCGTCACGGGAGTCTTCCGCGAGCTCGAAGAGTGCGCGGAGATCCTCACGTGGCCCGTCGTAGAGCTCGACACGCAGCTGATCAGCTCCCGCGCGCGACGAGGTGTCCTTCACGACAACACTGCGGATCGTGTCGGCGGGCCGGACGAGTGCTCTTCCATCTCGTGCAGTGCAGTCGAGAGTCCGATTCGTTACGTGGCACTGGTGCGCCGCAACGGTGCAGTCGAAAAGGCGCGCATCCCGTCGGTGAAGGGCACGCGCGGTTCGAAGCCCAAGTCCGAGCGGGCGGCATCGACCGCGCCGAACACGTGCCGCACGTCGCCGAGCCGGTATCGAGGCACGATGGCCGGTGCGAGTGCGTCGGGGTAGGCGGCCGCGATCGCATGCGCCATCTCGAGGACGCTGTGGCGCTCGCCGCTCGCGACGTTGTAGGAGCGGGACCGCGGGATCTCGGCGGTCAACGCGAGCACGTTGGCGCGCGCGACGTCGCTGACGTGGACGAAGTCGCGCAGCTGTCCCCCGTCTTCGAACACCTGCGGCGCGCGTCCCGCCTCGAGCGCGCTCCGGAAGATGCTGGCAACGCCGGCGTACGGGGTGTCGCTCGGCATGCGCGGCCCGTACACGTTGTGGTAGCGGAGCGCGACGACGGACGCCTCGTGTTCCCGGCCGTACGCGAAGCACAGGTGCTCCTGGTGCAGCTTCGTCGCGGCGTAGACGTTGCGGGGATCGGGCGGCACAGATTCGGTGACGGCCACCGGCGTGAGGTCGCGTCCGCACGACGGGCACGACGGCTCCCACGATCCGGCGTCGAGCGCAGCACGGGTTCGCGGTAGGGGCCTCACGAGCCCGTGACGCTCACAGGTGTACGCGCCTTCGCCGTACACGACCATGCTGCTCGCGACGACGAGCCGGCCTGCGAACGCCTGGTCGTGCAACGCCGCCAGCAGCGTGGCAGTCGCAAGGTCGTTGTCGCGCGCGTAGGAGGGCGCGTCGCCGAAGTCGACGCCGAGGCCGACCATCGCGGCCTGGTGACAGACCGCGTCGACACCGCGTACCGCCCGTGCGGCGACGACTGGATCCGCGACGTCGGCCCACACCCACTCGGCGCGCGGGTCGAGGCCGTCCGGAATACCGTCATGCGCACCCGGATGCAAGCGGTCGACCACCCGTACTTCGTGCCCATCGGCGAGCAGTTGCTCGACGACGTGTGATCCGATGAAGCCGGCGCCGCCGGTGACGAGGATCACCACGGGCTGCGGACCAGGGTCTGCAACACGATGGTGAACGCGACCTGGGACGCGAGCCATCCCGCACGCCGGGGACCGAACGCCAGCACGGCGCCGGCTGGGAGCACCCAGATCGAGAACGGCAGCCAGATGCGTTCGACCTCGCCCTTCGACATGCCGCTCAGCGCGGCCAGCGCGACCGCCGCCATCGCGCTCCCGACGAGGAGCCAGACCCGCCGGTCGCGTAGCCGGCCGAGCGCCACCGCGATCGCCGGCCCGAGCGCGATCAGGAAGCACGCGAGGTCGACGAGGAGGAACTGCAGATAGGGACGCCGCGACGCAACGCCCGCGTAATACCGAGTGTGCGTGGCGGCTAATCCGTCGAACCACCAGAACCCGGCCGCCGCGAACGCCGCGAAGACGACCAAGCCACCCAGCGCGGCGATCAGCAGTGACGGCCAGCAGCGCCGATGGATGGCGACTGCAACCGGGATGATCGCGAGCAGGACGAGCCCGTACGAGAGGAACGCGGTCACGGCGAGGAGCAGGCCACCGGCGAGCGCGTACCCAGCTCGGAGGCGCCCCGCGCGACCGGTCGCCAGGATCACGAGCGTCACTGCCCACGCGCTCACACCCGCGAAGAGGGCATCAGCACTGGTCGCCACCCAGATGGCCAGAGGTGCGACGGCGACGAACGGCGCCGCGGCGCGCGCCACCGATTCGCCGGCGACCTCGCGTACGGCGATCAGCACCGCAGGGATCGCCAGCGCGCCACCGACGATCTCGAGGGCCGCGACCACCCCGACCGACCCGAGTCCGACGCGATCGAGCCCCCAGAGCCCGAGCAGATAGCCAGGGGGATGGCCCTGAACGTGAACGCTGTACTCAGCGAGGCGCGACACGAACCCGTGGAGGAAGGCGCCCGGCGAGCCCACCCGACCGATGTCGACGAAGTACTCGCTGCCAAGGGTCACCGACCCGACGAGACCGTGGACGCCGTCGAGCAGCGCCAGTGCGACCGCCCACGCACCCCCGAGCACTGCGGAACCGGCGAGCAGGGTGGGCCACCGCACCCGGCGGGCCACGCCGGGCGCCGCGACCACAACCGCGACGCCAACCGCGACCGGAAACACCAGTCGCCAATTCGGTCGCCAGTCGAGCGAGGCGTCGAGCGGCGGGAACGGGATCCGTAGGTGGGCGCCGGAGGCGACCAGGTCCTGGAGCACGAAACGAGCGGCCAGGATCAGGGCAACCCACGCGCCGAGGATCGCCCAGGAGGCTCGAGGCGCGCGCAAGCTCCGGTCCACGAGGGACGTACGGAGCCGGACGCACGATCGGTTCATCCGCGCGGCACCCGCGCACCGGAGAACCGTCGATGCCCGACGTGATCTTGCCGGTCTTGAACGAAGCTGACGCGATCCCCGGCGTGTTGGCTTCGATCCCGGTAGATTGGTCCGCGATCGTCGTCGACAACGGGTCGACCGACGACTCAGCTGCCATCGCGAGTCACGCCGGCGCGCGCGTGATCCGCGAGCCACAGCGGGGGTTCGGCGCCGCCTGCTTCGCAGGGCTCGTGGCCGCGACCTCGGACGTCGTTGCGTTCATGGACTGCGACGGTTCGCTCGACGGTCGCGAGCTGCCTCGCGTCGCCGCGCCAGTCGTCGACGGAAAGGCCGACCTCGTGCTCGGCGCGCGCACGCCAGCCCGCGGGGCCTGGCCCTGGCACCTCCGCGTCGCGAACGCTGCGCTCGCCCATGCCGTGCGACGTCGTACTGGTGTCATTCTCTCCGACCTCGGGCCCATGCGCGCGGCCCGCCGCGAGCCGTTGCTCGCCCTCGATGTACGCGACCGTCGCTTCGGGTGGCCGCTCGAAATGGTGTTGCGCGCGGCGTCGGCGGGCTGGCGCATCGAGGAGACGCCCGTCTCGTATCGCGCGCGGGTGGGCCGATCGAAGGTGACCGGTACCGTCCGTGGCGTCGCGCGCACTGTGCACGACATGCGAGTCGCGCTGAGGTGACCACGATCGTCGTCATGGCCAAGGAGCCGCGCGCGGGTCGCGTCAAGACACGTCTCTGCCCGCCGTGCACACCCACCGCCGCCGCGGCCATCGCGGCCGCGGCGCTTGCCGACACGCTCCACGCGGTCGCGCAGTCATCGTGCAGCGCACGCATGCTCGCCCTCGACGGCACGCCCGGAGCCTGGATCCCGCCCGGCTTCATAGTCATGCCGCAGGTGGACGGAGATCTCGGGGAACGGCTCGGCGCCGCGGCCGACGCAGTCCGGGGCCCCGTACTCGTAGTCGGGATGGATCCCCCGCAGCTGACGCCCGAACTGCTCGACGACGCCTGCGCGCGTCTACTGCACCCGTCGACCGGCGCGGTGCTCGGCCCGGCGACCGACGGCGGGTACTGGTGCATCGGCTTCCGTCACCATGTCGGGCGCCGCGCCGCGTTCCACGACGTCCCGATGTCGCGCGCCGTCACCGGCGAGCGTCAGCACCAGCGCCTCGTCGAGCTCGGGTTCCGCGTCGAGCTACTGCGCCCCCTGCGCGACGTCGACACCATCGACGACGCCTATGCGGTCGCGCACGAGATCCCTCGGTCCCGCTTCGCCGGCACCCTGGCTCGGATCGCGGCATGACGTCGCTCGACACCGCGCCCGTGCAGCTCCGAACCGTCGACGGGCGTACGCTCGACCTTCCGGTGCACCGCTGGTTCTCGACCGCAGGTGCCGCCGAGCAGCGTGCGCTCGACCATGCCGTCGGACCCGCGCTCGACATCGGCTGCGGACCCGGTCGTCACCTCGTCGCGCTCGCCGAGCGCCGGGTGTTCTCACTCGGCATCGACATCTCCGGCGCGTTGCTCGCCGTCGCTCGGGACCAAGGCGTCAACGTGCTGGAACGGTCGGTGTTCGACCGCGTCCCGGGCGCCGGACGGTGGCGGAGCGCCCTCCTGTTCGACGGCAACATCGGAATCGGCGGCGACCCGACCGCCTTGCTGTTGCGCATCGGCGAGTTGCTCACCGACGACGGCCGGATCATCGTCGAGCTCGACGCCACCGACGAACTCCACGAGATCCTCCTCGTGCGGGCCGAGACGCCCGAACACACGGGCCCGTGGTTCCGGTGGACGACCGTCGGGCAGCGCCGCCTGCGCAGCATCGCGGGCGAGGCCGGCTTCGACATCGTCGAGGCATGGGACACCGACGGCCGATGTTTCGCCCGCCTCGACGTCCGCCGCTGATGGCAACGCCCCGCCCCCGCTTCACCAGCGCCTTCCACGACGAGCGAATCGCCGCTGCCCTCGGTATCGCGCTCGGCGCGACCTTCTCGATTTGCTTCGCCACCGGCGTGTGGTCGCACCTCCAGCAGAACCCACCGTCGTGGTTCGACCCCATCGCCCGTCCCGCCGGCTTGTACCGCGTCACTCAGGGTGTGCACGTCGCCACCGGGATCGCGACTATCCCGCTCCTGCTCGCCAAGTTGTGGGTTGTCTACCCCAAGCTCTTTCGGCCCGTGCTGAGCAGCATTGGGGTCTTCCTCGAACGCGTCAGCCTGATCCCGCTCGTCGGTGGCGGCATCTTCCTGTTGTTCACCGGCTTGGCCAACATCAACCTCTGGTACCCGTGGCCGTTCAACTTCCGCAGCGCGCACTACTGGGTCGCGTGGATCACGATAGGTGCCCTCGTCGTCCATGTCGGCGCCAAGCTCACGACCACGCGCGCGGCGTTCTCGCGGCGCGTGCCACTCGATCCCGCGGTGGCGCCCGCGTCGTCCATGGACCGCCGGCGGTTCCTCGCGCTGGTGGCTGGTGCGTCGGGAATGTTGACGGTGTTCACCATCGGTCAGACCGTGTGGCCCTTGCGACAGCTCGCGCTGCTCGCGCCGCGCCGTCCCGACACTGGTCCACAAGGTTTCCCCGTGAACCGGTCGGCGGTCGCGGCGGGCGTCGTGGATGTCGCGCGTGATCCCGACTACCGCCTGGTCGTCGAAGGGCGCGTTCGCCACCCCCTGTCGCTCTCGCTCGCCCAGGTGCGCGCGATGCCGTTGCACGACGCGGTGCTGCCGATCGCGTGCGTCGAAGGCTGGAGCGCGTCGCGCTCGTGGCGTGGTGTGCGTGTGCGCGATCTCCTCGAACGCGCGGGCGCGAGTCCCGACGCACGCGTGCGGGTCCACTCGCTGCAGCAACGACTCGCGTACGCGTCCTCCGACCTCGACCCCGCGCAGGCGCGCGATCCCGACACCCTGCTCGCACTCGAGGTGGCGGGAGAGCCCCTGCACCTCGACCACGGATACCCCGTGCGGTTGATCGGACCGAACCGCCCGGGCGTCCAGCAGACGAAGTGGGTGACCCGGTTGGTGGTGTCGTGACCGCGCCGGTCGACGAGCGCCCGGGCCGGGGCTTCTGGGTGGCGCTCACCCTCGGCACGCCGATCATGGTCTACGGCGCGTACGGACTCGTCCATCAGACCGGCTGGCCGCGCTCGTTCGCCGTCGCACGATGGCTCGGCGCCGGCCTGCTGCTGCACGACCTCGTGCTGGTCCCGATCGTCGTGGCCCTCGTGTGGGCGGTCGGCCGCACTGCGCCACGATGGCTGTGCCTGCCGGTCCGGGCCGGAGTGCTCGGCACCGCGTTGATCGTGGCGGTGGCGTGGCCCGCCCTGCGCGGGTACGGGAACCGGCCCGACAACCCGACCGTGCACCCGCTCGACTACGGCAGCGCGGTGCTCACCGTGCTCGCGATCCTGTGGGCGATCGTCGCAGCGTGGAGTGCGGTGGCGTGGATGCGACAGCCGCGTCCGAGGCCCAACGCGTGATGGCGCGACGCAGCATCTCGCGCAGCGCGTCGATGTTCTGCTCGAAGCGTTCGAAGACCTGCTCCTGGCTCACCGGCGGAATGTCGGGGCGGCCGGCGAGCCCCGCGTCGTAGTCGGTGACGAGACCGATGCCCGTATAGGGAATTCCCGCTTCACGCGCCAGCGCGGCCTCAGGATGCTGGGTCATGTTCACTAGGTCCCAGCCCATCGTCGCGAACCATTGCGACTCGGCCCGCGTCGAGAACCGCGGCCCGTTCACGACGACGACGGTGCCCCGATCGTGCAGTGTCAGGTCCGACTCGGTTCCCGCAGCCACGAGAATCTTGCGCAGCTCCTCGTCGTACGGATCGGCAAGCGACACGTGCTGGGGACCATCCATGAAGTCGTCGTGGAACGTCTCGACTCGACCCGAGGTGCGGTCGACCAACTGGTCGACCACGACGAACTCGCCGGGATGGATCTCAGGCTGCAACGAGCCGGCTGCGAACGGTGCGAACAACGCGCGCACACCGAGCTGTCGCATCACCGCCACGTTGGCGCGGTAGTCGACCTTGTGCGGCGGGAGGTGGTGCCGAGCCCCATGGCGCGGCAGGAATGCGACCGTCACGCCGCTGATCCGACCTATCGTCACCGGCGCCGACGCCGTCCCCCAGGCCGTCTCCAGCGGGAACTCGTCGGCATCTTCGAGGAAGGTGTACAGGCCCGATCCTCCGAACACACCGACGTCGGCGGCCAGGCGCGACTCGACAGCAACAGCCATGGCCGTTGTCCGGAACCGGGCACGTCACCGGATGCCGCGAGCTCAGGACGACTCGAGGATCTCCTTGATCCGCGCGAGATCCTTGCGGTTAGCGCGACGAATTGCCGGCGCCATGAACGGTGCGAGCACCCTGGAGAACCCGGCGGGCTCGCCACGGTTGCGCAGCGTCATGCGCGTCGAGCTCTCACCGACCGCGGTCCACGTGTAGGTGGTCTCCATCGGAAACGGTCCTTGGGCAGTGCGCATGACGAGGCGCTCACCGGGCACAAGGTCGACGAGCTCGTACGTGTACTCGAGTCGTCGACCCAGGAATCGTGCGACGAACGCGACTCGAGTGCCGACGGCGGCGGGTGGCGGTGTCTTCCACTCGGCGGAGTCGATGTTGGCGTACCACGACGGCGCGCTCGACGGGTCCGCGGCATACGCGGCGACCACCTCGATTGGGCGGTCGATGACGATCTCGGTCCGGACGTCAACGCCCACGGTTCGCGCTTCCTTCGCGGCGCGTGCGCTCGGCCGAGCAGCGCAGCGCCTCGTCGAGCAGTGCCGACCAGTTCCGCGAGCGGCGCTCCGGAACACTCACCCATTCACGAAACGCGCGCCCATTGGGGGCGAAGGGCTCGGCGCGTCCCGCGTCGATGAGCGCGGTCGCTCGCTTCTCGTTCAGCTTGACCACGAGCTGGCCCGTGCGGCGATCACAACTCGCGAAGAAGTCTCCGGCGAGTCGCAAGCACGGGAACCCCATCATCGTGGAACGGGTGACGCCCGCCTGCGCGAGCAAGGGCTCGGCAAGCTTCCAGAACCGCTCCTCGCCGCTCGATCGCTTGCGGTCGTTCATTGCAACCTCAGGTCGCGCGCTCGTGGCACTCGTTCGCCCGCCAACCGGTCCGGCCCAGGATCTCGCCCCTCGGCGCGGGCGGCAAGGCGATCGAGGTAGTTGGCCCATCCGCCGCGGTGTGCATCGGCCTTGGGACCAGCAAGTCCCCGATGGACGAGGTGGAGCTCGGTGCCTCCCGCGAGCGGAAGAAGATCGATCTCCACCGTCGTCGATCCTGGGGGAATTCTCACATCCGCGCGGTCCCACCCGTACGTGAAAACGACGCGGCGAGCAGGAACGAGCTCGACGAACTGACCAACGACGCTGTCACCGTTGAGATGCGTCCACGTCAGCTCCCCGCCCGGTCTGGGATCGAGCTCGGCGTATGGGGCCATCCATTCCACGAACAGCTGAGCGTCGGTGAGCAGCTCGTAGACCTGCATCGGGCTCGCGGCGATGAAGATGCGTTGCTCGACCAGTTTCATGCCGATCGCCGTCGACGGCGTTGGGCCGAATGGTGACGAGCCTCCGCAGCTGCCTTGAGGGCGCCGAGACGATCGCCCCAGAGATCATCCAGCGCGGCACGTACCTCGGCGAGTCGTTGGAGATCGACTCGGTAAAGCCGACGTTTCGCGTCGACCCGAACGTGCATAAGCCCGGCTTCGCGCAAGAGCTTCAGATGCGGGCTCGCGGCTGACGGCGACAACCCCGCGACCGCCGCGAGCTCCGATGCGGTGCGCTCCTCGTCGCGTGCACTGCGCAGCATCGCGCGCCGACCGGGATGACCCATCGCACGCACCGCTTCGTCGAGGAACTCCGAGCTCACGGTTCGCGCCCCATTGCTCCGAGCAGCCAATCCTGCGGTGACGCGTCGTCGGGAACGGGCACCTCGGGACCCACGATGCCCGCTTGCCGTCCGATCTCGGGCATCCGGGGCAAGAACATCGCGACGATCACGTCGACCAGTTCGGGATCGAGCTGGCGGCCGGCACCGATCGCAACGGCCAGGTCCCACGTGTGGACCAGTTGATCCATCGCGGTGCCTGCCGTCGCCTCGGCGACCGACCACTCGAACCCCGCCGGTGACATGCACCGACGCTCCAAGGCACCCGGCGCGTGCAACGCCTCGACACACTGCGCGACCGCGTCGCGATAGCGACCCTCCACTGAGCTGACCGGCTCGGGCTCGACCCCGAGCGCGGCGCACAGGTAATCGGTTCCCCCCGCATGTGCGTGACCAACGCCTCGACATCCCATTCGCTGCAAGGTGTCGGCGCCTGGTGCTGCTCGGGACGCACCCGCTCCACCATCGACGCCGCGTCGTTCGCGGCCCGCTCGGACAGCACCACCGGGCCCATCGACTGCTCCTTCAATTCAGTAACTACTGAATTCAGAGAGTGCTGAATCGAGAGCGGCGTGTCAAATCGCCAGGTACCAAGCAGCGCTAACGGGCGCCGTGCACCTCGAGGACAGCAACGAACTTGTCGAACGCCATCTCCCATCCCGCGGCGCCCGGAGAATCGCCGGCAACACCGCGGTGGGTCATGACCATCCGCGTGCGGCCGTCG
>JGI10216J12902_100302203_pt1 | contig 11619 bp, 4 predicted proteins | sample KanNatreferecore_FD_12902 | JGI IMG/M metagenome (IMG submission 12902)
CGAAACTGCGGGAGGTACGGCCAACGCCGACCAACTACTGGGTGTACCGTTGTTGCCGATCTTGAATGCGAAATCTCCCGCGGTGACGGCGCCAGGCAAGCCGGCGACGTCGACCATGATGCCGTTGATGCCGCGCACGTAGCTGGTGTAATTGGCAAACGTCGCGGTCTGCCCAGGCAACAGGGCCTGCTTGGTCGTCGCAATGGCGGTGTCATCTGCGGCGCCGGCGGCTGGATCGTCGCCGTCGAATTTCGAATTGTTGTAGAAGACGTGCCGGCCGACGACCGTCGCATTGTTTGCGGCGCGTTCGAAAGCGCCGATGTCGAATCCGGCGCCGTGCGGGCGCGCGCGTCCTTCCAGATCCGTCGGCGGCGCCTGGGTTGACGTCCCGGCATTAAGCGCGGGGCTGGTTGCCGGCAGATGATAGTCGTCAGCGGCCACGTTGACGAATAGCTGAGCCGGCGTCGCGATGATGGAGTGCTGATCCTGTCCGGTGGCCGTGCGCCACTGAGCGAGCGACTGCACGCTGCCGTCGTTGATCACGAAGCGATTCATCACGACGTTGTAGTCGCTGACCAGGCCCGGGAGGCTATCGGCCGAGATATCGATGCTGCCACGGAAGGAATGATTGTTGTTGAGAATGTTGTTGAGAACCGTGTTGCCGGTGCTGCCATCCTGAATATTGAGCGCCCAGCGACCATCGGAGGCTTGCACGATCGTGTTGTTCACGAGCACGTTGCCGCTTGAGCCGGCTGCACCATCGATACTAAACAGCGAGATGCCGCTGGCGTGGTTGTCGTAGATGAGGTTGTTCTGGAACCGCGAGTTTTGCACGCCGTCGGCATTGATGGCTGAGCCGCCCCCCAGTCCGTTCTCGTAGATCGTGTTTCGTTCGACGAGCGCGCCGCTGATCAGGCCGTCGCCCCCCTGGCTCAGGTCTCCGTTCATGTGAATGCCGCAGCCGCGGTTGAGGAACGAGACGTTATTGCGAATAACCGGTCGGTCGCCGCTGTTGGAAACATAGATGCCGTGCTCGGCGACCGACCGGCTCGTGACGTTGTTTTCGATCAGCAGGTCGTCGCTGAAGCCGGTGAATATTCCCCAGCGTCCGTTGCTGTCGGCCAGATTGTTGCGGATGGTTACGTGATGGTTGGTGACGCTGCGCACACCAGCGCGGGGCAACCCGCGCAATTCAAAACCTTCGATGACGATGTAATCGGCCCCTTCGAGATTGATGCCGTCGGGTGTGCGGGAGTTGGCCGCGTTGATCACCACGCCAGGGTCAGCGTGAACGGTGATCGGCAGCGCGGAGGTGCCGTCCCGCCGGAGATCGAAGCCGGTGTAAGTGCCTGGCGCGACCAGCACCGTGTCGCCGGCGACGACTGTATTGGCGGCCTTTTGCAGCGTGCGCCAAGGGCTGGCGGCGGTGCCTGGATTGTTGTCGTTTCCGCTGGTTGAGACATAAAGAGTCGACAGTACCCTGCGTGACTCGAGGATTTCGAACGATTTAAGGACATTCTTAGACTGCGACCAAAAACGGCTGCGTAGTAAGCCTCTTCGTTGCATGACGACTCCCGCTCGACGCGCGCAGAGCGAACCCAACTGATCGATCTGGAAAGCTCTGCGAGAGCGTGTCACGCCGGTGCGTCGGCGCGGCTGGCCTGTTGCTCATAGAGGGCGCGTGAGAAATGCGATCCGCCTGCCCAAGGTCATCATAACGATCCAGAGGAAAGTTGCAAATTCGCCAGCTATCATTGAATGCTTGAAGCTCAGTAGCGCTCTCAACCAATTTCGTCTCGCGATAAGTGACACCGAATGAAGCAATTGCTCGCACTTCTACTGGTGATCTCCGCTGCCGAACTCTCGGCCGCAGAGGTAACAGTCGAGATTGATTGCTCGGTGCGAACAGGCACGATCCGCGCTTTGCACGGAGTCAACGGCGGCGTGCTGAATCGTGGTGAAACGATCGATCTGACGTTGCGCTGGCGCGAGCTGGGCGTGCCCTTAGCAAGGCTGCATGACTGCGAATGGCCGAGCGGTGAAATCGTCGATTTGCATGTGCTGTTTCCGTCGCCGAGCGCGGATCCAAACTCCGCGGCAAGCTATCGTTTCTCCAAAACGGATGATTACGTAAAAGCTATCGCGGGGACCGGTGCGAGGGTCGTTTATCGACTGGGCGAAAACATCGAGCATTCGCCGCGCAAACATCACGTGCATCCGCCGGCGGATTTCGATCGATGGGCCGGTGCGTGTCTTGGAATCATTCGCCATTACAACGAGGGCTGGGCCGACGGATTTCACTACGACATTCGCTATTGGGAAATCTGGAACGAACCTGAAAACCGTCCCGTGATGTGGACCGGCACCGATGAAGACTATTTCCGTCTGTACGCCACGACGGCAAAAGCGATCAAAGCGCAGTGGCCCCAGCTCAAAGTCGGCGGCCCTGCGGTTGGTGCAACTGGAGAAGTGATTGACGGGAGACTGCAACCGACGGTATTCCTGCAGGGCTTTGCGCGTCATTGCCGCGAACAGAAGTTGCCGCTCGATTTCTTTTCATGGCACACCTATACCGATGATCCAACGCTCTACATCGTGAAAGCCAAAGCGATTCGCCGTTGGCTCGACGAGCAGGGATACGAGAAGGCCGAATTGCATCTCAACGAGTGGAACTATCTACCGGCGAACGATTGGGGCCCGGTGTTGTCAAAGAACGCGACCGAGCGCCAGGCATGGTATGACCGACAAGGAGGGCCCGACGGCGCTGCATTCATCGCGGCGGTGCTGATCGAATTGCAGGACAGCCCCGTTGACGTTGGCAATTTCTTCAGTGGAGACACTGGGGAATTTGGGCTGCTCAATCGCTACGGTGTCCCGAAAAAGACTTTCTATGCGATGAAAGCCTTCCGAATGCTGCTCGATACGCCGGTGCGAGTGAAGTCGGTGAAGAATCACCTGAACAGGTTGGCCATTTGTGCTGGATTGGACGAAGCGCAGGAACAGCTTACTGTGGTGATCAGCAATTATGGAACGGATACCGAGCGCTGCAACGTGCACATCAAGGGTTTGCCGTGGCGCGGTTCTACATCGTGGCAGCGTTTCTCGCTGGATGGCGAATACGATCTCCAGCAGACCGAGAATGGCATTATGAAGGCCGAAACGGGTGGCATTTCATTGACGGTGGGGCGGAGCAGCGTCGCGGTGCTGAAGCTGCGAAAGGGATCGTAAGTGCATCGAGGCGCACTGAGGTTGGCGCGGTGTCAATCAGGCACCTTCAGCAGCCCCGCTTTCAAGGCATTTCGCATTGCCGGCTCCGCCCCTGGAGCGACCCAACACCAGTCGTCGAGGTTGTTGTCTTTTTCGAGCCAGGCGAGTTCCGTGGGGATATAACCGGGGCTGCACTCGCCGTATCCGGCGACCATTACGAACGAATCGGGCCGGAGCTGCTGGGCCAGCAACTGGTATTCGACGTAGGACTCGCCTGGCAACAGGACGAACTGCGCTTTGCCGAGGTTAAGCACTGGGATGGAAAGCTTCTGTCCGGTTCTGATCCGCTTATGCCAGCTCATTCCCAAGGCTGCCCAGGCCTGTGTTTTTGCATCGCTGTTGGCACTTAGTTGTTGCTGCAGGGCCTCTTCGCGGTATCGCCCCTCGTCGCGCGGCTTGAGCTCGAGGGAGGCGCTGCGAAAGCTCATTTCTTCGATGGGATGGCGAGTGGTTGCCTGCCATGCAGTATTCATGGCCCGATAAAGCTGCTCGACGAGCCGATCTCGGCTCTCTCGGCTGCCGTCATTGTATTTTCCGGCAACGACGTTTCCGCTGGCGCCGCTCATGTAGATTTGCGGGACTTCCGGAGTCTCTTGCTGACGCCGGGCACGGGCCAGCCCAGGAAAATCGGTCGAGACCTGGCCACCGCCGTAACTGCTCATCGGGTGAGTCGCATAGGCGCTGAGCGCGACGAGCGGCGTGTCACCGTCCCAAAAGCTGAGCGTTTTGAGCCAGGGGTCGATCGTTCCGTCCGGTTGATCGGTTGCATATCCGCGCGGCATCCGGCTCATGCGACCGTGGCGCGGCGTGCCGTCCGGATCAAGGTAACGGCGATTGGATGCGACGCGTTCCACCTTGGCCTGGCCGACACCGAAATGGGTGACTGCCCGCTTGGAATCGAGCGACTCGCGAAGCGACTTAGCGACGCGCTGCACGCAGGCCTCATGGAAGTCGAGGTCGATTAGTTTTCCCTGGACTCCGCGCTCGTTGAGGATTCGCTCGGCGGCGAGGTCGGCCAGCGGCGTGTCGTGCTGATGCACCGAGGTAAGCAACACGCGATCTCGAGTCGTGATGGCGGCCTCGGCCAGAACGGTTCGCCAGCGATCGTAAGCGTCGTTGCGGATTTCGAGCCAGTCGACGGAGACCAGGACGACGTTCAGCTCGCCGCTTTTCAGCACCAGGCCTTTCGCAAAGAGTGGATCGCCGATGCTTTCCGCCGGTCGAATGTGGCTGGCAAACAGCGCATGACCGAACGGTGGGGTGACGTCGGCCGAGAACGTCGCAATGGAGACGTTTGTTTTTTCGCGGGCGTCGGCGACCGCCAGGGGGTGGAGCAAATGTGGCGAGATGGCGGATGCAGCCAGAACCTTAAGCGCGCGACGGCGCTCGATGGCAACGTGCGATTTGCTGTTAATCCCGGGAACCGGTTCTGACATTAGGGCATCTCACGCGAGCACGTCTTGGATCACATACCCGTGCACGTCGGTCAATCGCCGCTCAATGCCGTTGTGATAGTAGCTGAGCCGCTCGTGGTCCAGCCCCAGCAAGTGCAGAAGTGTGGCGTGCAGATCGTAGATCGTCGCGACATTTTCGACGGCCTTGTAGCCAAAGTCGTCTGTCGCGCCGTAGCTATGGCCGCGCTTTACGCCGGCCCCGGTCAGCCAGACCGTGAAACCGTGCGGGTTGTGATCGCGACCGCTGGCCCCTTTTTGGAAGGTGGGCATGCGGCCAAACTCGGTCACGAAGGCCACGACTGTCTGGTCGAGCAGGCCGCGCTGCCGCAGGTCTTGAATCAACGCGGCGCACGGTTGATCGAGGATTTCGCGATGGATGTCGTACTGTTTTTTCAGCGTTTTGTGGCCATCCCAGTTGCCGACTCCTTCGCCCATCGCGTAGCTGCCGTTGAAGAGCTGCACGAAGCGCACGCCGCGCTCGAGGAGTCGCCGGGCGAGGAGGCAGTTTTTGGCGAATCGGCCCTTCAGCAGGTTGGAATCGTCGACGCCGTAGCTGTTTCGCGTAGCTTGTGTTTCGTCCGACAGGTCGCCCACTTTCGCCGCGCTAAGCTGCATTCGCGCTGCGAGTTCGTAGCTGGCAATCCGCGCGGCAAGCTGCGAATCGCCTGGATGCTTTTCGAGATGCTGCTCATTGAGCAGCTTCAGCAGGTCGCGCGTGCCGGCTTCCATCTCGGGCGTAATGCCGCTGGGCGTGGCAAGATTGGGAATCGGCTTGTCTGCATTGAAGGCACAGCCTTGAAACACCGCGGGGAGAAACGCGCTATTCCAGTGGTTGGGTCCAACCTGTGGCACGCCGCGAGGATCGGGAATGGCTACGAAGGCCGGCAAATCTTCGTCCTCCGTGCCCAGCGCGTAGCTCACCCAAGATCCCATGCTTGGGAATCCGTCGAGCGTGAAGCCGGTGCCCATCTGGTTCTCGCCCGGCCCGTGCGTGTTGGACCTGGCCGTCATCGAATGGATGAAGCACAAGTCGTCCGTCTGCTCGGCGAGATGCGGGAGCATGTCGGAGACCATCTTGCCGCTTTCGCCGCGCGGGCGGAACTTCCAGTGCGGCTGGGCCAGGTTGCCGTTCTCACCTTGAAAGGTCACCAGCCCCGCGCTCCCTGGCATAGGCTGATCGTGCAGACGAATCAGCTCAGGCTTGTAGTCCCACGAGTCGACGTGGCTCAGCGCGCCGGAACAAAAGACGACCAGCACCTGCTTGGCTTTTGCCGGAAAGTGCGGAGGTCGAGCTGCCTTTGGATTGTCCGGTTGCCATTGTGGGCGCAACGGTTCCGCGCCGAGACGCGCTGCGTCTTGCCCGAGCAGCGACAAGAGCGAAATCGCGCTCAATCCGCCGGCGGCATCCGAAAGAAAGCCGCGTCGGCTGAGCAGTCTGCGCCCAGTGCTGGAGAGGATCGGCTGCGCCATTGACCACCTGTCACTCGAGAAACGCGAATTCGTTGCTGTTGAGCAGCGCTCGGCAGAAAACCACGAGTCCATGCTGCTTGATCGCCGCTACGCAGGCTGCCGACTCGTTATCTTGCGGCCCGCGCTGAAACGCCAGGTCGAACGCGCGTTGGATCTGAGCAGATGCATCGCCGGGGGCGTCTCGTTCGAGCCGGGCAGCAAGAAACTTTGCCTGATCCAATACAAATCCGCTGTTGAGCAGATTAAGCGCCTGGAGCGGCGTCGTACTACGGCCGCGTTTGGGGGCGACCTGGCCGCCGTCGGGACAATCGAACACGCCGAACGTCGGGTCAATCTGCATCCGGACGCGGCGCTGGTAGACCATGCGGCGGAAATCGGCGGCAGAGAACTCCGTCTTCGGCATGTAGACGCGGACGTAGTTGTCGTTTGGCTGAAAGGGATTATTGCTTGGTCCGCCCGGCGTGAGATCGAGTTTGCCGCTGACGGCGAGTATGGTGTCGCGCAGGGCCTCGGCCTCCAATCGGCGCGGCGGGAATCGCCACACTAATCGCGAGCCGGCGTCCTTCCCAAGTCCGGCCTCGTTGCTGATGCTCGACTGGCGGTACGTTGCTGAAGTGACAATCAGCCGGTGGATGTGCCGCAGGCTCCAGTTGTGTTCGACGAGCTCCGCGGCCAGCCAATCGAGCAGTTCAGGATTTGTCGGCAGTGCGCCGTTGACGCCAAAATCGCTCGGCGTGTCGACCAGACCATCGCCGAAATGCCATTGCCAGAGACGATTGACGATCACGCGAGCCGTGAGTGGATTGTCGCGATGTGCAATCCAATGCGCCAGCGCGAGCCGGCGGCGCGCTTCTGTCTGCGACGTCTCCCGCGCGGCGCCGTCGACGTCAAACTTCACGTTGACCGCCGCTATAGCTCCGGGGCCGACTGCGTCCATTGGCTGCATCGGATCGCCGCGATGCAGCAAGCGCGTCATGCCGGGCGTGGTCATTTGTCCGCAGTATGCAGACGGGGACTGCGACAGTTGGGAGATTTGTTCGGCGAGCTGGGTACGATTGGTGAGAAGCTGATCGACGAGCTGCGCTGAGAGGGATGGTTCGGCGACAATCAGTCCGCCAGGCAAGGGCGTGCCGCGCGGTAATCGGTCGGTGGATGCGGCGACGGTCGTCCAGGTAGCGCCGTCCAATGAAACGTCAACGTGATACTCGGTAGCGACGCGGTCTTCGTATCGACGCGGCACGCTCCGATCGCGGCTCCACACGACGCGCTCGATGCGCTCGACGTGAGAAAACTCAAGCTGCACCCAACCGCGCCCGGATTCGTTGGAAATCCAGCTACGCGAATTCCCGTACCGGCCGTCGTTCACCTGCTCGAGCTTGTGTGTTGTGGTATCGGCGTAGTTGCCTGAGCTGGTGGCCTTTGTGCCTGCGCTGGCCAAGGCGACGTTGCGGGGCTTCGACCCGGCGGTGATCACTTCCAGCTCGTCCAGACACGGTTCGATGCCGGAAGTCGCAGTGACGGTGAAGCGGAGGTAGCGCGCATCGATCGGCGAGAATCGCTCCACGTTCGCGCCGGCGGTTACCGCCGCGCGAAGCTGCGGCTGTGCGCCTGGTCCGCCGTCTGCGTCGGCCTGTTGGAGCACGAGCACGTCGGCTGACACGTACGCATCCGTGCCGCCCGCTCGCAGCAGCAGTTTGCAATTCGGTGTCAGCTTGTGCGACCCCAGGCTGCGGAGCCCGCTCCACAGCGGCTTGTTGGGCACGTCTCCCGAGCCATCGGCGAAATGCTGCTGATCAACCGTGGCGATCACCGTCTGGTCGGCAGTCGTCGATGCGTCACCGTCCTGGTCCAGGACATACTGCGCGTCGGTGGCGTGAGTATTCCAGCCGCAACCCCAGGACGCCCAAATCTGGAAGTTTCCATCGACCTGCGGCGACCACGCGACGACGTCTCGGCCGGCGACGCCATGCCAGTACAAATAACCTTTGCCGATGGTCGGGAGTCGCGCGCCATCGCCTCGAGAGCTGCTTGCGCCGGGTTCGTCTCCATCGGCGTACTTTGCGATTCCTTCCGTCGGAATGATTTGCATCGCGCGCGGGTCGTCGCGATGGATGGTGGTGACGCGCTGCGGCTTCGCCAGGGGCTCAAATTGACTTAACTGCTGCTCGACGGCGTCCCACTCTCCCTGGAGCCGCGCGAGCCGAGCGGCACGCTCGGGCGTCATGAGCGATTTCAATTCGCGCTCACCGTGCTGCACACCTTCGAACACGGCCTTCACGGCGTAATACTCGCGCTGCGGGATGGGATCGAATTTGTGGTCGTGACACCGCGCGCACCCGATCGTCAGGCCTAGGAAAGTCGAGCCGGTGGTGCTCACCATGTCGTGCAGCTCGTCGGCGCGTTGATTTGCGGTCAGCACCGGGTCGGGGCTGCGCACTTGATCGAATGCACCGGCCACGAGAAAGCCCGTCGCAACATCGGCCTCGAGCACGTCGCCGGCAAGTTGTTCCTGGATGAAACGGTCATACGGCTTGTCTTCGGTAAAAGCGCGGATCACATAGTCGCGGTAGTACCAGGCGGTGGGGCGCTCGACGTTTGTCTCAAAGCCGTTCGTTTCCGAGAAGCGCACGACGTCCAGCCAGTGGGCGGCGTAACGCTCGCCGAAATGCAGCGACTGGAGATGGTTGTCGACAAGCTGCTCGTATGCGTCCGGAATGGTAGCGCCGACAAACGCGTCGACGTCTTGCTGCTTCGGCGGCATTCCCCACAGGTCGAGCGACAATCGTCGCACCAGCGTGCGGCGGTCGGCCTCCGCGGAAGGCGACAATCCAGCCTGTTGCAACTTCGCCAATACAAAGTGGTCGATCGGATTGCGGGTCCACGGTGATTCGCTGACGCGCGGCACCGTCGGGCGCTTCACCGGCTGCAGCGACCACCAGTCCAGATGCTGAGGAGACTTTTCACTCAGGACTCGCCCATCGGGCCATGGCGCGCCAGCGGCGATCCACTGTTTCAGCAGTGCGACCTGCACTGGCTTGAGAGGCGGCGCCTGTTTGGGCATTTCCGGCGGATCGCCGGAAATCATGTCCAGAATCAGGCTTTCATCGGGATTGCCCGGCACGATGGCCGGGCCGCTCTCTCCGCCGGCCAGCGCTCGGTCGCGCGCATCGAAGGCGAGCCCGCCTTTGGCCGAGGGGCCATGATGGCAGCGGACGCAGCGCTGTTCGAGGATTGGAGCGATATCGCGCTCGAACGACGGGGTTTCAGCCCATGCCGATGCAGTGCAAAGGATGAGCGCCCCGCTGAGCACGAGTTTGCAGCAGCAATGGTTCCAGAGGGAGGTGGGTCGATGGGGCATCGGCGAGCGCTCATCGAAGGCGGGCACGACAAATATATTCTATCAATATTTTTCGCCGCGTATACCTCTCCGGTGGAATTTCATGCTGCTGCTTTCACGTCATCCTTCGGACTTTACGTCATTGCGCAATGCTTGCCAGGCCGAACTGGTAGCCGCCTCGCTTACTCGATGCGGGCGATTTCTCCTCCCTTGATCGTGATCAGGGCCTTGAGCAGCTTGGGATCGATGCGCTGTAAGAGGTAGCGCACTGAGCCGTCGGCGAGTGCAGCGTTGAAGCCGTCCTGATGAAATCCGCCCAGCTTGGGTAGCTCGCCGCCGGCGTCAAACGGAATGTCTTCCGGCTTGGTCCAGGGAATGTCGCGCTTGGCTTCCACGGCGAGCAGCGTGTTGCTCGTGCCGTCGGTGATGTCCTGGAACTTTACACCTTTCTGCATCGGCTTAGTGGAGAACAGTGCTCCGTCGCCAGTCAGCACGTAATAACAACTCGCAGTGGGGTTCGCCCCAGGCCCCTTTGCGCCAGGATGCAAATACACCGCAGGCATTTTTTCGAGAACTTTGCGATTGTTCTCGCTGTCCCAGGGCTCGTTTTGATTGTACTGCTTGAAAAGTTGCTCTTGATCCAGATACGGCAGCAACGCCACGCGCCAGCTATGCGGGGTCTTGCCGTCGGGGCCGAGCACCACGGCAGGTGGCAGGCTCCCTTTCTGGTCCGCGTACATATGCATTGCCAGGGCAATCTGCTTCAAACTGTTCATGCTTTGGGCGCGCTGTGCTCCTTCGCGGGCCTTAGCAGCAGCAGGCATGACTACCGCCGCCGTCAGCGGTCCAAATGCCTCGCTCCCCTCCACTTTCACGGCGACGACGTTCCCTTCGACGCGCGGCTTTACTTGTCCAAGAAAGCTTTCCAATTCTTTGATCATCGCGCCTTGCAGTTTTTCCAGTTCAGCCGGCAGTTGCGCGCGACTAGCCTGCTCGGTAAGCGCGGGAAGAATGTTTTGGCCAAGGACTTTCGCCGCGGTCACTGTCTCGGCAACAGACGCCGCCCCCTCGGGCGATTTGCAAATTCCATAGGCTGCGGCCGAGAGCTTTCCATTGAGCTTAGCGCCGATGACGATCGTTTCCGAATTGCGCCACAGCGGCGCGAACGACAACATCGTCGGCTCGTTGACTCGCCGCGCTTGTTTCTCGGCAAGATCGCCGAAAAGCGTCATGTCCGCGACAATTGCGGCATCACTTTGCTCGACGCGTCGGAAGGCGTCCGCCCAGCGCGGCATGGCCGCATTTTTTTGTGCGTCGATGTACGCTCGCAACGTCACTTCCAGGAAGGAAAAGACGATCGTGCGGTCATCGGGCATGAAATAGAAGGACGAGGACACGGGCGGGCGCCGGTCGGCTGCTTCCCGGCCAAAGTATTTCTGCCCAGCGTACTCGCGCGCTTCTACTTTGCCGGCTGCCTGCACCAGCGGCTTCCAGTCGTAAGGCTTCGTCGCCCGGAGGACCGCGACCGGGTTGATTTGCGGCGATTTGTCCGCCGGCGCAGTATTGACAACCATCACCTGAAACTCTGCCAAGTCTTTCAGATCGATGCCAAGATTGTCATCAAGTTTTGTTTCACGGTTGACGGTCGCAGCGACTTCGCGGAGTTTCTCGTCGCGAGCCAGAATCGAGGCTGGACGCCCCGCTGCGTAGAACACAGTGTTAGCCGGCACGTTCTTCAGTTCCAGCTTGCTGGCGTCGGTGGCGGGCTTAATCGGATCCGCTGCCTGCGCGATAGAGCGCGGCGCGTCGAGGGGCGCGCGAAAGCCGACGATCACTAGTGCCAAGACGGTGAGCGTTCCCAATAGAAGTCCGCGGGTTACGGGTCGCTGTGACGAAAACTCGCTGCCGGAAGTGCTGCGTAACATTTCGATTCTCCGTAGGAAAGTGCTTTGGGTGGGGAAGAATGGCCTCGCAGCCCAGGCCAACTGACGCGTGTCGTGTTGCAGCGCCATGCGCGCGATTGCGACGACGTACGATTCCTTGCCACCGGAAAGCGCCACCCCGCAGGCGTCGGCAGCCAGCTCTTGTTCG
>JGI10216J12902_101507622_pt1 | contig 11614 bp, 6 predicted proteins | sample KanNatreferecore_FD_12902 | JGI IMG/M metagenome (IMG submission 12902)
ACGCCCTGCATCGACAAGGGCTTTTACGTCCTGATGGGGAACAACCACTACATCATGCGGGCGATTCAGGACGGCGACCCGCAAAGGCTGAAGGCCTTTATTGGCTGGTTACTCGGCGCCGCGAAAGGTTACGCCCCCAAGCTGGTCAATCCTGGCGGCGTCGAGGTCTGGAAGCAGCAGCAGGGCGGCAACGTTCACGGTCTGGACTCGGTGGTCGAACACTTCAACGTGACGCCGCGACAGATCATCCAAGGCGTGGCACAGGCCGCCCGCGAGCTGCAGCTTCCGCATCAGGTTCACATTCATTGCAACAATCTCGGCTTGCCCGGCAATTGGAGCACCACGCTCGAAACGATGCGGGCTCTCGAAGGGCACGGCGGCCATCTCACGCATATCCAATTTCACAGCTACGGCGGCGGCGACGGAGACGAAAACACCTTCAATTCCAAAACCGTCGAGCTAGCCAATTACGTCAACGATCACCCCAGCCTCACCGTAGACGTCGGCCAGGTGCTGTTTGGCGAAACGACGAGCATGACGGGCGACGGGCCGCTGGGTTACTACCTGAGCAATATTTATAAGTCGAAATGGTTCTCCAGCGACACCGAGATGGAGGCCGGCTGTGGAATCGCGCCGATCGAGTACAAGAACAAGAGTCTGATTCACGCCCTGCAGTGGGCGATCGGCTTGGAGTGGTATCTGCTCGTCAAGGATCCTTGGCGCGTCGTGATGAGCACCGATCATCCCAACGGTGGTTCGTTTCTGGCTTATCCTCACATCATCCGGCTGCTGATGGATCGCACCTGGCGCCGAGACGTGATCAATACCGTGCATCCGGCGGTCCGCGAGCGATCGACGCTGGCCGATCTGGATCGAGAGTACACGTTGAGCGAAATCTGCATCATCACCCGCAGCGGCCCGGCCAAGATTCTCGGGCTGAAGAACAAAGGGCATCTGGGTGTCGGCGCGGATGCCGACATCACAATCTACACGCCGCACGAGAACAAAGAGACCATGTTCGAGCTGCCGCGGTACGTGATTAAGAGCGGCCAGGTAATCGTCGAGAACGGCGACATCCGCGAACCGATGGTGGGCAAGACGCTGCACGTTGCGCCGGAATATGACGCCGAGATCGAACCGGATATCGCAGCCTGGTTCGAAAAGTATTATTCGATCCGCTTTCGCAATTACCCTGTCGGACTCGACTATATGCACGACGCGGAGCAGGTGGCATGCGGGTAAATGCCAACAGGCTTCCCGGCGCTTAATGGTTGCCGCTGAATGCACGGAGTAATTCCGCACTTGGCTCAAATCCTGCTTGTGCAAGCGCACTTAAGTAGTCTTCTGGCCGGTTCAAGTTTTCAAGTGTCGAAAGCTGTGGGTCGGCGGCTCGCAATTCCTCTTCCCCCACGCGACGAGTCTTGACTGCGTCGAAGAGAAAAACTGGTCGCAATTGGTCGTCCGCGAGCAGACGTTCGACATTCGGCAGCACGCTGCAGCGATAGACCGCCGCCAGCGGATGGTGAAAGCCTTCTGTGACGGGCACGGCGATGTCGTGCTCTCCTAAAAGCTCCGTCATTCTCTGCACGAATCCCGGCACAAGCAGCGGCACATCGCAGCTCGTGGCATACGCAGCGATGACCGGCTCTGGCATTGCAGCCAGCCCTGCGGCCAGCCCTTCCAGCGGTCCGCGCGACTCGCGGCGGTCGCGCACGATGATCACTTCACCGGGAAGCGTCGGAATATCCTGCGCCGGAGCGGCCACAACCACGATTGGATCGACAACCGTCGACAGCAGCCGGACAACCCGCTGCAGCATCAGCTCCGGCCCGAACGGGAGCGACAGCTTAGGCAGCCCCATTCGGCTGCTGCGGCCGCCGCAGAGCACAATTCCGCCACAAACTACGCCGTTCTTTCCCAAGGCGCGCTCACATGAATGACCGCTGTCGATCGAAGATAGTTTCATTTATACTCGCCGCACTAAACGATTCGAGCGGCAAACCCACAATATGCTCAAACTGACTTACCACGCGACGACTTCGATTCCCGTGGAAATCGAAGGTTTCACGCCGGACTTTGTGCGAGACAAGAGTGTCGCCGACCTGGAGCGCTGGGAGCTATTTCACGGGAATGAGAAGCTCCCGTTGGGCGACCTGTTCAAGCTCAGCGGCGACCCGGGCGACGGCTGGATCGAATTCGAAGGTAATCTAGCCGGCGTCCACTGGATCGGCGCTCACATGACGAGCGGGCAAATTTACGTTCAAGGCCCTGCCGGACGACACGTCGGCAGCGAAATGACCGGCGGGGAGATCCATGTCGCAGGCGATGCCGGCGATTGGGTTGGCGGTGAAATGCACGGCGGGCTTATTCACGTGCGCGGCCGGGCAGGACACCTCATCGGCTCCGCATATCGGGGCAGCCGGCGGGGCATGACCGCTGGAACGATCCTGATCCACGGCGACGTGGGAAACGAGATCGGCCACACCATGCGGCGCGGGCTGCTCGCCGTCGGAGGAAACTGTGGAGACTTTCCGGGGATCAATATGATCGCCGGAACGGTGCTAGTGCTTGGTGATTGTGGTATTCGGCCCGCTCCGGGGATGCGTCGCGGAACCGTCGGACTGTTGGGTTCGGCAGCGCCACAGCTTCTGCCGACGTTCCGCCGAGGATCGACATTGGAACCACTGTTTTTGCAGTTGATTTTTAAGGAACTGCGCCGGCTCGACTTTACCATTCCGGACGAAGTCATCCGCGGGACGTACCGCATCTACCACGGTGACTTTGTCGCCGGCGGACGAGGCGAGATTCTGACGCGCGACGCCGCCTAGGCGAGACATCTCAGTAGAATCTGCGACAAAGCTTTCCTTGCGCGCTCGATTCTGGCCATCAGCCGCAGATTAGCGAAGTCGACTGCGGCCACAAACTGACCGGCGAAACGAAGACGCCGTGCAGTTTTAGTGCATGGCGTCTTTTGGAGTCGCAGTATCGACTTAAGGCTTACCGTAGATTCCAAAGGTCATCTGCCGCCGCCGGCTTGGCCGGACGGTCGCTGCGAATCGAGCTCGAGGCCGACTCGCTCATCGTGCCGAAGATCGCATCCGCTGCTGCCTTCCGGCTGACGCTGGAGGCCGGCGCCACACTAGCTTCCGCCGGCTTGGTTACTTTCGCCGGATCAGCTAACAGTGCTTGCGGGAACAATGCGTTCACCGAGTCGTCAGCCAATGCTTGCGCCCGCAGTCCGCCCGCTACGAGCGACGACGTACCGTGATCGTTTGTAGCTCGGTCGCCTGCGTCGTGATGTTGTTGCGGGCCAAGATTCGATCGACCGACGAACGCTGCCATCTCGGTTGTAGTCAAACCGGTTCGTGACCGGCGCCAACACCACGTTGCCACTATAGGGATTGTTCCGCGCGAGCAACTCATCGGTGATGCTCACCAAGAAATCGCCCGGCACATTGCCGGACTCGCCGACGGCATTGCCGAAGTAAAAGACATCCGGCGTTGCCAGACCTGACGTCGGTGAAGCTGCCACGGTGTCCTGTAGCCAGGTCTTGCGGATCGTCTGGTCTGGCCAAGTCAAAGTGATACGGTTTGACCCGTTGACGCCGGCCCCTGGCAACACTGTGACCGTTCGAGCAGTCGCCAAAGTAGCCCACCAGTCTTGAATGAGAAGTCGAAAGCAGTCGGCAGCGCACCGACAATATCCACCATCAGACCGTTGATGCCGTTGTTGTAGCTGGTGTAATTCGCGAAGCTCGCCGTGCCGTCAGGGAGCAGCGCTTGCTTATGGGGTGGCAATCGCGGGAATCGCGCAGGCTCAGCCCCGGCGCGTTTCCAATGGCTGTTGCCACAGTTAACGCAATACACTTTTCAACGCACATAGACGGAATTTCGCTAGATGGATAGGATCAAAAGTGGGCCGGGCATGGCAAGCGACTAATTCTTAGAAACTCTTTTCTCTGCCTTAACCTCCACGGAGGGGATCATGCCCTTTTTCTGCCTCGCTTTGCGCCGGCTTGCCGGCGATCGGACCTCAAAACGTTGCGCTGAAGTTTATCCCAAGTTTTCCTGTTCCCGGTTTTTTGGTGAGCGCCTTGAGGACCGGTGTCTTCTGGCAGCTAACCAATTTGCCGTCATCGGCGACTATGGCTCCGCTGGGCCCAACGAGGCCGCCGTCGCCGCGCTGGTGAAGAGTTGGGACCCTGGTTTCGTGATCACCGTGGGCGATAACAACTACGACGTTGGTTCAGCCGCCACTATTGATGCCAATATCGGCCAGTATTACCACGAGTTCATCGGCAACTACATGGGCACCTATGGGCCCGGCTCCACGACCAACCGATTCTTTCCATCACTCGGCAACCACGACTGGGCCACGGCCGGCGCTGCCCCCTACCTGAACTACTTCACGCTGCCAGGTAATGAACGATACTACGACTATGTCCAGGGGCCAATCCATTTCTTCGTCGTCGACAGCGACCCGAGCGAGCCGAACGGACGCACCAGTAACTCGGTTCAGGCGCAGTGGCTGCGAGCCGGACTCGAAACGTCGAGTTCGCCCTTTCAAATCGTCTATTTTCATCACGCTCCCTATTCATCGAGTCAGCACGGTTCGGACCCAACCATGCAATGGCCCTTCCAACAATGGGGCGCTGATGCGGTTTTGGCCGGGCATGACCACACGTATGAACGTCTCAACGTCGGAGGACTGCCATACTTTGTCAATGGACTTGGTGGCCGATCGATCTATACGTTCGGCTCCCCATTGCCAGGCAGTCAGGCCCGCTACAACGGCAACTATGGAGCAATGCTCGTCACGTATGACGACTCAGGCGTCCGATTTGAGTTCCACTCGATCACCGGCGGCGATACGCTCATCGACAGCTACACGCTTAGTTCCACGCCCACCACCCAAGAGACTCTTGTTCCAACCGGCGCACCGTGGAGTTACTTGGCCAATGGCTCGAACCAAGGGACTGCTTGGCGAACCCTGGCTTTCGACGACGGCAGTTGGGCAACGGGTTCTGCACAATTAGGTTACGGAGACGGGGACGAAGCGACCGTTGTGTCGTATGGTGCGGACGCGAATAACAAGTACATCACGACCTATTTCCGCAGAGAATTCACTCTCTCGGATCCAGGCAAGTACTCGAGCCTTGCACTAAACTTGTTGCGCGATGATGGCGCCGTTGTGTATCTCAATGGACAGGAAATCGCACGAAGCAACATGCCTACGGGTACTGTCACGTCTTCGACGTTGGCGAGCGTGGCCGTCGGCGGCGCAGAGGAGTCCGCATTTTTCAGCTTCAACGTCGATCCGGCTCTGTTGCAGACCAGCAATGTTCTGGCCGTTGAAATCCACCAGGCCAATGGCGCAAGCACCGACATTAGCTTCGATCTGAGCCTCGTCGGAACGGTTGCAAGCACGCCGACAGAACCAACGCTCTCCGTGACAGATGTCTCCGTCGGCGAGGGCAACTCCGGCACTTCATCGGCGGTTTTCACCGTCAATCTTTCATCCCCGAGCAGCCAGACCGTTACGGTTTCGATTTCGACCGCCAACGGTTCGGCCAGTGCCTCCGGCGATTATTCCGCGCAAAGCACCGTGCTGACATTCGCCGCCGGCGCGACGACTCAAACCCTGACGGTGCCAGTAATCGGCGACACGATCGACGAGGCGAACGAAGACTTCTTCGTTAACCTTTCTAGCGCCGTGGGTGCGGCGATTGCCGATGGCCAAGGCAAAGGGACGATCATCGATGATGACACCTCTCCTTCGATCACTATCAGCGACGCAACAGTCATAGAAGGCAATTCCGGACCGACTTTTGTCGTTTTCACCGTCACCTTGTCAGCCGCTTCGGCACAGGCCATTAGCCTGAGTTATTCAACGGCCAATGGCACGGCTTCGTCAGGAAAGGACTATACGGCGATTAGCACCACGGGGCTCACGTTCGCTGCTGGCCAAACGAGCAGAACGATCACCGTACAGGTCAAGGGAGACAAGAGCGTCGAAACGGACGAAACGTTCTTTGTCAACCTGTCCAGCGCGGTTGGTGCAACAATTCTCGACGGCCAGGGACTTGGGACCATCGTAAATGACGATGTTCGCCGAAACGGCGCGGCGGCGAGGCAGTCGAGTGCCGACGCCGTCTTCGAACAGATGGCCGACAGCGGGCTGGAGTCCGCGGATCTCTGGGAGAACTGAACGTGGCGCACGTGAGTCGCACTTCGCCGGCACACCCGCGGCGTTGCCTCGCTTAATCGCCAGGCGGACGATTGTCGTGCGTGTAACCTTTGTTGGGATTCGTGCCTGACTTGGTGACACCTTTGCGGGCTGCTAAGTCTGCGGGCTCAAGCTGTGCGCCTTGGTCGTGTGACTCGTCGATCCATCGCTGCAACTCGCTGCGCAGACGTGCAAGCACTTCTCGATGTTCGCCTGAGCCCACGAGATTCTTAGTCTCATATGGATCGTCTTGCAAATCGTAAAGCTCCTCGGCAGGCATCGTCGGCTGACACAGCATGTCTTGCAGCGGGGTCAGCTTGCCCTCGGCGTGCAATTGCTTCAGCAGGTTCCAAACAGGGTATTGTCGCTCTTTGTATTCGTTGGCCTGCAGAAACGGCCGGTCCGGTGTGAAGTTGCGAATATAGCGATACCGTTTGTCCCGCACTGTGCGAAATCGAAACACCGTTTCATCGCAGCGGTCCCGAGCGCCGAAAACGTATTCGCGCGGCGCTTCAGAGCGCTTGCCGAGAAACACACGGCCTTGCATGTTCTCCGGCTTGTCGGCCCCGGCGAGTGCAAGCATCGTCGGAGCCAGGTCGATCGCTTCCAGAAGCCGGTCATCAGCCGTCCCCGGGTTAAAGCCGGCAGGTCGCTGTAATCCGTCTGGCCAAAAGATAATCAATGGCACGTGCAGGCCGCTGTCGTAGCAGAACTGCTTCCCGCGCACGTGTGCCTGGCCGTTGTCCGCGAAGACGACGACGACGGTGCTGGCGGCCAACCCATCTTCGGCCAACTGATTTAAAAGCAAACCAACCTTGCGATCGAGCTCCATCGCCGAGTCCAGGTATTCGGCCCAATCTTTTCGAGTGACCGGATGATCGGGGTAGTAAGGTGGCACGACAACCTTGTCAGGGTTCGTCTTTCGGGGCGCGTGAAACTTGCGGTGCGTTTCGTCGAAGTTGACTTGTGCAAAGAACGGCTGGTGCTGCCTGAGATCCGCCCAATCATCGGAGTCAAATGGTTTCCCGGCGTAATGGAAATTCCAGTCCGTTTTACCGGTCCCTCGGAAACCGAAAGACTTTGGTAGCCGCCGCACGTTCGCGGTGAAATAACCCGTGTCGCGCATCAGATCGGTCAGCAGGCGCACGTTGGCTGGCAAGGTGTAGCCGTCGTCACGATGAGACCGATGGTTGTGCGCTCCAATCGTCGTCTGATACATGCCAGTCATGAACGCAGAGCGGCTCGGGGAGCAAACGGGAGCAGTGGTGAAGAAGTTCGAGTAGCGAACTCCGCGGGCCGCCAGTCGATCCAGATTGGGCGCTTCTACTCCTGCCGTGCCGTAGCATCCCAGCTCGACCCCAAAATCCTCTGCGATTAGCCAGAGAATGTTCGGCCTGGCAGGCCCATCGGCCGCAGACGCCTCGCACGCAGCGAGCGACAACGCCGCGATCAATAATGCAGTTCGCATTCAAAGGCTCCACTGATTCTGGGTTGTTAAGTCGATCGAACCGTGTGTAGGCAGACGTGACGTGCTGTTGCGCCTGCCGCAGCCTAGTTATATTCAAGGCGTATCACGCATGCTATTTTCCGGCCACTTTCCAACCGTCTCCCACCTCGATCGCCCTTCCTCCTGCGAGAGTCGTATGCCCCGCTGGATTCCGTGCTTGTCGATTGCGCTTTGTCTGCTCCCTGTCTCGCTGTTTGCGCAGGCGTTGGTAGCTCCCACCGAGCCGCTTACGCCGACCGAGCAACAGAAGAAATTTCGGTTGCCACGAGGATTTGAGATTCAGCTTGTGGCCTGTGAGCCGGACGTCAACAAGCCGATGAACATGAAGTTCGACGCCAGCGGCCGCCTGTGGGTGACGCACAGTCGAGAATACCCCTTTCCAGCCAAGGACGATGCCAAGGCCCGCGATGCGATTACCATCTTCAGCCAGTTTCAAGCCGATGGCCGCGCCGACAAAGTACAGCGATTTGCGGAACATTTGAACATTCCCATCGGCCTGCTTCCGCTGGGAGACCGCGAGGCCCTGGCCTGGTCGATTCCCAACATCTTTCGATTCGTCGACAAAGACGGCGACGGCGTTGCGGAAGATCGTTCGATCGCGCTAGGCGCTTTCGGCTTTACGGACACCCACGGCAACCAGAACTCCTTCACGCGCTGGGTCGACGGCTGGGTGTATGCGTGCCACGGGTTCAACAACCACAGCCAGCCCAAGCTCGGCGGCAAGGGTGAGCCGGTCATCGACATGCAGTCGGGCAATACCTATCGCTTTCGCACCGACGGATCGGGGATCGAGCAGTTTAGCTGGGGGCAGGTAAATCCGTTTGGCCTGGCCTTCGATCCGCTGGGCAACCCTTTCACCGCCGACTGTCACTCGCGCCCCGTGACGATGATCTTGCGCGAGGGCTACTACGACAGCTTTGGTAAGCCGCACGATGGACTCGGCTACGCGCCCGAAACGACGAACATCGACCACGGCGGCACCGGCATCGCGGGCATGGTGTATTACGCCGCAACGCAGTTTCCCGCAGAGTTTCGCGATGTGCTATTCGTCGGCAACGTAATTACGAACCGTGTGCATCTGGACCGCTTGAAATGGAACGGATCGTCTCCCAAGGTCGAGACAGTCGAGGACTTTTTGGTCTGCGACGATCCGTGGTTTCGTCCGGTCGATCTGCAGCTCGGACCCGATGGCGCGCTGTACGTGGCCGACTTTTACAACCGAATTATTGGTCATTATGAAGTACCGCTGACTCATCCCGGTCGTGACCGGGAGCGCGGGCGCATCTGGCGGGTGGTCTACACTGGCAGCAATAAGCAGCCGCTGTCGGTTGCTCCGAACCTGCTCACCGCCAGTGCCGATCAATTAATTCAGTTGATTGGAAGCACCAATTTAACGGTCCGCACCGCGGCGACGAACGTCCTTCTCGATCGGTTTCCGCGAGAATCCGCTCGACTTGCACTTTCTGCTCTAGATGGTCGTGACAAGCCCGCCAACACAGAATCGTTCGATTCCATTGCACAGAGAGCGCACGCACTCTGGGTAGTGATGCGGACCGACGGCATCGACGAGCAAACCGCTCAGTCACTCATTCAGGATGAAGCAAGAGTCGTGCGTGTCCACGCGATCCAGGCGCTTGGCGAAACGGCGGTCTGGCAGACCTGGCACTTCGAACTCGTTCGTTCCAAGCTCTCCGACCCGGATGCATTCGTTCGTCGCGCTGCAGTAAGTGCTTTGGCCAAGCACCCGGCTGCCGAGAATATTCCCGCACTGTTGGCGGTACTTCGCAAATCACCGACGCAACAACCTGGTACTTCGGCAATTCAAGCCGGTACTCCGGCAGATCAACTCGACGAGCAACTGTTGCATGCCGCGCGGATCGCGTTGCGAGATCAACTGCGCAGCCCCCTTGTCGCCGACGGCCTGGCCAAATTGCAGCTTTCTACGAACCAACGCAAGGAACTGATCGGCCTTGCGGCGCTGGCGCCTACGGGGGCAGCGGCGCTTTTGATTTATGACGAAGCACTGCAAGGCAACGTGCCGGGCGACTTGTTGACCAAGGCTCTGCCGAGCGTCGCTCGCTACATCGACGCTGGGCGAATCGACGCACTGATCGATTTTCTCGCCAAGCGCTACGGCGACGATCGGGAGTTTCAGATCGCGGTGCTGCGCGGCATGCACGACGCGGTCCTGCAGCGCGGCGAGCGGCCCTCGACGCGAATGCGCGAGTCGCTGACACGGCTCGTCGGATCGATGATCGATTCCAAGGACGCGCCAGGTTGGGCCAATTCTCCGCATCCAGCGTTTCCTGAGTCGGCGAGCCCCTGGATTCCGCAGACACGCCAGTACGCCGACAACCGGAACAACATTCCCACCATCAGCTCGTTGCCAGTTGGTGGCGAGCGTTTGACCGGCATCCTGCGCAGCCCGGAGTTTACGATTCCCCAGAAGCTCGCGTTTTGGATGTGCGGTCACAACGGACCGCCGAACGATGCCGACGCGCACAAGAACTACGTTCGTTTAGTCCTGACAGACGGCGCCGAGGTTACGCGCAGCTATCCGCCGCGCACCGACGTCGCGCAATTGCAGAAGTGGGACCTGAGCGAACATGCAGGCAAGCGCGGCCGTGTCGAAGTGGTCGATGGCTTTGCCGGCGATGCATTTGCTTGGCTGGCCGTTTCCCGCTTCGATCCACCAGTCATCAGCATTCCCGATCGCCCGGTCGGCGATCCGAACGGGGCCAAGGCCGCGATGATTAAACTAGCCGGCGAGTTGCGCTTGGACCCACTGACGGAGCGGATTACAAAGATCGCCGATGCGCCGGCAACGGATAATTTACTGCGCCTCGCGGCCGCCGAGGCTTTGATTTCGATGGCACCGCAGCGGTCGATCGGCCCACTCGTCTCCGTCCTGCACGAATCTGCTCAACCCACCGTTTTGCGGCAGAAGGCGGCCGAACTGTTGGGGCGCGTGAATCGCGACGATGCGCGGCGCGCGCTGATCGCCGAATTGCCCGCCGCGCCGCAGCCGGTCGCGGTTGCGATTGCTTCCTCGGCTGCGGCACAAAAGGGCACGGCGATCGAGCTGTTGGAGATAATTCGCATCGGCAAGGCGTCCGCGATGCTGCTGCGCGAACCGACAGTCGTAGAGCGACTAAAGACGTGCGGCGTCGACAAGATCCAGGAACAAATTGCGGAGCTTACCGCGAAGCTGGCGCCGGACGACGACCGAATTGCGAAGCTTATCGAGCAGCGGCGCACTGGCTATGCGTCTGGCAAGTTCGACACAGAGGCTGGAAAAGCAGTGTTTGCTCGCACCGTTTGCAAATCGTGTCACAAGGTCAGTGACGTCGGATCATCGATCGGACCCGCGCTCGACGGCATCGGCAATCGCGGGGTTGATCGGCTCCTGGAAGACATCCTCGACCCTAATCGAAACGTGGACCAGGCGTTTCGCGTTCTGTCGGTGCGAACCGATTCCGGACAAGTCATCTCCGGTTTCAGTGCTCGAGAAGAAGGCAAGACGCTGGTGTTGCACGATTCGAACGGCCAGCCGGTCAAAATTGCTACCGATGAGATCGAAGAGCGAGCCGTCAGCAATCTTTCACCGATGCCGGCGAATATCTCCGAACAGATCAGCGAGCAGGAATTCTATCAACTCCTGTCGTACCTGCTGTCGCAGCGAGCAAAGTAGTCTAGGTCCAGTCTTTCGGAACGATTGAAGTCGCGCCACGGTGTGCGAGTCAGCGGCCGCCAGCCGGGGATCGATCTCCTTTCTAGAGATCCGGTCCGGCGCGCAGCTCATCAATCAGCGCTTTGCCGACCGTCAGAACCAGCTTGTCGCTACTGGCTGCCCGGGCGGCGCAATGCTCGCGATACAGCAG
>JGI10216J12902_100848732_pt1 | contig 11610 bp, 12 predicted proteins | sample KanNatreferecore_FD_12902 | JGI IMG/M metagenome (IMG submission 12902)
AAGTTTGACCTGGCGCACGGCGTCGTCGTGCCGGTCCCTTGAGTTCACGTAGTCGAGCCGCGCCGTCATTGCGACCGTGATGGAATCATCGACACTGAGATTCGGATGCTGAATTTTGAGGGCCTCCAATTCCTTGTCGTTGAGAACCAGGTCCGTGCTCACCGGCAGGCCGAGTTGCAGCAGTTTGAAATTGTCGAGTCGTTCCTTGTAGTTCCGAACCGCGTTGATCCAGGCGCCCTCTGCGTCCAGTTCCTGCTGTTCCAGGCGGCCGAGGTCGGCCTGGGTGACGCGGCCTTCCTGGGCCAGGGTCCGGGTCCGTTCCGCGTTCTTTTTCGAGCTTTGCAGATTCAGGAAACTATTCCGCACGGCGTCCCGGCCGCCCAGCACGCCGTAATACGCGGTGGCGACCTGAACGGTGAAATCTTTGCGGAACTGGGTGAACTCGCGCACGTCGTACAACAAGTCCCGCTCGGCCTGGGTCAGGTTCTCGATGTCCTGCTTGAAGCCGGCGTTGCGGAGCAGCGGGCGGGTGAAAGTGGCCCCGATTTGGGAGGACGTGAGCGTCCGCGGATCGCCGGTCAGATAGCGAAAGAAGTCGGTGGTAAACGCGGCGGTAATCCGGCCGACGTCGCGAATCAGCCAGGAGGCGCGCACGGACCCGTCAGCCCCGATCCGGTGCTCCTCGACCAGGTTGTCGCTCAACACCGTGATGAACTCGCCTGGATTCTCGGGATCCGGGATGAGGTCGAGGGCCTGCTCCGTGGTCACGTCGTAACGCGCGCCGATGCCGCCGGAGAAAAGCGGACGAAACTGATGCCGTGCCAGTGTCAGTTGAAGGGCCGAAAGATAGAGCTGTTCCTTGCGAGACTGATACTGGCGGTTATACCGGACGGCGATTTCCAGGGCCTTCTCCAGTGAAAGGATGTGAGATCCCATCTCCTTCTGGCCGTCCGTACCGAGAGATTCTTCGACGCTGGTGACCTGCTGCAGCCCCTCCAGCGAAACCTGATTGGTCTGCTCGATGGAGAACTGGTCATCCATATTCTTAACGTGAGGCGCCTTTTCCTTGATGACCTGGTAGGCTTCCTTGTCGGCGGACTTGCGGTAATGGTTGGTGCTGCACCCGGCCGGCAGAAGCAAAAAGAGGACGAACAGAGGCAGCGACCACTGTGGCGGAAACCGTTTCATGAAATGGGATTACCGTTCAATCGACGCATCAACACCGATAACTGTTCATTCTTTGCAGAAAAAACCCCGGACGACAATACCGCCGTGCACCCTAAGTCCTGCCTCAGAGACGACCGAAGATGGAACTCCGACACCGGCGAATGGTTTCGCCAGCGATCGGGGATTCCGGCCTTTCTTCCTGGATACCCTGTTATACGCCGGTCCTCCCGATTTCGGTCGAAAAAAGCCGAAGTTGAGACAGCCGAAAGGCGGCATTGGCGGGCGACTTCGCAGGATTGGCCGGGGACATCTCCTCGTTGGACAAGGCCAACTGCCAACCGTCACAATGATATTCGGCCCGCCAGGAGCGCCGAACTTCGATTCGGCGAGGTGCATTTTAGCTCTAAACCGCAGATGACACGAGTCGGAGCACTTGAATCCGCGAAATCCGCGAAATCCGCGGTAAAGAGTGCGGAGAAATACAATCCAGAGGATTTGACCGCGGATGACGCGGATCACAATCCCCGAACGTCTTTCAACGAGTCAACCGTATTTCAGGTGTCCACTCGACTTCCCCCTCGTCCAACCAGAAACTCGCCTTCGACGAGAGCTGCTGTTCCTTGCCGACAAGTCGGCAGAGCCGCAAAAGCGGTGACAAGTCACCGCACTCCAAATCTTTGTCGTCCAGCAGGCTCACCCGATTCCGGCCTATCGTCAGGCTCAGCTCGTCTTGCGGCGTTTGACGCTATAGGCGGGTCCGCGCTCCTCCACACGACTGATTTCTTCCTGTCCTTGCGGATAGCGGGCCGGTTCGGCCTCGGATTCATTCGGGAATCGAAACCGCATCGGGAGCGACAGCCGGTAGCCGTTCCTTTCAATCGCTTCAATGGCGGCCTCGATCGCGTTTTGCGCCAGGGTGTGTCTTTTGATTTTGAGACGCGCCGCGCATTCCTCCAGCCGCTGATGCAGTTCGGGCGGCAGCCGGAGCGACATTGGGTATGGGTCTTTTGGCATGGCGGATATGAATCCTACGGTTGCATTAATTCTGCATGACCCCTCACCCTTGATCCCCCTCCCCCCGCAGCGCACCGGCGCGGAGAGAGGGCAGGGAGAGGGGAAAGTGCCTCTGGCATGGACAGGCGATCATGTAACGGAAGTCCCGGGTTCATTCAGCAGTTAAAGGCCAATTCTGCTCGGGCTTGGTTGTTTCGTTTGCAATGATGGGGGTAGGTTGATTCAGTTCTTTTAAGTTTTCAACAACATTGTGTTGACAAATAAAGTATTTCACTACATTGAAATACACATGAATACAAACCAAGTTAATCGAATGTCGGCGCGACCCGCTGCGGTCGCGGATGCACCGCGAAAAAAGCCGGTTCATGAGGTGCGCCTGGGCTTGATCAAAGCGGCCATCTGGGAAAATACGGTGGGTGATAACCTCCGATACAATGTCACATTAGCCCGGATCTATAAAAATGATGCCGCCGAATGGAAGGCCTCGGACACCTTTGGCCGGGATGATTTGTTGGTCCTGGCCAAGGTCGCCGACCAGGCGCATAGCTGGATCTGCGCGGCCACCAAAACCGAGCGGGAGCCGGCCCGGTGAGTTGGCCAAACCTAGCGGAACTATTCAGTCGAAAAGGACGATCGCCCTCACCTCAGCCCCCTCCCCGTGGAGAGGGGAGGAGCTTTGGATTCGTCCAGTGCGGCCGAAGGGAATCCCTCTCCTCCTCGATCGAGGAGGGCCGGGGTGAGGAGTCGATTCCCACGCAGGACTGCGCCTGGACTTTTGGCGGTAATCACTCCTCCCGGAATCTGCCAAGCGGGCGCAGACCCCGAACCATTCTCACCCCTCACCCTGACCCTCTCCCCGTTGAGGGAAGAGGGAACGACAAGTGGAGCCGTCAAAACATTTGTCAGGCTACCTCGGCCTTCGGCAGATAAAGGCTGACTTCCAGTCCACCTTCGGCGCGATTCTGCGCCGTCACCTGCCCTCCACAGGCTTCCATGCAGGATCGAACGATGGTCAGACCCAGACCGGCCCCGCCTGTTTGCCGTGTCCGCGAGCTGTCCACCCGATAAAAAGGGTCGAACAGCCTGGAAAGACTTTCGGGCGGGACACCGGGACCGCAGTCGGCGACGGAAATTCGCACGAGTTCATTCTCGACGCGTGCCGTCAGGGTGATTGGTCCGGAGTCCGCCGCATAGCGGACGGCGTTTCGCATCACATTACCAAGGGCGCGCGCCAATAGATCCGGTTCAGCGAGGACCTTGAGTCCCTCGGGGACATCGATGGTGAGCTCCAGTTTTTCGCCGGCTTCGCGGGCCGTGACTCGGCGGACGACCTCGAGCAGGTCCACGGGAATGGTCTTGATGTCAGCCGGCTTCAGACCCGCCTTGCTGAGCGAGAGCAGTTCGTTGATCAGCTGCGACATTTCCTGGGCTTCGGTTCGGAGATCCTCCAGGCAGGGGCGATGACGCTCGTCGGCGCGTTCCTCCAGGATTCCGAGGGCCATTTGCAAACGCGCCAGCGGCGAGCAGAGCTCGTGCGCCACGTCACCCAGGAAACGCTTTTGGCCCGTGACAAACCCGCCCAGCCGCCCAGCCAGTCGATTGACGGCGTGGCCCAGCCGGCCGAGTTCGTCCCGGCGCTTGGCTCTCACTTGAATATCGAACTGGCCTTCCGCGATGCGTTCGGTGGCGCCGGTCAGTTCGCGAATCGAACGGGTCAAACTGCGGACGAAGGGCACCCAAAGCAGCGCCGACAGCAGCACCGCGCCTAACGCGGCAAAAAGCCACGGTCTCACATCCACAAACAATCCGCCGCCACCCAGCGTGGTTGAAACTGCCAGCAGCGTCGTCTGCAGGCGGCGCCGCTCTTCCCCATCGGCCACCGGTATCCGGATGCCCACCCAGTAACGCGTCGGCCCGCTCGTCCGCAGCATGAATTTTGGGTCCGGGACTGGCCGGGCAGAACCTGGCCCGGAGGACGCACCGCCCGATTTTTTCGTGCGCGGCGGAACCGGTTCCTTCAAGGGCGGTCGCGTGAGCACACGGCCTTCCAGGATTTTTTGGCGCACCGCCGCCGGCAACACGATCTCGCTCCCCGCCAGTTGGGAGGCGTCGTTCAAAAACAAGCTGAACTCAATCCCGTAGGCCTCAGTGAACTTGCGCAGGATTGCGTCCCACTGGGATCGGCCGCCTTCGCTCAATTCCTGCACGATGAGGTTGCCCACCGCCTGGATGCGATCCGCCGACGCGCCGAGTAAAAGCGAATCCAACCCGAGTCGAAGCTCCATCCGCGCGAACAGATAAAAAATCACGGCGAGCACGGCCAGGTTCAGAAAAAACCAGCCGAGGATCTGCCCGTAGATGGGGATGCGCAGCTTCACGTGTCGTCCGGATCAATCCACAGGTAACCGGCACTGCGCACCGTGCGAATGAACCGCGGACTTTTCGGATCGTCTCCCAGTTTCTTGCGCAACGCCGAGATATGAACGTCCACCGAACGGTCGAAGACTTCGTAATTGCGGTCGCGGATCTCATCCAGGAGCGCTTCGCGCGTTTTGACGCGGCCTTTGGCTCGCGCCAGGCACAGCAGCAGATCGAACTCCACCGGCGTCAACTCCAGCGGTTGGTCGCCCAGAACCGCCACCCGCGCGCCCGGACGGATGCACAGAGGACCGAGCGCGATTTCCTGTTCTTCGGCCTCGACGGGACGCGCCGGGCGCGTGCGCCGCACAACTGCGCGCAAGCGCGCCAGCAGTTCCCGCGTGGAAAAGGTCTTTGGCAGATAATCGTCGGCCCCCATTTCGAGCCCCACGATGCGATCGGCTTCTTCGCCCCGCGCCGTCAACATCAACACGGGCACGTCCGACGCGCGGCGAATTTGTTTGAGCACCTCAAAACCGTCCAGGCCCGGCAGCATGACATCGAGGATGACCGCGTCCCAGGCCGCCGCCAGCGCGCGCTCGACTCCGTCCGTGCCCGTGTGTGCCCCGGTGACTTCGTAACCCATCGGCTCGAGATAGTCCCGGATCAGACGGCACAACTTGCGGTCGTCGTCGATGACCAGCACGCGCGTTTTGCCCGGAGGCACCGCCGGTCGGACGTTCAATTCATGGTCTGACGCTGTCATGCAGGACGGAGCAAGCGTCGCATTCTCGCTCATAACCTGGCCTGAACTTTTACACTTCCTTAACAATTTTCCACTTCCAAACACATCAAAGCTTTACAGGCGTGGCGTCTGATGAGGGCAGATAACGATGAACACTGTTTCGACAAAAACCAATGCGGCGGGCCTCCCGGCCAGGGCGCATCCGGATACCACGCGGCACGGGGCGGTCTTCTCCCTCTCCTTCCGCAAAGGAGGAGAGGGCTGGGGAGAGGAGGCGGGTTTTATTGCCTGCCCCTCACTCCGACGCTCCGAGCCATCAATTCGAGAGTCCTGGTCCCCCTCACCCCGACCCTCTCCCTTGGGGAGAGGGAGAAACCTTCGCCAGTTGCGGGCAATATCAACGCACCCTGCAATTCGACTGGTTCTCTCGGCGAATCAACCAGACGCGGTGACAGCACGGTGCCTCTCCATGAGGGAGAGGGTCAGGGTGAGGGGGAAGGTTCCCACGCCTACAGGGCAACACATTTCGCGCACGTCCCGGTCCTCATACGCAGCGCGCCGCGCCCAGCTTTCGCTCCGCTCCACCGCTTTATCAACTGCCTCATGGCCGAGGCGAGCGATCGGACGGAGTGAATAAAAAGGAAACAAAATGAAAACAACCATCGCAGTCCTCATCGCACTCACAGCCGGTCTGTCAGTGCTCCAGGCGCAATCCGTCGCCACCAGCCCAAAGGCCTCCACTCCGCGCGCCGCCAAGGCGTCGCCTCCGCTCCTGGTCGCCACGTTGGATGCAAACAACGACGGCATCATCGATGCCGGCGAAATCGGCAACGCAAGCAAGGCCTTGAAGAGCCTGGACAAAAATGCCGATGGCCGTCTCTCGAAAGAGGAATTGCGCCGGGGCCGGCTGACGCGTTCGTCCGACGCGGCAGCGAGTCCGAAGCCGATGAAGAAGCAGAAGCGCGCAAGTGCCGAAATGCCTGAAACCGAGCGCCGCTAGCGCGCCCTTTGTAGTGGAAAAGGGACGGCCTTCCGCCGTCCCTTTTCCACGCTGTCGAGGGACAGCACCTCAAATTCGATGAACGACTATTAACGCCGTCGGGTACGCGCGTGGCCCGTGGTCGAAAGACCCATGAATCGCGCCGTTGGCGCTGGACTATGTTTCTTCCCACACCTCCTGGGGCGTTGCCCCAGGACTGGTATGACCTGACGCCGTTGGCGTCACTCGGTGCGTTCGAGCAGCAAATGTCCAAACTCAGGTACCGTTGAGACGCCGCCAATGGAGTGTGGGCAATTGAGCAGGCCAAGTCCCTCGAGGCCAAAGGCCTCACTCATTCCAGCCCAGGGCAACGCCCTGTGAAAAAATCGTCGGATTTTCATCGAAGGCCAACGGCCTGTCTCATAGCAACATTACTTTCTCAAGAATCTTACGCCTATGCCCCAATCTCTCAGCCAGGTGATTGTCCATATCGTTTTCAGCACGAAAGGCCGCCAGAAGTGGCTTGATGCCGGCATAGCCCCGCGCGTGCACGCCTACCTTGCCACAGTTTGTCGTGATCACGATTGCCAGGCTTATCGGGTTGGCGGGGTCACCGACCATGTCCACCTCGCAGTTCGTTTGGGCCGGACAATCAGCCAGGCGGACTTGATCGAGACGATCAAAACCAGCTCTTCAGCCTGGATCAAAAAGCAGGGGGACATTTATAGATCGTTCTTTTGGCAACGAGGCTATGGAGCATTCTCGGCGGAATTCAGCCGACTGGAGAGTTTGATACACTACATCGACACCCAGGAGGAACATCATCGGACAAAGACCTTTCAAGAGGAGTATCGCGAGTGGTTGCGCAAGTATCAGATCGAATTCGATGAGCGTTACGTGTGGGATTGACGAACGCGCGGGCCGTTGTGGCGGTGGACCATGAGTCGCGCCGTTGGCGCTTACGGTATGCTTTTTTCTGCACGTGTTTTGGGGCATTGCCCCAAGCTGGTATGAGCTGACGCCCTTGGCGTCACGGCGTCCGGCGAGCGCCAAAGGCGCCTCACATACCAGCCGGCCCGCCGGGCTGGGTGTTCGAACGGGCGATGTGGCTTTCGCAGTTTGGACACTTCGGGCCTTCGCGCAACCTGAACGCCTTGTAATCGTTGGTTCCAAACGGGCACCTGGGCAGACGACCGTCTTTGACACGATCCGCAAAGAGGCTCGGTTCAAGCAGGTCGTCAGTGGATTTCTTATTCTCCAGGACGTAGCTCGACCCCGCACTCCAAATGATCTCCATGTTCCGAACACATGTTTGCTGAGTGCGTTCCTCACGGGAACCACAACTCGTCAGCGCAATGAGCAGCAAAAATGAATCGACCTCTCTTCATTTGGCTGCCGGGCTTTGATGCTCCTTCTTTGAACTCAATTGGATGTCCATCACCTCACGTTTTAGTTCAGTTAAACCACGGATTTCACGGATTCAATTCTTTCCCATCCGTGTCATCCGCGTAATCCGTGGTTAAGAAATCCGTTGCGGTTCATTTCTCACGCCTCTTTTACTAACCACAGATTAACACGGATCAAGCCTCGGTGGAGCAACTCCAATCCGTTATCTTGCGGTATGCGCTCATGACTCGATCCTGTTCGTTGTCCTTCAAATTCACGGCCATCTCGCATTATTGTCGTGGTCCTTTGTATCTCAGGCGAAATGTAATACCCAGCTCGCCGTCTTCAAATTCCTGAACGCAAATGGTGACTGTCGTTCCCGCCGGCTGAAACCAGAGTGCTCTCTTCCAATCCTTGACGTTGTAAAGTTCCTTCTGAATTGCGGTGATCTTCGACGGACCGGATTCTGATTCCGGGGCGCCCAGAACAGCGATCACCTCCCCGATCGTTTTCAGTTCCCTCAGCTTTGTCCGAAATTCGTCAACTTCCACCTCCGACAGTTCTTCAAAAAATTCCCCATGCTTCGATTCAGGCAATCGTCCGCCGCAGTCCGGACAATAGTAAAGCCTGAGGTACCCGCCGTTGCCATCAAGCACATGATACACGTTAAACTTCGCATCGAATTCGACCGCCACTTTGGGATCAGCGGTCCATCGTTCAACCAGTCCGCAGGAACAGAATTCATTGCCCGCATCCGGATCGTCAAACCCACCACAGAAGAAACAATACTTCATTTGGAAATGAAGTTCAGGGGACAGCTCCAGCACGTAGGTCTCGGAATTCTCGTCAAAAGAAACTGGAACATCCGGGTCACGCGCCCCGAGCTTGAGCGTGCGGCATAAACATATCGTCATAGCTGTCTGTCTTTGGTCCTGTCTGACAAAGCGCGGATTGTGTATTTCACACCGCTCGTAGCTGCGGAGCAGCGATAGTGAATAGCCCACGGCGTCAGCCGTGGGTTCGAGTGTTGACGGTCCTCTGTGATCATTGGAATGCCGCCACAGCGTGGACGATTCCCAGGAGGCTGAACCACGCAACCACGAACCAATCGCCCCGTCGTCGGCCCAGATAAAGTTGTGTGGCTGCTCGAATAAACCAGAAGGCGGCAATCCAACCGGCGAGAAGCACCCCGGTGGCTGTTCCCAGCCAATAAGGCGCCAGCAGGTCGCAGACGCCGACGGAAAGGATGGTGAAGCTCACACAATGGTTCATGACACAAACAACTCCATACAGATCGGAGCGTTTTAAGTCGTATCGGTAGAACCAGAGCCGGAATGGCGGCACCGGCGCGCTTTCCCCTGACAATGCCGCTCGAAATCCGAAACGCTCCGGGAACGTGAAATGCAGTATCCCGAGCACGACTGCGAAAACCCCAGCCGCATAAATGAGGACGGTGGCCAGAACCATGTGTCGTTTAGTGATTCAAGCGGGTCGGAGTGTTCAATTGCTTTTCAACTTCGCCGCCGCTTTCGGGTCAATCTGCTGCAGAGCGGGCATCGCCTTGTCGCGGATCGTTCGTCGGATTTCACAGTTTCAATTCCTTCCCATCCGTGTCAGGTGGCTATCCGGTACGAATCACGGTTTCTCGCTGACCGGCACCGTGTCTTCGGACTTTTTTCCGCCGCGATAATACTATCTTTGAATCTGAACTCAATACCTCCTACTGCTCCGAAGTCCGATCGGTGAACTTAACGATGAGAAGTGAATCCTGCCAGTCCGCCAAGTGGTCGGACCGCGGCCATTCTGGCCGCAGCGCGTGTGAGTGCGAAGGGGCCTTTCGAACTCGCCTGCTGCCTGGATTCGGCGGAAGCGCTGCGCCCTGAAAGGGCGCGGTCCGTCCTTTTGCAGCACATTCCGCGCTGTGCTGTATCGTTGAATCGCATTCGACGCTGCACCACGGGCGGCGGATTCCAATCTGCGCTACCTGTTTTGTGGTCGCGGCGCGTGCGACCACAGTATTGGCGATCTCATTCCGCATTCGCTTGCGCCACTCGATCTCTCCAGAAGTTTTCCGCCGTTTTGTGATGGTTCAGCACCCCGTCGCGCTGAGCCGCGTCGCCCAGTTTGACCCGCTGCATCCGTTCGCGAACCCAATCGAGGAAAAGCTGCGCCGAGGCTTTGCTGATGTGGCGTTTGTCCTTGCCGACTTCGACATAGAAAGGCGCCGTGGAAGCGAAACGGAAAGTCTTCGGGTTGTCGGCAATGGCACGGACGAGGAACCAGCCGCTCTCGTTGAACGTCAGTTCGCCTAGCGACCCCGTCTTCTCCGATTCGTCGAAAGACAAGGTGCGCTCGACCCGGCCATTCCTGATGATTTCGATGGATGTGATCGGATCCCGACTCGTGAGCCGGACATCGATCTTGAGGTGAAGGGTCTTTCCCTGTGACGCCTTGAAGACGTGGCCCGGCAGCCTTCCATTGGCGGCGCACCGAAGCAATGGACCGTTCGATACGAACGAGCGTCCGGCGCGAAGCCCTTCCCACCATTTCTCCCAGGTAAGACGTTGGCCGCAGTGCACGTAAACGCGGTTGTAACCGACGGGGTTGGGCAGCACTCCGGAAGCACTGCCCGCAGACGGCGGAATCCGCAGGCCGCAATTGAGGAGGTGATAGTAAATCTCCTGCGTCCAAAACCCGTTGCCGCGCGGGGCCGGCAGGCGCTGTGCGTCACGTGGCTTGCCCCACGCCTCGCTTTCATACATCTGATCGCGGCACATATGGTTGTTTGCGAGACCGATCGAGTCGCACTGGCCACTCGCCAGCCAGATAGGCACGTCCCACCAAAACGGTTTCTCGATGTCCACCCACACACCCTTGCGCAGGTGTGCTTCCGCCAGGAACTGCATGGGCGACGGATGCTCACGCGAGGCTCCGGTGATATTCAGCGGCTCGTTCAAATTGAAATAAAGCAACGCGCCGCCCTCACGTTCGTCCTCGCCACCCATGACGTGGTAGAAACGGTTTTTGTCGAAGCGGACGAGCGGTCTCGACGGCAGCGTCTGATTCGTCCACTGATTCTGGTTGTTCCACCAGGTGATGACCGGAGCGACATGCAGGTCCTCGGCCTGCATGAGCAACTCGATGTCTTTGACCGGGCGATGGACATGAACGTCCCCCGGCCACCATCCTTCCGCCGCCATGTCCGCGATGCGCTCCAGTTGGACGAGAACCGTCGTGTTGGTTGTTTGGTTGGCGACGAATGAACCGGATTGCAATCGGTACTCAGGTCCGCGTTCGACCTCGAACGAGTACCTGCCGATCGGCAGGTTGAGACGCACTTTGCCCGGACAGGCAAAGTGGTCGCGGAAGAACGGAAGCTGATCCGCGCGCACGGGCTTGCCGGCGCTGTCTTTGAGGTGGACGCGAGCCGGAGTCGATTTGCCCGTGGACTTGTCGAGCATCACGATTTCCACGGTGCCTGCGTGGGCAATGGGAGATGTACTGCTGAGGAAGATGAAGCAAAGCAAAAGAGCCAGCAACATGCGGGTTGTCATTTTGGCGCTGCCTTTCTTAACAGAAGTCAACGAAGCGAACGAAGTCTTTGTTTGGGTGTTCGGACCGCGGCCATGCTGGCCGCAGCGTGCGTGACTGCCAACCGGCCTTTCGAATTCGGCCGCCGCCTGGATTCGGCGGAAGTGCTGCGCCCTGGAAGGGCGCGGTCCGTCCCGCAGTTGCGCTTTTGCAATGACGCCGCACGTGTTCATTCGGTGAACTTCACGATGAGAAATGAATCCTGCCTGGCCGGCAAGGTCTTCGGACCGCGGCCATTCTGGCCGCAGCGCGCGTGACCGCGAAGCAGCCGGTCGAACTTGCCCGTCGGTTGGATTCGGCGGAGCTGCTGCGCCCTACAAGGGGAATGGCGCTTAGATAATGCCTAAAACTTTTTTGCCCAAACGCTTGC
>JGI10216J12902_101257862_pt1 | contig 11609 bp, 3 predicted proteins | sample KanNatreferecore_FD_12902 | JGI IMG/M metagenome (IMG submission 12902)
TCCCACGGCCGCCTCGATCACGCCCGACCATCCGCTGGCCGCGGTCAAGGCCGTCTTCGTCGCCGGCCCCGATCGCTCGCAAGGGCGGCCGCTTCCCGGGCTGCGGCCGCTTGGTGCCGCGCTGGAAAACGCCAGCGAGGCGCCCCCGTCCGTTCGCAGTATCGACCTCGACCTTGCCGCGATCATCTACACCTCAGGCAGTACCGGCGAGCCGCGAGGCGTGATGCTCAGTCACCGGAACTTCGTCGCCAACGCCCGTTCGATCGTCCGCTACCTCAATTTGACCGAGCACGATCGGGTGATGTGCGTGCTGCCGTTCCATTACGTGTACGGCCTGTCGCTGCTTCACACGCACCTGGCGGTCGGTGGATCGATTGTGATCGACAACCGGTTCGCATTCCCGAACAGCGTGCTCGACAACATGCGCGAGCGACAGGTCACCGGCTTCGCGGGAGTGCCGTCGAGTTTCGCGCTGCTGCTCCACCGCTCGAACATCGACCAGGTCGAATTCCCTGCCCTTCGCTATGTCACGCAGGCCGGCGGAAGCATGCCTGTGCCGCACATCCGCGAATGGCTCAAGCGCGGACCCAAGGTGCCGTTCTACGTGATGTACGGCGCCACCGAGGCGGCGGCGCGCCTGACCTATCTGGACCCTGGCCGCCTCCTGGACAAAATAGGCTCGATTGGCCGGCCAATACCGGACGTTGAAATCGTGATTCGTCGAGAGGACGGTCAGGTCGCGGCGCCCGGAGAAGTGGGCGAGCTCGTCGCCAGGGGCGCGAACATCTCGAGCGGTTACTGGAACGATCCCGGCGAGACCGCCGAACGATTCAGCCCATCAGGCTACAGGACCGGGGATCTCGGCTACGTCGATCCGGATGGCTACCTGTTCGTCGTCGGACGCCGCGTCGACATGATCAAGGTTGGAGCTCATCGAGTCGGAGCCGCGGAAATCGAGAACACGCTCCACGACCATCCCGCCGTGGACGAGGCAGCGGTAGTCGCCGCGCCACATGCCCTGCTCGGTGAAGCACCGGTGGCATTCGTCGCGGTCAGCAGCGGCGCCAAGGTCGACCAGGAGGCGATCCGCAGCTTCTGCAGTCAACGCCTCGCTCCCTATAAGGTCCCCGTCAAGGTGATCTTCCGCACCGAGCTTCCGAAGCTGCCGGGTTCCAACAAGATCGACCGGGTTAGCCTGCGGGCCGCCGTTCAAGCGATCGAGCAGCAAACATAAGAAAAGGCCGCTCACCCCGACCGAGATCAGGCAAAACGCCGCCAGAGATCTCGACCATGCCAGAAGGGCCAGAATTACACAGCCCGAGAGGCTCACGGTGCACGAAATACGCACTTCAGGGCACAAATTCGTGCTGCCGAGCTTCCCGGCACACTAGTTTGCTTTCAGAATCGTGGGGCATGAATCCTGCTTCTCTGCCGCTTCGGGCAAATGGAGGATTCAATGAAGCGGCTGGTCGGCTTGTGGGCGTGTGTGGCTGCGGTGGCGTTGGGGAGCGTATTGGCCAATGCGCAAATCGCTGGCATCTTCTTTACTGAAGATTTTGAAGATGGGACCCTCTCGAGTTCGTTCAACAGCTCCGCGTACGGCTCGCTGAACAACAGCCAATACTCGCTTCAGAGCGCGATTGCCGCGAGCGGTGCTGCGCTGCGGCACAGTCTGGCGGCCGGCACCGCGCCGGGCTCAGTCGCTTACGCTACCCAGCACTTCGGCGATGCGCTCACCGGTCCCGTGCACGCCAACGGACGCGGCCAGCACTTCCAGGATCTCTACATCCAGTACAAGGTCTACTACTCCCCGGGATTCGATTTCCACACGAACTACAAGCAGCTGATCATCGGCACGCAGGACGATCGCCGTCACGACGAAGCCTGCTGCAACCCGTGGGTGGCGCACTACATCACGGTCTATGCAGGTACGGGCGGAGCGCAGCTGGCGGAGGGCAACAACAAGCAGGCGGCGTCAGGTCAGTGGCTCGGATTCGGCGCCAATCAGAATGGTTACAGCAACAGCAACCGGTTCATCCTGCAGACCGGCCGCTGGTACACCATCGAGGTTCGACGCCGGCTGAACGACAGCGGCCAGGACAACGGCATGTTCCAGATGTGGGCCGACGGCCAGCTCATCGCCGATCACCGCAACCTTCGGTTGCGCGTTCCCAACACCGGGACGTTTGGGTCCAATTACACCTACGGCACCAACTTCGCGATGATCAGCGACTACCCGCTGCAGAACGTCTCGCAGAATCAGAGCATCTACTACGACGACATGAAGTTCAGCACGTCGTACATCGGCACGACGTCCACGACGCCACCGCCGCCTGCCCCGCCAACGAACATTCGAATCGTGCGTTAGTACGCAACCCGGCCCGCCGCCGGACTCCGCGTCCTGACTAAAACCGCCAAGTGGCGGCGCTTCGGCCTGCGCTCATGCGTCTGACCAAATCGCCGCCACCGAAGCTGAGTCTACCCGGCAGCCGCGCACGAGCTGCGTGCTAGTCGTCGTTCTGGATCGTGCCAACGCCCTGGCTGTCAGTGATCGTCGCGTTGGTCGCGCCACTCAGATTCATGAGGACCGTTTCGCTCGACTCGCGCGTGCTGTCTCCGTTGACCGGGACGGTGATCGTCAAGGTCGTCGTGCCGGCAGCGAAGGTCAGGGTCCCGTTTCTCGCGCTGTAGTCCGAGCCGGCGTTCGCCGTGCCGTTCGCCGTCGCGTAGTTGACGGTCACGGCGCGCCCGCTCGCGGCGGACAGAGTGACCGTGAACACCATATTCGTGGTCCCGCTGTCCGGCTCCGTGACGGTCACGTTGTTGATTGACAGTGACGGCGTCGGATCGTTGTCGACGATGGTGACAACCGCCTGCGCGTCCGCAATCGTCGCGTTGACCGGAGCGCTGAGGCTGACCAGGATCGTCTCGTTCGCCTCGTCGAGCAGGTCGCCGATGATCGTGCCGGGGATGACCTGCGAGGTGACGCCGGGCGCAAAGGTCACGGTGCCGGCCCCGCCACCATAGTCCTGCGCCGTCGCCGTGCCATCGGCGCTGGCGATGTTCACGGTAACCGTCAAGGCGCTCGGCGCCGAGAGCGAAATCGTCAACGAGATCGGGACCGTTCCGGTGTTCCCTTCGGTCACCGACGCATCGCTGATCGAGAGCGACGGCGCGGCGTCGTTGTCGGTGATCGTCGCGATGCCCTGCGCGTCTGCGATGCTGGCGTTCCCTGGTGTCGCCAGATTGACCGCGAAGGTCTCGTTGGCCTCGTCCAGGACGTCACCGACCACCGGGATGGAAACGGTCTGGGAGATCGCCCCGGCGTTGATGGTCACCGTCCCACTCGCGGCCGTGTAATCCTGCGGGCTGGTTGCGGTTCCGTTGGCCGTCGCGTAGTTGACCGTCACCGTTCGTCCACTCACCGCCGACAGCGTCACGGTGAACACCGCATTAGCGGTGCCGAAGTTCCCCTCGGTGACCGTCACGTCGCCGATGGCGAGCGACGGCATGGCGTCGTTGTCCGTGATGGTGCCCTGCCCTTGCGCATCGGCGATGGTGGCACCGGCGGCGCCGCTGAGATTCACCACGAAGGTCTCGCTGTCGAGCTCGTCCGCGACGTCGCCGACGAGAGCCACCGCGATCGTCTGCGTCGTCACACCCGCGGCAAAGGTCAACGTCCCGGACGAGGCGGTGAAGTCCGCGGGCGAAACCGCCGTTCCGTTAGCGGTGGCATAGCTGACGGTGACCGTCCGTCCGCTGGCCGCTGACAGCGTCACGGTGAACACCGCGTTGACGCCGGCCGCATTACCCTCGGCAACCGTCACGTTGTTGATCGAGAGCGAGGGTGTCGGATCGTTGTCCGTAATCGTCCCTTGCCCCTGCGTGTCGGTGACCGTGGCGTTGACCGGCGTGCTGAGATTCACGAAGAAGGTGTCGGAATCCGCGTCGTCCAGCACATCGCCAATCACCGGAACCGTGATGGTCTGCGTCGTCACGCCGGCGGCGAACGTCAACGTGCCGGAAACCGCGGTGAAGTCACCGGGCGAGGAGGCCGTGCCGGGGGCAGTGGCGTAGTTCACCGTCACTGCGCGGCCGCTGACGGGCGACAGCGTAACCGTGAACACCGCGTTGACCGAACCGGTATTGCCCTCGGTGACGGTCACGTTGTTGATGGCGAGCGCCGGAAGCCCGTCGTTGTCGGTGATGGTGCCCGTGCCCGCCGCCGTCGTGACGGTGGCATTGACGGCACCGCTCAGCGCGACGGTGAACGTCTCATCGGCCTCGTCGAGGAAGTCGCCGGCGATGGCGATGGTAATCGACTGGGACGTAACGCCCGGCGCGAACGTCAGGGTGCCGGTAGCCGCGGTGTAGTCCTGCGACGCGGTCGCCGTCCCGTTGGCGCTGGCGTAGTTGACCGTGACCGTCCGGCTCGAGGGAGCGGACAGGGTGACGTTGAAGACGGCGCTGGTGGGGAAGAGGATCGGCTCCGCCGCAGTCACGCTGCTGATGGTCAGGCCCGGCGTCGCATCGTCGTCGGCGATCGTGCCAGTGCCCTGGGCGTCGGCAATCGTCGCGTTGGCCGGCGTCGTCAGGTTCACGTTGAACGTCTCCGCATCTTCATCGAGAAGATCGACGGGAATCGTCACCGTGACGGTCTGCGTCGTCGCGCCCGGCGCAAACGTCAGCGTCCCACTGGCTGGCGTGTAGTCCTGGGGCGAGGTCGCCGTGCCGTTCGCGGTCGCGTAGTTCACGGTGACCGTAAAGCTGCTCGCCGCAGACAGCGTCACGCTGAACGACGCCGTCGCCGGACCGCTGTTGCTCTCGGTTACGGCAACGTTGTTGATCTGGAGCGTCGGCGGGAGATCGTCGTCCGTGATGGTGCCAAGTCCCTGCCCGTCGGCGATCGTCGCGCCCGTCGCGGCGCTCAGTTGCACCGTAAACGTTTCGCTCGACTCGTCGGCCAGCTCGCCGATGACGGGCACGCTCACGACCTGTGTGGTCGTGCCGGCCGCGAAGGTCAGCGTACCGGACGTGGCTGTGTAGTCGGCCGGCGCCGTGGCCGTGCCATTGGCCGTGGCGTAGTTCACGGTGACCGTCTGGCCGCTCGCCGACGACAGGGTGACGGTAAACGCCGCGGCCGCCGAACCGGTGTTGCCTTCGGTCACGGTGACATCGGCGATCGTCAGCGTGGGTGCGGCGTCATCGTTGGTTATGGTTCCGACGGCCTGCGGGTCGCCCAGCGTCGCTCCGACGGGCCCGCTGAGGTTGATCAGGAAGGTCTCGTTCGCTTCGTTGAGCGTCTCTGATGCGACCGTGATGGAGATGGGCTGCGAGGTGACGCCAGGGGCGAACGTGAGGCTGCCCGACGCCGCGTTGTAGTCAGCGGGCGCAATCGCGGAACCATTCGCCGTGGCGTATGCGACCGTCACCGTTTGGCCGCTGGCCGCAGACAACGTCACGTTGAACGTCGCGGTGGCGGTGCCGCTGTTCCCCTCGGCAACGCTGACGTCGCCGATGGCGATCGTCGGCGCGGAATCGTCGTTGACGATCGTCGCGACGGCCTGGGCTCTGGCAATCGTGGCGCCGGCGGCGCTGCTCAGGTTGAGCAGGAAGGTCTCGTCCGCCTCGTTGATCGCATCGGTTACCAGCGCGACCGACACGGTCTGCGACGTCGTTCCCGGCGCGAACGTCAGCGTCCCGGCTGCCGCCGCATAGTCACCCGGTGCGGACGCGAGCGCATTGGCGGTCGCGTATTGGACCGTCGCCGTCTGGGCGCTGGCCGAGGAGAGGGTGACCGAGAAGACAAGATTCGAAACCCCGCCCGTGCCTTCGGCCAACGAGACGTCGGCGACGCTGAAGGTCGGCGCGCTGTCGTCGTCGGAGATCGTGGCAACGCCCTGTGCGTCGGCGATCGTTGCCTGCACGGCGTTCGACAGGTTGACCACAAAGGTCTCGGCCGATTCGTGGAGCGAGTCGGTCGAAAGGGCAACGCTGACCGTCTGCGACGTGGAGCCAGGGGCGAACGTGACCGTGCCGGACGCGGGCGTATAGTCCGCCGTTCCCGTCGCGCTGCCGTCCGCGGTCGCATACTGGACGGTGACTGTCTGCCCGCTCGCAGCCGACAGCGAGACCGTGAACACGGCGGCGGCGCTGCCGCCGGTGCCTTCCGCAACGGTCACGTCGGAAATGCTCACCGCCGGGACGCCGTCGTCATCAATGACAGTGGCGACCCCCTGCGGGGTCGCCAGTGCTACGTTTCCGAGCGCCGTAAGGTTGACCAGGAACGTTTCGGGGGACTCGCTCACGGAGTCCCCCGCTAGAGGCACAGCGATCACTTGCGACGTCGTGCCCGGCGGAAACGTCAGCGTGCCAGAGACGGCCGCATAGTCCTGAGGCGCCACGGCGGTGCCGTCTGCGGTCGCGTACCCGACCGTGACAGTCTGGTTGCTCGCCTCGCTGAGCGTCACGGTGAAGGTCGCCTGCGCGTCGCTCTCGTTCACGTCGAGATTGCCGATTGACGCCAACGGCTGGTTGGTCGGCAGGAACACCTGAATTTCTGCGAGTCCGGCGTTCGCCGTTCTCGTGCCGACGCTATCGACCTGGAACCTCACCCACAGCACGTTCCGGCTCGGGAAACTCACCTCGAGCGGTTGCCAGCCGTTGTTCGGCAGTGCTCCGACGGCGACCGAACTGCCATCCGAGAACGTCAGTGTTCCGGTGAGAATCTGGTCATCGAGGTTCGGCCTGTCAAACAGGCGGACGCGGTTGATCGTCTGCGCATTCGCCCACGTGAGCTGAATCCATGCGCCGGCACGCTCCGATGTCGTCACCCACTCCGCGTCGGTTCTGACCGCCGGGAACCCTGACACCAGGCCGTTGACTGCCAGCTGCGCGGCCTGACCAGGTGCGCGCTGAGTCGAAGCCGTGACCGTCGCGGCCGGGGCGATATTCGCCGGGTCCGGCTGGCCGTTGACTCTGATCACGACCGAATCGATCGCGCTCACCGCGAACGTGTCGTCGACGACCAGATCGAACACCAGGAACGTCGAGTAGTCGTGGACCGGCGTCACGAACGTCGGTTGCGCGGTTGTGCCGTTGACCAGCGTCACCGGCTCACCAGCAACCTGCGTCCACCGATACACGAGAGGCTGGTTGTCTCCGTCCGAGCTCGCTCGTCCGTCGAGCTGCACCGTAGCACCGGCGGTCACAGTCTGGTCGGGCCCGGCATTGGCGACCGGCGCCATATTCGGCAACGGCGTGATGCTGACCTGAGTCGTCGCCGCCGAGGCCGACACCCCGTCGCTGACCGTCAGGCGGAACTGCAGCACCTGCGCACCGTAGGTCGCGGGCGGCGCAATGAACGAAGCGGTCGGGGACGTAGCGTTCGACAGGGTGACCGCTGTCCCGCTGATCTGCGTCCATTGGAACGACAGCGGCGTGGCTTCCGGGTCGGAACTGGCGGACCCGTCGAGCACGACGGCGACACCGCCTGCCACCGTCTGGGCGGCACCGGCGTTCGCGATCGGCGACTGGTCGACCGTGGTTCCCTCTTGCTGGAAGACCAGGATTTCGGCCAGGCCGACGTTGGTCGTGGTCGGCGATACCTGGGTGATCGTGAACCGGACCCAGTTGACGCGACGGGGTGTGAACACCACGTCGATCCCGGTGGAGTCGTTGTTCAGGGCGCCGACGCTGATGGTGGACCCGTCGCTGAACGACAGGGTTCCAGCCCGCACCTGGTCGGAGGTGTTCGGACGGTCGTGGAGGCGCACGCGATCGACCGTGTAGGCGCCGTTCCACTGGACCTGAATCCAGGCACCGGTCGTCTGGTTGACCGAGACCCATTCACGGCTCGAGTCCACCGGGAAGCCGCTCACCACGCGATCGATGGCCTTGGCCGCCGCCTGCAGCGGCGCTCGCTCGGTAGATGCGCTGACCGTGCCCGACGGCGCGATGTTGCCCGCTTCGGTCGGCAGGGCGACCACTGTTACGACGACGGTGTCGGCGGCGCTTGGACCTGACCCGTCGTGCACCACCAGCTGGAACACGAGGTCCTGGCTGGTCATGTCGCCCGGAAGCGAGAAGGTTGGCTGCGCGGTAGTGGTGCTCGAGAGCACGACGGCCGCCCCGGCGGTCTGCGTCCACTGATAAGTAATCGGCTGCAGCTCAGGATCGGCGCTGGCGCTGCCGTCGAGCGTGACTGCCGTTCCGGCACTCACCCGCTGATCCGGGCCGGCGTTCGCGACCGGCGCCGTGTTGACGCTGCCGGGGATTCGCACTTCGACCGTGTCAGGCGTGCTTTGATACTGCCCGTCGAACACCATCAGAGAAAATCGCAGCAACTGCGGACCGGGCGTCGTGGCAGGAGCCAGGAACGTCGGGCTGGCCGCGTTCGAGTTGGACAAGGTCACCGGAGTGCCCGCCGTCTGCGACCAGAAGTAGCTCAATGGATCGTTGTTGGGATCGGAGCTGCCGGCGCCGTTCAGCGTGACGGTTTGCGAGCCGGTGACCACTTGATCCGGCCCCGCATTGGCGACCGGCGGGCGGTTGATGCCACCAACCTCGTAGACCTCGAACTCCGAAAGACCGACGCTGCCGGTTCCGGCTGAGACCTGCGTAATCGTCAGGCGTGCCCACGACACGGTTCGCGGCGTAAACGGATAGGTCGCCGCGAGACCGTTGTTGCTGAGCGGCCCCACCGACAGGCTCGTTCCGTCGCTGAACGTCACGGTTCCGGCGAGCACCTGGTCGGAAGAATTCGGCCGATCGTGCAGCACGATCTTCGAGATCGTCACGGGCGTGGACCAGTTCATCTGGATCCAGGCGCCAGCGCCCTGGTTCTGTGTCACCCACTCATTCGCGGGCGCATCGGGATAGCCGGCGGCAATTCCGTCGGCCACCTTGGCTGCGGTCTGCCCGGTCGCCGGACGTTCGGACGAGGCGGTAATGGTCGCGAGCGACGCCAGGTTCGGCCCATACGTCGGCGGCGGAATCGACGATCGCACGACGACGGTCACCGCGTCAGGCAGCGTAGTCAGAGTTCCGTCGCTGACGACCAGCTCGAACACCAGCGGCTCGTCCGCAAGCAATCCGGTCGGCGCGGTAAACGTCGGCGACGCCGCGGTGGTGCTGGACAGCGTGACCGGAATGCCGGATGCCTGTCGCCACAGGTGAGTCACGGGATCACCATTCCGATCCCAGCTCAACGAACCGTTGAGGGTGACAGAGCTGCCCTCGTTGACCTGCTGATCGGTTCCCGCGTTGGGAACGGGCGGCAGGTTTGTACCGCTGAACATCTCGGTCCAGAAGAATTCATCCTTGTGGACCCAGCGCCCGATATAGCCTTCCAGGCCGTCCTGGCTGTCATGGGCGGCAATCGCCCGCTGCTTCGGATTGATCGTGTCTGGCGACTGGCTCGACAGCGGGACGTCGAGGCTTTCACGCTCGCTCCAGACCAGCGGATTCAACGCATGCCGGTTGCCGAACGGCGGCTTCGGAATGGTCGTGAAATAGGTCGTGGGATCGAGCGGAAGCGGCCAGGAGTCGTCACCGGGCCACACCGTCGTCTTGTGAATGGTCGGGTTGTATCCCGAGACCACCGTGGCGGCCTGGGCAACGGCGGCCTGCACCAGGAAGAACGTCGCTTCGTGATCCAGGTGCTGGTCCCACTGGCTGGTCGTAATGATGTGCGCGGGTCTGACGGTCTGGAGGATGTCGGCGAAGTCGCCGATGATATTCGTCCACGTGTAGAGAGCCGGGCTGCCCCACCGGTAGGTGTGGTAATCCGCGCGGCCCAGACCGCGGTTGCCGTAGGTGGCGGAGATTCCGTTGTGCGACGTGATCGGCGCACCCGTCCCCCACCGGTATTCGTCGCGGATGTCGAAGACAAGGCCGTCGGGATAGCCAAGAAAGATCAGCCGGTCTTCGTTGACGAGCCCCAGCTGCGCGTGCGCAGCCACTGCCTCCGCCTGACGCAAATAGCCGGTACTCTGCCCGACGAAGTCGCCGTTCGTGACAAAGACGACGTGAACCGTCTCGCCACGCTGGATGGCGCGCTGGACCACGCCCGCGGCCATGATAACGTCGTCGTCCGGATGGGGAGCGATTACCAGGATCTGCGCACCCGCGTGGGCGGGAAGCAGGGTCATCAGGATCGCGCCGGCTACCCATGTGAGGAGCTGCCGCGAAACTCTGGCTCCCAGGCGGTGCATGGACCGATAGAAAAACTGCAACGAACGACCTCCAGCTGCAAATAAAGCCGACGAGAAACTGTGCGGATTCAGTGGAGGTAGAGCAATTCTCAATCCCGAAAAAAGTGGCCAGTTACTGTGCTTTTTGCGCTATATGGCCAGGAAGTCGCCACTTCATGCGACTTTTGTCTGCGATGGATGCGTCTAGGGTCAACGTTTCCCGACGTGTGCGCCCGCTCCGGGCGCGGCCGGAGAGAACCTTGAAGGGGTCGTTCGCACCGTTTCGAAGCCACCGGACGCGGTCCCGGGACGAGCGCCGGCCTTTCCATGCGACCGCCAGGCCGGGCGGGATGATCGCGGCACACCTCCTGCTCAAAGAGGTTCAATGCGAGTAACCGCGGTTATCCCGACGTATCAATGCGGCCCGTTCATCGCCGAAGCGATCGAGTCTGCCTTGGCGCAAACCTATCCGATGCACCAGATCATCGTCGTGGACGATGGTTCAACCGACGACACCGAAGCGGTCGTCACCCCCTTCCTGGATCGGATCACCTATGTGAGAACGCCGCGCCAGGGCGTCGGACCGGCACGAAACGCCGGCCTCGACAACGCCACCGGGGATCTCGTCGCCTTTCTCGATGGCGACGATGCCTGGCATCCGGGGAAGACCGAGCTCCAGGTAAAGGCGTTCGAGGCACAGCCGTCGCTCGTCGGCGTCGCCACCGATTTCGATCGGACGGACCTGGAGGGCCGGATCATGATGGCCAGCGCCATCAAGACGGAGTACCCGGTGTTCCAGGCGTATGGATTGGATTGGCAGAACATCTTCCCGCAGAAGACGACGGTGGCAGGGGCGCCGCTCTACTACGGCCCGTGTTTCTCCAGCCTGTTCTGCGGCAACTTCATCAAGACGTCGACGCTGATGGTGCGGCGGGGGCCCGAGCGCTACCCCGGCGGGTTCAAGACCCAGGAGGATTACCGGTATTTCCTCGACCTGGCGCTGGCCGGCCCGCTCGGACACCTCGACGCCTCAACGCTCGCCTACCGGCGTCGCCCGGGGCAGATCAGCGATCGGGCGCATGCCCGACGGATTGCCGAGGACAGCACTGACGCCGTGGTCGACTACCTCAAACAGGCCGAGCAGCTGGTCGCGCCGGAGCTGGTGAGACGCCGCCTCGCAGACCGGTACACGCAAACAGGGATCACGCGGTTGGCAGCGGAGGAACGGCCGGGCGCGCGCGAGATGTTCGGGAAAGCCATCTCGACCGAGTTCAGCGCCTACCGCGTCGCCCTTTATGCCTCGACCTGGGTACCGGCGGGAATCATGGGTCGGCTCAGGCGCGCCGTCCGCGGCAAGACCGCTTAACCCCGGCGCGCCCAGAACAGCTGCCGGAGCCGCGTATATTGATTGCCCGC
>JGI10216J12902_100575241_pt1 | contig 11606 bp, 10 predicted proteins | sample KanNatreferecore_FD_12902 | JGI IMG/M metagenome (IMG submission 12902)
GTTCGGCGCCGCCTGCGGGGGGAGGGCTTGCTGCGCTGCCGCCCCGACCCCGCCGCCCATGTTCTGGAACTGCTTGATGACCGCTTCCAGCCGCTCGACGGTGCCGGAGAGCGCCGCGATGGTCGCGTCCTGGGAGATGGACTTCTGCCGCAGCGCCACGACCTCGGCAGCCTGCGCAGCTGCGCCTTCCTTCTCCTTCGAAAGCATGTAGGCCTTGGCGCGCTCGACCAGGCCCTGGCCGCCCATGCCCATGCGCTGGATGCCCTCGGCGGTGGCGGAGATCAGCTGCTCGAGGTTGTAGTAGTGCAGGTCGTTGAGCATCCGGACCTGGCCGGGGAGGAGACTGATGGACTCGAGCGGAGTCCCGCCCTCGCCCGTCTTCAGCCCCTCCTTCCACTCCTTGAACGCGCCCTTGTACTGGCGCAGGAGCTCGGCGGGAATCTTGTTCTCCTTGACCTCCTTCTCCTTCTTCGCGAAAAAGTCCTTCGCGACGATCTCGACCTTATCCTTCCCGCCCCGCGGGATGACGATGACGTAGTCGACTTCCCGATGCAACTGCTCGCCGGCCGCGTCGACGTAACCCTGCACGCGAGTCTCGAACTCGACGTAGGGCAATTCGCTCATGTTCATGACAGTGCCTCCGAACTACATGAAAAACCGGGGAGCCGAAGCCCCCCGGAACCCACGATGAACGGCTGTCGCCAGCCGCCTTCGATCAGGTGATGGCGCCCTGGATGAACGAGTCCGCGTGGAAGACCCACGTGAAGCCCGTCCAGGTGAACGTGAGCGTGACCTGCCCGGTCGCCGTCGCCGCGTTGTTCAGCGTGATGGCGTTGCCGCTGGGGTCGATGCCCGCGATCGTCGTGCTGCCCGGGATGCCGGTGCCGCTGACCGGGAGGCCGATGAACAGGCCGTTGATCGACGACACCATGACCTGCTTGCTCGCGTTCTTCGTGAGGCAGTTCGTGAGCGTCGGGGCGTACGTCTGCGGCTGGATGACCAGGCAGTTGAGCGCCTGCTTGCCAGCCGTATTCGTGCCCAGAACGCCCGCCGCCGCCAGGCCGATGGCCGCCGCTGCCGCGACCGTGGCGTTCACCTGGACCGGACCGGCGCCGGAGCGACGGAACCAGCCGAAGGTGTTGATGCCCATGGCTGCGACGTTGGCCAGCCAGGGGCTGCCGAGGTTCGCGGTGTTCGGGTAGTCGCTGAACGTCCAGGCGCCATCCGGGCGGACGACGCGGCCGATGGAGATGGCCGCCGCCGCCTTGCCGTAGATGCACTCGCTGTAGCCGAACGCCGGATCGTAGAACAGGCTCCGCTGACCGAGCGGGAAGTTCTGGTCGGTCGTCGGGACCCAGATGTCGCCTGCCGGCTGTGCGCCGACCAGGCCGTCCATCGTTTGAGGACCGGGCATGACAGATTCTCCTTGCGTTGTGTGGGTGTCAGGGACCAGGCACAGTGGGAGGTCTACCCGAGGATAAACCCCCCATTGTGATCAGGTCTTGCCGATCCCCTGGAGCGAACGGTTGCTGACCCACATGTTGCCCATCCAGATGACCGGGCGGACGATCGCGTCCTGGTTGTACGGCCGGGACTCCTCGATGACCGACAGGTTCGCGTCTTCGTGGACGGTGATCCCGATGTAGTCGGTGTTCAGCATGTAGAACCTGCTGAGACCGATGCCCGAGCCGCCGTCGAAGAAGCACTTGGCCTTCTTGTACCAGAGGTACTGGAGGCCGGCCTTGGCGGTCTGCGAGCCGGTGTCGCTCGCGTACCGCTTCAGGCTCACCTGCGAACCTTCGAAGTACCGGTACCAGTCGTTCGAGAAGATGCACAGGTCCGGCTGGTCGTCGCCGCGCGTCAGCTCCATGTACAGCGGGAGCATCATGTCCTGCTCGATGGTCGTGGCGCTGACCGTGACCGCGCCGCCACCCTGCAGCGGGGCCGCCGCCGACTGGACCTTGTTCTGCCAGAACGCATAGGTGCCCGAGTCGATGCCGCCGACCGTGCCGGTGCCAGCGTCCGCGACCAGGGCCGAGAGGCCGTTGATCTGGTTCGCCAGCGTGCCGTCGGAGTACATGTCGTAGCTGAAGTTGTTGCGGAACGTCCTGATCGCGTTCTTCACGCGGGACTTCACCAGCGGGATGATGCGCGACTTGCCGGAGTTGATCCGGATTTCGCGGCCGCTGGCCACGACGGAGAGCGCGATCTGGCGCCACTGGAACTCGGCCGACGTGAAGACGTCGGACGCACCGACGTTCAGGAGGTCGAAGCCCGAGTAGCGCTGGTACGTGTTGTTCTCCTCGTACTCCAGCGGGATCACGATGGTCAGGCCGCCGTCCTTCTCCGTCTTGGCGTTGCCCTTCTCCATCATGAACGCGTAGAGCACGTTGTTGCGGGAGACGTTGTCGATGAACTCCTTCCCGTGGTTCCGGAAGGTCGTCGACACCAGCTCCGTGAAGACTGCGTTGGGGGATGCCATAGGGGTCTCCGATTAGGAACTACCTTGAAGCCTGTCGTATGCTTCGTCGAGCGTCTGGTCCACCGTCTTCTTCTGTCCCGGGACCCCTACAGGCCGGGCAGACGTAGACTTCAGGTTGGCGGCGGTCGCTTTCCGGGCTGCTGCAGCCTTGGCCTCTGCCTCCTTCGCGGCCTTCTCTGCCATCTTGGCAGCGTGGGCCTCGACATCTTTGGCGTAGGTCACAGGGTGGAGCTTTCGCGCGGCTGCGTATGCGCTCGCCAACGTGGTGTGACGCCCGGAGTTTAGTTGCGCGACAACCTCGTCGGCAACGGTCCAGAAGTCCTCGTTCCCGGGCTCCTTGGAGAACGCGTCGACCTGCGCGGCCAGCTCTGCGTCCGTCCTGGCCATGTGGTCCCCGGTCAGGCGGCGGATGACGTTCTCCTGCTGGTCCAGCCGGCGCTGCATCTGCTCCAGGTGCGGATTGAAGGGCTTCCCGCCCTCCTGGTTGAGCGCTCCGATGTCCACCCCGACCGACGCGGCCAGGTTCCCGATCCACGTCGCCTTCTCTTCCGGCGTCCCGTGGTTCATCAGGGCATACGCCTGCCAGAGCTCGGCCGTCTTGGTCCAGGGGTTGATCCCGGTGGCCTTCATCCACTGCATGTGCGGGGCGAAGAGCGTCTCGAAGCCGTCCGCGACCTTCTTCGTGCGGCCGTAGGCCTCGCCGAGTTGGGCTGCCTCGAGCTCCCGGCGTTGGATCGTGGCCTTGACTTCGGGCGGCAGCTTCGTCCACTGAGCCGCCTCTTCCGGCTTCCAGGTCGCCGGTGCCCTGTCGTTCGGGTCGGCCGCAACCGGCGCGTCACCCGGCTTTGCTTCCGTCGTACCGGGCTCGACTTCCGTGCTAGGCGCGGTTTTCTCCGGCTTGGGCGTATCCTCGGTCGTCGGGTCGGGAGTCTCGGGCTCTTCCGTGGGCCTGGAAAGAACCGAGTCCGCGATGGAGCTGGCCTCCGCTTCGAGATCGAAGCCTTCGGTGCCTGCCGGCGCAGCCGGGGCGGCCGGAGCCGGCGCCGGGGTCGAGGAAGTGTTCGGAAGTTCGCCGTCGATGGGGGGCATTTCAGACTCCGTAACCTAGTTCGCCCGCAGTCTTATCGACGGCCTCCATGGCCTTGTCGATCTGGGCGTTGAAGTTGTCTTCCCGCCGACGCTCTTCGTCCCGGGTTTCCCCGGCCTCGTAGACGTGGCAGCCGTGTCGCTTCAGGTTCTCCTCGTGGGCCCGCCTGCTGCCCCCGATCATCTTACCCGTTACCGGGCATTCGTAGGGAGTGTAGATGCGCTCCTCGCTGACGATCATCGTCGGGCGGAGGAACACCTTCCCGGCCGGGACCCCGCAGCTCGGGCAGGGTGCCTCCCGTGTGTCATCCTTCATCCGACCGAAGGCTTCGAAGCGGCCATGGGTCGAACAGCGATAGTCATACGTTGGCACCGCCACCTCCCGCGGGCATCGGCGGTTGGGAAGCCGTCACCATGGCAGCGTTCGCCTTGACCGCCTCGACGTTGGCAGCGTTGGCTGCCTTCTGCTGATCCAGCCGCGCCTTCTCTTGCCCCTGCATCCGCTGCATCTGGAGCTTCTCCATCGCCATTTCGTGCTTGAGCTTCTGCTCTTCCCGCTTGAATTGCAGCTCTTCCTTCTTCAGCTGCATTTCCTCGCGCTCCATGGCCATCTTCATCTGGGCAGACTGAGTCTCGGCCTGCGCCTTCGCCTTGATGGCCTCGACCTCTTCCTTCTGCTTCTGATCCCCTTGCTGGGGCATCTGGTCGGGCATCATCCTGATGTATTCGATGACCTCCTCGGAGAACCGATACCGGCCGACGACTCCCAGGAGCATCCCCTTCAGCACCGACATGGGCATCCCGGCTTCCATCATCGGCGCGAAGCCCTGCACCGTGTTGCCGATGGCGCCCAGGAGCTCGTTCAGGTCCTGCTTGTCCTCGGTCGCGTCGGCATCCAGCGTGGAGTTCGTCTCGATGTCGATGAGGTAGCTGCGGGACGCGTTGTCCTTCAGCTCGGAGAGAATCTCCGTCCAGCTCGGCTTGGCGACGATGGCCTGGAGCTTGGCCATCTCCGGGGTAGGCGGCGCCGGGGGCTGGCCCGGGGGCTGGCCCTGCGGGGGGCCTCCCATTCCCTGAGGGGGTCCCGGCGGCTGGCCCGGAGGGGGACCACCGGCACCAGCAGGCGAAGTCGGCGGGCCGGAAGGCGATCCCGGGAAGGAGCCTGCACCAGGAGGCATCCCCGGTCCCATGCCAGGTCCGCCCATCGGCGGCGGAGCCATCATCGCCTGCTGCATCATTTGCTGTTGCAGCTGGTTCAGGACTTGTTTGGCCTGCTCCTTCTGCGCGCCGGTGGGCAGCCCGAGCCCGGTCATCTTCTCCCAGGTCTCTTCGGTGAAGTGCCGGATTCCGATTTCCGCCATCAATCGGAAGCAGTTTCGGGCGTACTCGCTGACCGTCTTCTGGCTCGACCGGAGGCGGAGGGTTCCCCATTGATTCTTCAGCTCCTGTGCGCGCGCAGTCTCGCTCGCGACCGTGCTCCCGCGGATGATGTCGGAGAGGCCGGTCACCTGGTAGATGACCTGCAGGATTTGTTGCCGGGCAGCATAGAGCTGCTGGAGGACCTGGATCAGCTTCTCGACCGGCCACCACCAGATGCCCTTCTCCAGGCTCCCGCCCGCCTGGCCGAGGAGCGCAATCGCCTTGGCGGGAACCAGCTCCGCGTCCTCGGCGACCGTCAGCTTCTCCAGCCCCTTGATGGAGTCGTCGTAGAACCCGCGCGCCTTGATCGCACTCAGGACCCGACGAATCCGCAGGCTGACCTCGTTGAGCTCGGCGGCCTGTTGCTCGTAGAACTTGTACGGCGGGACCGGTTCGAGACTGTTCTCCTTGAGGAAGAAGCTCATCGGCTCCGGGATCGGGAAGAACCCCTCGATGCCCAGCGGGTCGTCCAGCCGCTCCAGGATCGTGTCCTTGGTGTAGTCCGCCGAGACGATGACGACCTTCCGGCGGGACTTGTGCCAGACAGCCCAGACGGAGGCGGACTGCGGGGCTTGCTGCTTCTCCTTCGTCTCCGGCTCCCCGGCCTCGCCTTTCCGCTTCCCGAGCTGGAAGTCCTTGGCCTTCCCCTTGAAGCGCTTCTTGAGGTCGGCCTTCGTCATCCGGTACTCGATGGCGACCCAGGGGACGTCCGCCCACGCCTCGGCGTAGCCCCAGACGACCTGCTCGAAGGAGATGTTCCGTCCGCAGACGAGCTCCCGGATCAGCTTGGGCGCTGGCTTGTCCGGCTCGACTTCAGGAGCCGCCTCAGGCAGCTGCGCAGGCTCCGGAGCGTGCTCTTCGGGAGGGGTCTCGGCCGGCTGAATCTCTTGGCCCTCGCCCTCGCCTTCCTCGTCCAGCTTGGCCGGGTCGCTTGCATTCTTCTCCAGTTCGTCGGAGAAATAGGAGTCGTAGCTGAACAGGGTCAGCCCACGCCCAGGCACGCACGCGCCCCGGGTCGCGGACTTCATGATGGCGTCGAAGTTCGAGTACTCCGGAGTCCCGACGTCCGTCGAGTAGGCGAGCATCCGCTCCACCGCCAGGGCCGCGTACCGCTTCTTGCTCGTCGGCTCTTGCTGGCGCTCCTGCGGGCTCACGCCGACTTCCCACCGGAGCTTGACCCTCGGCCGGGGGGTGGCACTGTAGCAGGCGGGAAGCAGAATCTCCGTGTTGGAGTAGAGGATGTTGAAGGAGTTTTTGGCGACCTTGTCCGCCTGGTACATCTCGTTCAGCTTCGCCGCCTCCTTACGCCATTCCTTCTCCCGCTCCTTGGCGTCGGCGATCTGTCGGAGCCAGTACTCCTTCTCGTTCTTCCCGGGCGAGCTCGTCCCCTTCCCGGCGGAGCCGAGCTTCTCGCCCTGTACCCGTTCTCCGAGGACGTCGGCCATGATCAGGTCATCGTGCCGCAGGTGGCGTAAGCCGTCGCGGTGGCTGCTCCGATCATGACCAGGTGCGGCGCCGTGTAGACCTCGTCCGGCAGGGCCATGACGATGCCCTGGTTCGGCGCGAGCGGGATGTCAGCGGTGGTGGCCGCCGGGCCCGCGGCACCTTCGTTGATCCGGAAGTGGATCGGGGTCGTGCCGATGTTCTGGACCCAGACCGCGGCCATGGAGCTCTTCCGCATCCCGACCATGGCGACTTCGGCACTCGCGCCAGTCCCGACGACAAGGGCCGTGGCGCCAGCATAGGGGACGAACGGCGGGGAGTTGATCATTGTGTCTCCTCTGCGCGTCGGCGCTCGGCCTGGCGCTGAATCAGTTCCATGATGGTATAATCGTACACCGTTTTGGGCAACGCTTCCTCTGGCTCTGGCGCATTCGGGTCCGCCGTGATGTAGGGGCGGGACATCACTCCATACCGGGTGTCATCGGCAGGGTGGTCCTCCCCGTCCGTGTCCAGGTCCTCGAATTTCGTCTCGGAATGCTGGAGGTTCGGCACCGTCCGCATGAAGCCGTCGCGGCAGTTGTCGAGGACGTAGAGCAGGGGTGCCCCGCCCACAGGGGACATGAGCCTGCGCACCTCCGTCCAGCCCGGGTCCCGCCGATTGTCTCCCCGCCTGAGCGGGAGCCCGCGAATGATCATCGTCTCCGCGATGGCGGGCCCGCCGTTCCTGATGAACATGGACGGGTCACAGACGCCGTACTGGATGTCCTCGCCCGCCTGGCGAAGCAAGATTCCGTCAGCAACCTTGTCCGGGTCCATGCGCAGGCCGGTATTGGGCTTCCCGTTCCAGCCGTACCATTCCCGGTACCTGACCAGGGCGTTCTCGGGGAGGCCCCAGTTCCCGTCGGAGACAGCCCACCAGCCCACGCTGAACGGGCGGGCGTAGCCCCAGTCCATGGAGAAGAACTTGGTGGCATAACGGGGAATCTTCGGGAGCCAGAGTCCCGCCGGGAGGACATGGATGCGCGGGTCCCAGCAGTCGAAGAACGCCCCGTCGATCATGCTCCAATCGCCGGTCAGCCAGGCCTTGACGAGCTGTTCCGAGCCGGACTGGTACAGCCGGGTGATGTATCCCGGGTCGTTCTTCATCAGGAGCGGGTTGTCCGTCAGCTTCGACGGAATGAAAATCCGCTCGCTCTCCCGGGTCACCCCCTCGAAGGTGAAGGACTCCTTGAAGACCTGCCAGCCCATCGGCGCCGGGTCGATGTAGCGGGCCTTGACCCAGTTGTGTCCCGGCCCGCCCGGGTTCCCTGTGAGCCGAATACCGCACGGCACGCCAGTAGGAGAGCGGAGGGTTGCCCGTAGCTTGTTGATCGGTCCCGGGGACGGGAAGTTCGTGACTTCCTCCACGTAGACACGAGTGTAAGAGTGGCCCTGATACTCCTCAGCATCGCTGTCCCTCTCCAGGTACCGGAACTTGAGGCGGGCCCCCTGCGGCATCGTCCACTCGGACTGCTGTTCCCGGTACTTCGCGCCGATCTTCGGGAAGAGCTGCTTCGTGCGGGCGATGACCTCTTCCAGCTGCTTGTGCGTCCGGCGGAAGAAGACGCCGGTGGCGGCCTCTCCGTAGGTGTTCGAGTGCTCCAGCCAGTCCCCGACGGACCCTTCCGTCTTCCCGCCGCCCCGGGCGCCCCCGTAGAAGACCTCCTCGATCGGGCAGGCGATGAGCGCCTCTTGGGGGCCTTCCTGGGGCCGCCAAATGACCGTTTTATCCGAGGATACTTCGCCCATTATAGAGGTCCCCTGCGGGCCGGAGAGGCCGTCATCTGCAGCCACTCTGCAATGTCCGCCGCGTCGAAGGGGTTCCCGTCGGTCGCAATCGCCCGGAGGCCGAAGCGGTCTTCCACCGCCTCTTTGTAGGCGTCCCGGATTCCCGACTTGTCCCCGCTGGAGGCGTACCTGTTCCATTCCCGGCCGGGACGCAGGACGACCCCCGCCCAGTGCTCTGGACTCATCTGCACCGGGCCGTGGACCTTCAACTCCGCGTAGCTGCTCGGGACCTTCCGCAGCTCCTTCATCAGCCACATGGCTCGGTCGGAGAGGTCGTCCCCGAAGTGCCCCTGGGCCATCTGTTCCAGGAACTGCTTGTCCGAGAGCTTGGCAGTGTCTTGAAGGCGGGCAATTTCAGCGAAGCGACCAGTCCCCTCGCCGGGGCTATCCATCAGACGCTTCACCGCGTCCGACAGCGGCCCCTGCTTAAAGTCCGCCCGCAGGCGGGCCATGTGGTGATTCAGCTGATACCCGACGTCGTAGGGCGCCGAGTTGTCCGGAGTCCCGGTCAGCAGCTTCGCGCCCCGCTTGCTGTTCTCGTACTCCTTGAACGAGCGGAAGTGGGGGCTGGCGTCGATGGAGAGCATGTGGGAGCCGGAGATGCCCCCGTCGTCGACAGGAAAATGCTTCCCCTCGCCGTGGGCGCTGGCTCGGCGCTCGGCCCAATTCGGGAATCCCGGCCGAGGTGCCAGCCCCCGGTCATGCAGCCGACGTTCGGCGAGCCACTCCAGCCCATCCGCGGGCATACGCTCTTTCCCACTGAGGTACTGGTTCGCCCGCGGAGTGTACGCGTCCCGGTTGAACAGGGTGGACGGGTAGGCGGCGGGATCGAAGGCGCCCTGCTTCGGGATGAACTGCGCCGTCAGGGCGTTCTGATCCTCGAAGTGGGGGTTGAGATGCCCCTTCGTGATGGCGATGGACGGGGAGGTGAATTCCCGGGGGATGTTCTTGACCTGCTCCGGGTACGCCGGCAGCCGCATGGCGTGGCTCGGGATCAGCCCCTTGACCCCGCCGGGACGCAGAATCCCGCCCAGGACCGGCCCCGCTGCCGCCGCCATGTCCGCCAGTTTCGCGGCCTTCGTCAGCGGTGGGCCAATGAACTCACCCGCCTTCTCACTCAGGGACTCTCCACGCCCCAAATGCTGGTCCAGCATCTGCTCCAAGCTCGGAATCCCCAGGGCGCCCTCGATCTGGCGGGAGCCCGGCGCAATGACCGCTTTCGCCTGGTCCAGGAGCGCGGCAAGGTTCCGCCCGCTCCCGCGGAGCAGGTTCGGAATGGCCTCCGAGGGCGTCCCGAGCTCTGCCAGCGCTTTTCCGAGCCACGTTTCCTCTACTTGGCTCTTCCGCTCGAGCTCTGCCCTCGTGCGGGAGTTCCGATCAGCCACCCACGGGCTCCGGAGTCACGTCGATCGGGGGCAGGGGGTTGTAGCGGTTCATCCAGGCCTGGGTCGTCGGCTCCCGGGGCGGCACGACCACCACGTAGGCCGGTCCGGTCGGCTTGTCCTCCCTCGCCCCAAAGCCCAGCGCCTTGGCGCCCACTTCCAGCGCCTTCAGCGCGATCTTCGGATCAGGCCTCATCGTCAGGTGGTCGCTCACGACGCGCGTGCTGATGTCCACCAGCCCGCGGAGCCTCTCCTCCAGCGTGGCGACCAGGATAGGGTCGGCGACTTCTTTCCTCCGGGCCGCCAGCGCCACCTTGAACGCGTCACTGTTCATGATGATGCTGACCCAGGTCTCCGTGTACCCGAATTCCCGCGCCAGTTCCCCCTGACTGATTCCCGGCTTGAGCAGAATCAGATCAATCATCGCGTCATGGGTATACCGGACCTTCTGGATCGCTTGGCTGGCCGTGGTCATGGCTCCTCCGCAGATGCCCCCGATTTTATTCCCGCGCCCCCGCCAAGGCAACCCCGTCACTGGAGTCCCAGGAGGGCCCCTTTCGAGTCAGTCCCCATCCACGCAGCTGGTACCACGGGACTAAAGAGGCTGATTTTCACCCCCGGCCTGCCGATCGACCCGGCGGCCCCCAGTCTGGCACGGACATTGCTAGGCACTTCGCGTGCCAGCGGCGTGGCCGCCTGTCGGCTCGCTGGCCGAGGCAGGGGCTAGCAAGAGTCATGCCTGACGTTGTACGTCACTCGGACCTGCATAGCAACGCGCGTGCCACGGTTCCCGCCGTCTGTCGGTTGCAGACCCACAATGGAATCAAAGACTTAGCTCGGGAGCCGGGGGCCGGGCGGGGCAGGCACGCCGGTTGCTTTGGTATCGGTGTCCCCACCGGGGGACGGCGAGGCTCCAACGGCGACTAGGCCACCCCGCCCCGCTCTTTAACAATCCGCGCGGTCCACCGATTCCAGCCTCTCAAGGGGCCGGGCCGGGGGCCGCGCATCCACACGAAACGGAGCACATCATGGCAACGCAAGAAAAGCAGCGCGCGACCATTAAGACGACGACGGACGTGGAATCCAGCCGGATCACGTTCCACTTTCCGACGGCGGGCGACGTCCACGCAGATTACGGCGTCTGGACGGCGACCGCGCCGCAGGCGACCGCCTTGGGCTACCTCAATACCCTGCGCGATTCGTTCGCGCTGGAACGCAAAAAGCCCGATGGCTCGTACTACTCGGAGAGTGAATTCGAGGCGGCCAAAGTCTCCGCCCTGAAAGACCGGATGGCGACGCTTGCGTCCGGTGTCTGGGAAACGACGGGCGCCGAGCGCGAGCCGGGGCTGGTCGCGGCGACGATGGCGATTCTCCTCGGCGTTCCCGAGGATGCGGCGCGGGCGGCGTGGAAGACTCTCTCGGCCGAGGAGCAAGCGGCCCTGCGCTCGTCCAAGGAATACGGAGAGGCCGAGCTCAAGGTTCGCCGGGAGCGAGTCAAGGCCAAGCCTGCCGTTCCCGCCGCCGCCGACATTCTGGCGCGTCTCAAGAAAAGCTAACCGGCCGCCTAGGCCATTCGACCGCCCTTCGGGGCGGTTTTTTTTCGCCCTGCGCGCCCATGCGGCCCGCACCCCCGGCGCAGTCTCGGCCGACCGTTCGGCCCGGAGTGCCGAGCTACGCGCGATTTTCCCGGGCGACCGAGCTCTGGGAGCGACCGACGACGAGGCGCGCTCTGGCGCACGGATGACCTAGGCATCGTCCGCGGGCCAGCGCGCGCCCCCACGCGCCCATGCCGCCGCCCCCGGCCGTAGGACACGGCTCTGCGCCCATAGCCGGTTGCATAGCACCCCCCCGTAGCATCCCCCCGTAGCCCCTCACCACAGCCCCCCCCCGTAGCTCAATCCACAGAATGTCACCCTGACCGAGCTACCCCCCCTCTCTCCCGCTCCCTAAGACAGCCCATTATCGTA
>JGI10216J12902_100651664_pt1 | contig 11600 bp, 12 predicted proteins | sample KanNatreferecore_FD_12902 | JGI IMG/M metagenome (IMG submission 12902)
TCGCGCGGCCCGGTGAAGCGCGCGTAGCCCTTCTCGATGCACCAGTACGGATAGATGCACAGTTCGCCGGAGGCCACGCCGGTGATGCCGAACACCGCGATGGCCACGGCCAGGCCGGCCTCGGGAAAGCCGAAGGTCAGGCCGCTGGCGATCTTGTCGAAGCTGAAGTACTGCGGCATGTTGAGCATCAGCAGCGCGGAGAGGAGGGTCAGCATGGTGAACACGCTCACCTTCATGACCGCGAGTTTCTCGATGCGGCCGTAGGCCCCGCCCAGCAGCAGGATCATGGTGATCACGAAGAAGATCGCGACCCAGCCCGCCACCGGGATCGCGGGAATCAGGCTGTACATCACCTGCGAAATCCCGATGTACATCCCGGTGAGCGCGAACAGCACCATGAAGGTGGCCGCCACCCATGCCCAGATGAACCAGTGCATCACCAGGCGCGGGCCCGGCATGCGCGCGAATGCCACCAGCGTGGTCTCGCCGGTGGTGATCACATAGCGGCCGAGCACCGCCTGCACGATGGACTTGATCAGGCAGCTGAAGATGATCAGCCACAGCATCACGTAGCCGACCTTGGCGCCCAGCGTGGTGGTGGCGATCAACTCTCCCGAGCCGACGATGGCGGCCGAGAGCACCAGTCCCGGGCCGATGCGGCGCAGGATGTTGCCCACGCCCTCGGGCGGCTCCTGGATGTGCTCGCTGCTCAGGCGGTAGGGGTCGAAGCGGGCGGGGACAACCTGCGCCTGGTCCTTCATCTGTTCTCCTGGTCAACGACGGGGCGCGCGCAGGCGCCCGCGAATGGATACCTCAGCGGGCGGCGACGACGCGGATCTCCACGAGGTACTTGGGATGAGCGAGCTTGGACTCCACGCAGGCGCGCGCCGGCGTCTGTCCGGCCGGCACCCACTTGTCCCACACCGAGTTCATCTCGTCGAAATAGCGAACGTCCGCCAGCCAGATGGTCGCGGTGAGGATCTTGGTCTTGTCGCTGCCGCACTCGGCCAGCAGCTTGTCGATCTGGTCGAGGATCTGTCCGGTCTGCGCGGCCGCGTCGGGGATCGGATGATCGGCGACGATGCCGGCGAGGTAGACCGTGTCGTTGTGCACGACCGCCTGGGACAGGCGGGCGCCGACATGCTTGCGCTCGATGCTCATGGTTGGACTCCGCTAGGTCGTTGGTTCGCGATTACTTGAAGAGCTTGCCGAATTCGGAGATGAGCGCCGGCACCACGAAGCCGGTGATCACCAGCGCCCCCGCCCACAGCAGGGCAGTGAGCCAGCCCGGGGCGCGCAACTCGCGCGGCAGGTGCTTGTACGTCAGATAGATCGTGCCGATGGAGATGATGGGCAGCATCGCGGCCTGGGCGATGCCCCCCCACACCACCATCTGCACCGGCGCCTCGCCGAAGATGAAGAAGAAGATCAGCGGAATGGTCACCAGGATGGCGATGAAGATGTCGCGCCAGCGGTTGCGCGCACGCATGTCGTTGCCCGCGAACGCACCATGGAGGCGCATGAAGTCCGCGCCCATGCGCGAGTGTCCTGCAGTGGCGGCGACGATGGTACCGAACAGCACCACGATCGCGCCGAGGTAGAACAGCCAGCGCGCCCAGTCCCCGAAGGTCTGCGTGTAGATGTTGGTGAGCACCTGGATCATGTCCTTGCCGGTGGGGACGATGCCCATCTTGTGGAGCACGCCCGCACCCAGCAGGTAGAAGGCGACCGTGGCCACGGTGTAGATGATCATGGAGAAGATCACGTCGACGTTCATGACGGTGATCCAGCCCTTTGCGCGGCGGCGCCAGGCATCGCTGTCCTCGCGTGCGCCGGCGTAGCGTGCGTAGCCCTTTTCCACGCACCAGTAGGTGTAGACGTAGAGTTCGGTGGCGCCCACCCCGGTGATGCCGAACACGGCAACCGCGACCCCCAGTCCCTCCGCGGGCATCTGGAAGGCGAAACCGGTGGCCAGTTCGGCGACCGTGAAATCGGGCGACGAGAGCAGAATCACTGCGGCCATCAGTGTGATCAGCGTGAATACGCCGACTTTGATCATCGCCAGGCGTTCGATCCGGTGATAGGCACCGCCGAGCAGCAAGGCGAGCGTCAACGCCCAGAAACCGACCACCCACCAGGCTACCGGAATGCCGGCGAACACCTGGTGCATCACCTGCGACACACCGATCAGCATGCCGCACACCTGGAACAGCACCATGAATACCATGGCCGCCCACGCATACACCACCCAGCCCATCTTCAGGCGGGGACCGGGGATGCGGTCCACCGCCTGCAGGCCGGTCTCGGCCATGCCGATGGTGTAGCGGCCCAGGAACGACTGGATCACCGACTTGATCAGGCAGCTGAGGATGATCAGCCACATCATGGTATAGCCGACCCTGGCACCCAGCGTCGTGGTGAGGATCAGTTCGCCGGAACCGACGATCGAGGCGGACAGGACGATGCCGGGGCCGATCTTCTTCAGGATGTTGCCCAGGCCGACCGGCGGCTCGAGCGTGTGCTTCGGGTCGAGCTGGTAGGGATCCACGTGTCCGGTTTCGACCTCTGCGGCTTCGTCGGCGGCGCGATCGCTCATGGGGTTCTCCTCCCGTTATCGTTGTGGTGCGCCGTCCTGCGGCAGGCGGCGTAAAGCGCGCTAAGTTAGCATCAAAGGCGGCGGGAAAGTAGAGGGGCGGGAGGCGCGAAATCGGTGCACTGCACCATGCCCCTGCGCTGCCAGGACGAGGACGCATGACAAACGGATTGTTCGCATGCCGGGACGCGGAGCTGGACGAGGGAAAGGGGCTGGCCGTGTCATTGCGCGCGCCCGACGGCTCGGTGGTCGAACTCGCGCTGTTTCGCTCCCGGGGCGCGGTGTATGCGCTGGAGGACCGTTGCCCGCACCGCGGCGCGCGGCTGTCCCCGGGGCCGGTGTACGAGCCGTGCAAGATCGCCTGCCTCGATCACGGCTGGAGCATCGACCTGCGCACCGGCGCCGTGGATGCGCCCGAGCGCGGGCAGGTGCGCACGTTTCCGGTCACCCGCGTGGGCGAGAACCTCTACGTGCACCTCGACGTCATGGCGTGAGCGGCGGTTTCAGGGGCTGCGGGCCCGGCAGCGCCGGGTTGGACGCGGCGTCGGCTTCGGTCCGCCTGCGCGCCTCCTCGAAACGCAGATAGCTCACCACCAGCCAGATCTGTTCGTCGGCGAGCTCGTCGGCGTAACCGGGCATCATCGTACCGCGACGGCCGGTGCGGATCACCTCGAACAGCATGCGATCGCTCGGCTGGAAGATCCACTGCGCATCGGTGAGATCCGGGCCGGCGCCCCCGCGTGCGTTGGGACCGTGGCACATCGGACAACTGAAGCGCGTGTAGATGCCGCGCCCCATGTCGATCCACCTCGGCTCAGCCGGGTAGGGGTTGCGCATCTCGTCCTGTGCGAGTGCATGAGTGGCCAGCAACCCGGCGACGAGCGCCAGGGCCGGAGACAGGCCGGACGCGTATCCCGAGATGCTCACACCATCGCCGGGCGCGCATTCCTGAGCGTCACCAGCTCCTCTGCCACCGTCGGGTGGATCGCCACGGTATCGTCGAAGTCGCGCTTGGTCGCGCCCATCTGCACCGCCACCGCGAAACCCTGCAGCATCTCGTCCGCACCGGGGCCGATGATGTGGCATCCCACCACCCGCTCCTCGGGCCCCGCAACCACCAGCTTCATCGCCACCTTGACCTTGCGCGTGGTGAAGGCATGCAGCATCGGCGTGAACTTCGCCTGATACACCTTGACCGCCTGCGCGCCGTATTGCAGCACCGCCTGGGGTTCGGTCAGGCCGACGGTGCCCACCGGCGGATGGCTGAACATGACGGTTGCCACGTTCTCGTAGTTGAGCTTGCGCTCCTTCATGCCGCCGAACAGGCGGTCCGACAACCGGCGCCCGGCCGCGATCGCGACCGGGGTGAGCGCGATGCGCCCGGTCACGTCCCCCACGGCATACACACCCTCGACGCCCGTCTCCTGGAAGTCGTTGGTGAGAACGAAGCCAAGCTGATCGGCGGCGACGCCGGTTGCGTTGAGGTCGAGCGCGCGCGTGCTCGGCGCCCGGCCGATGGCCCAGATCACGGTGTCGAACCCGCCCAGGCGCGTGCCTGTGTCACAGCAGATGGTCAGCGTGCCGTCGGATTCGCGCTGCAGTCCGGCGATCTGCGAATTGGTGACGAACTCGATGTTCTCGGCGCGCATGTGATCCATCAGGCCCTCGCGCAGCATCGGATCGAAGCTCATTACCAGCTGGTCGCGCCGCAGGACCAGCGTCACTTCGCTGCCCAGCGCGTGCAGGACACCGGACAACTCCGCGGCGATGTAGCCGGCGCCCACGATGGCGACCTTGCGCGGCAGATGCTCCAGGTCGAAGAATCCGTCGGAGGTGATGCCCAGTTCGGCGCCGGGAACGTCCGGCATGATCGGATGCCCGCCGGTGGCGATCAGCACCTGCCTGCCTCGGTAGCGCACGCCGTTCACCTCGACCGTGCGGGGGCCGACGAAGCGTGCCTCTCCCTGCACGAGTTCGACCTTGTTGCTCGCCAGGTAGCGCGCGTAGTGGCCGTTCAGGTCGTGCACGTGCCGGTCGCGCTCGTGCTTGAGCCGGGCCCAGTCGAAGCCCTTGCGCTCCACGTCGAACCCATAGTCCGCCGCGTCCTCCAGCGCGTGGGCGATCTGTGCGCCGTTCCACATCACCTTCTTCGGGACGCAGCCGACGTTGACGCAGGTACCGCCCAGCCTGCCTTTCTCGATGAGCAGGCAGCGCGCGCCGTAGCTGGCGGCGCGGTTGGAGGCGGCCACGCCGCCGCTGCCGCCGCCGATGGTGAGTAGATCGAACTCTTGCGTCATGGGGGATTCGCCGGAAGGGAATGCGCGAGTTTGCCCGAAGCAGCGGCGATGGCTCAAGATAACCGTCTTTTTCTACCATCGGGTGAATGCATGAAGCGCGGCAAGGCTCTGGTCGTGGGCGCCACCGGCGTGGTGGGGCGTTATCTGCTGATGCACCTGCTCGGGCGCGGGGAGTGGGACGTCGTGGCGCTGTCGCGCCGCCGCCCCGACGTGGCCGGGGACTATCTGCATCTTTGCGCCGATCTGACCGACGCAGACGATTGCCGCGCCAGCCTTGCCGGCCAGCGCGATGTGACCCACGTGTTCTATGCCGCCTACCTCGACCAGCCCGATACCGCGTCGCTGGCTCGCGTCAACACGGCGATGCTGGAGAACGTGGTGGATGCGGCGGAGCGGGCTGCGCCCGGCCTGCAGCACGTCAATCTGGTCGAAGGCACCAAGTGGTATGGCAGCCACCTCGGCCCGTTCAAGACGCCCGCCAAAGAGAGCGATCCGCGCCACATGCCCCCGAACATGTACTACGACCAGCAGGATGCACTCGAGGCGCGCCAGCGCGGAAAGGCCTGGTCCTGGTCGGCGGTGCGTCCGCATGCGGTGTGCGGGTTCTCCCTGGGCAGTCCGATGAACCTCACGCTGGTTCTGGCGGTATATGCCAGCATTTCGAAGGCGCTCGGAATGCCGCTGGCCTTTCCGGGCAAGCCCGGCGCCTACCGCACGCTCTACCAGTGCACCGATTCGGGGCTGCTCGCGCGGGCGATCGAGTGGATGGCGACGCAGCCGCAGTGCGCGAACCAGGCCTACAACATCACCAACGGCGACCTGTTCCGGTGGGAGAACCTGTTTCCGCGCTTCGCGCGCTTCTTCGACATGGAGCTCGCGCCGCCCCGGCACATCAGCCTGACGCGTCTAATGGCGGACAAGGCCGGGCTCTGGCAGCGCCTCGCCGCGCGCCATGACCTCGCCCCGCATTCCTACGAGCAGCTGGCTGGATGGGCCTTCGGCGATTTCGTCTTCGGATCGGACTACGACATCGTGTCGGACATGGGCAAGGCACGCCGCGCCGGCTTCTGTGAGAGCCTGGACAGCGAGCAGATGTTCCTCGACCTGTTCAGCCAGTTCAGGGCTGCACGCGTCATTCCCTGATGCGTACGTGCTGAAACGCCGCGGTCAGTCGATTGGCCGGTACTCGACCCGCACGATCTCCAGGAGCTGATCGCCCCCGGGCGACTTGAAAGTGAACTGCTCGCCCTCCTGGCGCTTCAACAGCGCGCGCGCGAGCGGAGAGATCCACGAGATGCGCCCGCGCGAGACGTCCGCTTCGTCGATGCCGACGATGCGGTAGGTGTTCTCCGCGCCGTCCTCGTCCGCCAGCGTGACGGTCGCGCCGAAGAAGACGCGGTCGGTGTCCTCGCGCGCGGTCGGGTCGATCACCTCCGCGGCATCCAGCCGCTTGGTCAGGAAGCGGATGCGGCGGTCGATCTCGCGCAGACGGCGCTTGCCGTAGATGTAGTCCGCATTCTCCGAGCGATCGCCATTGGATGCAGCCCATGCGACCACCTTGACCAGATCCGGCCGCTCGCGGTCGAGCAGGTGCAGCGCCTCGTCCTTCAGGCGCTTGAAACCGGCGGGCGTGATGTAGTTCTTGCTGCCGGCGGGGACGGGCGGTGCGTCCTCGTCCTCGTCATCTTCGCCGGTGGGGGGAACCTTGCTCATGAGGATTGCTTCGATGCACTGCGCGCCGATTATACGTGGCGCCGCAGCGCGCTCCCGGGTTGGTTAGAATCGGGCTCTCAAACGGTCCGAGGAGACACACATGGCGATCAAGATCGGCGACCGCGTCCCGGCGGCGACGGTGTACGAGTTCATCGAGGAAGAAACGCCGGGCTGCAGCGTGGGCCCCAACGCATTCAAGGTGCAGGAAATCGTTCGCGGCAAGCGGATCGCGCTGTTCGGCTTGCCCGGCGCATTCACGCCCACCTGCTCGGCGAAGCATCTGCCCGGGTACATCCAGAACGTCGACAAGCTGAAGTCGGCGAAAGTCGACGAGATCTGGTGCGTCTCGGTCAACGACGCGTTCGTCATGGGCGCCTGGGGGCGCGAGCAGGGTGCCGGGGGCAAGGTGCGGATGATCGCGGACGGCACCGGCGAGCTGACCAGGGCGCTCGGACTGGAGCTCGATCTGACCGCGCGCGGCCTGGGTGTGCGCTCGCAACGCTACTCGATGCTGATCGACGACGGCGTGGTGAAAGCGCTGAACATCGAAGAGGCGGGCAAGTACGAGGTCAGCACGCCGGAGAAGTTGCTCGAGCAGGCGATGAAGGTGACCAACTTCGTGCCCTGAAGCGGGATCGTCATTCCAGCGAACGCGGGAATCCGGCGGTAGCAGGCAGCTTGAGTGAAGCGCGTGGGTCCCGGCGTTCGCCGGGACCGCCAGCCTCCGTTGCCCCGTCACACGAACGCTGCAAGCGCGTCGAGCACCTCGTCGGGCTTTTCTGCCATCAGCGCGTGACCGCTGCCGGCGATCTCCACCTTGCGCGCATCGGGCAGCGCGTTCATCAGGTCTTTGGCTGCGCGTGGCGGCGTCATGATGTCGCGCTTGCCCAGCACCAGCAGCGCCGGGCACTTCACCGCGGCAGCCGCCGTGGCGCCGTTCGCGTAGGCGTTGCAGGCAACGAAGTCGGCGTGCATGACGCCGGGTTTCTGCCGCTGCATCAGGCGCAGATTCTCGCCCATCACCCAGAATCCGGGGCCGGGATTGCTCGGATAGTGCGCGTAGGCCGAGTGCGACCAGATGTTGACCATGTCCTGCGCCATCGGCTCGTCGTCGCGTGTGGCATCGAGCAGTTCGTCCGACACGCGCATCGGGAACGCCGTGCCGATCAGGGCGATACCGCCCACGCGGGTCGGATTGCGCGCCGCGCACTCCAGCGCGATCAGCGAGCCCATGCTGTGTCCGATCAGTGCCGCTTTCCCTGCCTTCGCCGCGTCGAGCAGCGCCACGATCCAGTCCGCCATCTCCTCCACGCTGGTCAGCGCGGGTCCCTCCGATCGCCCATGCCCGGGCAGATCGACCGCGAGCACGCTGCGCCCGTGATGCGCCAGGTAGCGCGACTGGAGCGCCCACACGCAGTGGTCGTGCTCGGCGCCGTGGATGAACACGACCGTCGGCAGAGAAGCCTCGAAAGGGCGTCCGCCGGTGTATGCGTAGGCCTTGCGGCCGTTGACCGATAGTTCCATCGTTTTCCCGCCGCTTCAGCTCTTCTGCGAGGCGCGCAATGCGTTCGCGAGGTCGTCGACCAGATCCTGCGGATCCTCCAGTCCCACCGACAGGCGGATCGTCCCCGGACCGATGCCCGCCGCGGCCAGGGCTGCGTCGTCCATGCGGAAGTGGGTGGTGGTGGCAGGATGGATGACCAGCGACTTCGCGTCCCCGACGTTGGCGAGATGCGAGAACACGCGCAGCGACTCGATGAACTTCCGTCCCGCCGGGCGTCCGCCCTTGATCGAGAAGGTGAACACTGCGCCGCAGCCGCGCGGCAGCAGTTTCTTCGCCAGTGCGTAATCGGGGTGCGATTCCAGTTCCGGGTAGTTCACCGACTCCACCGCGGCATGACCCGCCAGGAAGGCGACCACCTTGCGGCTGTTTTCGACGTGCCGTTGCATGCGCAGCGCGAGCGTCTCCACGCCCTGCAGGATCTGGAACGCCACGGTGGGCGCCATGCAGGCGCCGAAATCGCGGAGGCCTTCGCGCCGCGCGCGCAGCAGGAAGGCGGCGACGGTGGATTCCTCCTGGAAGTCCATGCCGTGGAACCCGTCGTAAGGTTCGGTGAGTTCCGGAAACCTGCCGGAGGCCTCCCAGTCGAATGCGCCGCTGTCGGCCAGCACGCCGCCGATCGCCACGCCGTGCCCGCCCAGGAACTTGGTGGCCGAGTGAAACAGCAGATCCGCCCCCAGATCGAACGGGCGCATCAGATACGGCGTGGTGAAGGTCGAATCGACCAGCAGCGGCAGCTTCGCCTCGTGTGCGATCTGCGCCACCTTGGGCACGTCGAGCACGTCCAGTCCCGGATTGCCCAGCGTTTCGGCGAACAGCAGGCGCGTGTTCGGGCGGACCGCGGCGCGCCAGCCCTCGAGGTTGCGCGGATCGACGAAGGTGGTCTCGACGCCGAAGCGCTTCAGGGTGTAGTGCAGCAGATTGTGCGAGCCGCCGTAGAGCGAGCGGCTGGCGACGATGTGCGAGCCGGCTCCGGCGATGGTACTCACCGCCAGGTGCAGGGCGGCCTGGCCGCTGGCCGTGGCGATCGCGCCGATGCCATTCTCGAGTGCGGCGACGCGTTCCTCGAGCACCGCATTGGTGGGGTTGGAGATGCGCGAGTAGACGTGCCCGGCGCGCTCCATGTTGAACAGCGACGCAGCGTGGTCGGTGTCGCGGAAGACGAACGAGGTGGTCTGGAAGATCGGCGTGGCGCGCGCGCCGGTCGTGGGGTCCGGTTGCTGCCCTGCGTGCAGAGACAGCGTGTCGAAGCCGAGGTAACGTGGGGTGCTCATGGGGGGCGGGGGACTAGTAGAACGCGCCGCGGGCGCTGATCGGCCAGATGTCCTCGACCCGATCGCCGCGGTGGCACACCAGCCAGTCGTACAGGTTCACCGTCGGGTCGCAGTGGCCGGGGATCAGCCTGACCTTCTCACCCAGGGCCAGCTTGCCGGGGCCGTCCAGTTCGATCGATCCGTGCTCGTCCGAGGCGCGTGCGTACCGTGCCCCGGGCACGCCGACCACGCTCGGCATGCCGGAGTCCACGCTGTGCGCCTTGAGGCCCACGTCCACAACGGCGCGCTGCGGCAGCACGTGACTCATCACGGTGGCGAGGATGAACAGGCTGTGCTCGAAGAAGTGCACGGGCCTGCCGTCCTCGCCGAGATTGCGGCCGTAATCGGCGTCCATGAATACATAGGAACCGGGCTGGATTTCGTTGTAGACCCCGCTGGTCGCCTCCAGCGTGTAGGTGCCGGTTCCCGCGCCGGTGACGATCTCGACCTGCATCCCTGCCGCCTCGATCAGCGCCACGCTGCGCTGGACCTTGTCCACCGCCTGGGCGATGGCGGCGCTGCGCTCGGCTGGTGCGCGCAGGTGCTGAGCGCCTCCGTGATAGGCATGAATCCCGGCGAAGCGCAGCCCGTCCGCGCCCGATATGGCGCGGGCAAGCGCCAGCGCCGGCTCACCCGCTTCGACGCCGCAGCGATTGGCGCCCACGTTGACCTCGACGTACACGTCCAACTGCGTTCCGGCTGCCTGCGCCGCGCGCTGGAGGTCGTCCACGTTGCCCAGATCGTCCACGCACACCCCGACGCGGGCATGACGCGCCAGCGCGGCCAGGCGCGCCAGCTTTGTCGCGCCGATCACCTCGTTCGCCACCAGCACGTCCTTCACCCCGCCATGGACCAGCGCTTCGGCCTCGCTCACCTTCTGGCAGCACACGCCCACCGCGCCGAGTGCGATCTGGCGCAGTGCGATCTGCGGGCACTTATGCGACTTCGCGTGCGGGCGGACGCGTATCGGCCGTCCCTGCAGGGAATCCGCGAGGCGCCGCAGATTGCGCTCGAACGCATCGAGGTCGAGCAGCAGGGCCGGCGTATCGACCTCCGCGATGCGCATGCCGATGCGTGCAGGGGCGGGCAGGGGGTTTGGTCTGGGCTCGAGGGCGGTGACGGTCATGGGAGGTCCGTATCGGTTGTCGGGTCGCGCGCGGAGCGTAACTGTAGCAGGGCAGATGGTTGGAGTTAGAATGATTCGCTGCCGCGCCGTGGTCCCCGGAAGCAGTTCTTCCGGAAGCATCCGCAGACTCATCGGCCGGCGCTCGAGGGGAGCCGAGCACTGGAGGCAGCAATGAAGCGCATGCGCATTTTCCTTCTTGTCACAGCCCTGATCGCCACGTTGCCGGCGCAGGCCGAATTGTCCCGCGAACAGGCGCTTGCCGCCCTGGGCAGCGCCAATGCCGCCGAGCGCGGGGACGGCGCCGAGCAACTCGCCCGCAGCGGCACCATGCCCGACGTCGAAGCGCTGCTCGATGCGCTGCGCGATGATGACGAGCGCGTGCGTGTGCTGGCCGAGCGCGCGATCTGGAGCGTGTGGCTGCGCTCCGGCGATGCCGAGGCCGATGCGCTGGTGCGCAAGGGCATGGACCACATGGAGGCGCAGCAGATGGGAGCGGCGCTGGACGCATTCACCCGCGCCATCGAGCGTCGCCCAGATTTCGCCGAGGCGTGGAACAAGCGCGCAACCGCCTACTTCCTGCTGGGCGACTTCGACCAGTCCCTGGAGGATTGCGACCAGGCCTTGCAGCGCAATCCGAATCACTTCGGCGCACTCGCCGGCTGTGGGGCAATCTATGCGCAGCGCGAAGACCTCGAGCGGGCGCTCGATTTCCTCGAGCGCGCATTCGCGCTCAATCCCAATGTCGAGGGCGTGGAGATCGCCCTGTCGCTGGTGCGGCACCGGCTCGGAAAGACCGGCCGCCAGGAGATCTGACTGAACGATGCGCGCGGACCCATCGCCGGGCTGATGCGCAACCTGCGCGCCGGCGTGCGCGGGGCGCTGTTCCTGCGCGTGCACCCGACCGGCCTCCACGCGACGCCCGGGCAACTGGTCGCTCTGGTGGTCATGGGGCTCTGCCTGCAGGTTGCGCTCGCGATGGCGCGCTCGGGCTGGAGCG
>JGI10216J12902_105934436_pt1 | contig 11600 bp, 12 predicted proteins | sample KanNatreferecore_FD_12902 | JGI IMG/M metagenome (IMG submission 12902)
GCGGTCGGCGCGACCAGGTGAACGAGGCCGGCCACCATCGTGCCGTGGCCAAAGGCCGCCGGAATCTGCTCGGGATCGAGCGCCGCTTTCGTGTCCTGGTCGACGATTGCCGCGGTCGAGCCGTTCACCAGGACCACGTTGTCGAGAATCGAGACCAGCGAGCCATCGAGGATCGACACCAGCGAGCCATCGAGGATCGACACCAGCGAGCCGTCGAGGATCGACACCAGCGAGCCGTCGACGTCGCTCCATTCCGATGCGATGCCGGCCGTATCGGTGATGAAGTCGTAGCCCGGAACGAGCGACCCCTGCAGCAGCGGGTGATTGGGATCGACACCGGTGTCGATGATCGCGACGATGCCCGCCCCTGTCGCGCCGGAGTCCTGGCTGGCGGCGAGATGAATCGCGGTGGCTGCCGGCTGGGTGACGTAGCCTCTCCAGGTTTGCGCGCCGAAATAGTCGACGATCGTGCGATCGCTGAGCGAGGCCGCGATCGCCGTCGTCGCCTGGTTCAGGTTGATGCCCGAGGCGAGCTCCGGCGTGACGACCGCAGTATTCGCTTCGAAATGCTGAACGTCGCGATCGCCCTGGACGTCGCCGACCAGTTGCTCGAGGGCGGGAAGGTCGGCGTCGCGGATTCGATCGAATCGCCGGCCGAAGTTCGATGGGCCTTCGACCAGGAACACGTCGTGCGAGTGCGCATCGACCGGTCCGATGATGGTGAGGCGATGGCGCCGGGCGATCTCGGCAACGCGGTTTGCCGGCGCGCGGAGAATGAACTCGTTCCTCTTCTCGACGACGGATTCCCGGATACGTCCGACAGCCTCGACGAACCGCTCGCGCTCCCGCGGGCGCTCGCGCGCACCTCCGCCTCGCCCCTGGGCGAAGAGGTGCCCAGGTTGAATCGACAGGGCAATGAGCAGGCACACCGCCGACACACACGTCAGGCGACACCACTTCATTGCACCGAAACGAGGCTGCGGCAGACCCATGTTGCGATCGAAAAACTACTGGTGGTAAGGATTGTTACTGCACACACGTCCGGACGAGCCGACCGGGTCTGTACAGGAAGGCCCAAGGTTACATCAAGATCGGGCCCTGCCGCTCGGAAAAATCAGGGGAAATCGGACGTCCCCGGGGGCCGCGGGGTCTCCTCAGCGGCCGCCTGACGGCCGTTGCACCCGGGGACGTACGACCTTGGCGGGCCGCAGCGGTATGCGGGAGTCTGGGTCGAGGTCGCTCAATGGGACTTCGAGCTGTTTTCCGGCGGTGGGCAGGGGCAGGTGGAGACGAAGGTTGCGCGAAGGCGCGCACTCCAGGTGAAATTCGCCCAGATTATTGCAGAGCGTCGACGCCAGCAGGGTGGTGCGCTCCATCAGGCAGACGGGCACATTTGCCGTGCTGATGGCCGGAGCGCTCTGGTTGGCCAGCTGCCCAATGAGCGTCACGCGACCGGACGGCTGATATTCCAGCTGGAGATCGAGGTAGTAGCTCTCTGCCTGGTAAACGAGATGCCGCGACAGCCGGTCTTCAGATCGTATGCCGGCGGGGAGCGGCGCGCTCGCGCTGTCGTGCATCAACTGCGCGATGAGCCGGGCAAGCCCGGACTTCTCCGGGCGGTACAGGGAGTAAATCGCCCGCGCGTAGCGGATGGCGTGGTCGGGCGGCTCGTACCCGCTTTCGCGCTGTGCGAGCTCAGCAACGGTTTGCAGCACCTCCACCGTCCGCTGGCAGCGCGGGCAGCCAGCCAGGTGCGCGCTCATCGCGGAATGGACCCCCGGATCGTCCATGCTGCTTACAAAATCCGTCCATTCCCACGCTGTGTAATGTGTCATACGTCCCCGTCCCGCCCCTTGCGGGTCCTGTGCTCTTGCCAATAAGGGGTCGAGACCAGTCGCAAAAAATATAGCTGCCGGCAGAAATTCAGCGGCCCGGCCCGCCGCCGGGGGCTTCCGCGTCTCCGATGAGAACAAAGGGCGCCCAATAAAACGGATGCGGCCTCGACTCCCGGAGCACCCGCATCGCATCCTGTGCAGCCTGTGCCTTCGTCCGGCCCTGATTGAGCTGTTGGTAGAACGTGGCCATGAACTCAGCGGTGCTTCCGTCGTACGCGTCCCAGAGCGTCAGAAGTACGGCATGGGCGCCCGCGTACAGGAGACCACGCACGAGTCCAAGCTGCTCGTCGCCTCCGACGACCACGCTCAAGCCGGTGCCGCAGCCGCTGAGGGCCACGAGCTCCGCCGACAGGCGGAACTGATACAAGTCGTACACGCTGAGAGGACCGTCCCCAAGCCGAATCGACGAGAACATCGGGTTGTCGCGGCGGAAGAAGCCGTGCGTCGCGACGTGAACGAACCGGCTGTGCTCGCCTCGCGTCTGCAGTTCGTGCGCCGTGGCGTCGGCTCCGACGAACACCTGCGATGCCGGCAGCGCCTCCGCCACCGCGCGCACCTCGTCGAGGATGAACGGCGTGCCGGCGTCGGGTACGCCCATGATGACGGCGCCGTGACCTGAACTCGCCGGCTTGGTCCTGCACAAGCGGTACACGCTGGAGCTCGGCGCGTAGGAGACCGTGAAGTCGTCGATCAGATGCCGGTTCCCGTCGAGCAGCGCGTGAAACGGCACGAAGTGCAGCACGTCATGGGGTACGACGACCACGTGTTCGGCGTGCAGCCGCCCGCGAACCGGCGCGACCAGCGCGGCATACAGCTCGCGAAGATGTGCGTCGGTCGCTGTCTGCAGCTGTGCCCCGAACGTACTCAGGTATGCGGGGCCGAGCCGGAACTTGGAGAGCTGGAACTGCAGGAGTCGGACGAGGTGCCGGAGCTGCGCGATCGGCCCCAGCGGCACGATGTCGAGCTGGTCACGGCCAAGAACGCAGACGTAGGTTTGTCCCCGGGCCTGGTAATACTCGAGCACGACGGTGCCGGGCGCCAGCGTCGCGCGGATCTCCTCGAGATTGAACGACGTGCCGGTCTGGAGGGCGGAAAACTCCTGATCGGTGCGCCGTGCCTCGTCCAGTGACCTGCCAAGATCTTTCTCGAGCTCGCGCGTCCGCTCCCGGAGCGCATCCATGCGTTCGGCTGAGCGTTTATCAGGGCGGGTTTCTTCGAGCTCGAGCTGCCGGTAATGCCAGGACAAGTCCTGGCGAAGCGTCGGAGCGGCCGTATCGTTCTCTGCACCTCGAGGGGCCAGTGATGCCGCTCGAACCGCAATCATGTCGGCCAGGCTGCGCGATTTCCCTCCCTCGATGTAGCCGAATGCGGCGTCCAGCCGCCCCGGCGCCCCTGAGGCGAGGCAGTTCGAGACCAGGCTCTCGTAGACGCCCTGCTTGTCCTCCAGGAATGCGAGCTTGAGGTCGTCGCCTCGAAGCTGGGTGCGCAGGTTCTCGAGCGCGCCATGCGCCGTTTCGAAGGCCTGGATGGCGCCATCCCGGTCGCCGCGCGCTTCCCGTGCGAGCCCGAGGACGAACTGCGCCTGGTACGTCAGGATTGGCGTCTGCGTGTCGACGATTTTCTCGACGACCGCGCGGCACAAATCGTCGGCCGCCTGGGGGTTGCCGTCCTGCAGCTCGAGCCGGGCCAGCAGGAGGTCGCAGAGCGCGGCCCGCGCAGGTACGGCGGCCCGGGCGAACAGGTCCCGGGCATGTTCGGCGAGCTGTCGCGCCCGGACATACTGCCCCTCCCGATGAAGCACGAACGCCTCATACAGATCGACGAGCGCCAGCCACGCGACGTTGCCCTCGCGGCCGAACAACTGCCGCGCGCGCCCGAATAATCGGCCCGCGCGCACCGGATCGCCCCGCCGGCTCGCCGCGATAGCGAGGTTGGTCACCGCCTTGGCCTGCTCGTACGGCATCCGCAATGCGCCGAACTGCGCGCGCGCCCGTTCTGCACGCTCGGCCGCTTCGTCGCACAGGTTCAGTTCGAGGTACATCTCCGCGCTATCCAGGTTGCAGAGCGCGCTGTGATAGGCGTCGCCCACGCGCTCGCTGTGTTCCCCGGCCGTGCGGTACAAATCCAGCGCGCGCGTATATTCACCGCGCAGATAGTGCAGGTAGGCGATGTTGTAGTCGGCCTGCGACACGAGGAGCGGCATGTCGTGGCTGTCGCAGTAGGTCCGCGCCTCGTGGTACGTCGCCAGCGCCCTGGCAAAATCGTTGAGGTTGATGTAAGAGACGGCCATGTTGCTCAGGACCGCTGCAACGTCGGGCGGTTCGCCGATTGAGGCGAGTTGCTCGTAGGCCCGGCGATATAGCACCAGCGCCTCGTCGAACCGATCCTGACGGCCCATGATGTTGGCGACGTTGCTGTCGAGACGCGCCAGGCTGACCGCCGCGCCGTGCCGCTCGAAGAGGCTTCGCGCTTCCGCGGCGGACGCCAGCGCTTCTTCGTACCTTCCCAGGCAAATGAGACTCTGCAGCGCGCCATTCAGCGTGCGCGCGACATCCACCTCTCGTCCCGCTTGCCGAAACAGTGTGACCGCGGCGTCGTACTCCTCGAGCGCGGCGGTATACCTGCCACGGAGGAATCGGACGTGCCCGGATGCACGCAGGCTTTGCGCCCGGCAGCCGGCGTCTTCGAGCTTGTCGGCGACCCACTTGGCCGCCGCCGCCAGGCGGTCGGCTCGCTGCAGATCGACACGTGCGACCCGCACGATGCGCGCGTACAGGTTGTCTACGACCGCAGCATCCCAGAGCTCGCTGTGCCTGAGCAGGAACGACGTGCGCAACCGGGCGGTACTGAATTCCGCGAGTTGATCGATCAGCGGGTCCAGGGGCGCCGGCGGACTCATGATGGCCATCTCAGAACCCCGCCTGCTCGAGTGTCTTCAGGAGGCGCGTCAGGCAGCGGCCCCGGATGAACCCGATCGAACCGGTCGCGACGCCGAGCGCCTTTGCGACGTCGCGGTACGACATCTGTGGCTGCGTGTAGAAGAGCAGCCTGATCAACTGCTGGCACCGCGGCGAGAGGCGCGTGATGGACTCTCGCAGTACCTGTTCCTGCTCCAGTTGTTCCACGATGTCAGGTGACGGCTCGGTTGCGAGCGTCTCCTCTTCGGAGGAAAGCGCCTCTTCACTCCGCCGCCGGGTCTTTCGCTTCCAGTGAAACGCCTGGTGCGCCGTCACCGTGATGAGCCAGCCGCGAAACGCGCCTGGATCGCGGAGGCGCGGCAACTCGGTGAACACGTCCATGCACACCGATTGAAAAATGTCCGCCGCGTCCTCCTGGCTGGCCCCGTACTTCAGCGGAATCGAAAAGATCAGGTTCTTGTACTTCTGGATGAGGGCCGCCCAGGCCCGATCGTCGCCGTTCAGGCACGCACGGATGAGACGGTCGTCCTTCCAGGTGGCGTCGGGACCGCGAAGCCGGCGCTCGAGACGGGTCTGGCTGGGTTCATCGGCGGGCACCGGGTGATCCCTCGCGCCAGAACGGCCCCCCGACGACGTATCGCACGGCGGCATAGTATCCGATCAGATTTTTTCCACGGGCCCCTATATCTTTTTTACTCGACCGACCCCCTTATCCACGAAGGGTCTCTCTGCGAACCGGCAGAAGCCGGCTGGCGGGGACACGAGGGGATGCTTGTATGGCATTAGGCAACGGCCAGCACTCGGAACCGGTTGTGTCGATTGGACGTGGACAGGGCGGGGCGTTCGCGCGCCGCAATCCGACCGACATTACCTTCGAACCGATCGAATCCTTCGACAATGACCTGGTGCCCTCCCGGGTCGGGATGGCGCGCGGGCTTCGCGACATCCTCATCGTCGATCCAGACCCGCAAGCCCTTTTCGCAGCACAGGTTGCGGTCCAATCGCTCGCCAACGTGGAGGCGTGCTCCGATTTTCGCGTCGCGCGCGCGCGGCTGGTCTCCAGGCCGCCCGACCTGCTCGTCACGAACCTTCGCCTCGAGCGCTTCAACGGCCTGCATCTGGTCTACGTGGCCGCTGGAACGGCCACGCGCTGCATCGTGTACACCTCGCATCACGACCCGGTGCTGGCGCGGGAAGTCCTTGCTGCTGGAGCGTTTTACGAGCGGACCGACAGGGTGGCGCGCGTCCTCGCGTCCTATGTGGGCGCGACGCTCCCCAAAGGGGATCGGCGGAGCCTTTCGGCGCTCGATCGGAGAAGCCTCCCGCGCGGAGGGCGGCGGTCCTCGGATCTCTAGACGCTAGATCGCGATCCGGACGATATTCAGCCGGTAATACAGCGCTGCGTCGAAGGAACCGCGCTCGACGAGGGGGAAAAGCCGCTCGGAGGTGGTTGCCGCCACCTGGATGCGTCCGTCGCGCTCGTTGAGCCATTGAAGCAATTCCGCCTGCTCCTTCTGACCGAGACTCGCGACCTCCAGCAGAATCAAGCTACCTTCAGCGGGCCGCGGCATCGGAACGCCGGCTTTCGGCCGGTGCTCCTGAATCGGGGTGCGCAAATACGGTCGCAGCGCCTCGAGGAACTGCCCGACGGCAGCCGGCGGCGCTTCCACCAGCACATTGCAATGCTCGCGGCAGACCGCATTCCACTCGAGGGATAGCTCGCCCGCCAGTAAGTCCGGCGTATGGGACGGAAAGACTGCGTCCCGCGATAAAGCGGTTCGTCCTGCGGTTTGCATTAAAGGCCGAAGGTGGGACGCTATTCGCTTTGGAACGCCGTGTCAAGCGTTGGCCAAAGGCTCTGTGCAAAGAAGGGGCCCCACCGGGTTGGACGCACAGCGAGGCCCTCCTTGGTACGCTACTGGTGCGCCGGCTGCGGCGCCGCCGCGTGCTTCATGAAGTCATCCATCCGCTGCTTCATTTCCTGCGGCGCGAGATCTTCCTTCCGGGTCGCAATGGTCCACTGGTACCCGTGCGGGTCCGTTACGGTGCCGGCGCGATCGCCCCAGAACTGATCGGCGAGCTGCCCCATTGGCCCGGGAGGCACCTTCGCCCCCGCCGCGACCGCGCGGTTGAACAGCGCGTCGCAATCCTCCACGTAAACCCAGAGCGACGCGGGGGAGCCGCCAAACGCCCTGGCACTTTTCCCGCCCCCCATCTCGTCGTTCAGCATGATGAGCGAATCGCCGATCCGAATCTCCGCATGCATGACTTTGCCGTCGGGACCGAGGGCGCGCGCCACTTCTTCGGCGCCAAGGGCCTTCTTGTACCAGTCAATTGCCTTCGCGGCGTTGTCGAGGGTCAGCTGGGGCGTAACGGTGTGGTGGCCCTTGGGAACTGCGCTCTGTGCCTTCGCCATATCGACCTCCTGTTCCTTATCGTGACGGGTGCGCGTTACCGATCTATGACGTGGTCGAACGACAATCGGCTGGATCGACAGCAGCATGGATGTCGATTTGCCTGGATCTCGTTCGACCAGTCAGTAGAAGGGCAGGCGCGTTTCTGTTCAGTCAACAAAGGAGACACTCCAATGCGCGTGTTGGTCATCGTTAAGGCGAGCAAGGAATCGGAAGCAGGTCAGATGCCGAGCGAGCAGCTTCTGCGGGACATGGGGAATTTCAACGAACAGCTGGTGAAGGCCGGCGTCATGCTGGCGGGCGAGGGCCTGCACCCGAGCTCGAAGGGCAAGCGGGTGAAGTTCTCGGGCCCCAGCAAGACGGTCATCGACGGCCCGTTCGCCGAAACGAAAGAGCTGATTGCCGGTTACTGGATTTGGAAGGTCAAGTCGATGGACGAGGCGGTCAACTGGCTCAAGCGTGCGCCGTTTGACGGCGGAACCGAGGTCGAGATCCGGCCGATCTTCGAAGCCGAGGATTTCGGCAAGGCGCTCACGCCCGAGCTGCGCGCACAGGAAGATCGCCTGCGCGCGGAGATCGCCGGCAAGAGTTAGACTAGCGCCATGGCAGTACGAGTGACACGCAGCGCCGGCATGCTGCTTCTGGGGATCTGGTTGATCGTGACCGGCATCAGCGGCTTCGCCGCTCTGCCAATTCCTGGAGTGCTCATGTCGGGGCTCGCACTCATCGCCGGCGTGCTGATCCTGATCGGCATGTGAGCGACGGCGGCTAACGCCGTTTGCGGCGCTTGCGGGCGGGAGCTGTCCTGTCGGCGGCACTGTCCAGTTGGTTGGCGACGATGACGCCGCCAAACACCGAGAAGTCCGGCCGATCGTCGCCCGATGCAATAGCCGACGTCGATCCCGGGACGATGTCCGCATCGCCGCTGCTCACCAGATACCCGCCCAGCGACTCGGAGACGTCGTACGACAGCCCCGGCACGAAATGGCTCAGGCTAACGCCGTCGATCACTCCGGCGATTGCCCGGCGAATGCGTATACGCATGTTCACCCTTTACGGCCGCGTTGCATGCCGTTGATACGGCGTGTGTAGCCGTCTGTAAAGGAACCGCCCGCGAATCGGCCGGGGGGAGCCGACGATGGGCAGAGCTGCAAGGCACAGGCCGGAAGGATGGAACGAATTATTCTCGCCGGCTGAGGCATAATCCAGCCGCCCGGCGGCACCGCACGTCAATCTCGCCGGCGAAAGGTCATCATGCGCCGTCTTGCGCGTAGCGTTTCGCTCGTCGTGTTCACCGGAGTGTCGTCGAGCCTGGTCTTCGCGCAGGCGCCGCAGGTCGAGCCGGTGCTGGTGATCGAGGGCGCCACGCTCATCGACGGCAACGGGGGCGCCCCGCTGCCGGACGCCGCCATCGTGATCCGCGGCAATCGCATCGCCAGCGTCTCGCGCCGGGGCCAGGCCGCGTATCCGCCGAACGCGCACGTCATCAACGCCGCCGGCAAGTTCGTCATGCCTGGCCTCTTCGATTCGCAGGTCTCGTACGAGTGGTATCTCGCCGAGCCGCTGCTGAACTACGGCGTCACCTCGACGATCGACGTCGGCACGAGCGGCGAGACCGCGATTCCGTATCGCGACGCGGTATTTCACCAGCGCCTGCGCGGCCCCCGCACGTTCACCTCGATCTCGCGGCTGGTCGCCGAGCCCGAGGGGTTCGCCACGGGCCTGGAGTCTCCCTACACGTCATCGCGCGTGCCCTCGTCCGTGCAGGAAGCACGCGATCTCGTGAAGCTCTGGATCGACGCCGGCGCCGACTACGTCATCATGGACGACGGCAGTCTGCCGACGGAGATGGCGAAGGCGGCGTTCGACGAAGCGCGCAAAGCCGGAAAGCCGGCGTTCACGCGTGCCTACGGGCCGGTGATGTTTCCGAAAGACGCCGCGCTGCTTGGCTCGCGCAGCCTGCCGCACTCCGCCGGCATCGGCATCGCGGTCACGAAGGACCCGTCGAAGTGGACCAAGGGGCGTGACGACCGGAACGAGCTCGATCGGTACGCCGAGATGGACGAGGGCAAGGCGAAGGAACTGGTCGACGTCCTGGTCAGAAACGACGTCATGCTGGTGCCGACGTTTGTCATCAACTTTCCAGGCTACCCGAAAGACTGGGAACGCTTCGCGGCGGAGGGGCGGCAACTCTTCACCGACCCGGATCTCCTCTCCTATTACCCCACCAGCGCCATCGAGTCGGTCTTCAACCGCTACACACGTGTCGACCAGGGCGCGCTGCGCGACCGCCGGATGAAGGGCTACCAGAACGCGCTGCGGTTCCACAAGATGTTCATCGACGCCGGCGGCCGCATCGCGATCTCCGGCAACACGAACAGTACCAAGGCGCCGGGCCTCGACCTGCACCACGAGATCCAGGTCATGAAGGACGCGGGCCTCACCCCGATGCAGATCGTCCAGGGAACGACGAAGTGGCCGGCGGAAATGATCGGCAAGCAGGGCGTGCTCGGGACGATTGAAGCCGGCAAGCTGGCCGACCTGATCATCCTCGGCAGAGATCCGCTGCAGGATGCCGGCAACATGCGGGCGATCGAGGCGGTGATCCAGGACGGCCGGATCATCGAGCGCGGCTACACCCCGAACTACAGCGATCCGTTCATGAACCTCGGGGATCCGTCGGTCGACGCGCTGCCGTGGGTCGCGGCGATGAAGCGCGTCACCCGCGCCGGCGCCGACCTCACGGATCCGGCGGCCTCGCCGCAGCCCGCGATTGAAAGCATCACGCCGCTGATCGTTACGCAAACAACGGGCACCGTGGCGGTGACGCTCAAGGGGATGAATTTCGTCCGCCGGTCGACCGTGCTGTTCAAGGGCCTGCCGGTGTCCAGCCGGGTCGTCAGCCCCACCGAGATCCAGGTCACGCTCGATGCCGGCGCCCTGCGCGCGGTGGGGAAGTTCGACGTCGTCGTGCGCAACCCGGAACCGATGGACCCTGCCGTGGTGCAGGGGATGTGGGGGACCGGCACCTCGAACGTCGCGCACCTCATCGTCAATTACCGGTACTGAATTCGATCGTGCTGACGCCGTTACCGCCGACCGACACGCGAGTACTTTTTCGCCCCGTCTCTTCCGAACTGGTGGCGCTGCTGCGCCGGCTCCCGGCCGATGCGTGGCAGCGTCCCACCATCGCCGGATCGTGGGTCGTCCGCGACATCGTCGCGCATCTCGTGGACCTGATGTTCCGGCGGCTGTCGTTTCACCGCGACCGCATGCCGCCTCCGGCGCCGCGCCGGCCGATCAACAGCGAAAAGGATTTCGTCGACTTCATCAACGGGCTCAATCGCGATTTTGTCGAGGCGACGCGCCGGTTCAGTCCGCATGTCCTGACGGACCTGTTCGAGAAGGCCAGCACCGAGCTCGCTGATTTCTTCGAGGAGCTGCCGGTCGACGCGCCGGCGCTCTTTCCGGTGTCGTGGGCGGGCGAGCAGGCGTCGGAAGGGTGGTTCGACGTCGGCCGCGAGTTCACGGAACTGTGGCACCACCAGGCGCAGATCCGGCTTGCGGTGGGCGCGCCGTCTCTCGCCGCCCCGCGATATCTGCGCGCGATGCTGGAGATCGCTCTGCGGGGGTTACCGCACGCGTACCGCGATGTCGAGGCGCCTGACGGCACCACGATCGTCATGGCTATTTACGGGCCTGCCGGTGGGTTGTGGACGCTCCTGCGCGAGGGGGGCCGCTGGGTGATTCAGGCAGGTGGTCCCGAGAGGGCCTCCGCGTCAGTCCGGATCTCCGACGGACACATGTGGCGTTTGCTGTTCAACGCGCTGACGAACGAGCAGGCCATGGCGGCGATCGAGATCGAGGGCGACCGGGCGCTTGTGCGACCGCTGCTCGCCGCGCGGTCGGTCATCGTCTAGAGAGAAGCGCTACGCCGCCTGATTCTGCCTGTGGCCGACGCCTTCCGCGCTCGCGATGATGTGCCGAAGCTCCGTTACCTGATCCTTCGTCAATCCGAAGAACTCGACGACGATGTGGTGTTCCTCGCGCACCCGGCCCGGTCCCCAGGTCTGCGGAATCGAAAGCACGATCCGCCCTGGAAGGTAGAGACTCTTGCCGTCTTCACTCCTGATGACGACGGTCGTCTGCCGGTCGATCGGCGGCGCCGCAGGCACCCGCACGAGGGCGCTGGTTTCACTGAGCTCGAGGAGCGTGCTCTGCCAGGTAACGTTGACGCGAACTTGAAGGTGCTCGAAGTTGGTGGTCATCTTGGTCACCGTCCTGTTTGGGTTGCGTTCAGCGAAGCTGGCCGAGCGTGCGGGCGTTGCGGGCGGCGACGATGGCGGCCACGCTGTTGCCGGCGATCATCACGC
>JGI10216J12902_100378300_pt1 | contig 11599 bp, 7 predicted proteins | sample KanNatreferecore_FD_12902 | JGI IMG/M metagenome (IMG submission 12902)
GACCTCCAGCCGCAGGCTGACCGGCAGCGCGGCGTTGAGGGGCTGCTGCCGGTCCAGAGCGATGCTTGCCGCCGAACCGCTCCCCTGCACCACCGACCAGTGCGCGGGCGCGCGGGCGTCGTCCAGAAAGGCGCGGTTCCGCACCAGTTCCGCATAAAGGCCGCCGTCGTAAGCGTGGTTCAGCTCTTCGGTCATGAGCCCGTAATGGATCGGGCTGGCCTTCACAACCGCCCCGCCGGCATCGATGGTCAGCGTGGATGACTGCGCGAGCACGGAGCCGGCCGCGAGCGCCAGCAGCGTCAAGGTGAAAGTGATGCGCCTGAGGGTGTTCATGCGGGGCACGGCTCCGGGAAGCACCGCCTGCGGCTTCTTCAAGACAGTTCGCGGTGAAGTTAAGATACCTCACCCGGAGGGGAATCGAGCAATCCGTCACGGACGAGGATGCTCGTCAATGCCCCGACCAGGAGGAGCCGATGCGCGCCCTGAGGGGCGAAGCCCGGCCGTGGAAGGGTCAGGTGCCCGGTTCGGAACGCAACTCGGGCCCCAGCCGGTAGCGCTTCCCCCGGCGCGTGTCCAGGCGGGTGGTCCGCTCGCCCAGGCGCACCGTGCAGGCGGAACCGGCCAACGACTCCAGGACCGCCCGCTCCAGCTTCCCGCCGCGCCAGGCGAGGTCGACGACGAAGCCGCCGCGCGCGCGGAGACCCTTCACCGAGCCGTTCGGCCAGGCGGAGGGGAGTGCCGGCAGGAGGTGCAGCTCGCCCGTATGACTCTGCAGCAGCATCTCCGCGATCCCGGAGGTGGCGCCGAAGTTGCCGTCGATCTGGAAGGGCGGGTGGAGGTCGAACAGGTTCGGCGCGGTGCGCCCGGGGGTCAGCAGGTGCGAATGGAGCTTGTGTGCGCGGTCCCCGTCTTCTAGGCGGGCCCAGAAGTTGATCTTCCAGGCGAGGCTCCAGCCGGTGCCGGCGTCGCCGCGCAGCTCCAGGGACTTCCGCGCCGCAGCGAAGAGCTCCGGCGTGCCGCGGCGGGTGATCTGGCTGCTGGGGTGGAGGCCGTAGAGATGCGAGACGTGCCGGTGGTCTCGCTCCGGCGCTTCGGCGTCCCAGTCTTCCAGCCACTCCTGGAGCTGTCCCAGCTTTCCCACCTGCATCGGCGCGAGCCGCTCGCGCGCGGCCCTCACACGGGTCCGCAGCTCCGGATCGAGACCGAGCACCTCCGACGCGCGGGCGACGGCGTCGAACAGGTCCCGGAGGATCTGCATGTCCATCGTGGGGCCGGCGCAGATGCTCACTCCGGGGTGGTGCGCGTTCTCCGGCGAGATCGAGGGGCAGGTCACCAGCCACCCGCGCTTCGGCTCCTCCACGAGGGCGTCGAGGAAGAACTCCGCGGCGCCCTTCATGGCCGGGTAGTTGCGCGCGAGCTCCTTCCGGTCGCGCGTGAACTCGTAGTGGTCCCAGCAGGTGGTGCAGAGCCAGGCCCCGCCGCCGGGCCACATGCCCCAGAACGGCCCGTCGATGGGGGCGCACCCGCGCCAGGCGTCCGTATTGTGGTGGCAGACCCAGCCGCGGGCGCCGTACTGCTCCCGGGCGGTGCGCCTGCCGGAGACTGAGAGCTCCCGGATCATCCGGAACAGGGGCTCGGTGCACTCCACCAGGTTCCCCGGCCCGGCCGGCCAGTAGTTCATCTCCGTGTTGATGTTGATCGTGTACTTGCTGTCCCACGGAGGGGTGAGGCTGTCGTTCCACAGCCCCTGGAGCGTGGCGGGCTGGCCGCCCGGGCGGGAGCTCGAGATAAGGAGGTACCGGCCGAACTGGAAATGGAGGGCCGCAAGCCGCGGATCTTTGCCGTCTCTGTAGGCGGCGACCCGCTCGTCGGTCGGCTTCCGGGCGGCTTCCGCGTCGGCGGTAGGGTCGCTGGAAGCGAGGTCGAGGGAGACGCGGCGGTAGAGCTTGCGATGGTCCGCCACGTGCGCCCGGCGGAGCTTCTCGTAGGACTCCCCGGCCGCGCCCGCCAGGTGCCGCGTCGCGGCGGCCGCGGCGTCTCCGCTCACGTCCTCGTAACTCCGGTAGCTGGTTGCCATGGAGAGGAGCATGGTGACGGCGTCGGCGCATGTCACGGTCACGCTGTCCCCTTCCGCGCGCACCTGCCCGCCCTGGTTCAGGAACTGCGCGGCGGCGTGGAAGCGGACCGCCCCGGGTACCTTTCGCGCGGCGCCGCCCGTGCCGGCCAGGGTGAGACGGTTCCCCTCGCCGCGGGCCTCGCAGGTGCGGTGCGGGGTCTCGTACCGCGCGGTGAAGGAGAGACTGCCGGGCCGGTCCGCGGTGAGCCGCACCACGAGGACCTGGTGCGGCGCGCTGGCGAAGACCTCCCGCCGGTAGCGCACGCCGCCGGAGCCGTAGGTGCAGGACGCGACGGCGGAGTCGAGGTCCAGCTCGCGGCGGTAGTCCTGGAACTCCTCGGGGCCCGTCATCTTCAGGACCAGGCTCCCGAGGGTCTGGTAGGGCATCTGCCCCAGCGGCTGGCTCATGAACCGCTGCGAGACGAGCTCCTGGGCCTTCCGCCACTCGCCGGCAAAGACCAGCCGCCGGATCTCCGGGAGGGCGGCTGCCGCGTCCGGGTGCGTGTAGTCGTGCGGCCCGCCGGCCCAGAGCGTGCCTTCGTTCAGTTGAAGCCGCTCCTGCGGGACCCCGCCGAACACCATCGCGCCGAGGCGCCCGTTGCCTACCGGCAGCGCCTCCAGCCACTGCCGCGCCGGGCGCCGGTACCAGAGGACGTGCCCCTCCTCGTTCGCCTCGGCCGCGGCCGCTTCCCAATCCCCGGGTCCCCGCTGCGCGAGGACCGCCCCGGCCGCCGCCAGCGCCGTTCTTCTCGAAATCCGCATCGTCGCTCTCCCGCAGGCTGGTTCGTAAACAGTCTTTAGACTTCCTCGGGGTGGCAGGAATCGCACCAGGCGCGGGGCAAGAGGATCGCAGCCGTCCTTCAGCCCGTCGAGAAGGAGACGACGATGTCCGTCCTCAGTTTGCTCCCTTCACTCCTTGCCCTGGTCGTCGGTCTGCAGGGGCAGCCCCCGGCGCCGAACGACAGCGTGCCCGCAGCGACCAACGTGCCCGGCGCCCAGTACCCGCGCATCACTTCGGACCTGCGGGTGATCTTCCGCATCAAGGCGCCGGACGCTCAGAAGGTGGAGTTCGCCTTCTACACGCCCAAGCGGTTCCCCGCGACGAAGGACGACGCCGGCTTCTGGACGGCGACGAGCGACCCCGTGGTGCCGGGGTTCCACTATTACCGCGTCTTCATCGACAGCGCCGAGCTCAACGACCCGGCCAGCTACACCTTCTACGGCACCGGCAAAGACGCCAGCGGGATCGAGGTCCCGGAGAAGGGCGTCGACTATTACCTCCCGAAGGACGTGCCCCACGGGGAGGTCCGCGAGCGCTGGTACCTCTCGAAGACGACGGGCGCCTGGCGCCGCGTCTACGTCTACACCCCGCCCGGTTATGATACCGAGCGGGACACGCGCTACCCCGTCCTCTATCTCCAGCACGGCTCGGGTGAGGACGAGCGCGGCTGGTCGCAGCAGGGACGCGCGGCGTTCATCCTGGACAACCTGATCGCCGAGCGGAAGGCCGTGCCGATGCTCGTCGTGATGGAGAAGGGCTACGCGACGCGCGCGGGCCAGATGCCGGCGGCCAACCCGGGACGCGGCTTCAGCGCGTTCGAAGACGTGGTGACCAAGGACCTCATCCCGTTCATCGACGCCACGTACCGCACGCGGCCGAACCGGGAGCACCGGGCGCTCGCCGGCCTCTCGATGGGCGGCTTCCAGGCGTACTCGATCGGCCTGGGCCACCCGGACCTGTTTTCCCACATCGGCGGGTTCAGCGGCGCGGGCGGCGGGTTTGGCGGGGCGCCGTTCGACCCCAAGGCCGCCTACAACGGGGTCATGGCGGACCCCGAAGCGTTCAACCGGCGCGTCCCCGTCCTGTTCCTCTCCGTCGGCACGGCCGAGGGGCAGCGGTTCCAGGACAGCCTGCGCGGGTTCAACAACGCGCTCACGAAGGCCGGGATAAAGACCACCTTCTACGAATCGCCCGGCACCGACCACGAATGGCTGACCTGGAGGCGGAGCCTGCACCAGTTCGCGCCGCTGCTGTTCCGCGCCCAGGAGCCCGCAGGGCAGAACGGGCGCCGGCCGGGAGGCGGAGGCTTCGGGGGGCCCATCACCCTGAACCCGGACGACGTCCAGGCCTTTCCGGAGCCGCCGGAAGGGATCATCGCCGACCGCGCGGATGTGCCGCACGGCAAGCTGGAGATGATCGAGTACGACTCCAAGTCCGTCGGCGCGCGGCGGAAGACGTACGTCTACACGCCGCCCGGTTACTCGCCCGAGAAGAAGTACCCGGTCCTGTACCTCCTCCACGGCATCGGCGGCGACGAGACGGAATGGCACCGCTTCGCGAAGCCGAACCTGCTGATGGACAACCTGCTGGCGGAGGGCAAGGCCGTTCCAATGATCATCGTCATGCCGAACGGCCGGGCGCAGAAAGACGACCGGCCCGGACCGAATGCCTTCGCGACCGCGCCCGCCTTCGCCGCATTCGAGAAGGACCTCCTGGAAGACCTGATCCCGGCCATCGAGTCCCGCTACTCCGTGCAGGCGGACCGGGGGCACCGGGCGGTGGCGGGGCTTTCGATGGGCGGCGGCCAGTCGCTCAACTTCGGGCTGGGGCACCTCGACACGTTCGCGTGGGTGGGAGGCTTCTCGTCGGCGCCCAACACGAAGCCGCCGGCGCAGCTCCTGCCGGACCCGGCCGCGGCGCGCGAGAAGCTGAAGCTGCTCTGGCTCTCCTGCGGGAACAGGGACGGCCTGATCCGGATCAGCCAGGGAGTCCACCGCTACCTGAAGGAGAAGGACGTCCCGCACGTCTGGAACGTCGACGGCCATGCCCACGACGGGACGCACTGGCGGAACAACCTCTACCACTTCCTCCAGCGCGTGTTCCGCTGAGGAACGGCGGGCCATCCCGACCCGAGGAGCGAGTATGGCCAGGTCCACGCGCAGGTACCTTGCGGTGGTGGCGGCCCTCGGCTGTGCCCTGACCGTGTGCGTCGGGGCTGGAAGAGCGGCTCAGCCGCCGCCGGCCGTAAATCCGATCATCTGGGCGGACGTACCGGACCCGGCGGTGATCCGCGTCGGCGGCGACTACTACATGAGCAGCACCACGATGCACATGAGTCCGGGGCTGCCGATCATGAAGTCCCGGGACCTGGTGACCTGGCAGCTCATCGGCTATGCCTACGACAGGCTCGGTGATGGGGTCCGGTTGACCCTCCAGAACGGGAGGAACGCCTATGGCGCCGGCTCCTGGGCCAGCAGCCTGCGGTGTCACGAAGGCACGTTCTACGTCTCCACCTTCTCCAGCACCACGGGCAGGACGCACGTATACCGGACTCGAGACATCGAGCGCGGGCCGTGGAAGGAGACCTCGTTCAGCCCGGCGCTTCACGACCACTCCCTCTTCTTCGACGACGACGGGCGCGTCTACATGGTCCACGGGAGCGGCACGGTCCGGCTGACGGAGCTCTCCGCCGATGCCTCGGGCATCAAAGCCGGCGGGATAGACCAGGTCATCATCCCGGACGCCAGCCGGGTGGCGGGCCCCAACGTCGGACTTCGGGCGGAAGGCTCGCACCTGCGCAAGGTCAACGGCCGGTACTACCTCTTCATGATCACCTGGCCCCGGGGCGGCATGCGGACCCAGCTCGTGTTCCGCGCCGATCGGATTGCCGGTCCGTACGAGGGCCGGGTGGCGCTCCAGGACCAGGGGGTCGCGCAGGGTGGGCTCATCGACACCCCCGGCGGCGACTGGTTTGCCCTGCTGTTCCAGGACCACGGGGCGGTCGGCCGCACCCCGTTTCTCGTGCCGGTAAAGTGGGAGGACGGATGGCCCGTGCTGGGCGTGGACGGGAAAGTACCCGCGGCGCTGAACCTTCCGGCGGGTTCGGGCCTGGTACCGGGCATCGTCGCGTCCGACGAGTTCACCCGGCGCCCCGGCGAGCGCGCGCTTCCGCTCGTCTGGCAGTGGAACCATAACCCGGATGACCGGTACTGGTCCGTCACCCGGCGCCGCGGCTGGCTCCGGCTGACCACCGGAAGAACCGATGGCGACTTGCTGTCGGCCCGGAATACCCTCACCCAGAGGACATTCGGTCCGGAGTGCTCCGGGACGGTGGCCCTGGACGTGAGCAAGATGCAGGACGGCGACTGCGCCGGCCTGGGCCTGCTGCAGAAGCGCTACGCCTTCGTAGGCGTGCAGCGGGCCGGTGATGGTCGATCGCTCGTGATGGTGAGCAACGAGCCCGGAGCCCCTCAGGAGCTGGAGAGCGTTCCTCTCTCCGAGGAGAAGGTGTATCTCAAGGCCGACTGCGACTTCCGGGACCGGGCCGACCGCGCCGTCTTCTCCTACAGCCTGGACGGGCGCCGCTGGACCGTCATTGGTAAGCCTCTGAAGATGGTCTACACCCTGCCCCATTTCATGGGGTACCGTTTTGCCCTGTTCAACTATGCGACGAAGAGCCCCGGCGGCGCGGCGGACTTTGATTACTTCCGCGTCTCGGGCCGGCCTGGGAAAGTGACCAAACCCGAGAAGGCCTGAACGCCGGGGCGAACCGCGGCCCGCCCTGCGCAAGTTCTCCTCCCTGTGCGACGAGGCCCGGCGCTGGAAGGGCCCGCCCGCTCGCGTCGAGGAGCAGCCGGGCGCCGGCTCCCCGGTCACCGCGATTCAGTTCTCGCCGCACTCCACAAGGATCGTCATTCCGGACGGCGGTCGGCCCACGCGTGGGAACCGGCCACATTCCGGAACCCAGTAGTACCCGGCCTTGTGCGTGGGTGCTCGCCGCCTGGCTGCTCCCGGCCCGCGACGCTCGAAAGCTCTGTCACCGCATGGCCCGACCTGGGGGTCCGCCTCGCCGGACGCGGGCTGATGGTGCGCGCCCGCGCGCCCCGGTTCGGTGACTGGTGGCACGACGAGCAGACGTGGGAGGGCGGTCCCATGGGCCCCCTCTACGACTGGATCGGAGAGGAGCGTGACTCGTGAGAGATGCCTGGCGCATGCCCTGGCTCGCCCTTACTGATCACTGATGACTGATTACTACTCCCCCCTCGTCACTCCGTGTTCCCGAGCGGGCAGGTCCGCTTCAGGCCGAATCTAGCCGCGAACATTGCCCCCTTCTCCCCCGCCAGACGCGTCCGCCTGTCCGTTTGACCCAGCGACCGGGCGCTTACTTTGAGGGCAAGGTCCTCGCCTGGCCGGCCGGAGGCGCCGGATTCCCGAGCGTGCGGCGCCGGCGCCTGTCAGACAGGTGCACGAAGGGAGCGTGACGGGGTCCCCATCCTCGGGATAACATCCGGTCCTCCACAAATGACCCCGTGGAGTCCAGGTTGCACTACTGTCCGCTCGGGCGTTCACGGCTCCTCGCCTCGCGCGCCGCCCGCCGGGCTCTTGCCGGAGAAGAAACCCTTGCATGTTTGCCATTTCCCGAGTATGATAGCGCAAACTTTCGAGCAGGCGGTGTTGCCCCTCGATCTAGTGTCGAGCCTTGTTTCAGCGGCTGTCTACGCGCGTCCCGGCCGAAGTTGCAACTACGGGTGCGATGCAAGAAGTGGGCAGCTAGGCAGCGAAGTGGGCCCAGCCGTGAACTCGTGCCTGCCTGCCCGGATTTGAATCGCGCCCTGCAACTACCCGTCCTCCTCGGAGCGCCACTGGAATGGCGTGTCCATGAGGAGCGAACCGCAATGAATACGTTAGCCGACTTTAAGCCGCTACGCAGGGTGGCGCTTCCCGATCTAGGCGATCTGAACTGTTCGGGACTGGTGCTTTTGGTGGGGCCAAATTCGTCTGGAAAGAGTCAGTTGCTCCAAGACATTTATCGCCGGCTCTCAGGTGAGCCACGGCAGCTTGTGGTCGCGACAGATGTCCAGATTGAAAAACCTCCATTTCAGCCCTTCATTCGATGCCTTGTCGATGAGGGCTATTTCAGAACCGTCGAAGATGACTCCGGGAATACCCAAATGTGGCCCCAGACGATGTACCTGGGCAGCGGTCAGGCCGTTGGACAAATCCAACCACGTCAGGCCGAGGAGTGGTACAGCCGTTTTGAGCCTGATGCCCCGAATTTCCCGCGCAGATCAAGCGAGTTCTTAAACTTCTTCGGCCGACTCCTGGTCACGGCTCTGTTCTTGGATCGGCGCCTAACCTCGCTGTCGCCGGCAGGAGTTATCGATTTCTTAAGTCAGGCGCCCCAGCACGACCTTCACGCGCTCTACTTGGATGATCGAGCTAGGGAGTTGCTCTATGACGAGATGCTCAGGTCGTTCGGAAGATCCGTGTGGCCGGACATGTCCCGTGGTAATCAGATCTCCCTCAAGGTCAGCGAGGAAGGTGCATTGCCAACTCCGGAGGAGCGTCTCTCCCATAAGAAGATGGCCGCGTTTCGATCTGTAGAGACCGAAGGTGATGGCATCAAGTCGTATCTGGCTACGTGTGTTTCACTGCTCTTGGGAAGACGTCCGGTGTGCTTGATCGATGAACCCGAGCTCTGCCTTCATCCACCGCAGGCGTACAATCTCGGCCGTTTTATCGGCCGATTTGGTGCTAGCCCGGACTGCGCGACCTTTGCGGCTACGCACAGCAGTCACATACTTCGAGGAGTAATCCAAACTGCACCGCAGGTCCAGATTGTGCGCCTAACCCGACGAGGATCTACTTTCTCTGCACATCTGGTGCCTGCGTCCGATCTCGCGGAAGCACTGGCCCGTCCTACTCTGAGAGCGGAAGCGATACTCGACGGTATCTTTGCTCAGGCCGTCGTCGTTGTTGAGGCTGACGGGGACCGCCTCGTTTACCAAGCCGCATGGGAGACACTTCACGATAACTTCCGAATGGATCTGCATTTCTCTACCGTTGGCGGCACCGGTGGAATTGCAGATACGTGTCGACTCTACCGAACCCTCGGAATCCCTATCGCAGTGATGGCCGACCTGGACATGCTGGTAGATCGGCACCGACTCGCTGCCGTTCTCGACAGCTTAGTTGAGGACGCGAGTGTGAGGGAACCCCTAATCCGGACTTGCGCAAAGCTCGCCGAAGAGATCAGAAAGCTGCCACCCAACATCTCCCAGCAGGCAGTGACGGATGAGCTATCCGCACTCGCCGATCTGCCGATGGACTGGAGCAAATACAACGACGTTGAGATCCGTCGACGTCTGAATCGGCTGGGGAACGAGCTCGACAGAATGCGGCGAGTTAAGAAGGGCGGCGTCAATGCCTACGCCGGTGATCTGGCCGACCGCCTCCGTTCCATGCTTCAGGCACTTCGTGAGCAGGGGCTGTTTCTCGTCCCGGTAGGTGAGCTGGAGGAGTGGCTTTCGGAGTATGAGGTGGGAGTCTCGAAGAACAACAAGAGAGCTTGGGCTAATGCCGCTGCGCAAAGGATCCAGGGGCTTGGAAAGCAAACCGGCGACGTCTGGAAGTTTGTTTCTGAGGTGGGGACCCATCTGACTTCACGCTGCATCCGTTCGGATTGAGTCGGTTCGCGAGGTGTGATGCTGTAAAGACGGGAACTGACACAAACGCAGAGGGGCTGGATTCAGAGATAGATCGAGAGGCAAGACCTAATGAACCTCAGTTCGCAAGAAGTGGTCCGACAGATTGAGGCCGTGCTCGCTAGGTGGAATCAATCGGTGAACCGCGTCTCCTTTGACGCATCCGGAGTTTCAGACTCCGTGCTTGGGGAGGCCGCCGCGTCCATCTCCCACGCAATCGAACGCTTTTCGCCTCCCGGCAGCGCATTTCGTGAGCGAGCGCTGGAGACGCTCCAGAAGCACAGTCCGCACACCCTCCACATCGGCGTTCCAATCCTCTACGGAATCTTGAGCGCACTACTTGACGCCTACCGGAACGACTACCTGACCGCCATAGAAGAACTTGTCCACGCGGACGTATACTCGGACTTCATGGAAATGGCCCAGTATCTCATCCAAGAGGGATACAAGGACGCTGCGGCGGTAATGGTCGGAGGCGTGCTAGAGGAGAACCTCCGAAAGCTCACCCTCAGGAATAATCTTCCGATCACCGACCAAGCGGGAAAGGCCCGAAAAGCCAGCTCTCTAAATGAAGACCTGGCGAAGTGTGCTTACGACAAGCTCACCCAAAAGAGTGTAACCGCTTGGCTTGATCTGCGTAATAATGCGGCTCACGGGCATTACACGGAGTACGACAAGGCGCAAGTGGCTCTCATGTTCTCTGGTGTTCAGGACTTCTTGAATAGGTATCGGGCATAGTTCGGTTAGTAGAAGAGGGTCCGCAGGGTCACTACCCCAGCAATCGATGTCAGAATGTCTTCGCGCTCCCTTTCCAGCAGCTTACTGATCAAGTAATGGTACGCGTTGGGGTGACCAACCAGTACCGTTGCCTCGTCCAAGTCGAATTCCAGATCACCCGGCAAACGCCACTCACGCTCGTGCGTCCAATCGACAATCCTCTGTGGATCAGATAGATCCAGGTGGACAATTCTCCACCACTCTTCTTCGGGTAGGAAGCGCTTCGCGTCATTCGTAACGTCGTAAATGACCGGACGAGCGCCCTTACGGAATAGATAGTCCTTCGGGAAGGCGATACCAACCGGTGTATACCGGCTGCCTTTGCTTATTTCGTACTCGTAATAAATATTCTGAGCTACGGAGTAGAGCGGCGCGTCCTGAAAACACACGGCCGTGCGCTTGCCGCAGATGAATCCTTTCCTTGTGCTACTGCCTATCAACTTGCGCGTCGACAGTATCTCAAGCAGAACTTCGACGCAGTTAAGCGGTTCGCCGCTAACCATACCGCTCTTCGTCAGGTGAACTAGACTGGTAGATAGGTCCGAACGCGACGCGCGGCGTTTGAACCACTTATGACGATCCAGAGCCATTGACTAGCCTTTTGTCCTAACACCCCGTACGGTCAGGCCGAGGCCCGGTTGTCTCTCGTCGGCGGCCCTATAGCAGCTCCGATAGCACGGACACGCCCTTGCTGGTATCCACGATCGGGATGGGGCGGTTCACGCCCGGCGGGTGGTTGCTCTGCCGGTAGTCGATGCCGAGGATCGTGCAGACGGTGCCCAGGAAGTCCGTCACGCTGATCGGGCGCTCGGTCACCGCGGCGCCGTCCCGGTCCGTCTTCCCGATCACCTGGCCGCCTTTGATCCCGCCTCCGATCAGGACGGTGCTCCAGGCCTTCGACCAGTGGTTCCGCCCGCCGCCGTCACACCGGGGCGACCGCCCGAATTCCCCCATCCACACCACCAGCGTTGTGTCTAGCAGACCGCGCGCGTGGAGGTCCTCGACCAGGGCCGACATCGAGACGTCGCATTCCTGCGAGAGGGCCCGCGTCCGGGGAAAGTTGTCCCGGTGCGTATCCCACCCCACGCCGTCTCCCATCACCACTTCCACGAAGGGCACTCCCGCCTCGACCAGCCGCCGGGCCATCAGGCAGCCCTGCCCGAAGCTGCCCGGGGAGGCGGAGAGGGCCTTGCCGCCGGGCCGGGGCGCCGCGGCCGGGGC
>JGI10216J12902_100348741_pt1 | contig 11594 bp, 11 predicted proteins | sample KanNatreferecore_FD_12902 | JGI IMG/M metagenome (IMG submission 12902)
TTGACATACTCGAGTTTGGCAAAGAGATCCATTCCCTTCATTAGCAACGGGACATGTGGCGTGGGTCGCAGGGTATTTCGGAGCCGTTTCAAACGCGTGGCGAGACGCGACGCCGGATAGCGGAGAAACGCCGGGCGCTCGATCTGGGTCAGATTCTCCCAGGGAGAATCCGGCGTCAGCTGTGGCCGGCGATGTTCTGACTTGTCCCGACAGGGCGTCCGAGTTGTCGCAGGTGCGGTTTGGTTTGCGGTTTTCATGTGGTTTCCTTTCTCACCGTAGTTCCACTTTCTCCGGCACCTTGATGATTGGATCGATGCCTGCCTTCACGCGATCACCTGTCTCCGCCACCCCTGCACTTGTCCGAACACGCACACTTGACGACATAAATCACCCAATCTTTTTTCTACCGCAACAGACACGGCATCTACCGCAACAAACACGGCATCGTGATTTCAGTTTTTCAGTTTCCGGATCGATTCGATCCACTGTTCTCGCAGCATTGGAGTGCGCTTGCTTCGCTCGGCTCCTAGCCGACCCAACCGCCGCCAACAAGCGCGACGAGACTATGAGTCGGACTGGAAATGAGAAGAGAGGTGAAACCCGTAAAAGGAGGTGGGTGAAAAGGCGTAAATGCTGTCGGGGAATTCCCTTTTTGCCATCGGGGAATTCCCCTTTGGGGGTTCGGCGTGTTAGGCGCCATCGAAGCGCCAAAGGACTGTAACTCGCAGGACCGCACCGCGAATTTGCGCGGGCCGCGAAAATCTTGAGGAATTGGGTTCCTTTGCCTCACCACCACGACCAGAACTCGACACGGAAGTATCGGACGAAACGGCGCGTAACCAGGTCAAGGAGCCGCTGCTCGCCGCAATAGATTTTGGCGTTTCCGGTCATCTCCGGTTTGAGCAGGCCGGCGGAATTGTCGAGCCGTGTGGTTACCAACACGGTCCGTTCCGGTTGCCAATCGTTCGGTTTGGTCGCAATGGGCGCGATGGCGATGACCTTTCCCTCGAGGGTCGCGCGCGGATAGGCTCGGGCCTTGAGCACGACCGTTTGCCCGAGGCAAACATCCGCGATCTCCTTTTCCGGCACTGCGATCTCGACGGTCACGGTTTTCAGCTCGTGCACCTCGGCGATCAGGTCCCCTTTCTTCACGTTCTCGCCGATCTTTTCTTTTAGCTTGTGCGTGGTGATGACGCCGACGGTGGGACTGACGATGGTGAGAGACTGGAGCTGGTCCTGGAGGTGGCGTTCATGGGCGTTCAGCCGCCGAATATCCGCGTCGAGCGCCTCGATCTCCTCCGGCCGGGCTCCGGCCAGTAACATCTTCAGCCGCTCGCCGGCCTCCTGCAATTCCTTGCCGCGGACGGCGACCAGCTCCTTGGTTTCTTCAAATTCTTTTTCGGAGATCAACTTCTGTTCGACGAGAAGCTTGTCGCGTTCGAGGTGGCCGCGGCTGAAAGTGAGCCGTTCCTCCGCCTTGGCAACCTGCGTCCTGGCCAGTTCGATCTCTTCCGGACGCGGACCCGCCTTCAGTAACCTGAGTTGCGCCTGTTTGGCTTCGGTCTCGGCCCGCGTCTTTCGCAGCTCCGCGCTGTAATCCCGGTCGGAAAGCCGGGCGATCGTCGCGCCTTTATCAACGAATTCGCCTTCGTCGGCGTAGATCTCCTCGATGATCCCCTCCACCACCGCACGCACATCGGCGTTGTGAAGAGGCAGCACGGTGAAGGAGCCGGAGACTTTCAGTTCCATCCGACAGAAAAACAGGAAGGCCAGCAGCACGGCGAGGCCCAGGCCGAACCTCACGCGTTTGGACGCGAGGGACGTCCTGCTCAGGCCGGCCTGGACCCGGCTCGTGACCGGCAATAGCAGTTTCTTGATGGAGCGTCGAAAGAGCAGTCCGAGTGTGGCGGCAAAAAGAACGAAACCCCAGCCTTGATACCGTTCGACCATAAATCCGCCGAACCACAACACGATCGTGCCGAGGAGCCAGTAAGTATAGACGCCCGCCAGCAACGCGTAGATCAGGTAGATTCGGCGTTCGCGCGGGGTGATGGCGCCAACGCGTTCGGTCGCCGCGCCCCACAGACTTCTGACCCGGCTGCCGAAGTAGCCGAATGCCCTCTTCCGGAGGTTGGGAATGTCGAGCCAGTCGCTCAAGAGATAATAACCGTCGAGTTTGATCAGAGGATTCATATTGAAGAACATTTTGAACGCGGAGGTGGCGGTCACCACCAGCGCGAAGTGATTCACCCCACTGCTCGGATCGGTCACGCGCCAGACCAGCGTGGCCAAGGCCCAGAGAAAAACTTCAAAGTAAGCCCCGGCAAACGTCACCCACAGACGCTTGGACTTTTCGGGAAACAGCCAGGCGTCGCTGACGTTGCAATAAAAGGCGGGCTGAAAATAGATCAGCAGGAAACCGATCTCCCGGACTCGGCCCCCAAAGTATTTGCAGGTCAGGCCGTGTGAAAACTCGTGCGCGGCGATGACTGCCAGAATAACAAACCAGGCCAGCGCCAGCGATTCGAGACGGAACAGGCTCCCGAATTCATGAATGATCTCCGCCCAGTTCATTACACTGACGCCGACTGCGCAAACGACGAGCGCGGCCGACGACACCAAAAAACCGGGCGTGAAAAGAAAGTGAACTTTGGGCAACAGCCAGTCAAAGAGGCGGCTGGGATCGAACAGTTTGAACCGCAGGTAAAACAAATCGCCGGCGACGCGGCGTCGCCGGGGCGGCGGGAGCGACGGCCCGGCCTCTCCTTCGGACAGCAGCCCGAGGCGCCGGATCCGCTCGACGAATTGCTGCAACACCTCCGGCGAGATGGGAGCGTCGAATCGTTCCTGGAAGCGCTGGCGCACGTCTTCCATCGGAGTCGCGCCGTCCAGTTGCTGCGCGATGAAATGCTCGGTCTCGCCAAAGCGAAAGAATCGCTCCGCGTGCGGATCTTTGACGACGAAGACGCTCTGTTCCGGTGTGCCTTGACGGCTGATCACCAGATCGTCCCGCAATTTGACCGTGGCGGCTGACATCGACTGAATCTGTGTGTCGTTGCAGGCCGGCCCCCCGGGGAGGACCGCCTGCAGCAATAGCTCGGACGCGCTTCCGCGAGGTGTATCCCTTTACGCACGTGCGGCAACTCGCGGCGAACCGTGTCCAAGTCACCCGCCGGGGCCGATCACATCACGTGACCGGCCCGGACGGGATTGGTTTTACGGGTTCTCCGGGTTGGCGCTGCCTTCGGGATTCGCGCTGCCGGACGGATTGTTCGGAGCCGAGGACTGGTTGCCTGGCTGACCGTCGTAACCGCCGGTCCCGTTCACGCTCGGAGCAATTCGCTCCTCTAACTCTTCCACATTGAGCAGTAACTGGTCTTTCATCTTGTCTCACCACCTTTCTGATCGTTTTGAATTTTCATTGGTGTTTCGATCGTTCATCCGTCCGTCCGTAACACGGTTACGGAGGAACGTCTCCAGCTTATCGGCCGCTCGGCTCCGGCTGCGGCCTCTCGCCGCCGGAGACTTCGGTACCGTGGCCATTGCTGTTGCTCTCACCGGTACCAGGGGTCCCGCCGTGAACGTCGGGAGCGATGCGCTCTTCCAGCTCTTCAACTTCGAGTAGGATTTGGTCTTTCATGGATTTGTTCTGTTTATGGTTTTCACCGGCTATGGGGTCGGGACGAATGAACCGGCCGGTGCCCTTACGGTTCATGCATCCGTGCCAGCCCCTGAGTCCTCCCGAACCACGGATACGTCATTGCCGGGTGCGGAAGGAAACCCAAGGCTGGCACTTCTTCACCGGCCCCCGACGAAGTCGAGCCGGTCAAGAGGGTTAGTTGCCGTGCGAGTCCCGGGTGTTGTCCGAGGGCTGCGGCTTGCTGCCGTTGGAAACCTCGTTGCCGGGGTTGCCATTGCTCTCGCCAGGAACGCCGTTGACGCTGTCGGGAGCGATGCGCTCCTCCAGTTCTTCCACGTTTAGCTGGATCTGGTCTTTCATCTTGTTTCACCCCCTTTCTGTTTTGAGATCGAATCTGCTAGTCGTTGTCGCCCAAACCAGGGTTGCCGCCCGCCTGGCCGCCGCCGCCCTGATCATTGGCGCCGCTTTGGTCGCCGCTGCCGGAGTTGCCGGGACCACCGCCCCAGTTGCCTTGGCCCGGAGGGCCATCGTGCGGATCGTTGATCCCGCCAGTGTCCGGTGCGATCCGTTCTTCCAGTTCTTCCACGTTCAAGAGCACTTCGGTTTTCATATCTTTCTTCTGTCTGTTGTGTTCACTGGCTTTCAGGGTTGGAATGGATGAGCCGGCCGGTGTTCGACAGCTCATCCATCCGCGCGATCCTCACCGCACCATCGCCGCAAAAGCGGACGCGGAAAGAGCGGAGACCGCGATGTCTTCACAGGTCATCGAACTCAGGGGCCCGTCGAAACCTGACCGCCTGTACCTTCGTTCCCTGGATTGTTCGTATTGTTCTCGGGCGGATTGTTGTTGCCGGGATTGCCGGTCGCGCTCGGCGCGATCCGCTCTTCCAGTTCTTCCACGTTCAGCAGGATCTCTTCTTTCATCTTGTTCACCTCCTTTCGGTTTCAGGATGTTTCGGAAGCGCCACCGGTGCGAACCGATGCGTGCCGAAAAAAATTCGAGCTGTGTTCTCATTCGCTGAGCATCGTGAGAAACTGTGCTGCGTCCGGCTCATCGCCGACCGAGAGCCGCGCAAAAAAGCGCGCGCCAAGACTACCGACACGGATTGCCTGGAGAAGGTGGGAGAAACCCGAAAATGTGTGCAGCGGAATCTGTATTTCGTGATAGGTACTTTCGTGATCAGTACGGAGGACGGGTCGTTGCCTTCTGTTACAGACGGTCCCATAACTACGACCAACTCGTGTTGTCTTGATGCCCTGTTAAAGGCGGTTTTCCAGCGTGGGAGGCAGAAGATTTTCCGCGAGGGTGCCGCCGCGCCGCGCTGTTGACCAGGTGCGTGTAACCCGAAATCAGGAGGAGCAGAGCCCCCAGCAAAAGAGCAACATCTGGGGAACGAATCGCAGCTCCGTGATATTCGATTCCCGCGTTCGCGGGCATTGTCGCGGTCGGGGTGACATCCGACCGGGTCTCGCGAATTGGAACCTCTCTCTGTGTCTCATTCATTGTTGTCCTTTTGAGCGGTCAGGTCTGGAAAGGCCGCCGAGAACATGATCCCGGCGGCCTTCCTCTTTGCAGAGTCGTTATCGCGAGACGGCTACTTCGACCCTTGAACGCAACGGCCCGCCAGGATTTCTTGGCTGGCCGGCTCGCCATCTTCGTGGAGGAACTGAACCCATATCCAGGGATTGCCGCCGACGCCGCCCAGTACCGGCTGCTTGGGAAACTGGATCGTGGTACCGGACGGAATGAGCACCACGTCAGCCGTCCGAGTCGCCTTGTGCGGGCCGCCGACGGGATTGTCGTTGTTGCGGAAGATATACCGCGCTTTGAGGCCCGACAGCGTCAAGCCGCCGTCGATGGTGATAAACGGGCCGGGATTGTTCGAGCAGCCTTCCAAAAGGATGTCCGCCGAGGCCATGACATCGCTGAGGAAGGCCGGATTAACCTGAGTCAGGCCTTGCACGCAACGTCCGAGAAAGATTTCGCTGGTCAGGGCGTTGTTGTCGCTGTCAAGGAATTGGATCCAGATGAACGGATTGCCACCTGTCCCGCCCAGTACCGGTTGTTTGGGAAGCGTGATGGTTCCGCCCTCTGGAAGCAGTACTGCGCTGGTGGAATACTCTTCGGTCCGTTCATGGGTTCCCTTCGCGTTGTTTCGGAAGATGGCCTGCACATTCAACCCGCCCAGCACCAGGTTGGCATCCAGGGTTACCTGCGGGCCGTGCGAGTTGTCGCAGTCCGACATGGTCACGGTCCCTCTGACCTGGAGGGGCATCGCGAACGTTGCGCTCACCTGTTGTTCGCCGGCGCGGACAACGGCCGCCGCAGTCAGGGCCAACAGCGCCAGGATCATGGCCCCCGTTTTCATTGCCTTCACGACTTGACTGTTCTTCATAATTTTTTCCTCACGGGTTTCCTATACTTGGTTGTTGCTCAGGTTAAGTTTTGCGCCGCATGCATCGCACGCGCCCGTTCGCCTGCCTGCCTTCGACCCAAAAGTTCCACGGAATTCTTCCGTAAAATTCGCCGGTGAGTGTGCACGGTACGGCGCGGAGGGGAAGCGGGGTGAAAACCGCAAATTGCAGCAGGGAAATCCCTGCAACAGAGGCGTGAACTCCCCGTAAGTTTCGCCTTTTGTTTCCCGGTCGTTCTGCTATGGTTCGGCCCGTCCCCATGGCAGAAGTCGTATGAGATGAATCAATGGCAAGGAGGCGTGTATAAAAAAGCCGGCTATTTCGAGACAGCGACCGCCTCCCCTATTGCGCCGCAAGTCGCCCATCGTTTGGGGGACCAAACGCAAGAAAAGATCGCCGCATCCGTCGCATGACTCGGCGACGCTGGTTCACGAACCGCGACGATCCCACGAGGGTCTGGAATCGCGGATTCAACAGCGCACCGCCGAATTGTTGAAAATCAACCAAGCACTGGAGGCAGAAATCGTCCAACGCAGGCAGACGGAGGTGTCCCGAATGCGCGTGTTGAGGACCGTCGTCGAAGCTCAGGAGGCCGAACGCGGCCGCGTGGCGCGCGAGTTGCACAACGAGTTCAGCCAAAAGCTGGCCGCGCTGAGCATAGGCGTGAAAGCGCTCGGAGAAAAATTGCCTGCGCGATCCACGTCCCGATTGCGCGTGGCCGGGTTGTTGAACATCGTGGACGAAATACTGCGTGACATGCACACTCTCGTGTGGAAGCTGCGTCCACCCGTGCTGGACGACCTGGGCCTGCTCAATGCCCTGCGGCGTTACACCGCCGATTGGAGGAAACTCAGCGGGATTCCGGTGGATTTTCACAGCCGCGGCCTCGCCGGACGAGTGCTGCCGCCACAGCTCGAAATCACACTGTATCGAATCGCCCAGGAGGCACTCACGAACGTTTTCAAACACGCTCAAGCCGGGCGCGTCAGCGTCCTGCTGGAGGACAAACGGGATCATGTTGCACTGATCATCGAAGACGACGGGCGCGGCTTTCGCATCGATAAACTGTCGAACGATGGCGCCGGCTCGCAGGGCCACGTGGGGGTGATTGACATGAGGGAGCGCGCCGCGCTTGTGGGCGGGGACATGAATATCGAATCAACACCGGGCTCAGGCACGACTGTGTTTGTGCGCATTCCACTGGCAGCGCGACCGGACAAGGCAGGGGCCGGGAAATGAAAAGAATTCGCGTTCTATTGGCCGACGATCACACGGCCATGCGTGAAGCGCTGGCGCTGCTGTTGAAATCGCAAAACGACATTGATGTCGTGGCGGAAGCGGCCAACGGCCGGGAGGCCTGCCAAAAGGCACGGTCTTTCAAGCCGGATGTGGTGGTGCTGGACCTCTCCATGCCTGAAATGAGCGGTCTGAAAGCTGCCGCCATCCTGCAGCGGGATTGCCCCCGGATCAAAGTGCTCGCTCTGACCATGCACGAGGACGAAAGCTATTTGCGCGAATTGGTCGGGATGAAGGCCGCTGGATACGTACTCAAGCGGGCGGCGAGTGAAGAATTGCTTCGCGCCATCCGCGAGGTGGCATCGGGCGGTACTCATTTCGACTCGACTTTGGTGACCACAGCGTTCCTCGAAAAACTTGGTGAACTGGCTGTTCCTGGAAATAGATTGCCGCGCCGCCTCACCGAGCGGGAAGAAGCGGTGCTGCGGCTGATTGCCTGGGGCTACACCAACAGGGAGATCGCCGCGAAACTCAGCCTGAGCGTTAAGACCATTGAAGCGTACAAGGTCCGTATAGGAAGGAAGCAGGGGCTGCACAGCCGCACGGAGGTGGTGCGCTACGCTTTGCGCCACGGCTGGTTGAATGCTGAAGAAAGCGGCTCATTCAGCGAAACAGAGCGCCCACCGTCCGCGAATCCGCCAGTTCTTCCCACAAACTTTTGATCGAGTCCGCAAGCCAATAACCCGATCGTGCGCTCCTCATTCGGGGAATCCCGCCGGGCAAACGAGGATGAGTAAACGACGCCGAAGGCGCGAAAGGACGGTTCATGGCGGCCATGAACCTTGAGAACAGAACGCCGAGCTTTGTTTCAGCGTGTTCGCGGATTTGAGAAAGCGTGCCACGCTAGTAGCCAAACGCCGACACGCTTGTAGGCTGGACACCGACAAGGAAGTTGCCCGCGCGCTGACATTACAATCAGACCAGCACCGATTATGTTAAAGATTCTCAAAATCCAGAGCGAACTCGTAAGCCGATTGTATCTTGAAGGATGCGTTCCTCTGCCGGAAGTCGAGCGTTCTGCGGATTTGAACTGACCGCGCGGGACCGGAATCGCGCGTTCCTTTACCGGCTGGTGGTGGCGAGTTGACTCGCCGACGGGCTCGTCGGTCCTATTTGTTTTCGATGACCCCTTTGGAGATGGCGTAGCGGGTGAGACCGGCGACGTCGTGAATGTCCAGTTTGTGCATGAGCTGCTGACGGTGTTTCTCGACGGTTTTGATGCTGATGAAGAGCTCGCCGGCGATTTGTTTGTTGGCGAACCCTTCGGCAATCAACTGCAGCACCTCCATTTCGCGCGCGGTGAGCTTGGGTGCCTTCTTCTGATCGGACGGACGGTTGACGGAAGACCGGTAATGGTCGAGAAGGCGCTTGGAGATGGCCGGGCTGAAAAAAGCATTGCCCTTCCTGGCCTCGCGAATCGCCGCCACCAGGTCGGTGGCCGCAGTCTGTTTGACCAGGTAACCGGACGCACCGGCGTCGGTGAGCTGCTGGACATACTCATCATCGCTGTAGGAGGAGAGAATGAGCACATGACTCTTGGGACTTTCCTTGCTGATTTGCCTGGTCGCTTCCAGTCCGTTGAGCTGCGGCATGGCGATGTCCATGACCACGACCTCCGGTTGGAGACGTTTGGCCATTTGCACGGCCTGGCGGCCGTTCTCGGCCTCGCCGACGACCGTCATATCTTCTTCGGCTTCGAGTAACGCTCGGAGTCCTTGTCGAACCACCGTGTGATCGTCCGCGAGTAATACAGTTATCTTTTGCATAGGTTGTCTATTCCGTTGTGCGGGGTTGTTCGTTGTCCGGTTGGAACGGAATCGAGGCGCGGATGGTGGTGCCTTTGCCCGGACTCGATTCCACGGCGAGTTCGCCGTTGACCAGCCGCAGGCGTTCCTGCATCCCCATCAGCCCCAAACCGCTCTTGTCTCTCGGACCGGCAACCATTCGGTCCGTGTCGAATCCTCTGCCGTCATCCTTGACTGCCAGGTGAATGGCCGGGCCCGCCCGGCGGAGACTGACACTGACGCGGCGGGCGCCGGCATACTTGCAAACATTCGTCAGGCTTTCCTGGACGACGCGGTAGATCACCGTCTTCGGTTCGCTCGCCAGTTTTTCGACAATCGGGTCGGCGCGGAGGCTGACCTTGAGGTCGGTGCGCCTGGCGAAGGCGCGGATACACCACCGGAGCGCGACGACCAGGCCAAGGTCGTCCAGCATCGCCGGCCGAAGTTCATAGGAGAAGCGATGCACGTTTTGCATCGTTTGTTCGAGGAGACTTTGCGTCTCGACGACTTGCGCGTCGAGATCGCCGCCGATCCTGACCGCCTTTTTTTTCAACAGCTGGAGGTTGACGCTGATCGCCGTGAGGGCCTGGCCCACTTCGTCGTGCAACTCGCGGCTGATCCGTTTGCGCTCCTCTTCCTGCGCATGGAGAATCTTGCTGGAGAGTTCGCGCAACTTCTCCTGCATCGCTTTGGCTTCCTTGAACAGAACCCGGTAGTGCTCCTCGCTCTTGCGCAACGCCTCTTCGGACAGCTTGCGCTCCGTGATGTCGCGAATAATGCCGCAGAAGAACCTTCCCTTGGCGGTGTGCCAGGAAGCCAGGGACAGTTCCAGCGGGAACTCAGTGCCGTCATTCCTGAGGCCGTTCAACTCGACGGTCCGACCGATCAGTTGCTGCTGTCCTGTTCTTCCCACTCTTCCGATCCCGGTCAGGTTGGCGCGCCGGAACCGAGGTGGCATCAGCAGGCTGATCGATCGCCCCACCACCTCCTCATCGGTCCGGCCAAACATGTTTCGCGCCCCCTGATTCCAGGTGACGATGTTGCCTTCGCTGTCCGCGAGGATGATGGCGTCAATGGCGGATTGCATCAGCGTGCGGAACTGCTCTTCGCTTTCGCGCAGCGCCACCTCGGCTTCATGACGATCCGTCACGTCACGGGTGACGACGATGGCGTGGGTGACGCCACTTTTCTGGCGGTAGGGGTAATAACTGACATCGAAGTAGCGCGGCCCGAGGGCCGGCATCTCGAACCAGGATTGATAGTGCACCTCTTCCCCTGCGAAGCACTGGTCCAGGTGTTTTCGAACGACATTCTCGAAGGCAGCCTGACCCCAGACTTCGGCGACGGTCGAGCCGAGAATCTCTTCGCGACCCTTTCTATGCGCGTGACAGTAAGTGTCGTTGGCCGCCTCGTACCGGTAGTTGGAGGCGACCAGCGTCAGGAATTCACGCGACGTGTTGACGATCGACTCGTACCGTTTCCACATCTCCTCGGAGGCCTTGCGTCGCGTGATTTCGTGGCTGAGCTCGCGGTTGGTGGCGGCGAGTTCGGCCGCCCGGCGCTCCAAAGTCTCGTTGAGTTCGCGCAGCCGGCCGTTGGCTTCAAGAAATCCGCGATGATACGCCTCGAAGGGGGAAAGGTTCTCCATGAAGAACACTTCCACCGCCTTCAAAAGCTCGATGGCACGAGCGCCCGGCGCGTCGTCGTTCGGCGTGAGGGTCGGCAACAAAACCGAGACCAGGGACCGCTGTTGGATCTTCGCCGCGTCCAACACACCCAGTCCATGCCTGACCGCTTCCCGACCGAGTTCATAAGCCGCGTGGAGAGCATCCTCGCCGTCGTCGATCAGATACGTCCGCAACGCCTCGGTGAAGCGTTCGGTAAAATCATTTAACGGATCCTTCATGACTAAATCCGAGGTAACGAACGACCAGCACGAGCGCGTCGTCGTTGCCTTTGAAATGGGCGGAGAGGACGCGTTCGGCGATCTGCTGCGGCGGATCGGTCGTCGCCAGGCCCTGGGAAAAACCGCTCCGAATCCCGTCGCTGGCCAGGATCAGGAGATCTCCGGCAAAGAGAGGAATGAGGCTTGCCTGCAGGGCCGGCAACTGATAACCGACGACGCCGCCGCGGAGGAGGACGACTTCGGTCGGAGGATTGGCGCGGGCATCCGCGCGAAGCAAGTGGCCTTCCACCGGACCGATCCCGAGCCACGTCATGGTTCCGTCGAAAACGTTGAGCGAGGCGACGGTAATGGTTGCCCCGCGAGTCTTGGCGAGGGCTTCATGGCACCGCTTGACCAACGAGATGACGGACTCGTCCGCGTGGGAAGTGAGCGTGTGGACAGCAGCCTTGGCGGCGGCGGTGGCTTCCTGCCCGTGGCCCAACCCATCGACGACCGCCACCAGCACTCCATGGGAGAACGGACGCACGACGTGCAGGTCACCCGAGACCGTTTC
>JGI10216J12902_106319930_pt1 | contig 11594 bp, 15 predicted proteins | sample KanNatreferecore_FD_12902 | JGI IMG/M metagenome (IMG submission 12902)
GCCGCGATCGCGAAAGGCCGGGCGATGATCGCCGGCTTCAGCAATCGCGTTGAGACCGTTCCGATCGGCGGGCACGGACTGTGACGGTTATGTTTCACGATGGTCAGGAAGTCTCCACTAGACGCTGAGACAGCGTGGAAGAGTCCCGCATGAGTGCTCATTCTGGTGTTCGCGTTGTTGCTCTCGCTATTCTCGTCCTGCTCCCGGCGACGACCTTCGGTCAGTCCGTCGTGGGCATCCTCGGCATCGACACCGAAGTGGCTCCGCTCGAGAAACGCCTTCAGAACGTCCGTGAAGTGCCCGTCCAGGGATATGTATTCCGCGAAGGCACGCTGAACGGGCGACACGTCGTTGTCGGACGCTCGGGCTCGGGGAAGGTCAACGCGGCGATTGTCGCCACACTTCTCATCGGTCGCTACAAGCCGTCCGCCATCTTGTTTTCAGGGACGGCAGGGGCCGTCGATCCGGCTCTGTTCCCCGGCGATGTCGTGATCGGAAAGGCGGTTGCGCAGCACGATGTGGGTTTGCAGCTTGCCGACGGCATCCGCCGCCGCGGCGTGCGAAACGTCGTGACCGGCGATCGTGATCCGCTGCTGGTTCCCGCATCTGAAGGGCTGCTGGCTGTGGCGAAGTCTTCGATGCAGGGTTTGAAATTGCCGCTGGTCAAAACGCCCACTGGTGAACAGCGGACCCCGCAGGTCGTCGAAGGTGTGATCGTGACGGGCGATGTGTTCCTGGCTGACGTGGCTCGCCGGGCCGAACTCCGAAGTGCCCTGGGCGCCACGGCGATCGAAATGGAAGGCGCGGCCGTCATTCAGGCGTGCCGTCAGTTCAATGTGTCGTGTCTCGTGATCAGGAGCATCACCGACCGCGCTGATGGTGAGGCGGCATCCAGCTACGAGCAGTTCGTGGCGACGGCCAGCGAAAACGCCGCCACGCTCGTGGCAGCCATGATCAGCCGACTTGGAGAACCAGGCCGCTAGTTGGATGAACGGCGCAGAAGCCGAACGACAAACATCAGAACGGCAACGACAGAGACGACCCCCCAGACGACGAGGAAGATCATGAGCTTCGATGCGGTCTCGCTCGGCAGGTCGTTGCCATTGCCTGGAACGAGTCCCGCACCTGTCGCCATCACGAACGCGGCCATCCCCAGCAGGACGATGAACGGCAGACCCAGAAGTACGGCCGCAGCCACCATGAACGCAGTCTGTGATTCCGATTGTGTGCCGTTTGTCGTAGAACCCATGGAGTGACCAGTGTAAGGCCGGATGGACTGTCATGACACCGTTCGACAACGAATGGATCTTTGAGGCTTTCGAGCAGCATCGGAGCTTTTTCACGAAGAGGATGTTCGGCGGGCTGGCCGCCTATCTGCACGGCCGCCTGATGATGATCCTGGTCGAGCCAACGAAGACAGGACGATGGACGTGGCACGGTGTGCTGGTTTGTACGGAACGCGAGCATCAACGGTCGATCGTCAAAGAGTTCCGGCATCTGGCGCCGCACGATGTCCTGAAGAAGTGGCTCTATATCGACTCGCGTCACAAGCATTTTGAGCGGACGATGCAACAGGTGGCGCAGACGATCGCGCGCGATGACCAGAGATTCGGCATTCAGCCTCGGCCGAGGAGGGACAAGGCTCGATGAAAGGACGACGAGGATTCTTTGCGGACTGTGGTCGAGTCGCCCTCGGCCTGCCGCTGCTTTCGATCGCCGGCTGTTCACGCCAGGCATCAACGACGCCAGCGCCGAAAGACGCGGCCCCAGCCGCTGCGGGTGGGGATGACTTGATCGCCGATCTCGAGAAGCAGCTTCCCGCGCTGCTTGCAAAGGCGACGACAGTGCCTGCGGTCTCGATGGCGCTGGTGACCGACGCGAAGGTGCGATGGCGCGGAGCGTACGGCGTAAAAGATTTCGTGTCGAAGACGCCTGTCGATTTCGACACGGTCTTCGAAGCGGGCTCCGTCAGCAAGACCGTCTTCGCGTACGAGATCCTCAAGCTGTGCGAGAGAGGCGTGATGGACCTCGATACGCCACTGACGAAGTACACCCCCGATCGTTTCCTGAAGGACGATCCCCGTCTCGATCTGATCACCGCGCGCCATGTGCTTTCTCATACGACCGGGTTCCCGAACTGGCGATCGGACAAAAAGCCGTTGGCCATTCAGTTCACTCCTGGCGAGCGCTGGAGTTACTCCGGCGAAGGGTACAGCTACCTCCAATCGGTCATGACGCACCTCACGGGTCATGTCGACACCAGCCAGTGCAAAACGCTCTACGACGGTTTCAAGGCGTGCGCGACCGACTTCGACGGGAACATGAAGGCGAATCTCTTCGTCCCATTCGGGATGACATCGAGCGGCTATCTCTATCGAGAGGGCATGGCACGCCCGCACACTGACAAAGGCGTCATGATTGCCGACAGGAAGGCGACCGCGATCGAAGCCGCACGCTTCGGATCGGCAGGCGAGCTGCACACGACGCCAACGGACTATGCGAGGTTTCTGATCGAAATACTGGACCCGAAGCCGAGCGACCAGTATCGGCTGACACCGGCATTGCTCATGGAGATGGTGCGTCCGCAGGCGAAGATCACGGATTCGCTGTCGTGGGGCCTTGGGTGGGCGATCGATCACAAGAAGTCAGGCGGCAACCTCATCTCGCACTCCGGGGACAACCCCGGGTTCAAGGCCATGACGGCGGCGTCGCTCGAGAAGAAGGCGGCGTTCATCATCATGACCAACGGCGACCGCGGTTTCGACGACATCATCACGAAGGTCCTCATGAGTGAACCAATGCAGCGGTTGTTTCCGTTGACGCTCGGCTGATGGTGGCCTCGACATTCGGCTCGTGGCTCGACAACCTCCGGCTCGACGTCAAGCTGGCCCTGCGCATGCTCGCCAGGTATCCGCTCCTCACGATCGTCGGCGGTGCGGGGATGGCGTTTGGCCTTGCGGCTGGCATCGGCGGATTCGAGGTCCGCTCACAGATGGTCAATCCGAGGCTCCCGCTCGACGACGGAGATCGCATCGTCGGGCTGCGGAACTGGGATGTCCGCGGCGATCGGAGCGTGCCGCTGACCGATGCCGAGTTCAGAGTCTGGCGCGAGCAGCTTCGGGCATTTGAAGACCTCGGGGCAGTCGCGCTGGTCCAGCGGAACCTCACGGTCAACGGCAACGTCGAGCCGATCGATGTCGCCGAGATCACGGCGTCGGGTTTTCGAATCGCGCGTGTCCAGCCGCTGCTTGGCCGGGTGCTCGTCGAGGGTGACGAGTCGCCCGGTGCGCCTCCGGTCGCCGTCATCGGGTACTCGCTGTGGCAGCGACGATTCCTTGGTGATGCGCGTGTGGTGGGTCGCTCCGTGCGACTCGGGACCGAGCAGGTCACGATCGCCGGCGTGATGCCAGAAGCCTTTGGCTTTCCTGTTTCTCACGAGTTCTGGATTCCACACCGCCAGACGCTCAGGCGGCCGCCGGATGCGACGCTGCTCGTTTTCGGCAGGCTGGCTCAAGGCGTGACGACCGACGCGGCGCAAGCCGAGCTGACGACCGTCGGACGACGACTCGCGATCGACGCGTCCGACCCGGAAACTGTTCTGGTGTCGCAGGTGGTCCCGTACAGCCATGTGTTCTTCGATCCCCGATCGTCCAGCGTCGGGTTGGCGCTGGCAAACGTGTTCCTCATCATGCTCGCCGCCACGGCCTTCGCGAATGTCAGCCTGCTCGTGTTTGCGCGAGCCGCCAGTCGCGAGAGTGAGATCGGCGTGCGCAATGCGCTCGGTGCGAGCCGTTATCGAATCGTCGCGCAACTGTTCGTCGAAGCGATTGCGCTCTCCGCGTTAGCCGTCATCGTCGGCCTCGCGTCGGCACGATACGCGCTCGGTTCGTTATGGCGCCTGTACGAAGCCGAGTCTGGACGTGCACTCCCGTTCTGGCTCAACGACAGCCTGGCACCGTCAACAATTGCTTACGGCATTGGCCTGATGATGTTCGCTGCGGTGATCATCGGGGTGTTCCCGGCGCTGAGGGTCACGGCGGGAGGGCTGCACGCACGGCTGCGGCAGTTCGCGGCCGGTGGAGGCGGCTATCGTTTCGGCGGGGTGTGGACCGCCGTGATTGTGGCGCAGGTGGCGATGACGGTCATGTTTCCCGCCGGGGCGTTCTTTTTCCATCGCTGGGTCGTGGAAGGGCAGGCACGCGACTTTGGCCTTCCCGCGCACGAATATCTGTCGGCGCGACTCGTGATCGATGCCACGAACGCGCCGGTCGGGATCGGCGCACGCGCCGAGGCCACAATCGGGGAGTTGCGGAGGCAGTTGATTACCGAACCGGGAGTGACAGCGGTGGCGATAGGCGATCGGCTCCCGGGTATGCAGCATCCGAGTGGTCGGTTTGAAGTGGAAGGCGACGATGCGCCGCCGGCGTACGGCTATCGAGCGGGGATCGCGTCTATCGATGATGAGTTCTTTGGCGCGGTTGGTGCGCTGCCGATGGCCGGTCGAAACTTCACGGCGACGGAAGTGGCATCCCGTCGAGAAGTCGCGATTGTGAACGCGTCGTTCGTCGAGCGCGTCCTGCGTGGGCGGAACGCCGTGGGGCGTCGAATCCGACGCGTCGCGTCAAGCAACGAGCAACCGCCGGGTCCGTGGATTGAAATCGTCGGTGTCGTCCGCGATCTCGGCGTTGTCGCAGTCGAAGGCGTCGGCGTCTATCGGCCTCTGTCTGCCGGCGTCTCGACGGTGCATGTGGCTGTGCACATAACTGGGAGTCCTGAGTCACGCGCTGCCCGCTTGCGTGCGGTCGCTAGCGGCGTGGACCCGACGCTGCGTGTGTACGACGTGATGTCGCTCGACCGCGTCGGGGCGGATCAGTGGCTCGAGTCGCAGTATCTTTCGCGCCTGCTGACCGTACTCAGCGGAATCGCACTGCTCGTGTCGCTGATGGCCATCTACGCCGTCATGTCGTTCACGGTGGTGCGGCGCACCCGCGAGATCGGCACTCGAGTCGCGCTCGGTGGCGATCGCTGGCGTGTCATCGCTGCAGTCGCTCGCCGGCCGCTCACGCAGATCGGCGTGGGTATCGCCGCCGGAGCCGCATTGGTCCTCCTGGCGTTCGTCGGCATGTTCTCGAGCACACCGACGCCGCTCGAGGGGGGCATGATCGCGGCGTACGCAGTATTGATGCTCGGCGTCTGTCTGTCCGCGTGCGTCCTCCCGATTCGCCAGGCGTTTCGCCTCGAGCCGAGCGAGGTTCTGCGCGCCGACGGATAGACTGGATGCGCGTGACCTACCCATACACGATCGAGAACGGCAGCGGTGAGCTGATTACCTTCACTGGACGAAAACAGGGACCGACAGGCGCATGCGTGGAAGTCGACGGCGTTGCGCAGCCCGGGGCCGGGCCACCGATGCACGTGCACTACCTCCAGGAGGAGGCAGTCCAGGTTATCCGCGGGCGCGTTGGATATCAGGTATTGGGCAGCGAGCCGCAGTTCGCCGGGCCAGGCGAGTCCGTGACGTGGCCGGCAGGCACTCCGCACAAATGGTGGAATGCAGGCACCGACGAGGTCCGGATGATCGGCTGGTGCACTCCGCCGGGCAACATCGAGTTCTTCCTCAGCACCCTGTTCGCGTCAACGAAAGCGAACGGCGGCAAACGGCCGGGCCTCTTCGACGCCGCATTCCTCGTCACGCGGTATCGCACGGAGTTCGCGCTGCTCGACCTGCCGGCGTTCGTGAGCGCCGTGGTGATTCCGATCGTCTATCGGTTGGGAGTCGTCCTCGGCAAGTACGAGAAGTTCAAGGACGCTCCCGCGCCGATGTCATCGAGTCGTGGTTAGTTGGCGTCCTTACGCGGCCCGAGGATCATCCACGACGTCCCGAACCGATCCCGCAGCATGGCGAAACGCGACGCGAAGAACGTCTCCTCCATCTTCATGAAGATCTCACCGCCGTCCGTGAGCAGCTTGTAGAACCGCTCCGCCTCTTCGACGCTGGTGACGCTCAACGTCAGATACGCGCTCCGCATGGGTTGAAAGCGATCGGGCGGGATGTCCGCGCCAAGGAGATCCGTTCCCCCGAGCGTCATCCGCGCGTGCAGCACGGCGTTCTTCCACTCCGGTGCCACACTCGACGGATTGGGCTGTTCGCCATGCCTCATGAGCATGGTGATCTTGCCGCCGAGATGCTCTTCGTAGAATCGAAACGCCTGCTCGCAGTTGCCGCCGTAGTTCAGATAGGTGTTCAGTTGCATAGAGCTGCGATACCCTCCTATTAATGATTAGACGCCCGGCGAGGCAAAAATCATCGGTCTGCTGTAGAAGAACCCGGTGATGAATGTCGTCCTCTTCGGCGCCACCGGTATGGTCGGCGCGGGCGCGTTGATCGAGTGCCTGGCCGACCCGCGGGTGCAATCGGTGCTGACCATTACCCGTTCGCCGACGGGGCGTCAGCACCCAAAGCTGCGCGAAATCGTCCACAAAGACTTCTTCAACTACGAGAGCCTCGCAGGCGAGTTCGCCTCGTGCGACGCTTGCTTCTTCTGCCTCGGCGTCTCGTCCATCGGGATGAGCGAGGCGGACTACACGCATCTCACCTACGACCTTACGCTCGCGGCGGCACGCACGATGGCGTCCGCGAATCCGCGGATGGTCTTCTGCTATGTCTCCGGTGTCGGCACCGACAGCACCGAACGTGGCCGGACGATGTGGGCGCGTGTGAAGGGACGGACGGAGAACGCCATCCTTGCGCTGTTTCCCAACGCGTACATGTTTCGTCCAGGATACATACAGCCGATCGGCGACGTCCGCTCGAAGACAGGTTGGGTCCAGACGGCATATAACGTGTTGGCGCCTCTCTATCCCGTGCTGCGCCCGCTGCTTCGCGGGACGACGACGGCCAACTTCGGCCGCGCGTTGATCGAGGTGACAGCAAAGGGATATCCGAAGCGCATTCTCCATTCCGCCGACATCAACGCGCTGGCAGAGTCGCGCACTCCCACCACCGATCGATAGATGAGCACCGACTACTTCATCGGCGTGAACGAGACGGAGGTCGATCGACTTCGCACGCAGCACGAAGCCTGGAGGCCCGAAACCGAGCGGCTCTGGAGTGAGGCTGGATTCGACGCGTGCCGATCGATCCTCGACCTTGGCTGCGGGCCCGGGTTTACGAGCCTGGACCTCGCGCACATCGTTGGACCGTTTGGTGAGGTCTGTGCCGTCGACAAGGCGGACAGCTACCTGCGATCGCTGGCCGAGCGTGCTCGCGCGAGCGGCGTGACAAACGTGCGAGTGCTGAACGCCGATCTTGCGCGAAGTCAGTCGATCGCGGGCCCCTTTGACGGCGCGTTCTGCCGCTGGTTTCTGGCCTTCCTGCGTGACGACCTCGACGTTGCGCTTCAGAACATCCGCCAGTCGCTTCGGCCGGGTGGCGTCTTTGCCGCGATGGAGTACCTGACGCTGCGCAGCGTCACGTGCTCTCCGCCGAGCGAGGCCTTCGACGCGAACTCGCGCGCATGGATCGAGTTCTACGCCCGGCACGGCGGCGACGTCACCGTCGGCCAGGGTCTGCCTCGTCGATTGACGTCGGCCGGCTTCAGAATCCGATCGGTGACGTGCGTCGGGGGCATGGCGAATCCCCAGCATCGATGGTGGAGCTGGTGGGGCCGGCTGATTCGAGATTTCGGCCCGAAGTTCGTCGAGGAGGGGCTCCTTCGACCAGACCAACTCGACGCGCTGCAACGCGACTGGGCGGATCTTTCCCGCCAGCCTCACGCTTTTATCTACACCCCGATCCTGCTTCAGGTCGTCGCAGAACGCGAGTAGGAGGCCTGCTAGAATTTGGACATGCGTTCAGCAGGACTTCACACGGTACTTGCGTTGCTCGTCATGGTGGTCGCCGCGACCGAAACCGGTTCGAGCGCACCGCTGCAGTCGGCACCTGCGCCACCTGCACAAGGACAGGGCCGGCTGATCGTCTACGGAGACATCGCGCTCTTCCAGCCGCCAGGGCATCCCGAGAACTGCATCCTGCGTAATCGCTTCAAGCGTGGAGAGCCGGTGGGCTTCCGTATGTTCGTCGCCGATCCCGCGACGGGGAAGCGTGAGGAGTCCGCGCAGCTCGTCGTGCATCTCAACGTCGCCGGCAAAGTGGTCGACGTTCCGATGCGCTATCGTGCGACGGAGAAGCAACCCGAGCGCGAGTTCTGGGTCGCCAAGTGGGTCGTTCCTCAGGAGACGGCGACCGGCATCGTTCGATTCTCGGTAACCGCCACCGACAAGTACGGGCGGTCCGGTGAATTCAAGCCCTTCGAAGTACAAGCCTCGCAGATCACTATCGTCGAGTGACGAGCGGCGGCCGCCTCACGATCGCGGCTATTGGCGTCACGGCATTCGCGTTGTGCGATCTCGTCCACGAGGTCGCCGGTCACGGCCTCGCCGGCGTGCATGCGGAACCACTGCGATTTCATTCAGCGCGGGTTGGGTCGGCGCCGGGCTCGTTGTGGCGATTGTCTTCACCGCCGTGATTGGACGCGGCATCCCGATCTAGAGATGCGTCGATCTCTGGCTGGAGCGCTCGTCGGACTCGTGGCATGCGTCACGCTGCCGGCCGCCCTCAACGCGCAGACACCGGAGTCCAATCCTCATGACGCGCAGCCCGAGCGACCGTCTGTCGCGACCCACGCCTGGACGGTTGCGCCGGGATGGATTGAGATCGAAGCCGGCACCGAGTTCGATCGATACGACGATCACGCACACGGCGAGACGGCGCCGCTCGTGGCCAAGATCGGCCTGACGCGCCTCACGCAACTCGAACTGCAAACGCCCATCGTTCACTCGCCCGGCCTGCATGCCGCAGCCGGAGATTTGCTGGTTGGTGTGAAGTGGCGGGCCGTTGAGCGCGCGCCAGTCGTTGCGACAGTCGCGGTCTTCCCGAGCATCAAGTTTCCAACGGGCTCGACGGGGTCGGGGGCCGGCACAGGAACGACCGACGTCGGCGTTGTTCTGATCTCGAGTCGTGAGTTCGGCGGGGTGTCGCTCGATCTGAACGCAGGCTTCACGCATCGCATTGGCGACGACGATCTGGCGCCGCACAACAGCAGTGTCTGGGCGGTGGCATTCGGCGGCCCCGCGCACGGCCCTTTCGGCTGGGTCACCGAACTGTTTGGCTACCCGCCGACCGCGGGCCCGAGCGGCGATCGCGCGTCCGTCGCCGCGCTCTGCGGGTCGACGATGAAGGTGCGGGGATGGCTGGTGTTCGACGCAGGTGTGATCCTGCCGATTGAGGGTTCTCAGCCGAGAGTCATCTACGTCGGCGCGGTGTACAACATCGGGCATCTTGGACACGGTCAGTGAGATGAATCCCGTGTTCGTTACCGGCGGCACCGGCTACGTGGGCCGGCCGCTGATCGAAGCGCTGCTCGAGCGAGGCCACACCGTGTACGCGCTCGTTCGACCAGCGTCGGCGGGGAAGCTGCCGCCTCGCGCACAGGCCGTGATCGGCGACGCGCTCGAGGCAGCAACGTTTGCTGCAGCGATTCCTCCGAACGCGACGTTCGTCCACTTGATTGGGACGCCGCATCCAAATCCATCGAAGGCAGAGGAATTCCGGCGAGTCGATCTGGCCTCGATTCACGCAGCGGTCGCGGCCGCGCGGCAGGCTGCTGTCGATCATTTTGTCTACATCAGCGTTGCGCATCCCGCGCCGGTGATGCAGGCGTATATCGCCGTTCGCCAGGAGGGCGAAGCGCTTATCCAAGCAACGCGGATTCGCGCCACGATTCTGCGACCGTGGTACATCCTCGGCCCCGGACATCGGTGGCCGTACGCGTTGCTTCCGCTCTACGCGCTCCTGCGCGGGATTCCGAAGACGCGAGAGGGCGCCGAGCGATTAGGGCTCGTGACGCGTGGCGCGATGATCGCGGCGCTCGTGAAGGCGATTGAAGTTCCGCACACCGAGCGAGTACGAGTCCTCGGCGTTCGAGAGATTCGTCGTCTGTCCGGAGAGGTCGGCTGATTGCGGTAGCATTACGCCCCATGCCGGACGTCCACGTGCCCAAACTCGACGAACACGAAGAGGAAGAGCCCGCCGCACCTGCTGCCGGACCCGTCTCGAAATCGCATCGAACGAAGTCCATCGTCAGGGTCGGACTGGAAGTGGTGCTGATCAGTGCAGGTGTGTTCCTCGGCCTGATGGGGGAACAGTGGCGCGAGCGCGCCGAGCATCGAGAGCTTGCCGAGGAATCGCTCAGGCGCTTTCGGACCGAGATCACCACGAATCGCACCGCGCTCGTGAGTCGCAAGGACTACCACGCGACGCTCAAGCAGGAGCTGACGACCCTCTTCACCTCGGATGCGCCAAGGACGTCGGCGAGGATCGCGGAGACTGTGCACATGACGATGGGCGTCGGTCCCGTGTTTTTCGAGCAGGCGGCGTGGGACCTGGCGCTGGCTACGCAGGCGCTCGCGTACATCGACGCGGACCTCGCATTCAAGCTCTCGCGCGCCTATACGGTTCAGCAGGAATATGCAGGACTTCAGCGGGCGATCGTACAGTCCACGATCTACGGCCGATCGTGGACGGAGGATTTCGAAGGCGTATTTCGCTCGATTCTGAACTACATGGGCGATGTGTCCTACTTCGATCCCGCGCTGCTCAAGGCGTACGACGAGCTCCTTCCGCAGATCGATCGGGCACTTGGCGAATCACCGTCCGGAGAACTACGCTAGTCCTTAATTCGCGGCGCATCGACGGCCCCAGTCTCATCAGGAGGCATCCATGCGTGGCCCACTTGTCTTCGCTCAGTGCCTGCTCCTTCTTGGGGCAATGGCGAGCTTCTTCGGCCCGGAGAGCCGGTTGCACGGGCAATCGGTGGCGGCGGAGCAGGATCTCCTGCTTGGTTCCTGGCAACTCGACGTGGTCAAGTCGAGGTACACCCCTGGCCCTCCACCTCGGAGCGAGGTCCGCACCTACGTCCGCGACAAGGACGGGATGAAGGGCACCATCCGCAGGCGGCGCGAGGATGGGCGGGAGGAAGTGATCGAGTATCGTGCCGACTTCGATCGCGAATATCCGGTGATGGGGACGCCGGCCTACGACACGATTCGTCTCAAACGCATCGACTCGCACACAGCGGAAGCCGTGCTGTCTCACGCCGGCCGGGTGTTTGGCACGGCGCGTCGCACGATCTCACAGGATGGCCAGACGCTGACGATCATGTTTCGTCAAGAGAGTCAGGGGATTCTCGAGAGCAACACCGCCATCTACCGGAAACAGTAGCGCCTCTCTCCTCCTCGTCTATGATCGAGCGTCGCCACTCGGATCCTTCGAGTGCGGGACAGGATTACGAACGAGCAGGAGGGTGAATGAGATCGTTGGTCGGCAGGATTGTCCTCGGTATCCTGGTGGCGGTCGTGACCACGACTGTGTCCGCTCAGTGGCCGAAATACACGACGCCCGATGTGCCGCGGCTGGCTGATGGCCAACCCAATCTGACCGCGCCCGCGCCGCGGACGGCGGACGGCAAGGTCGACTTCTCCGGCATCTGGGACATCGTCTTCGGTGGCGGCGGCGGTCGAGGCCGCGGCGCCGC
>JGI10216J12902_102971351_pt1 | contig 11592 bp, 8 predicted proteins | sample KanNatreferecore_FD_12902 | JGI IMG/M metagenome (IMG submission 12902)
GGTTGATCATTCGGCCGCCAGGCGGATGTTACTCTCGTAATGGGGAAGGCTGAGGCTTACGTCCCCGGTTTCAGGTTTCAGGTGCCAGGTTCCAAGTTTCACGTCGTCGGGGAAGTCCAGGTTCCAGGTCGTCGGGGAAGTCCAGGTTCCAGGTCCCACGTTTCAAGTTCCAGGTCGTCGGGAAAGTCCAGGTTTCAGGTCCCAGGCTTCAAGTTTCAGGTCGTCGGGGAAGTCCAGGTTCCAGGTCCCAGGCTTCAAGTTTCAGGTCGGAATCTCGGACCTGGGACATGGGACTTGGGACATGGAACTTGGGACCTGGGGCCTTGGACCTTGGACCTTGGACCTTGGACCTTGGACCTCGGGAACCGACGACGTCACCGGCAGAACCGGACAGAACCGGACACAGCGCCGGGGGAGGAGCCGCTCTTGGAGCGGCCCGAGACGCGCTAAGAGCGCGTGGAAACGCTATCAGCGCACCTGCCGGCGTGCCTGAAAACCGAGGCTTAGAGCGCTTCCAGGCACGGACCATCGCGGGAGCCGATCATGCGCGCTTCCAGGCACCCGGTGCCCCCACTCCCAGCCATCCGTATTCCCCATTTCCGCATTTCCCCATTTCCTCATTTCCCATTTCCCCGTTTCCGAAAGAGACTGTGTCCCTCTGTAACATCTGTGTCCCTCTGTGTCCAGCACCCACCCGCGCACCCACCGAACAGCGCGCGCTCGGTACCGCGCCGCAACCGCGGGATATCGCCCGTTATCGCGCACTTCTGGTGCCTGGCGGCGGCGGCGGAGTGCGTGTACTCGCGTCCGGAATGGGCGCTGCGCGTTTGGCCGCGGCCGCAGGAATACGGGGCGCGGGCCGGAACATGTCTCGGAACGCTCTCCACCTCGGAGATCCGTCGTGCGTCGTCTCCTTCCGGTCCCTTCCCTCCGGCTGACCCCGCTCGTAGTAGCGCGGTTCACCGCGCGTCGCCTCCGTTGGCAAGGATGCCGTAGATGAACAAGAGGAGCTATCTCCTGTTGATGGCCGGCGGCATGCTCGTAGCGTTGGCCGCACACCTGGGAGCGGCGCAGGATCCCCCGCCCGGCCGGATCGTCTACACCCGCAAGAGCGGCGACCGCTACGCCATCCATTCGATGAACGCGGACGGCACGGGCGACCGTGAGGTCCCCGGGCTGGCCGGGCTGGTGAACCTCTTCCCCGCCACCGCCCCCGGCGGCCGGCGGCTGGCGGTGATGTCCGGCGACACGGTGAACGGGCCGGGGTTCGAGATTGCCATCGTGAACCTGGACGGCACCGGGAAGGCGGTCATCCCCTCGGACAGCCGCTTCTCCGGCCGCCCCGCGTGGAGCCCCGACGGCAAGCAGCTCGCCTTCCCTACCGGCGACGAGCGGCCCGCCATCGTCATCGCGGACGCCGCCGGCGGGAACAAGCGGCAGCTCTCCGAGCCGGGCCACTTTGCGGCCTCCCCCTTCTGGACGCGGGACGGAAAGGCCGTGGGCTACACCCGCGTCCTCGACGCCGGCTCCGAGATCCTGGTGACGAGAGTGGACGGCAGCGGCACGGAGACGCTCGTGAAGTCGGACCAGATGGCGCTCGCCGGCTCCGGCTCGGTCTCCGCGGACGGGAACCGCCTCACCTACCTCGTGCTGGACCTGCCGGGCCGGAAGGGGAGCGTCCGCGTCTGGGATTTCGCCGCGAAGGCGGAGAGCTTCCTGGCCGACATCGACTTCGAGGTCCAGGCCTCGTACGCGTGGATCCCGACCGTGGCGTGGGGACCCGAGGACAAGTCCCTGCTCGTCTCTCTCCCCTCCGGCCGGGGCCCCGGCGTGTACCGGTACACCCTGGAAGGCACGAGCACCCGCCTGACGCCGGAAGGCGCCAGCGGCGGCGGCGCCGTGTGGGCACCGGGGTAACCCGCCCGACTTAGCGGCCCCGCTGCCGCCGGCGGTACTCGGCAGGAGTGGTCCCGGTGAGGCTCTTGAAGCACCGCGTCAGGTGACTCTGGTCCGAGAAGCCGGAGTCGAGGGCGATCTCCAGGAGCGGTGTCGCCGACGACGCGAGCTGCACCGAAGCATAATCCACGCGGAGCCCCCGCACGTAATCGCCCACCGTGCACCCGTGGTGGCGCCGGAACACCCGGTTCAGATGTGCCGGGTGCACGCCGCCCGCGGCCGCGATCTCCTCGAGCGTGAGCGCCTCCGCAAACCGGGCGTTCAGGAAATCGCGCACGGTGCCGAGCCATCGCGGGGGTGCGTTCCCGGTGCGCGCGGCGGCGCGGGAGGCCTCCCCCAGCAGCTCCAGCACGAGCCCCTGGAGCACCAGGCCCGAAAGCGGATCATCGCTCCGGCTCTCCGCGTAGGCGCGCCGTGCAAGCGCGGCCGGGCCGGGGCCCTGGAACACCGCCGGATTGCTGATCACGGGCGCCTCCTCGCCGAGCTTCCCCAGCAAGGGGGCAGGGATCTCCAGGTGGAAGCACCGCCCGCCCTCCGGCCAGCAGTCCGAGTGCGGCTCGCCGGCCGGGTGGAACACGAGCGTGGCGGGACCGGTCTCGCGGTACTCGCCGCCAGCGTGCTCCGCGCAGCGGCCTTCGAGGACAAGGTAGAAAAACGGGTTCTCGTGGACGTGCGCCGGGATCCGCGTGTCCGGTCCGAACGCCGACTCCGCGAAGAGAAACCCGCCGGCCTCCCTGCGGCTCAAGGACCGGCCAAAGAAGGCGCCCGCTGTGAGACGTTCGTGCATTGCCCACCCTCCCAGGATTTACCGCCATGACTTCAGACGCGAGCGGCCCACCGAACGGAACCAGAAGGCGCAGGTTCGGGACAACGGACGCAGCTTCCGTTCAAGACCCGCGCTTCCCGCCCGACGTAGCATAGAGGCAGAGTCCTTTAGGAGGAGCCGTTATGCGTCCATTCATCCCCTTCGCGTGGCTTTCCGCTGCCGCGCTCCTGATCACTTCTTCAACCGCTTTTCCTCAAGCATCAGAGCCTCGATGCCGCGGGAAGCTCATAGACATCGGAGGGTACCGGATCCATGCCCTGACGAGCGGGCGCCGCGGGCCGAACGTCATCCTCCTCTCCGGGATGGGTGACTTCTCCGTCGTTTGGGGCCTGGTTCAGCCGCGGGTTGCGGAGTTCGCGCGCGTGACTTCTTACGACCGGGCCGGCGAGGCATGGAGCGATCCCGGGCCGGTACCGCGGACCCTCCGGCAGGAGTCGCACGAGCTGCACCTCCTGCTGCAGCGCGCGCGGCTGGAGCCGCCGTACGTGCTCGTAGGCGCTTCCTACGGAGGGCTGATCGCGCGGCGGTACGCCGCCGATCATCCCGCACAGGTGGGCGGCATCGTATTCGTCGACGCCACGCACGAGAACACCATCCTGAGCCTCGGCAGCATGGTCAACGGCAAGTTCGAAGAGCGCCTGGTGCGCATCCGGCAGTCCGCCTCCGGGCGCCCGGTTCCCCCGGCGCAGACCATGGGGACCAGCCCCCCGAAGCCCGCCTCCGCGGAAAACCGGAAGAACTGGGAGGCGTTCATGAAGCAGATGGGTCCGCCGACGATCCAGCCGCCGTTCGACCGCCTTCCCGCCGCCCTGCAGCAAGCCCACCTCTGGTTCAAGGCGCACCCCAAGCTGACCGCCCCCAGCGAGGATTACATGGCCGAGGAGTTCCAGGAGCTGTACCAGGCTCGCTCCGCCGCGAGGTACCCCCTGGCCGGGATTCCCGTGATCTCGCTGCGGGCCGGAAAGAACGCCGAGTCGGCTCCGGCGGCGGCGCTCCTGGCCACGCTGAGCCTGACCGCCGAAGACTGGCGGAGGGAGGCGGAGGCGAAGGCAGCGGACCTGGCGAGCTTATCCAGCGACAGCATCTGGTACGTCGCCCGCGGCAGCGGACACCACATCCACCTGGAGGACCCGGAGCTCGTGACGTTCGCGGTCCGCCGGGTGGTCGAGGCGGTCCGAAAGCGAACGTCTCTTGCGAGCCTGCCTCCCCACCGTGGCACGACCGAGGATAATGATTATTAGCGATTGGGTATTCTCCTACGAAAGATGGACGCTGGCCCGCCAAAAGTGGGTAGCACTTCGCGGGAAGCAAGGGTAGCATTTCCCTAAGGGCGCAAAGCCCGTCGTCGTACGAACGATCAACCGGGTCCACGCCTGGACGACAAGGCGCCGGCTCACGCACATCGACTGCTCGAAGGAGACGTTCGGCCATGGGAGTGCCGTGGCGTGTGCGCCTGGTCCTATTCCTGGGGGCCCTGTTCGCAATGGTGGCGGCCGAAAGCTCGGCGCGCCTCCTGCCCTACCAGTGGGCGGGGATCACCGCCGCGCACGTCGTCTGGGCCGGCATCACCGCGCTCATCGGGACGGCGCTGCTGGACCTGCGCCTCCGGCGGGATACCTCGCGCTGGCGCGCCCTGCACAGCCTCTCGCGCCGGCTTTCCCAGCCGCTGGAGCTGCACGCCATCCTGGAAGCCGGGATCGCCCACGCCGCGGAGTTCTCGGGTGCGGACGCGGCATGCCTCCGGCTCCTGAACGACCAGGGCGACATGGTGGTGGCGAACTGCCTCAACGTGCCCGCCGGGTTCGAGTCGGAGTACCGGGCCGTTCGGCCGGGCGAGCAGATCGCCAGCGCGGTGATGGTCGGCTCGGAGCCCGTGGTGCTCAGCAGCGTCGCGCTGGCGCCGGACCTCCGGGCGATGCTCCCGAAGGGCAAGGCCGGGGCCGCGGTGATCACACCGCTGGTCTGCGAGGGGAAGGCGCTGGGGCTCATAGCGCTGGTGTTCGGCACGCCGCGGATGTTCGCGGCGGACGACATCGAGGCGCTCCGGGCCATGGGAGCGCAGATCGCCGGCGCCGCCGCGAACGCGCGGACCCGGAGCGAGCTCATCCGGCAGGCGCAGACGGACGCGCTCACCGGCGTCTCGAGCCGCCGCTACTTCGAAGATGCGGTCCGCCGGGAGCTGTTCCGCGCGCGGCGCGTCCACAGTCCCCTGAGCCTGGCGATGGTGGACATCGACCGGTTCAAGCAGATCAACGATACGCACGGCCACCTGATGGGTGACCACGTGCTGCGCGCGGTGGCGGAGGCGATCCGCAGCGTGCGCGGAACAGACGTGGTCGCCCGGCTCGGCGGCGACGAGTTCGTCATCCTGATGCCGGACACCTCGCTGGAGGAAGCCGAGGCGGTGGTCGACCGCGTGAGGGAGCGGATGGACCAGCTGAACGGCCAGCACCGGTTCCCGTTCTCCATCAGCCTCAGCATCGGCGTCCGGCAAATGACGGACCTCAGCCTGGAGAACCTCCTCGCCTCCGCCGACGAGGCGATGTACTCCGACAAGCGGAGCAAGGCGCTTCAGACAGACTGAGGTCCCAGGTTCCAGGTTCCAGGTTTCAGGTTCCAGGTTTCAGGTTCGAGGTCCCAGGTCCCAGTCAGGTCCAATGGTTCAGATTCCAGACTCCAGTCAGGTCCCAGGTTTCAGGTCCGAGGTCCCAGGTTCCAGGCTCCACGTTCCAGGTCTGGCCCTGAACGCCTGAGCGCCCGAACGCCTGAACGCCTGCGCTAGCCGTCACGGCGCGACGCGTACGGTCACGCTTCTGATTACGCCGTCGAACGTAGCGGTGAGCAGGACGTTCGTCACGGTCTCGTTCACGCGGGCGGTCTTCAGGGTCACCGTTGCGGTCCGCTTCTTTTTCCCGACGTTGACGGCGGCGGGTACCGTGATGATTCCGGGGTGGCTGGACGTCAGGGTGACCTGGCGGACCTGGGCGGCGCTTCCGGTGAACGTGAGCGTGACCTTTACGGGCTTGCCGCCGGTCACCTGCGGGGCCGCCGCAGTGAACTCCGTAAAGGCCGCGGGGAGGTCGAACGATTCCCTGGGCCGGATGTCGTTGACGCCGGTAGTGACGGCGTCGACCCCCATCCCCGCCCGTGCGAAGGCCGCCCAGACCTCGCCGGCGTCTCCGCCGGAAGAGAGCTCGTCGGCAGTCAGGATCGAGTCGCGCACGTCCAGGAAGGTCGGGTTCGCGGGGCCGAGCTTCAGGGCGTCGATGAGCAACTGGCAGGCGCGGCGCCGGCCCTCTTCGAAGCCGTGCTTGCTTGCCAGGCGGGTGTAGAGGTCCCAGAGGGCGTTCGCGATGATCTCGCCGGCTAGGTGGATCTCCGGGCCGAACCCCCGCACCTTGTCACGGAGGTTCTTGAAGGTGCGGTTGAACACCGCCTGGTCCGTGCTGTACGGCCGGCTGCGGATGCCGCGCGCGAAATCGTCCACTACGTAGCCGGCGATCGGGTACCTGCCGCCCAGCGCGTCCACCGGCTCCGCGAGCACCATCAACGCCGCGAAATCGGACAAGCCCTCTCCCAGCGCCCCGCCCTGGAACCCTCCGAGTCCCCCGCTGTCCCCGCAAAGCCGGGTGCTCACGCCGTGAAAGAACTCGTGCGCCATCACCTGGGTGTCGAGGGAGCCGTCCCGGTGGGTCGCCGTAACGTCGAACTCGAACATCGCCATAAGGGGCGTGTCCCCGTCCGGGGCCGGCACGAAGAACGCGTTGTTCCTCAGCTCATCGCTGGCCACATCCGCTCCAACCTGCGAGGCGGAGATCACCGCGTCGCCTCCCAGCCCACCGCGCCCGAAGTTATCATCCTGGAAGTTGCCCGACGGCTCGTCAAACCCGAACTGGTACCAGAAATCGTGGAACCGGTTGGACCAGAAGAAGAGGTTCGACGCGGACGCCTCCTGGTAGGCGGTGGGCTGCTGGTCCAGGCTCAAGGGGAAAGCGAAGCTGCCGCTCTCGGCGTTGACGGGAGACACGGAGCCGCCCGCCCCCAGCAGCACCGCGGCCCGGTCCACCACGGCGGCGACGTTGTTCCCCACGGTCCACGTAACCGGTCGGCCGGCCCACCAGTCGAAGTGCGGGTCCGCCGGCGCAAAGAATGCGCCGCCGTTGAACGGGGCGAGCACGCGGTCCAGGACGGGCGGCACGAACCCCAGAAACGGAGTCCCGTCCTGCGGCGCGTCCTTATCGAAAACCTGCCCGTCGGGAGCGGCGGCCCACGTAAGGTTCCGACGGTAGAGTGGCTCCCCGGTGGCCGCGTCGATCAACACTTGGTAGGTCTGCACCTCCCCTCGCGGCCAGAGCCGCGTCTCCCAGGCCAGAGCGGTCCGGCCGCGGGCGAGCGGGAAGTAGGTGAGTGAGACCTCCGGAGGCCGCGCGAAAGCCAGCCCTGGAGTGAAGGGCGTCCGCTGCGCCGGTCCTCGGGGAGCCGCCGCCTGTGAGCCCAGCGCCGCGGCCTCCACCCCGACGACCGCCCCCGCACACCTCAGCGCCTCCGCCGGGGTGATCTGCGGGGCCCGCAGCGGTGCACTGCGCCCGACCTGGGGCACGAGCGTGCCCGCCGTAGACACCACCCGGCCGGCTCCATCTACGTTGACGTTCATCTCGGCCCCGAACACCGGAACGCCGGCCAGGTGCTGGCCCAGGGTGAGGTGCGTGACGTTGAGCCGCGGGTTGGCCAGCAGCCTCTGCGCGCGCAGCGTGGGACCGTCCGCCCCGGTGAGGCCGTAGAGCGCCTGCCGGCTCGCCAGGAACTGGTGCGCGGCCGCCAGCGGGGAAAGCCTCGAAGCCGCAGAAAGCCGCTTGCCGCGCGCCGAGAGGCGGCTGACGGTCCCGGTCAACGTGTCCACGCGCGCCTCCGCGGCTCCGCCTCCGGCGGCGAAGGTAGGCACTTCCAGCGTCGTTTCGCGGGCGCCGGAGCGCACGTCGAAATCCGGGAGCCCGGCCGCGGATGCGGCTCCGGGCGCCAGGACCGCGAATGCAAACGCCGCCGCGGCGACGTGCCGCGTTGTTGAACGAGGCTTTCTCATCCGCTCCCTCCCCGGGCAAGTGATCGGTGACCGGTGATCTGTAGTCATTCGCGGCACGGCGTCGATCCTCCGGCCGGCACCAGGGAGGTATTCGCCGGGACGTGACCGTGCAACGCCCGTTGGGTGTAGGTCGGACGTTCTTGCGGGTAGAAAGGGGGCACGGCGGTTGCTCCCCGACCGCCGCTCTTCTCACCGCGCATGCTCCCAGGCCCCGGCACGGTCGCCGGGTGGCCGCCTCGGGCGCAAGCGCATGCAGTCGAGAGGCGGTAGCGGGTGAAGGTGCTACTCACGCGGCGGCGGCGCAACCGGCGGGTTTGGAGCTGGCATCGGGCGTTGGGCGTTGGGCGTTGGGCAGCCGGTGTCGGGTTTCCGCCTTCATCCTTCCGCCTTCATCCTTCAGGTCGCCGTTACCTGATCGCCGCTTTCCCTTTGCTGGCGGCGTCCTGGCTGCTCGCGGTCCCACGGCCGGCGGAAGTCGCCTCCGCACTCAAGCCCGTCCGGGCAGCCGTGCTGGCAAGCCGCGAGACCCTCGCCGAAGAGCCGGACCCGCTCTCCTCCCGCGTGGCGCGGCTGGAGATGAAGCTCCGGGCGCTGTGTTCGAAGGCTCCCGCCAGGCGCTCCGCGGTGTACGTGCAGGAGATCGACAGCGGTCTGACGGCCGGCGTCAACCCCAACCGAGCGTTCGTGGCGGCCAGCCTCATCAAGCTGCCCGTGATGGCGGCGGCCTACCGGCTCTGGGAGGAGGAGCCGGAACGGAAGACCCCGCTGGCGCGGACCTGGCTGGAGTGGATGATCACGGTCAGCGACAACGCCAGCACGGACCGGCTGATCGACCTCGTCGGCGGGCCCGAGGTGGTCACCGAGCTCTGCGAGGACCGCGGCTGGCCGAACCTCCGGGTACGTCACGCCATCCAGAACCACCGCGGACGCCGGGGACGGAACGTCTGCACCGCGCGCGAGGTAGCGGAGTTTCTCGTCGCCCTCGAGGAGCGGCGGTTGGTGAGCGAAGAGGCCGACGAGGAGATGTGGCAGGTCCTCCGCCGGCAGAAGAAGCTGCGCCGCATTCCCGCCGGCATCCCGAAGCTGCCAGGCGTGGAGGTCGGCAGCAAGACCGGCACCCTCGGAAGCGTGCTCCACGACGCCGCCATCGTCAGGACGCCGCGGACTCGCTACGCGCTCTGCATCCTCCTCGCCGGCCAGCGGAGCGACGCCGCCGGAGAGCGCTTCTGCAGGACGGTGTCCCGGTCGGTCTTCGACGCACTCCACGGCGAGCAGTAGGGATACAGTTAGTCGTCCTTAACGCGACCTCGGAGCCCATCCATGCCAGCAGCCCCTCAACGCTCGCGCGTCGGCGAGATCCCCGTCGTCTGGATCGAGCCTGAGGCGCCGAAGGCCCGTCGCCTGGTGATCTGGCTCACCGGTTTCAGCGGCAGCAAGGAATCGACGCTCGGGCAGCTCACCACGCTGGCGGAGCGCGGCTACGTCGCCCTGAGCTTCGATCCCTACCAGCACGGCGACCGGCGCATCGAGCCGCAGCCGCAGCTCGTCTCCCGGGTGCGCGGGAACATTCGCCGCTACTTCTGGCCGATCCTCGCGAAGAGCGCGGAAGAGGTGATCCCGATCACCGACTGGGCGGTCCACCAGCTCAAGGTGCTGCCCGAGATCGGGATCGGCGGGACCTCGATGGGCGGAGACATCTCCGTGGCCGCCGCCGGCGTGGACCGCCGCATCAAGGCCGTCTCCGCGCTCGTGGCCACGCCGGATTGGCTCCGCGCAGGCTCCTTCGAGCCTCCGGGTGAGCCGGACGCGGCGGCGCTGGCCGATTTCGACCGCCGCAACCCGATGACGAACCTGGACCGCTACCACCACTGCCCCGCCATCGCCTTCCAGAGCGGCGCGGACGACCGCCAGGTCCCGCCCGACGCCGGCGAGCGGTTCGTCGAAGCGCTGAAGCGCGGTCCCTACAAGCACCGCCACGAGCGCCTGAAAGTCAACCTCTTTCCCGGTCTAGCCCACGGCTACAAGCCCGAGTTGCTCCAGGCCTCCATAGAGTGGTTCGACCAGTGGCTGAAACCTGGCCTGAACGCCTGAACGCCTGAACGCCCGAACGCCCCGGAACGCTCCCCTTATCCGTCCAGCGTCTCCCGGATCTTCGTAAGAAGCGCAGCCTGGCTGAACGGCTTCTGAACGAACGCCGTCTCGCTTTCGGCGATGCCGTGACGGAGGACCGCGTCGCCGGTGTAACCGGAGATGAAGAGCACGCGGAGTCCCGGGCGGATCTCGCCGGCGCGGTCCGCCAGCTCGCGCCCGCTCATCTTGGGCATGACCACGTCCGTGAGGAGCAGGTTGACGCCCTCCCCGTGCTGTTCGAGCACGCGCAGCGCTTCTTCGGGGTCCGCAGCCTGGATGACGGTGTAGCCGTGAATCTCCAGGCTGTGCTTCACCAGCGCGCGCACCATCGGCTCGTCTTCGGCTACCAGCACCGTTTCCGTGCCCCGGGGCGGCGCCACCGGGCTCTCGGCGGCCGAGGCGGCGGTGCCTTCACGCAGCGGCAGGTAGACCTTGAACACGGTCCCCTCGCCGGGCTCGCTGTAGACCCAGATGTGCCCTTCGTTCTGCTCCACGATGCCGTAGACGGTAGAAAGCCCCAGCCCCGTCCCCTGCCCCTTCGGCTTCGTCGTGAAGAACGGCTCGAACACGTGCTGGAGGGTAGAGCGGTCCATCCCCGAGCCGGTGTCCGTAACCGCGATCATCGCGTAGGCCCCCGGGCGGACCCCGGCATGATGGCGGGTATACGCCTGATCGAGCTCCACGGCCTGCGTCTCAATGGTGAGGAGGCCCCCGCCCTTCATCGCGTCGCGGGCGTTGACGGCGAGGTTCATCAGCACCTGCTCGAGCTGCACGGGGTCCGCGATAATGGGTAGCTGCTGGTCCGAGAGCAGGTTCCGCAGCTCGATGTCCGCCCCGATAAGCCGGCGTAGGAGCAGGCCGGACTGCTCGACCACCTCGTTCAGGTTGACCAGACGCGGCTCGATGTGCTGTTTCCGGCTGAACGCCAGCAGTTGGCGGGTGAGCGCCGCCGCACGCTCCGCCGCGCGGTGGATCTCATCGAGCGAGGAGTCCTGGAATTCATCGAGCGACCCGCGCCGGATGAGCAGCTCCGCGTAGCCCAGGATCACCGCCAGCATGTTGTTGAAGTCGTGAGCCACCCCGCCTGCCAGCCGGCCGACGGCTTCCATCTTCTGTGACTGCCGGAGCTGCTCCATCAGTAGACGGCGCTCCGTGATGTCTTGGGCTACGTGGATGAAATGCCGGGGCTCGCCGGACGCATCCCGCAGCAAACTCACGGTCACGGAGACCCAGGCTTCTTTCCCATCCTTCCGGGCGAAGCGCTCCTCACGCGAGAACGTGGACAGGTCTCCGGCGATCATCCATTCCCTCACGGCCACGTCCGCCTCGGCATCGTCGGGGTGCGTGACGTCCTCGTACGTCATGCGAAGAAGCTCGCCGGAGCTGTAGCCGGTAACCTCGCACATGCAGGGGTTCACGCGCAGGAACCGCCCGTCCAGCGCGGAATGCGCGAAGGCGATGGGGGCCTCCTCGAACATCGTGTGGTACAGCCCGGCGCTCTCTATCAGCGCCTGTTCCGCCTGCTTCTGCCTGGTGATCTCACGAGTCGCCGCGACGGCTCCCAGGCGGCGGCCCTCCCCGTCGACGATGGGGCGGGCGC
>JGI10216J12902_100107476_pt1 | contig 11591 bp, 8 predicted proteins | sample KanNatreferecore_FD_12902 | JGI IMG/M metagenome (IMG submission 12902)
AGGCGGGGGCCGCCGCGGTTGAAGGAACGCTCACCAGGCCGCATGACCCGGAGCCGCTCGCCAGGCCGGACCGGCTGCCCCGGACCGAGGTGGTCGAGAAGGTTTGGGCGCCGCTCGCCCTGGGCGAGCTGGCGTTGTCGCCCGGCCGCACGAGGCTGGTGGTACGCGCCCTCACCAGGCCGGGGGCGGCGGTGATGGATCTCAAGGCGGTTGAGCTCCGACGCCTCGACTGAGGGGGAACGTGGATATACGGTGGACGGAGTGGACATCGTGGACGGAGTGGACATCGTGGACGGGAGGGGTTAGTGATGCGACGACTTCTGGCTCTTGCCTCGCTAATGCTCCTGACGCTGCCGCCCGCGGTGGCGCAGGATGCCGGGCGAACTTCCAACTGGCCGTCCTTCCGCGGGACAAATGCCTCAGGCATCGCCGAGGGCCACCGGACGCCGGTCACCTGGAACGTGGAGGACGGGAAGGGCGTGGCATGGAAGACGCCGATCCCGGGCCTCGCTCACTCCAGTGCGGTCATCTGGGGAAACCGGCTTTTCGTCACCACCGCGGTGAGCGGCAAGGACAGCGATCCCCTGCGGGTGGGCCTCTACGGCGACATCGCGCCCGTCGAGGACACCTCGGCCTATACCTGGAAGGTCTACTGCCTGGACCGCAAGAGCGGGAAGGTCCTGTGGCAGCGGACGGCGCACACCGGCGTTCCCAAGATCAAGCGGCACACCAAGGCCACGCACGCCAACTCCACGCCGGCCACGGACGGCAAGAACGTCGTCGTCTCCTTCGGCTCGGAAGGGCTCTATTGCTACGACATGAGCGGGACGCTCCGCTGGAAGAAGGACCTGGGAGTGATCGACTCCGGCTTCTTCATGGTTCCGGCCGCGCAGTGGGGCTCCGCAAGCTCTCCGGTGATCCACGGAGAGCGAGTGATCGTGCAGTGCGACCGGCAGAAGGACTCCTTCGTCGCCGCCTTCAGCCTGAAGGACGGCGCCGAGCTCTGGCGCACGCCTCGCCAGGAAGTGCCCACCTGGAGCACGCCCGCCATCTACACCGGCGGCGGGCGCACCCAGGTGATCCTCAACGGGTGGAAACACATCGGCGGCTACGACCTGGCTACCGGCAAGGAGCTGTGGAAACTGGTGGGCGGCGGAGACATCCCGGTGCCCACGCCGATTATTGGAGCGGGCCTGATCTACATCACCAACGCGCACGGGCGTATGGCCCCGATCTACGCGATCCGCCCGACGGCCCAGGGCGACATCACCCCCGCCGGAGAGGCGACCACCGGGGAGCACCTTGCCTGGAGCACACGCCGCGACGGCGCCTACATGCAGACCCCGCTCGTCTACGGCGACCACCTCTACGTCTGCCGCGACAATGGCGTGCTCAGCTGCTTCGACGCGCGCACCGGAAACCGGTTCTACCAGGAGCGGCTCGGCAGCGGCGGCACCACGGGCTTCAGCGCCTCCGGCGTGGCGGCGGACGGCAAACTTTACTACACGAGTGAGGAGGGCGACGTCTTCGTGGTCCAGGCCGGCCCGCAGTTCAAGCTCCTCTCCCGCAACCCGCTCGGCGAGATCTGCATGTCCACTCCCGCGATCTCCGAGGGCAGGCTCTATTTCCGCACCCGGGGGCACGTGGTGGCGATCGGAGGCGACGCGAAGTGATGAAGCCCCGGATCGGCATCACTACCGGCCTCGACGGCTGCAACTGGAGGGACGAGGGCGCCACCTATCGTCCGTATGCGGAGGCCATTGAGCGCGCGGGCGGGGAGCCGGTGCGCCTGGACCCCGCGGTCCTCGGTCGAGAGCGCGAGGTCCTGGCGGAGCTGGAGGCGGTCCTCTTTTCCGGCGGCGACGACGTGGACCTGCGCTCCTACCCCAACCCGCCGGCGCTGAATGGTGAGGACCCGGATGAGGTGATGAAGCGCTACCGCATGCGCCCGGAACCCCAGCGCGACGAATACGAGCTGCCCCTGCTGCAGGCGGTGCTGGACCGTGACATGCCGCTCCTCGGGATCTGCCGCGGGTGCCAGGTGCTCAATGTGGCGTTGGGCGGGCGGCTCGTCCTGGACATCGAGCTGGACACCGGCACGCACCTCCGGCACAAGGCGACCCCACCGCCCGAGGCCCTGGGCGCGCGGCACGCGCTGGAGATCCGCGAGGGGACGCTCCTCTCCCGCATCCTCCCGCCCGCGCAGTACCGCGAGTGCAACAGCCGCCACCACCAGGCGGTCCTCGTGGACGAGAGCTTCACCGCGACGATTGCGGCGGTGTCGCCGGAGGACGGGATCATCGAGGCCATCGAAGTGCCGGGGCGCCGCTGGGCCATCGGCGTGCAGTGGCACCCCGAGCATCGCCGTGACCCGGGCATGCGCGAGATGTACGCCCCGCTGTTCCGCGCCTTCCTCGAAGCGGCCGGCGGTTAGCCCTGCACGGCGGCCGGCGCCGGACCGAGATAGAATCGGCTGTACGCCTTCCGCCTCGGACCCGCCCCAGGAGTTTCCCATGCCCTCCCCTATCCCCAAAGTGCTGCTTCTGCGCGACGGTGACGACGTCTGCGTCGCCGTGCGTCCGCTCTCCGCCGGGGAGGTCCTCCCGGTCAACGGCGGCGAGGTGCGGGTGCGAGAGAACGTACCCGCCGGGCACAAGGTGGCGGTGCACACGGTCCGGGAGGGAGAGCCCGTCCGCAAGTACGGGCAGGTGATCGGTTTCGCTAAGGGCGGCATCGACGTCGGCGAGCACGTCCACTCGCACAACCTGGGGGTGCAGAAGCTGGAGCTGGACATCGAGTACTCGACGGCCGTCCCCAACGTGGAGTACGTCCCCGAGGCGCTCCGCGCGACGTTCCAGGGCTATCGCCGCGCCGATGGGAAGGTCGGGACCCGCAACTATCTGGCCGTGGTGTCGACCGTCAACTGTTCCGCCTCGGTGAGCCGGTTCGTCGCGGAGAAGTTCAAGGGCGATGCTCTGAAGGAGTACCCGAACGTCGACGGCGTGATCGCCATCACGCACAAGACCGGCTGCGGGATGAACATCAGCGGCGACGAGCTGAAGCTGCTCCAGCGGACCCTCGCCGGCTACGCGCGGCACGCGAACGTGGCGGGGTACATCGTGTGCGGCCTCGGCTGCGAGACGAACCAGGCCGTGAGCATGATCGAGAACACCGGCCTGATCTCGCTCGGCGCGGAGCCGAAGCGGCCGACCGTCGTGACCATCCAGACCGAAGGCGGCGTCACCAAGGCCGTCGAGCGCGGGATCCGCGAGATCGCGGCGCTGCTGCCGCAGACGAACGAGGCCCGGCGCAGCACGCAGCCGGCTTCCGAGCTGTTCGTCGCGACTAACTGCGGGGGCAGCGACGGCAACTCCGGCATCACCGCCAACCCGGCCGTCGGGTGGATGACGGATGAGATCGTCCGCCACGGCGGTACCTCCGTTTTGGCGGAGACAACCGAGACGTACGGCGCCGAGCACCTCCTCACCCGCCGCGCCGTCTCCCGCGAGGTGGGCGAGAAGCTGGTCCGGCTGATGCGCTGGTGGGAGCACTACACCGCCATCCACGGCGGCGAGATCGACAACAACCCGTCGCCGGGGAACAAGGCCGGGGGCCTGACAACGATCTACGAGAAGTCCCTGGGGGCCCTGGCCAAGGGCGGCGCCGGCCCGCTGGTCGACGTCCTGGAGTTTGCCGAGCCGATCCGCAAGCGTGGGTTCATCTTCATGGACACACCTGGCCACGACCCCGTCTCCATCACCGGCCTCGTAGCGGGCGGCTGCAACGTCATCGTCTTCACCACCGGCCGCGGCTCCGTGTTCGGATGCAAACCGGTCCCGAGCATCAAGGTCGCCACCAACACGCCGCTGTTCGAGCACATGAACGACGACATGGACATCAACGCCGGCGTCATCCTGGAAGGCGCGTCCGTGGCGGACGTAGGCCGGGTGATCTTCGACAAGATCCTCTCCGTCGCCAGCGGCGAGCGGACGAAGAGCGAGATCCACGGCATCGGGGACGAGGAGTTCGTGCCCTGGGCTCTAGGCCCCGTTCTCTAAATGGAGCGCGGGCATCCCTGCCCGCATGGTCGTCGGGTGTCAACGCGGGGTCGTGCACACACTGCAGGCAAGGATGCCCGCGCTCCGGCGAATCGTTTGCTCCCCAGGGCGTTTGGGTAACCCAACCAGGCAGGAACTGCTCCCCCTCCGAGCGCTTCTCCTGGAAAGGTCCTCATGGTCTTGGGTCTTCCCTCCATCCGCCCACAGATGCCGTCCCGCCGCCACCTGGCAGCGATGGTCGCGTCGCGGCTGGGCGTGCTGCGGGCCATCCGGCAGGCGAGGGCGAACGCGGGGCTGCTGGTGATGGCGTACCACCGCATCGGCGACCCGACCACCTGCCCGGTGGACGAGCAGCTCTTCGCCGCCACGCGTAGTGGGTTCATCGGCCACCTGAACGTGCTGAAGCGCTGGACCCGGATCTGCTCGCTGGACGACGTCGTCGATCTCTACCGCAGGCGCCGGAGCTTCACCGAGCCGATGTCGCTGCTGACGTTCGACGACGTGTACTGGGACAACTACGAGGCGGCGTTCCCGTTGATCCGTGAGGTGGGCGCAACGGCGGTGTTCTTCGTCCCCACGGCGTTCATCGAGCAGCGGGGCGTGCCCTGGTGGGACCGAATCGCCTACGCGGTGAAGCACTCGCGGCACGACGTGCTGGAGCTGGGCTACCCGGCGGAACTGCGGGTCGAAGGCGTGCGAACCCACCCCCGGCGAGCGGCGGTACGGCTGCTGCGGCGCTACAAGGCGGACGTCGAGCTGGACAAGGAGCGCTACCTCGCCGCCATCGAATCCGCCGCCGGCGTCACGGCGCGCGGAGCTCCGGATGTGGGCGACCTGTTCTGCAGTTGGAAGCAGCTCCGCGCCATGGCGGCCGGCGGGATGTCACTGGAGTCCCACACACACAGCCACCGGCTGCTCGGCCACCTGTCTTACGAGGAGCAGCTCGAAGAGCTGGTCCGATCCCGCGAGGTGCTGCGGGAGAAGCTCGGGATCGAGAGCCGGGCCGTGGCCTACCCGGTCGGCGGAAAGGGAAACTTCAACGAGGACACCCGCCGCGCGATGACGGAGGCCGGCTACCGGATCGGCTTCAGCAACTACGGCGGCTGGAACGCGGCCCCGGAAGACCACCTCGACATCCGCCGCCTGGCCGTCGACATGGACGTGACGCCGGCCATGCTGCACGCGGCGGTAACGCTGCCGCGGATGTTCAACCCGGAATCGCCGGTCAAGCCGGCTTGAGCCAGTTCGGCACCGGCTGCGTGGACGCCGCTCCCTTAAGCCTCCGGCCCGATGAACTCACAAGATCGTCCATTGTTGCCGGCACTGCGGATGATCGTCCGCGCCGTCGGCCGGTGGTAGGATGTGTAAAGGAGAAGCGCACGCCCGGGCGGCGCTGTCTCACCGCCATGTCGATTACGAAGGTGGATGCGAGGAGGCGGCCTCTGCGCACCGGGCGCACAGGTCCGGCTTCTCCGGAACGCTGCCCACGTCCGGCAGCACCAGCCAGCAGCGCTCGCATCGGGGGCCGGGGGCTTTGCGCACTTCCACTTCCAGCCCCGTCTCCGCCATCGGCTCGAGGTGGACGGTGGGCACCATCAGGACCGTCGCCAGCTGCTCCCGGTAGCGCTCCAACAGCGGGTACCAGTTGGTGCCGGCCGTGAGGGTGACTTCGGCTTCCAGGCTGCTCTTGAGCACGAAGTCCGGATCGTTCTTCGCCTTCGGCTTCAGCGGCTCGATGGCGGCATTGACCCTGTCTCGCACCTCCCGCAGACGCCGCCAGTTGTCGCCCAGCTCCTCGTCCTTCCACAGGTCGTGCGGATCCGGGAAGCGGGCCAGGTGGACGCTTTGGTGCCGCTCCTTCGCCCCGGGCAGTGCCTGCCAGACCTCCTCGGACACGTGGACCAGGATGGGGGCCATCAGCCGCACCAGGTGTTCCGCGATCTGGTAGAGGGTGCTCTGGGCGCTCCGCCGGCCGGGGTCGTCCGGTCGGCTGCAGTAGAGGCGGTCCTTCAGCACGTCCAGGTAGAACGCGCCGAGGTCCACGGAGCAGAAGTTCTGCACCAGGTGGAAGACCTCGTGGTAGACGTAGCCGTCGTACGACTCGTTGCAGACGGTGAGCACTTCGTGGAGACGATGCAGCGCCCAGCGGTCGATCTCTTCGCGGTCCTCCTCTTTGACCCAATCGCGCTCGGGGTCGAAGTCCGCGAGGTTGCCGACCAGGAACCGCATGGTGTTCCGGACCCGCATGAAGACCGCCCGGACGTGGTTGAGGATGTTCTCCCCCACCCGGACGTCGTCGTAGTAATCGACGCTGGCCACCCAGAGCCGCAGGATGTCCGCCCCGCTCTTATCGATCTCCTCCAGCGGGGAGACGACGTTCCCCTTGCTCTTGGACATCTTCTCGCCGTTCTCGTCCAGCACGAAGCCGTGGCTCACCACGCCGTGGTACGGGGCGCGGGCGCGGGCGCCGACGGAGATCATCAGGGAGCTGTTGAACCAGCCTCGGTGTTGGTCGGAGCCCTCCACGTAGAGGTCCGCGGGGTACCGCAGCTCCGGACGCTGCTCCAGCACGGCGCTCCAGGTGGAGCCGGAGTCGAACCAGACCTCCAGCACGTCCTGCTCCTTGGTGAACGGCCCGCCGCCGCCGCACTGCGGGCAGGTGAAGCCCGGCGGCAGGATCTGTTCCGCGGGCACCGTGAACCACGCATCCGCGCCCTGCTCGCGGGCCAGCTTCTTGGCGGCGTCCAGGCTCTCGCGAGTGTGGATCGGCTGCGTGCAGTTGGAGCAGTAGAAGATCGGGATCCCCACGCCCCAGGCGCGCTGGCGGGAGAGGCACCAGTCCGGGCGGCCTTCGACCATCGACCGGATCCGGTTCACGCTCTCCGCCGGGTAGAAGCGGACGCGCTCCAGCTCCTCCAGGCATTTCTCCCGGTGGGTCTTCCCCTCGGGCAGCGCCTTGTCGATGCTCATGAACCACTGGACCGTGGTGCGGAAGATCAGCGGCCCCTTGCAGCGCCAGCAATGCGGGTAGTTGTGCCGGTAGGCCTCGCGCTTCAACAGGTTGCCGCTCTCGTGGAGCGCCGTCAGCACCGCGCCGTCCGCCTCGCCGGACCGGATGGCCTTGCCCTGGAAGGAGCCGGCCTCCGCCGTAAAGCGGCCCTGCTCGTCCACCGGGGTCAGGATCTGCAGCCCGTACTTGCGGCCGGTGAGGAAGTCCTCTTCACCGTGGCCCGGAGCGGTATGGACGACGCCCGTGCCGGCCTCCAGCGTGACGTAGTCCGCCAGCACCGCGGGGGAGAGGCGATCGAACGTCGCCTCCCGGGCGTGCAGCGGGTGCCGGAAGGTCATGCCCTCCAGCTCGCTTCCCTTGCGGCGCGAGACGACCTCGTAGCTCTCGAAGCCGACCGCCTGCATCGTGGCCGCGAGCAGCCCCTCCGCGACCAGGTAGCTGGCGCCGTTCGCCCGGGCGACCACGTACTCCAGCTCCGGGTGGAAGGCGACCGCCAGGTTCGCGGGGATGGTCCACGGCGTGGTCGTCCAGATGACCGTGTAGCTCTCGCCGGCCGGCATGATCCCGTTCGGATCCTCCGCCAGGGGGAAGCGCACGTAGATGGAAGGCGAGCTCTTCTGTTCGTACTCCAGCTCCGCCTCCGCCAGAGCCGTCTCGTCGTACGGGCACCAGAGGACCGGCTTCAGGCCGCGGTAGATGTAGCCCTTCTCGACCAGCTCCGCGAAGACCTCGACGATGCGCGCCTCGAACTCGTGCGACATCGTGAGGTACGGGTGCTCCCAGTCGCCGCGGATGCCGAGGCGTTTGAACTGCTCCCGCTGCACTTCCACGTACTTCTCCGCGTATGCGCGGCAGCGGCGGCGCAGCTCCACACGGTCGATCCGCTCCCCCTTCTCCCGCGACTCTTGCTGGACAGCGAACTCGATGGGCAGCCCGTGGTTGTCCCACCCCGGCACGTACGGCGAGCGGTAGCCCTGCATCGTGCGGTGACGGGTGATGAAGTCTTTCAGGACCTTGTTGATGGCGTGGCCCATGTGGATGTCGCCGTTCGAGTACGGCGGGCCATCATGGAGGATGAAGTCGCCTCGCGGGGCCTCGCGCTCTACCGACTCGCGGTAGACGTCCGCCTCCTCCCATGTCCTCTGGAACTCCGGCTCGCGCTGCGGCAGGTTCGCGCGCATCGGGAGCACGTCCCGGGGGAGGTTGAGGGTCTCGCGGTAGTTCATCTTTGCGGCGCCCGCGTGGGCGTGATTGGGAGCGCGCGGCGGCGCATGGCCTGAGTCCTGGAGGCGTGGGGTCCCGTTCGGGGCATTCGCAGGCTCCGGCGCGGCGGGAGCTTCGGTTCTCGTGGTCAGATCCCCATCCGGGGTCCCTCCTTCTGTCTTATCGCACTGCCCTATCGCGCGGCTGAGGGGCACTGCAGGTCGGTAGGACTATTCTATGTCCCCGCCCGGCGAGCGTGTCAAGCCTGCGGTCAGAGCAGCCGCCGCTTGATGGCCTTCGCGGGAAAGCGGCTGTCGAAGGTCAATACCTCCGCCCCGTCCTCGGCGGCCCGCGCCCAGATCAAGGCGTCACCAAAGCTAACACGGCCGGAGGGGCGGCACAATGCCAGGGCGTCCAGAACCCGCTGGCGAGGCAGCTCGCAGATCTCAACGTCGTCGCGCCGGAGGAAGTCGCTCAATCCATCCACGACTTCAGCCCGTGGGATTGCATAGAGGCGGGACAGGACGTGGGCTGTCTCCGCAATCGTGATAACTGAAAGCCAGAGCGTGTCCGGGCCGTCGATGATCGTGCAGGCGACTGCGGACTGGTCCTGCGGCTCCTTCAGGAAGTACCGCACAAGCAGGTTCGTGTCTGGCATCCGCCGGGGCTCAACGATCACGGCCCGAAGTCTCCGGCGGCTTCCTTCTCACGCCACTCCTCGGCAATCGCCTGCTCGATCGCCTCGTCTATATCTTCGTCTGTGGGCACGGGCACCCCCTTGGCGTACTCGCTGAAGATCCCCGCCAAAGACCGCCTGTGGAGCGGCGGCTCGAACCGCACGACGAGGCGGTCTCCCCTTACCTCCTGGACGGCCTGCCATCCGGGGCCGACGCCGAGCTTCGCACGCAGGTCCTTCTCGATCACGATCTGGCCCTTTGCGCCCACGCGTGTCATACATCCTCCGTCGAGTATAACCAGCCGGTGCAGTTATACCACAACGCCGAGTCTCCCGCTGCCGCCGACCTGTCGCTCTCCCTCGCCCCCACCCTCAGCCTTAAGTTGACCTTCATCACGATCCCGCCCTATAATCGGGCTTGTTCCGCCGCCTCGGAACCGCTGCCCACGGTAGCTCCGTGTTCGATGCTCTCGTTTCCAACACGCCCCTTCTCAGCGCTCTGACGGCCTGGGCCCTGGCCCAGACGATCAAGATGGTGCTGTTTTCCGTCTTGGAGCGGCGTTTCTACTGGAAGAAGCTGATTGACACGGGCGGCCTTCCCAGCGCCCATTCCGCCTTTGTCACCGGCCTTGCCAGCGGCGTGGCCGTCAAGGACGGCGTTACTTCCAGCGTGTTCGCCATCGCCGCCGTCTTCGCGCTGATCGTGATGTACGACGCCATGTCCCTCCGTCGCGAAGCCGGCAAGCACGCGGACATCCTCAACGAGCTGCTCCTCCTTTCTTTCATCCAGGACGCGTTCAAAGAGCGCGAGGCGCTGAAGGAGCTTCTCGGTCACACCCCCATGGAAGTCCTCGCTGGGGCCGCCCTTGGGATCATCACGGGGATGCTCATGCATTGATCGGGGTAAGGGGTTACTGTTAGGGATATGTTAAGGGTCTCCACCGACCCCTAACATATGTCCCAAAAACCCCTAACACGGGCCTCGCGGATGGCTCACGTAGCCAAATCGCTCCACCCCTAACAGTCCCCGCGGCCCTTCACGGAAAATGCCTTCTCAACTGCACACCTCGGACTGCCTCCCGATTGAGCACCACCACGACCAGCCCATCCGCAACACCCATCGCTGCCGCGGCGGCCACGGCTGGACCAGCGCCGCCGGGTGAGAGCGGCCCGCCGATAAGACCGTGCCCCAGCATCCCGCCGAGGATGATCCCACCCCAGACCAGGAGGGCCCCGAGAAAGGGCGCGCCCGCCGCGACCCTGGGGAACTCATTCTGCAGCGCGCCGAGCACCAGGCCGGTTCCGGCACACAGGAGCAGCATGGCCCCGTACTGGGCTGCCAGGAGCGGGCTGGGGCCGATGAGGAAGAACCCGGGCGCCCCAGACACCACGCTCAGCAGGAAAGCCGGCCCCCCCGCCGCCACGCCCGCCAGCCAGCGGTCCCAGATGAGCGCGTGAGACGAGAGCGGGCTCGAGAGAAGCTGCGGAAGGGTGTTTAGCCGCACCTCGTTCTTCCAGAGCCGCGCCGGGGCGCTTCCGATCTCAGCCGCAGTTCCGAAGACGAGGAACGGGGAGACGACAGCCGCGACGATTGCCGCGCGATGGATGAAGGCCTGGAGCGGCGGCAGGGACGGTGCGAGCATCGCCCAGGCACGATCGACCGGCGGGAGCAGCGAGATGAGCGCGAGGCCGGCGGTTCCGGCGACAAGCGCCAGCGTGAGGCGCAGGAGCTGTCGCCGCCAGCTGTTGGTGCGGGTGAGGGCTCGCATGTCGCGCAGGAAGAGCGGCGCGCACCACCTGCGGGACAGCCACTCCAACTCCGGGGCGGACCACGGGTCCTCGGAACGCCCTTCAGGTTTCCTGGGCCGCGGGAGCCCGGTGCCGACGCGCCAGAGGAGAGCCGCCGTGGGCGGCACGAGCACAAACCCCGCCTGGAGCGCGGCCGGCATTGGGCCCCATACGTGCGAGAGCCATAGCGCGTACGCTCCCGCCATCGCGGCCGCGTAGGTCCCGGTCCGCAGACGGCGTGCCGCCGGGTTGGCGGGCATCGCGGAGCCGTACGCGGAGCCGAGCGCCGCTCCCAGCATCAGCGCCACCAGCAGCCCCAGCTCCAGGTCGGTGCGGAGGCTCCCCGCGAAGAACGGGCGCAGACGGAACGGCGCGGGGCGACCCCCCTGCGCGAAAGTGAGCCAGTCCTGCGTCACGTAGAGCAGCAGGCAGAACAGGATCCAGCCGTGCAGGAACCCCTCGCCCACGTATCGGGAGAACCAGGGCCGCAGGTTACTCCCGAAGCTGCCCGGCCATGATTCCGGCGGCGCCTGGACCGCGTATGCGAGCGTGCACAGCCCCGCGGCGAAGGCAGCGAAAGCGGCGGGCGCCAGCTCCCCAGGCAGGAAGTGCCCGCGCAGGGAAAGTGCGGCGTAGAACGGCAGGGCCGTCGACCACGCCGCGACCAGCCCGGCCAGTGGAAACACCAGCTTGAGCGGAACCCACTTCCACGGCGAAGTTGCGACAAGCCGAAGGGCGTCCAGGTTGCTGCGCAGGTGCTCGCGGAGCAGGAACCGCGCGCCGAGCCGCGCCCCCGCGACCGCGCACACCAGCGCGTGGGCCATCGCCAGCACGAGCAGCGCGACCGTCTGCCGTA